>Ga0207936_1000244_pt1 | contig 11943 bp, 12 predicted proteins | sample LakMenEpi19Nov10_FD_150715 | JGI IMG/M metagenome (GOLD analysis project Ga0207936, IMG submission 150715) | Freshwater microbial communities from Lake Mendota, WI - 19NOV2010 deep hole epilimnion (SPAdes) | ecosystem: Environmental > Aquatic > Freshwater > Lake > Epilimnion/Euphotic zone ... | reverse complement strand
AGTGCCAAGCCAAGCTAAAAGTGCTTAAAATTTAAGCGCTAAGCGAGTTTGGGTGTTTGCTGATTTTTAATTCTGCAAGTCCCTCTCAAGAACAGGGATTTGTGAATTTGGGTTAAGGGCCATGTAAGCGGGAGTCTTCACTACGCCATGCACACCGCCCGCCTCATGCCGCTCAAAGTCCAGACCCAGCTCTTGTGCCGTCCACACAACTTTTTTAACGTTGATGGAGCTCATGCGGCCCCAGATTTTGAGCAGGCTCATTTTTTATCTTTGCAAATTGGTTTTGATGACATTAGCGAGGGCGGCGATACCAATATTGATCTGATCAACCGATGCCGTCACAAACGATAACCGCAGCGTATTGAGTTGCGGCGCATCTGCATAAAAAGCCGAGCCCGGCACAAAGGCCACATTCCGTTCAACCGCTTTGGGCAGCAGGTCAATGGCGTTTAAGCCGCGCGGCAGTTTGAGCCATAAAAACATGCCGCCGTCGGGTGTGTTCCAGGTCACGCCACTGCCCGCCAGATGCAAATCAAGCGCCGCCAGCATGGCATCACGCTGCGACTTGTACAGCGCGCGAATCGTAGGGACGTGTCGGTCCAGAAAATTGTCTTTGAGCACCTCGGCCACCATGCGCTGGTTAAAGCTTGGCGTGTGCAAGTCAGCCGCCTGCTTGGCTTGCAGCAGCTTGGGGTAGAGCGACTTGGGCGCGGCCAAAAAGCCCAGGCGCAGACCCGGCGCGAGTGTTTTGCTGAAAGACCCCATGTAGATGCAGCCATCCGGGTTGCGCGCTGTCAGTGGCGATGGCGGCGGCGTATCAAACCACAAGTCACCGTAGGGGTTGTCTTCAACAATTGGCAAGCCCAGTTGGACGGCTGTCGCACTGAGTTCGGCCCGGCGTGCTTCACTCATCGAGCTGCCCGTCGGGTTTTGAAAATTCGGCAATATATACAAAAATCTTGCGCCACTGGCTTTGGTTCGCAGGTCAGCGATGTCCACGCCTTGCGCATCGCTGGCCACACTGACAAACGTCGGCTCCATGGGTGTGAAGGCCTGAAGCGCACCCAGATAGGTCGGCGTTTCAACCAGTACTTTTGAGTCCTTGTCGATCAGCACCTTGGCAATCAGGTCCAGTGCCTGCTGACTGCCGGTAGTGATCAGCACCTGCGCCGGGTCAACAGCCCACGGCAGCGATTGAGCGACCCATTCACGCAGCGGTGCATAGCCTTCACTGGCGGCGTACTGTAGCGCGCCTTCTCCATCTGTTTTGAGCACCGTGGCACAAGCTGCTGCAAACGCATCAATCGGAAAGGTTTTGGGCGAGGGCAGACCCCCCGCAAAACTGATGATGCCGGGTTTTTCAGTGACCTTCAGGATTTCGCGGATCACTGAGGGGTTCATTTTTTCTGCGCGCGCAGCCTGTATCCAGTTCATTGCTCTCCTCCTTTGGGGCCATAAAAAACAACCCAGGTTACAAAATCATCGCTGAAGTTTTCAAATCGGTGTGTCACGCCGGCCGCTACAAAAAATGCATCACCCACAGCAGCATCAAAGCGCTGTTCGTTGATGATGATTTGAGCCGTGCCGCTATGAATAAAGTACAGCTCGTCTTGTGTGTGCGGCTGCTGCAGGTCTTCACCTTTGGGTGCAAACACCTCGACGCTCATTGTGCCGCCTGACATCATGCGCACAAACGGTACACCGTCTGGGTATGTGTCTGTGGGGCCGGCAGGAAGCCGCGCCAGAGCTTGGTTGATAGAGACTTTCATGGCCGCACTAATCCACAATAAAAAGCTTGGCACCAAATGCCGAAGTCGAGCGATGCGGTTCGGCGTTGTCAGCCACCTGGTAGCTCATGCCGGACTTTAAGGTATAGCTGCGGCCGTCTTCAAGCTCTGTGTGCAGTTCACCCTCCAGGCATAACAAAATATGGCCTTTGCTGCACCAGTGGTCTGACACGTAGCCGGGCGTGTATTCCACCATGCGCACACGCACATCGCCAAAGTGTTGCGTGCGCCAAAACGCTTTGCCTGCTTGCGCCGACTTTTCAACACGTTCGATGCGCGTCCAGTCTGTCGTACCGAAAGGGATATTTGCCATGTTCATTTTGTAATTCCTTATGGATTGCCCACAGGCATTTTCTTACCCACGTACACTGTGGCTATCACAGCGACTGCAAACACCAACGTCAACGCATCCAGCCGTTCGCCCACCAAAGGCACGGCAAACAGCAGGCTTAAAAACGGCTGGATCAATTGAATCTGGCTCACACGAACAGCACCCAGCGCCAGCGCGCGGTACCAGGCAAAAAAGCCAATCCACATTGAAAACAGCGCCACGTATGCAAAACCGATCCAGCTCATCACGGCAATGGCGGCGGGCTGGTTGGGCGCAAACATCAGCGCCATGGGCAGTGTGAGCGGCAGGCTACTGACCAGCACCCAGCAAATGACTTGTTCTGAGCCCAGGCGCGGCGTGAGACGCGCGCCGCCAATATAGCCAAATGCGCCTGTGGTCATGGAGATGATGAGGTAAATATTGGCGGCACCCAAATAGAACCCACCCGTGGCTTGCCACTGCCGCCACACCATGAACGCCAGCACCAGGCCGCTGCCCAGAACCGCACAAGCCCAAAAGCCTTTGGATGGCTGCTGCTTGAACCACAACGCACCAAGCAGTGCGGTTGACAGCGGCAGCAGCGCTGTGACGACCGCGCCATGCGTGCTGGGCACATAGCGCAACGCGAGTGCAAGAAACAATGGGAAACCCACAATCACACCGAAGGCTGTGACCGCCACCAGCGGCCATTCAGCGCGGGTGGGAATGTTTAACTTGCCGCGCTGGCGTTGCCACAGCAAATACAAAGCTGACAGCAGGCCCGCCACCGCCGCCCGCCCAAAAGTCACAAACCACGGCGAGAGCTGTGGCGCATCCACACTGCCGACGGCCAAGCGCGTAAATGGCAGCGTGGCGGCAAAAAGTGTCACACCCACCACGCCCCACAACAGCGCTTCTTTTTCTTGTGTGGCGTTCATATAAAAAACATCCAGACAGCGGTAGCGACCAGGGCTGCAGCCATCAGTTGGTTAAACCACAGCAGGCGATTGTGTTGCCCGAGCCAGTCGCGCAGCAGGGAGCCAACCAGGGCATAAGTCAGATTGCTGGCAAAACCAAACAGCAACATGACCGGCAAAATTTGCCCAAAACGCAGCATCACATCAGGTCGACCTGCCAGCCATCCCGCCACCACCGTCACCGCCAGAAACCAGGCCTTGATGTTTAAAAATTGCAGCATCACGCCTTGCCAGAACGTCACGCTAAGCCTGCTGCTGTCGGCTTGCGACAGAGTTCGGGTACGGCTGAGCTTGTAGGCCAGCCAGAGCAAATACGTGCAGCCACCCCAGGTGATGGCCTGCCGGAGCAGCGGCACCTGCATCACCAGCGTCCCCAGCCCTGCGGCACACAGGGTGAACAGCAAACCCCAGCCAAGGGGCACCGACAACACAAAGGTCATCGCCCGCTTGAGTCCAAAGTTGGCCGCCAGCGCGGTCGACAGCGTGGTGTTGGGCCCAGGTGTAAAGCTGGCGGCGGTGCTCAGCACCAGGAGAGCGATAAATTCTTGCCAGTTCATGGGCTTGACTTTATAGTCAGGGCAAGCACACCACCAATACACTTAAGCGCACAATTTTAAAAACTGTACTGTTTATTGTGTCAACACAGTCAACCCGAGATCAGGCTCACCATGTTGATGAAAACCACCGCCCAGTCGCTGACAGAGCAACTTGCCAACCGCTTTGCAGAGCGCATTCGCACCCGGTTGCTAGCAGGTGGCGCGCGCTTGCCGTCGGTGCGCCAGTGCGCGCAGCAGCAGGGCGTGAGTGCTTCGACGGTGGTGGCGGCTTATGACAGATTATTGGCATTGGGATTGGTTGAAGCCCGTAAAAATCGCGGATTTTATGTGCGGGAAACGGCTCTAGACCACCAAATACGGGCGCAATCAGCTCCAGAATCAATAGCATCAGAGTTACCCTATTCCAATATCCCACAGCACAACCCGATCAATGCCACCGCATTGATACGCGGCATGTTCCATGGCATCAGCAGTAAGCCCCAGCCCGGCATGGGCGTGTTCCCGTCGGACTGGCTGGAGACAACCTTCCTGCCTGCAGCGGTGCGGCGCTATACCGGCGCCAAGGCCCTGCATGGCTATTCAGTGCATTACGGCGAACCAGCAGGCGACAGTGATCTGCGCCGCGCGCTGTCGCAAAAGCTGGCCAGCATCAACGTTCACGCCGCTCCCAGCCAGATCATCACCACCGTCGGCGCCACCCATGCGCTGGATATTGTCAGTCGCACCTTGCTGCGCGCCGGTGACCACGTGATGGTTGAAGAGCCCGGTTGGGCGATTGAGTTTGCCCGTCTCAACGCATTGGGCATGCGTATCCTGCCTGTACCGCGCTCAGTCGACGGGCCTGACCTGGAAGTCATGGCGCGTTACTGTGAGTTGCATCAACCCAAGCTTTTTGTCAGCGTGAGCGTGCTGCACAACCCCACAGGGTATTGCTTGAGCCCCGGCAGCGCTCACCGCGTTTTGCAACTGGCCAATAAACACGATTTTCACATTGTTGAAGACGACACCTACAGTCACCTGGCGCCTGAACACGCGACCCGACTGTCGGCGCTCGACGGCTTGCAGCGCACGATTTATGTTAGTGGGTTTGCAAAAATCCTGGCGCCTGGCTGGCGTGTCGGTTACCTGGCCGCGCCGACGGATGTGTTTGAGCGCCTGCTCGACACCAAACTGCTGGCATCCCTGACGACTCCCGCCTTGCTTGAAAAAGCCCTGGCCTGGTGCATTGACCAAGGTCAGTTACGCCGCCACGCCGAGCGCATACGCGGGCAATTGGCAGTGGCACGTGCCCGCAGCGTCAAGCTGGCACTCGCGCATGGCTGCACCTTTGCCGCAGAGCCCGCTGGATTGTTTGGCTGGGTAGAGACTGGCTCAGACACAGAAATGCTGGCCCAGCGCATGCTTGACGAAGGTTACCTGCTGGCACCAGGCGCGCTGTTTCATGCCACGCAGCAGCCCAGCACCCTGATGCGCATTAACTTTGCCACGACACAGGAAGCCGCTTTCTGGAAGGTCTTTGCGCGTTTGCGCGATACCGAAAGTCAAAAAATACAAATTGGCAAGCCTTAACAACTTAAAAATTGCATGCAATCGCAACCATTGAAAGAGTTTGCGTGACTTCGCCAATTTTTCACATTTGCTCGGTACCCTTGGCTTTTATCAAACTGCCCTGTGATGTATGGCCGCGCAACCCGACGTCCTTTTACTTTGCTACCAAGCCGCTGCAAGCGCATCGCGCCCAGCGCTTGAGCGCTGTTTGTCGCATGCGATTGCCGAGCTGCAAACACTTGAAACGCAAAGCCTGAAGCTGGCAGAGCGTGATGCGCTCGCGGACTGCTGGCGCTACCTGCAGTCTCATAAAACTCTCTGGTGTGAACGCTACGCGGCCGACCTGTTGATTGAATTTACAAAACGTGTGCCTGCCAAACTGGCGTTGGGCACAGGTGCAGACGTTCGCATCATGCCCAGCGGGTTTGACTCTTTTGGGCTGGTGGATGATGCAGACCTGAAGCAGAAAATGCAGGCTCAGCGGTTGCTGCAAGACCTGTTGCCGGGCACTGAACAAACGCTGGCCGGGCTGGATGCGCTGGTCAGCTCGGCGCTGGGGCTGGACTTTGTTGCGCCCGAGCGCAACCCGCTGCGGCCCGAAGTTTTCACACGTACCTTGCAGCAACTGATGGGCGGCAATCTTGAAGATGCCGCAGCGACACAACTGTCCATCCGGCACATGGCCAAGCCGCTGGGGCGTGAACTCAGTCTGATTTACGGCCAAGCCATCCTGCTGCTGACACAGGCCAATGTGCCGGCTGCGGGCTACCAATTCCGGGTTCAGCCTTCAGCACCTTCACCTTTGACGGCACCATTGGCTCAGCAAGACATCGGCACGCAGCAAGTTACACCCACCACTGGTTTTGGCGGTGCCAACAGCAGGCCACAAGTGCTGGCAGACTTGTCAGACCAAGGCGTCAAAGCCGGGTTGATGAATGACTTCTTGTCTAACCGCAGTGCAGGCGCAGACCAGGGTCTGGCCGCACCGTACTACGACAACATCGACGAAGAGCTGGCGGCCATCAAGGCGTCATCCAGCCATGCCGCTTCTGCAAGTGGGTATTTAACCAGCAGCGCAGCCCCCTTGTCACCCAGCGCCCTGGCCAGACTGGAGCGCATGCCAGCGGTGGACAGGCCGCAACGCGCGGTGGATGCAACCAGCTCTTTAAGCGAGCAGGTTTGGGGGCCGTACGGCACATCACGCGCCCGCTCGCTGGTGCGTACGCAACTGAAAAAAGAAGCCACCAAAGTCAGCCAGGTGCTGGGTCTGGACGTGGTGCGCGAGCTTGTCAACCAGGTGGCGCAAGATCCACGGCTACTGAGCCCGGTGCGTGAAGCGATCGTGGCGCTGGAGCCATCGCTGCTGCGGCTGGCGCTGGTGGATCCGCGATTTTTTAGCGATGAACGTCATGTCGGCCGGCAGTTGATGGAGAAGGTTGCCCAACGCAGCTTTAAATACAACGACGAGTTCAGCCCCGAGTTTGTAGAGTATTTTCAGGCGTTGACGCAGAGTTTTAACCAGCTCAATGCCAGCACGGTTGAAGACATCAAGCCTTTTCGCGCTGCGCTGGCTAAGCTGGAGCAAGCCTGGAACGCACAAGACCAGCGGGACTTTGACAAACGCCAGCAGGTTTTGCAAGCCCTGCGCTTTGCCGAAGAGCGGCAGGACAAGGCGGACCAGATTGCTTTTGATCTAAGTGCCCGCTCTGACCTGGAGAAGGTACCCGGTGTGGTGCTCGACTTTTTGTTTGGTCCGTGGTCACTGGCGATGGCCAACGCCAGACTGCTGGACGTGCGCAACCAGGTTGACCCAGAGGGCTTTGGCTCGGTGGTGCCTGACCTGGTGTGGAGCGTCAAACGCGACGTGACCCTCAAGCAGCCCGCCAAGCTGATTGACATGATTCCCGGCCTGCTTGACAAACTCCACAGCGGTCTGGCCATGTTGGGTCAAGACCCGAAAGAAAACGAAGCGTTCTTTGAATCGCTGATGAAGCTTCACCGCCCGGTACTCAAACTGCGCCGCCTGAAAAGCCAGCGTGATGCCGAAGAGTCAAACATGGCAGCGCTGGAGCCGGAAGAAGAAACTGTCACCCCCGCCGAGCGGCTGGAAAAGCTGCGCGCTTTGGCCGATGCCCCGCTGTGGATGGGTCGCAACGACCTGGATGCCGCAGGTTTTGAAGACACCCAGCCGACGCAACCTGCAGAGCTGACTGAATTGATCACGGCACAAGACAAGACCGACGAGTCGGTCGTCGCCGAGGAACCAGAAAAGATAACACTGGTGCATCTGCCCGAGGCCACCTTGCCATTGGCCCCCAACCACAATATTGATCACCACAGCGAGCAAGCCAAAGAACAGGCCGCCCTGGTTTTGAGCCGCCTCAAAACCGGCAGCTGGGTTGATTTGTACTCCAAACGCCAGTGGTTGCGCGCACAACTCATTTGGGCCTCCAGTCACGCCACACTCTTTATGTTTATCAGCAACGGCGGCCAGCCGCATTCCATGACCAAACGCAGTTGTGAAAAGCTCATTGCCCAGCGCCTGCTGAGGCCGGTGGACACGCAAGGCGTGGTGGCGCAAGCACTGGACGCTGTGGCGGACGCAGCGGCGGCGCAAAGCCGCGTTGCCAATGAGAAAGCTGTTTTAGCCCAAAATGTGACTGAAATGGTCTAAAAAGGCTCAAATAAACAGTGTTTTAGGGCTCTAGCCCAATGAATACGGGCGCAAGCAGCTCCTGATTAAATAGCGTTTTGCTGCTGGCCTTGCACCTGTTCAAACACGCCAGCATCTGGCTCAAGCCAACTGCCAGAGGTCACCAGCAAGTGAATAAAGTGCAGCTTGGCCACCACTTCGTGTGGCAGCACAAACGGGTAAAAATCGGGTTGTCCCATGCTGCGCGACATCTCGTTGAGCAGCGTTGTCAGGCGCGTCCAGTCGTTTAAAAAATCCAGAAATACTTGCGCGTCTGGGTGATCTGGCTGGTACAGCGCGTCGAGTGTGAAGGCCGTGAATTCAAGATGCGCGCTTTCGGTGGTCAGCCCCAGGCTGACGGCTGTGTCAATGGTGTCGCGCATGTGCAGGTAGTGCGCCCAGCACTCGGCCCAGTCTTCCCAGGGGTGGCTGCTGGCGTAGGCGCTGACGTAGCGCAGCCACCAATGGTCGGGCGGGCCCTGAAGGTAATTTTTTTGCAGGCAGGCGGCGTAGTCCAGCGTTTCATCGCCAAACAGCGCATGAAAGCCCTGCATCCAGTCCGTGCCACGCACCAACCGGTCCCAGAAGTAGTGACCAATTTCATGCCTGAAGTGGCCCAGCAGCGTGCGGTAGGGCTCGCGCATGGCGTGGCGCACAGCCTCGCGCACCGCATCGTCGGCCTCCTGCAAATTCAGCGTGATCAGCCCCGCTTTGTGGCCTGTCACCACGGGCGCGCCGCCGTCGGCTGAGCGCAGTAAATCAAAGGAGATGCCGCGTACCGGGTCTTCTGTCAGTGACGCAACCGGCAGGCCCAGCGCCAGCAGGCTTGAAAACAGGCGGCGCTTGGCCAGCTCAATACGGCCCCACAACACACCGTTGTCCGGGTGAGCTACATCGTTCAGGTCGGGAATCGTGCGGTTCAGTCGGCAGGCCTGACACAGCGTTTGACTTGTCTGCCCGTCAACAAATGGCACGAGCCAATTGCATGTTGCCGGCGTGGTCAGGTTGGCGCAACGTGTGTAGGTTTGACCAGGCGCAGCATCAGGCTCTGCCTGGTACGGCGTCCAGGTGTCTGCGATCTGCCGTGGCATCAGCGGGATCAGAGCGGCAAGCGACGTGTCGTAACCCAACGGTGTGCCGCAGGCCAGGCACTTGCTATTTCTGAAAAATACTGGGTTGCCGCATTGGCATCGGTAGGCTCGGCCTGCCAGGGTGGGCATGTGGGAGAAGGTTTGCACCGGATGATTATGATGAAGGTATTCGCACATCCCCGTCAGCCAATGGCGCAACAAATTGAAGGAAAACCATGCCCACTTACCACGTTGAAATGATGGAAGGCCGCACCATCGACCAAAAGAAAAAACTCGTTGCCGAGATCACCCGCGTCAGCGTTGAAATCCTGGGCGGCGCGCCAGAGTCGGTGGACATCATCATCACCGACATCAAGCGCGACAATTGGGCAACGGGCGGTCAGCTCTGGTCTGAACCGCGAGCCTGACGAATGTGCCAGTTGTTGGGAATGAACTGCAATGCTCCGACCGATGTGACTTTCAGCTTCAGGGGCTTTGCCCAGCGTGGCGGTCATACCGACAACCATGCGGATGGCTGGGGGATTGCGTTTTTTGAAGGCGAACAGGATGACGCCGGTAAAGGCGATAAGGGCTTGCGGCACTTTGTGGATCATCAAAGCGCCTGCTCGTCGCCCGTGGCCGAGCTGATCAGCCGCTACCCGATCAAAAGCCGCAACGTCATCTCGCACATCCGCAAGGCCACGCAGGGCAGGGCGGCGCTTGAAAATTGCCACCCCTTTGTACGTGAGCTGTGGGGCCGCTATTGGGTGTTTGCCCACAACGGTGACTTGGGGGATTTCGCCCCACGCCTGCATGGCAACTTCAAACCAGTGGGTGCAACGGACAGCGAGCGTGCTTTTTGCTGGATCATGCAAGAGCTGGCCAAATCTCACGCCGATGTGCCCAGCGTGGCTGAACTCACGCTGACACTGCGGGAGCTGGCGGCGCAGATCTCACCGCATGGCACGTTCAATTTCTTGCTCAGCAACGGCCAGGCGTTGTGGGCGCATGCATCGACCAAAGCTGAGTCACAGCGCCTGTATTACGTAGAGCGCAAACACCCGTTTGCACACGCGACTTTGAGCGACGAGGATGTCAGCGTTAACTTTGCCGACCACACCAGCCCCAGCGACAAGGTCGCGGTTGTGGTCAGCGCACCGCTCACCACCAATGAAAGCTGGACAGCCCTTGCTCCGGGCGCTTTGCTGGTGTTTGTTGGCGGCGCTTTGTCTGCGGCTTAAGTTTGCAATAGCGCCGCTTCCAGCGCATCCACAAACATGGCAGCCACATCAAAACCGGCCTGGTCAAAAATCTCTTGAAAGCACGTTGGGCTGGTGACATTGATCTCGGTCACGCAGTCGCCAATCACATCAATGCCTGCCAGCAGCAGACCGCGCGCTGCCAACACCGGGCCAATGGCATTGGCGATTTCAAGGTCGCGCGCTGATAGCGGCTGCGCCACGCCTTTTCCGCCCACAGCCAGGTTGCCACGTACCTCCGAGCCTTGCGGAATGCGCGCCAGGCTGAAAGGCACAGGCTTGCCGCCAATCACCAAAATGCGTTTGTCGCCTTTGACGATCTCCGGCAAAAACTTTTGCACCATCACGCTTTGCGCGCCGTCTTTGTTCAGCGTTTCAATCATGCTGCCCAGGTTCATCCCATCTTGCTTGACACGAAAAATCCCCATGCCGCCCATGCCGTCGAGCGGCTTCAAAATAATGTCCTCGTGCTCGGCATGAAAGCGTTTGATGTCGCTGGCGTCCCGAGTCACCAGCGTCGGGCCGATGAACTGCGGGAACTCCAGAATGGCCAGCTTTTCAGGGTGGTCACGCAGGGCGCGCGGCTTGTTGAATACTTTGGCACCCTCGCGCTCGGCTTGCTCCAGAAGGTGCGTGCTGTAGAAAAACTCACTGTCAAACGGTGGGTCTTTGCGCATCACCACCGCGTCGAAGTCTCTCAAGGCTTGCGGACGTTCGTTGGGGTGTGATTGTTTGGCGTTAAACCAGACATCAGGCTCGCCCGTCAAAACGATGTCCCGCACAAAACCCGTCACGCTTTCACCGCGCTGCCAGCGAATGTCTTTGGTCTCACACGCCGCCAGCGTGTGGCCGCGGTTTTGCAACTCACGCATCATCGCAAACGTGGTGTCTTTGTAAATCTTGAAAGACTCAAGCGGGTCGGCGACGAAAAGGATTTGCATGGTGGGCTTCAGTGTTTGGCTTTGGGTTGCCTGTATTGTTGAACAAATAGCGCCAGTGCGCCGGCTGCCACGCCCCAGAAGGCCGAGCCGACGCCGGCTATCACGACTCCCGACAGCGTGACCAAGAATGTGATCAGCGCTGCCTCGCGGTGCGACTCGTCTTTGACCGCCGCCGCCAGACCTGAGCCGATGGTTCCCAGCAGTGCCAGCCCGGCAATGGCGGCGACCAGCTCTTTCGGGAAGGCCGCAAGCAAGCTGGTCACGGCTGCGCCAAACGCACCAATCACCAGATAGATCAAGCCGCAACTGACGGCAGCGGTGTAGCGCTTGTCAGGGTCTGGATGCGCCTCTTTGCCCATCACGATGGCAGCGGTAATGGCGCTCAGGTTCAAGGCAAAGCCGCCGAAGGGCGCGAGCACGAAAGTTGCCATACCCGTCAGTGTGATGACCTTGGACACCGGAATTTGCCCCTCGTAACCTGTGGCGCGAATGGCCGCCACACCCGGCAAATTTTGCGATGCCATGGTTACCACAAACAGCGGAATCGTCAAACTGACCACGGCGGCAAACGTGAATTGCGGCATGACAAATACGGGCATCGCGAACGTGAAGTTGACTGCTGACCAAGCCAGCTCACCACGCGCTACTGCATACGCAATGCCTACCAGCAGTGTCGCCACCACCGCATAGCGCGGCGTGAAGCGACGCCCCAGCAGGTAAACACTGAGCATCAGCAGTACCAGCGGCAAAGCGCTTTGTGCGGCGCTAAAACCGTTCATCCCAAAGCGCGCCAGCACACCCG
>Ga0207936_1000242_pt1 | contig 12063 bp, 10 predicted proteins | sample LakMenEpi19Nov10_FD_150715 | JGI IMG/M metagenome (GOLD analysis project Ga0207936, IMG submission 150715) | Freshwater microbial communities from Lake Mendota, WI - 19NOV2010 deep hole epilimnion (SPAdes) | ecosystem: Environmental > Aquatic > Freshwater > Lake > Epilimnion/Euphotic zone ... | reverse complement strand
CTCAAAGAGCTTTTCCAGTACCGGGTTCACCTCTTTAGCTTGTCGCGGTGCGTGTTGTTTGGGTTTTGGCCCTGCCGGTGCAGCGGTGGCGGTGGCATCAAGCATCTGTTCAGGGGCGGTATTTTGCATGGCCTGCATTATCACTGCCTCGTCATGTTCAAGGCCACGGCCTCGGCCACTTCGATCCCATCGACCCCGGCCGACAAAATGCCGCCTGCGTAACTGGCACCTTCTCCCGCTGGGTACAGGCCTTTGACATTCAGGCTCTGAAAGTCGTCACCGCGTGTGATTTTGACGGGCGACGAGGTGCGGGTCTCCACACCTGTCAGCACCGCATCATGCATGTCAAAACCACGAATTTTTTTGCCAAACACAGGCAGTGCCTCGCGCATGGCGGCTATCGCGTAAGCGGGCAGGGCGCTGTGCAAATTGCCCAGCAAGACGCCTGGCTTGTAAGACGGCTCAACGCTGCCAAGTTGGGTTGATGCTTTGCCTGCGATGAAGTCGCCCACCAGTTGGCCAGGTGCCTGGTAGTTGCTGCCGCCCAGTGTGTAGGCGTGGCTTTCAAGCTGGCGCTGAAACTCAATGCCAGCCAGCGGACTGCCGGGGTAGTCAGCCGGCGATATGCCCACCACGATGCCGGCATTGGCATTACGCTCATTGCGCGAATACTGGCTCATGCCGTTGGTCACCACCCGCCCTGGCTCTGACGTGGCGGCAACCACCGTGCCGCCGGGGCACATGCAAAAGCTGTAGACCGATCGGCCATTGGCTGCATGGTGCACCAGCTTGTAGTCAGCCGCGCCCAGCAACGGGTGACCCGCATGCTGGCCCAGCCTGGCGCGGTCAATCACGCCTTGCGGATGCTCGATGCGAAAGCCGATGGAAAACGGCTTGGCCTCCATGTAAACGCCGCGCTGGTGCAACATGGCCACGGTGTCGCGCGAGCTGTGGCCCAGCGCCAGCACCACTTGGTCAGCCCGCATCTCGTACTGGGTGTTGTCATTCAAATTCTGTACCGTCAAGCCGCGGATGTGACCCTGTTCAATCAACACGTCACTGACCCGCTGCTCAAACCGCACCTCACCGCCCAGCGCAATGATTTGCTCGCGCATGTGCTCAACCACCTTGACCAGCTTGAAGGTGCCAATGTGCGGTTTGCTGACCAGCAAAATCTCGGCAGGCGCCCCGGCTTTGACAAACTCCATCATCACCTTACGTCCCAAGTGGCGCGGATCCTTGATCTGGCTCCACAGCTTGCCGTCTGAAAACGTGCCTGCGCCGCCTTCACCAAACTGCACGTTCGACTCCGGGTTCAGCGTACTTTTGCGCCACAACCCCCAGGTGTCCTGGGTACGTTCCCGCACCTTTTTGCCGCGCTCCAGCACGATGGGCTTAAAACCCATTTGCGCCAGCAGCAGCGCCGCAAAAATGCCGCAGGGGCCAAAGCCGACGATGACGGGCCGCAGGGCGGGTGGCGTGTCCAGCTGCACCACCGGGTAATAATTTTGATCAGGCGTCAGGCGAATGTGAGGATGCGCTTCAAACTGTTTGAGAAGCCTGGTTTCAAGCGTGGGGGCAACATCCACGTCTGCGATATAGACCAGCAGCAGCTTTTTCATGCGCGCGTCGTAGCTGCGCTTGTAGACGGTGTGATGAGTGAGATCGCTTGGCGCGATGCCCAGCGTTTTGACAATCAGCGCAGGCAGCGCCTGCTCGTCATGGTCAAGCGGCAGCTTGAGTTCAGTGATGCGGATCATGTCGGTTGTCGAAGCCTGTTTCGTGGATCTGTATTTCGGATCAGGCCGCTATTTTAAGTTGCACCGATAATCAGGGTGTGAAGCACGCCAGACCGCCGCTGGTGCAACTCGAAAGAGGCAGTGACAGGCAGAAATGCCAGTTGCTGTGGGGGAAACCCCGCACTGGAGGAACGTCCGGACTGCACAGGACAGCGTAGGAGGTAACACCTCTCCACCGTGAGGTGAGGATCAGAGCAACAGAGACGAGCCGATTCAGTTCGGGTGAAACGGGCAATCTCTACGCGCAGCAATACCAAATAGGCCAACGTTGAGATGGTTCCGTTGAGTTGGCGGGTAGGTAGCACCGAGCCGGGTAGGCGACTCCCGGCCCAGATTAATGGCGGTCACACTGAGCCTTCGCAAGAAGGTTCAGCGCACAAAATCCGGCTTATCGGCGAGCTTCACACTTTTAATTTTCAAGCCTGGCGCAGGGCTTGTAACCGCTCCACATGTGCCAGCAAAGACCGCTTGGCCACCGGCCAGATGCGTTCGTCGACGTCGTCGTAAGCCAGGGGCACCCAGTCGTCCAGCGTGCCGTCGGGCAGGGCCTGCATCACTGACATGATTTTGGCTTCGCGTCTCAAGCGGTGGGCTTTGAGTTGTGCAATCGCTGTTTTGGCCTGGCCTATGGCGTAGCCATGCGCAGGCAGGATGAAGTCGATGTTGTGTTCATCGCAGGCGTTGCTGAGCAAATCCAGCGAATCCAGGTAGGCGTTCATGTTGCCGTCAGGCGGGTTGATAACGGTGGTGCTGCCGTTCAAAATATGGTCGCCGCTGAAAAGCAGGCCGTCTTCAACCAGCACCAGGCAAAGGTGGTTGGCGGCATGGCCTGGGGTGTACAGAACTTTCAAAGTATAGCTATTTTGGTTAATTTCAGGTATTGAATCAGCTTTTTGACCAATAGACACGAGCGCAAGCAGCTCCTGATTAAGTAGCACTCTATCGGGTGTAAAAGTGCTGTCAGCACGCGCAGTAGGCGCAGATGGCAAGCCCGCAATCTGTGGCCGCTTGCCTGCCGCCTCGCATATGGCTTGCAGCGGCCGCGCGCCGGGTGAGTGGTCGGGGTGCGAGTGGGTACACACAATCAGGCGAATATCACCGCCAGCAGCGTTGTACAGCCGTTGCAAATGGTCAGCATCCGCCGGGCCGGGGTCGATGGCGATGTAGCCTGAGGCCGCATCGCCCACCAGGTAGCTGTTGGTGCCGGGCCCGGTCATCACGCCGGGGTTGGGCGCGGTCAGGCGCATGACGTTTTTGAGAAGCCTGACCGGCACATCGGTTTGCCAGTCGAGGTGATGAACAATCTGCCCATCCGGGCTGGTCAGCTCCAGTTCCCCGTAAGCGGCCTCATGCTCCATGTACCTTGCCTCGACGCCTTGCAAAAAGCCAGCGCGTGGACAGGATGTCCATAACGGCTTTTCGCTGGCGCAGGCCTGCAAAACAGCATTGACCGTAGCGTGGTGCTGCAGCCGCTCCAGCGAACGAATGGTTGGAAAGATGATGAAAAACTTGCCCGTTGCATGCCGCGCCAGTGCATCTGCCGGGCGTATCCATTCAGGCTCAAATTGTTCTGATTCATCAGCCACCGGCTCCTGGCCTTCAGGCATGCGAGCCACCAAAAATGGCACGTCAAAGCGGCGCGGCAGGTCGCGATCAGTCACCCAGTGCGCGAGCACAAACACGTCTGCGCCTGCCAGCGTCAAACCGCGTGCCTGGCACTGCGCTGCAAATGGCGCTTTTCTGTCGAGCGCTGCAATATCAGCTGTGTTCACGTGGCGGCCATCGGCATGCTTGGCAAGCAGCACGCCCAGCTCTTCAAAGCTTTCGCGAATGGCGGCAATCGCTTGGGTCAGGTGCAAATCGCTTTGTGTTGCGCGCCGTGTGGAATAGTCATGTGCAGCGCCGTCAGCCGCGTCAATGCCGCCGCCGGGGAAAACATAAGCACCGGGCGCAAAACTGGCCGTCATCGAGCGCCGTGTCATCAGCACTTCAATGCCGTTTGCTGTGTCTCGCAGCAGCAGAACGGTGGCTGCGTTTCGCAGAACTGCGGGTTCACGCTGAGGGTATAAAAGTTGATTTTGTCTTACCATCAAACGATTACAACACGGAGACTTCAATGAATTTCAAGCGCGGTTTTGTTTTTGGTTTGCTGGCCTGTTTTGCCTGCCTGGCTTTGGCTCAAACCCCCGCCGCCTGGCCGACACGAGGCCCGATCAAACTGGTGGCCGTCTTCCCCCCGGGCGGCTCGGTTGACCAGGTCGCCCGCATTTTGCAAGTGCCGCTGCAAACAGCACTGGGACAAAGCGTGATTGTTGAAAACAAGGGCGGCGCATCCGGCTCGATAGGCGCTGCCGCAGTGGCCGCTGCCCCCGCAGATGGCTACACCTTTGCGGTGGTGTTTGACACCCACGGTGTGAACCCGGCGCTGATTCCCAATCTGCCGTTTGACAGCAAAAAAGACCTGGCTCCCATCGTGCTGGTGGGCACATCTCCTATGGTCTTGGCCACTTTTGCAGGCAGTGAATACAAAACATTTGCTGATGTGGTGGCTGCAGCCAAAGCCAAAAAGAATGTCAGTTACGGCAGCATCGGCTCCGGCAGCCTGGGTCATGTGGCCATGACGCTTTTGGGTAAAAACGGCGGCATTGAGTGGACACATATTCCGTACAAGGGCGGTGGCCCGCTGATGATTGATGCCGTTGCAGGCCATGTGCCCATGTCGATTGGTTCGGTCTTTGTGACCAAGCCGCACATCGACAGTGGCCGCATGCGCCCGCTGGCCGTGACCAGCTCCAAACGCAGCCCCGACTTGCCTAATGTGCCAACCATTGCCGAGAGCGGCTACCCCGGCTTTGAAGCCCCCGCCTGGTGGGCAGTGCTGGCCCCGGCCAAAACCCCACCTGATATTTTGAAGCGCATGAACGAGGCGCTGAACGTCATCTTGAAAACGCCGGACATCGCCAAAAAACTGGATGCCCAAGGCATTGACGTGGTGGGTGGCAGCCCTGATGCGGCGCGCGTTTTCATGGACAAGCAGATGGACATTTGGGCCAAGGTTGTCAAGGACAACAATATCAAGGCAGATTGATCACACTTTCGGCCTAAATTTCTGGTGACACCCCCATCGCCACCAAAAACCGCGCCACCATGTTGTAGGTGGCAATCGCGGCTGTCAGCTCGACGATCTGGGTGGTGTCAAAGTGCTGGTTGAGTTGTGCAAACACCTCGTCGGTGACTTTGACATCCAGGGTCATTTGCGCGGCGTATTGAATCACGATACTTTCAACAGCTGCCAGCGCCTGATGGGATTGGGCTGAAACCGTATTTTTTGCATAAGCTCCGCAAACCACTTGCAAGGCGTCCAGCTCGGCCTGCGTGCCACCGGCTTTTAAAAAATCAGGCGCATGGTGGTGGTATTCGTAGGCTGCGCCTGTCAGCAGGGCGACGGTACAAATGCCCAGCTCACGCAGCTTCCAGCTGGTGGGCAAATCGGTCCGCACGGCTTTCAGGTACAAATTCCAGCCGCGCGCCAGGGGTTCGCTCCAAAGCAGGGCTTTGTCGAGGTTGATAAGCTCGCCGCCCCGGCGTTTCAAAATGGCTTGCACCAGGTCGTCGGGTTGGGGCTTGGCTTCAGGAGTCCAGCCGGGGATGCGCATGGTGCTTGCTTTGAGGGATGTAAAACCATAGCGTAGCGCGATAATCAGGCCATGAAAGTGAAATTTACCAAAATGCAGGGTGCAGGCAACGACTTTGTGGTGCTTGACGAAACGCGCGGCCTGCTTAATCTGTCTGCCGCGCAGTACCGGTTTTTGGCCGACCGTCACTTTGGCGTGGGGGCAGACCAGATTTTGTCGGTTCGGCCCGCGCCGTCTGCCGATGTTGATTTTGAATACGTGATTCACAACGCCGATGGCGGCGAGGTAGAGCAGTGCGGCAATGGCTCGCGCTGCTTTTTGCAGTTTGTGCGCAGCCAGGGGCTCACGACCAAAACCAGCGTGAAAGTCAAAACCTTAAGCGGGGTGATCGAGCCCAGCCTGCAGCCCGATGGGCGCGTCAAGGTTGACATGGGCGCGCCTGTTTTTGACCTGCCCCTCGTACCATTCGATGCAGTCGGCTTGGTGCCAAAAATCGTTGATTTTTGGCCGATTTGGCCCTTAAATATGCCTTCAGATCAATCAATTTGGGCGCAAGAAGCTCCTGTATTAGTAGCAGTCTTATCGATGGGTAACCCCCATGCGGTGCAGCTGGTGGACGATGTTGAGGCTGCGCCTGTGGCTCAAATGGGCCCGCTGATTGAAAACCACCCGCGTTTTGCCAGCCGTGTGAACGCCGGCTTCATGCAGGTCGTCAGCCGCAGCAGCATCCGACTGCGCGTCTACGAGCGTGGTGCTGGCGAGACGCTGGCTTGCGGCACGGGCGCTTGCGCGGCAGTGGTGGCGGGTATTCGCCTGGGGCTGCTCGATGCCAGCGTAGAGGTCGTCACCCGTGGCGGGACATTGACGATCACGTGGTCAGGCAAGCTGGATGCGCCCGTGATGATGACCGGGCCAGCGACCACTGTTTTTGAATCCGAGATCGATGTTCCATAGGCCCCCACGCTTGTCGCTTCGCGTACTGCGCTGCACCTTGCAGGCCGCCGCTCGCCAGAGGCTTCGCTTCTGTCGCCCGTCCGAACCTGCTCAGGCAGGTTCGGAGCCGCGAGCTCCAGCCCCGAGGGGGCTGACCTTGCCAGGGGCGGCCCGTCGCTGCGGTCGCTCTATCCAGACGATAAAAAACACACGACAATCCCACCATGAACCCAACTGACCACACCCACAACCACCCCATCACGGAAGACGACATCGCCAGCTTTTTGGCGAACACGCCAGACTTTTTTGAACGCCATGCCGAGCTGCTGGCCACGGTGGAGTTGTCCAGTGGCCACGGCGGGCGGGCGGTGAGTTTGCAGGAGCGCCAGGCTGGCTTGCTGCGTGACAAGATCAAAACACTCGAGGCCAGAGTCGTTGACATGATTCGCCACGGTAATGAAAACGTGTCGATTGCCGACAAGCTGCAGCGCTGCACCCGCAATTTGCTGCTGACGGCCCATGCCCGGGATTTGCCTGAAACCATTGTGCGGGAGCTCAAAGGCCAGTTTGCGATTCCGCAAGCGGCCATCAAGGTCTGGCGCGTCAACGGCATTTTTTCGGGTGAGTCTTTTTGCACCGATGTCAGCAGCGATGCGCAGGCTTTTGCGTCGTCTCTCGGCGCGCCCTATTGCGGTGTCAATTCAGGTTTTGAGGCGGCCAACTGGCTGCCAGACCCTGCCATGGCCATGTCGATAGCCCTGATTCCTTTGCGGGCTGAGCCGTCGCAAGAAGCGTTCGGCATGCTGGTGTTGGCATCCACCGATGCGCAGCGCTTTCATGCCGATATGGGGACGGATTTCCTGTCGCAAATTGGCGACCTGGCGGGCGCAGCGCTGTCGCGGCTGCTACCGCAAGTCGCCAGCGAGTAACTCGCCATGCCAGCCAGCGTGGCAATGGATTCAGAGCCTGCTTTTGAATTTGACCCGCTGGCGTTGCGCTATCTTGAACACGTCAGGGTTGAAAAGCGCCTGGCTCAGCGCACGGCCCTGCTGTATGCCGCTGATTTGCAAAAGCTGCAATACAACGCGCAAGCCGCAAATGTGACCTTGATCGAGGTCAGCAATACCCACATGCGCCGCTGGGTCGCCCAAATGCACAGCACAGGCCGCAGTCCGCGCGGCATTGCGCTGATTTTGTCGGGCTGGCGCGGCTTTTACAACTGGCTGGGCCGTACAGGTCTGGCGGCCAGCAACCCGGTGCAGGGCGTGCGTGCCCCCAAAGTCCCCAAGCCGCTGCCCAAAGCACTGGGTGTTGAAGAAGCGGTGCAACTGGCCAGTTTTGTGGCCAAAGACGAGAACCCCATCCGCGACGCGCGTGACCATTGCATCACCGAGCTGTTGTACGGCTGCGGCCTGCGCATTGGGGAACTTGTGGGGCTGGACGTGCAGGCCAGTGCCAAAGCCTTGGGCTGGATTGATATTGAGGCAGCCGAGGCGCATGTGCTGGGCAAGGGCCATAAAAAACGCAGCGTACCAGTGGGCAGCAAAGCAATGGTTGCACTGGATAGATGGCTGAGCCTGCGAAGCCAATGGGCCACGCAGGATACGGCGCTGTTCATCAACACGAGCGGTGGACGCCTGACCCCGCAGCACATACGGGTAAGGCTCAAGCAGCGCTCGCTCAAAGCCGGTTTGGCCACGCCCGTGCATCCGCACATGCTTCGCCATTCGTTTGCCAGCCATGTGCTGCAGTCCAGCAGTGATCTGCGGGCGGTGCAAGAATTGCTGGGCCATGCCAACATCACCACCACACAGGTGTACACGCGGCTTGATTTTCAGCATCTGGCCAAGGCTTACGACGCTGCGCATCCCCGGGCAGGCAAAACCACAAAGCCTGGGGCTTAGCGGCTGCCTTCAGGTTTTGGCGCTGGTCGTCGTTGCGGTGGGCACGAAAGTGTCAATCAGCATGAAGACAGCACGCTTGTCCCCGGTGCTGGCAGCCCAGGCCAGCCGCTCCTCCAGCCGGGTCAACAGGCTTTGGGCCTGCCTGCTTTGGTGCGGTACCAGTGCATATGCCACCCGCACCTGAGCCGTGCAGTCGATGTGTAAACCCTTGTAGGGCATGAGGCAGCGCGCCACAATACGCGGGCCCAGCGCGCCCGCTTCTTCTGCGTCAAAAGGGCCTTCAACCAGCATGCCAAAGCGCCGCTCTGACAGGCGTGCGGCGCTGTCGATTTCGCGCGCAGTGGACAGCAGCCGTTCAGCCACCCGCAGTGGCAGTTCATCAGCGGTTTTGCGGCCAAAATCGCGCTCGATCTGCTCGCTGTTGACGATGTCGATCAGCATCACCGCGCTTTGCTGCCTGAGCCGCTCGGAGCGCGCCATCATGCGCATCAGGCGCTCGGCAAAGACATGGCCGTTGATCAGTCCGGTGGCCGGATCCGTTCGGTCCAGCCCCAAAATTCGACGCTTGTTTTCGCGGTGCTGCTGGCTGCGCAACATCAGGATCACCATCAACACCGGCAGCTCAATGGCCGCACCGATCTGCAAGGCGTGTTTGGTGAGAAAAGTTACAGGCAGCCAGCCCATGTTGCGCGCTGAAATGCAGGCGGCTGCCAGCGCGACGGGTACATAACCGACCAGTATCCACAGCGCAAAACGGTCGCCCCGCTGCCAGGCCCACACCAATGTGGCAAACCCCAGCAGTTGCGGCAAAAAAACATAAGACATCAGCACCCGCATGCGCACATCAATTGGCACAAGGGCGACCGCCACTGCCGTCAGCAAACCAAGCAGGGCAATGCCAACGTGCAGGCGCTGCAGCCTGGCCGAGCGTTCTGGCAACGACACGGCAGCCGATACAAACATCAATCGCTGTCAATTGCAGCGTGGGCAGCACCGACGTTGACACATCATTCCAGGCAGGTGCGTGGGGCCACAGATGCAGCCCGGCAATGCCTGTCGTGCTGGCTTGCGTGAGCCCCATCAATGTGGCTGCGACGGCGTAAAAGGCATAGGCCGGGTCCCGCAGGGACACCGCACTGAGCACAGATACCACCACCGCCAGCCCGACCAGCCCAAAAAAAATGCCCAAAATCAGCGATGTCCGCTGCTCTGAATAGTTGAGGTAACTTTCACTGATAAACCGCAAAGGCACGCCAAAGCTGTGACCGTTTTCAAGCCGCAGCAAATAGCTGCTGGGCGCCTCGGCTGACACGGCAATGGGCAACAGCGGGTGGCGGTGCGGTACCGGCCATTGGCTGACTGCCACCAAGTCGCCAGACTTTTGCTCGTCCCATTGGCCGGCAGAGTCCAGCGTGAAAAGCGACGCACGGTTGATCGACGGGTAAGGCACTTCCAGATACCAGCGCTCAGCATCGGGCGCGGGTGGCACCGAAAAGCGGATCCAAAGCGCCTGCCCGACAGTGATCGGGTAAATGGGTCTTGACTCCGTGGGCTGCCATGGGCTTTTACTGGAAGACGCCACCTGTGCAGCTGTTAATTGGCCACTGGTATCAATCCAGTAGTCACCCCAGTCTTTAAGTGCCACGGGTTGCTGTTTCGCATCCAGATCAAGAACGGTGCGCGACCAGGCCGGGCTGACAGACATCCCAGCCGCCGTCAGCAGCACCGCCGCCGCCGCCAAAACGAGCTTGCGCAGAAGGTTTGACGTCAGGGAGCGCGCGGCAGACATGGGCATAACCGAGCATTGTCGCAAATTTTCAAGCCATCCCTGTGTGCTTCAAACGCCTGCCAGTCAGGTCAGGCGTGCTCTGATTTTTAGAGCACAAAAACCGCGCGCTTGTCGTCGCTGCTAGCTGCCGCAGCCAAACGGCTTTCGAGCCGCGACAGCAGGCTTTGCGCCCCATTGCCCTGGTAAGGGACCAGCGCATAAGCCACACGGACTTGCGCCACACACTCGTCATGCAGTCCTTTGTAGGGCATCAGGGCGCGCGCTACAACCCGCGGGCCCAGCGTGGCTGCGTCTTCGTCACTGATGGGGCCTTCCACCAGCATGCCAAAACGCCGCTCTGACAGGCGCGCCGCACTGTCAATTTCACGCGCGGTTGCCAACAACCGCGAGGCTACCCGCAGTGGCAGTTCATCTGCAGCCTTGCGGCCAAAGTCACGGTGGATTTGCTCAATGTTGATGACGTCGATCAGCATCACCGCACTTTGGTGCTTCAGGCGTATGGATCGGGCAATCATGCGCATCAGTCGTTCGCCAAAAACATGCTCGTTGATCAGGCCTGTGGCTGGGTCAATCCGGTCCAGACCCAATATGCGGCGTTTGTTCTCGCGGCTTTGCTGACTGCGCAGCACCAGTACAACCAGCAATACCGGCAGCTGAAACGCCATGCTGGCCAGGCCGCTTTGTTCGGTGATAAAACTCAAGGGGATCCAGCCCATGTAGCGCGCGGTGGCAATCGCCCAGGCAATGGCAAAGGGGATGGCTGTCAGCAGCAGCCAGCCGCCGTAGCGGTCACCATGTCGCCAGGCCCATACATTGATCCCGATCAGTACCACCGGCACAGTCACCACATAGGGCACAGAAAGGGTCAGGCTAAGCGCGCTGTCCGTGATGCCCAACAAAACTGACAGAACGATACCCACGCCCGCAACCGCCCAGACCAGCCGGTTTAAAAGTCGGGAGCGCTCGGCCAATGACACCACCGTGGCGTTAAGCAGCAGCACGCTGAGCAAGGCCCAGATGCCCAGAATCGCCAGCGACCTGTCGGCCCAGTAGGGCGAATTGGGCCACAAGTGAAGGGCGGCCGCCCCCGTGATGGCGGCCAAAGTCAAACCGAGCATGGCAGAGCACACCGCGTAGTAGAGGTAGGCGCGGTCACGCAGCCACACCAGGCCCATCAGGCCAACACCCAAACCCAGCGCTGCCAAGCCAAAGTAAAAGCCCAAAAATAGCGACATTTTCTGTTCGCTACGCAGCACAAAGCGGGCGTTGGCAAAGCGGATCGGTGCGCTGAACCCCTGCGCATTGTCCAGCCGCAGCAGGTATTGCGTGGGCTGTTGCGGGTTAAAACTGACCACCATCAGCGCGTGACGATGCGGTGTCAGCCAGCTGTTGACGGCCAGCAGGTCGCCGGCTTTTTGCACGGTCATTTGCCCGGATGCCTGAACGGTGTGCAGCTCTGCATGGTCCAGAGCCGGGTAGGGAATCTCTAGCACCCAACGCTCGCTGTCCTGGGAGGCCGGCACAGTAAATTTGATCCACAACGCCTGCCGCGGTTTGAGCGGATAGATGCCGCGCTCTGGCGTCGCCCGCCAGGCAATGTCGGGACTGGTGATGATTTGCATCGGCTCAAGCTTGGCATCCGCATCAATCCAGTATTGCCCCGCATCGCCAAGTGCTATCGGCTGTTTGGCCGGATTCAGTTCCAGCAGGGGCGCTGCCTGCGCTGCGGTGCATGCCAGTGCCAACAGGCAAAACGCTGACCATGACTTGAACCATGACATTGATCCCGACATAAGGCAGCTTGAACGCATCCCCGCATTGTCACCAGATTTCCATGGCTAAACCATTTGGCGTCATGTTTTCGCAAAGCCCGCCTGAACGCGACAATACCCCCATGAAAACATTGCGCCTGAAACCCGGAAAAGAAAAATCCCTGCTGCGCCGCCACCCCTGGGTGTTTGACGGGGCGGTAGCCTCTGGTGGTGCAGATGCGGGCGAGACGG
>Ga0207936_1000233_pt1 | contig 12390 bp, 10 predicted proteins | sample LakMenEpi19Nov10_FD_150715 | JGI IMG/M metagenome (GOLD analysis project Ga0207936, IMG submission 150715) | Freshwater microbial communities from Lake Mendota, WI - 19NOV2010 deep hole epilimnion (SPAdes) | ecosystem: Environmental > Aquatic > Freshwater > Lake > Epilimnion/Euphotic zone ... | reverse complement strand
CAGAGCAGGGGACTCATAATCCCTTGGTCGTGGGTTCAATCCCCACCTGGCCCACCAATGTGTCCAATATGTAGCGAGCCAGTGTTGGCATCGCGTAGCCGACAGTGACAGGCTCGTAACTATGCATTTTGATGTCGTAGTAATCGGTGGAGGTCCTGCGGGTTCTTCGGCTGCCATTACTGCTGCACGCGCAGGCCTTCGAGTGTTGCTTGTTGAAAAAGGGCCATATGGTCGCGACAAAGTGTGTGGCGATGGTCTAACGCCACGAGCAATTGCAGCGCTTGATGAATTGAAGATTGATTACTCGGTTGCGCATCGCATTGATGGTCTGCGCATGATTGCCGGAAAAACTCAACGCGAGTTGGCATGGCCAACAACTTCGCGCTTTCCAAATCATGGCGCAGTATGGCCGCGACAGAAGTTTGACAATCACTTGCTTGATGTTGCAATTGCATCTGGGGCTGAGGTTCGCTTCGAATCTGAAGCGTTGCCTGTGCTCGAAGGAGACCGAGTAGTCGGCGTGCAAGTTGGCAGCGAAGTAATCAAGTCTTCACTTGTTGTTTTAGCAACAGGTGCACAGGGTGCCGCTGCAAAGATGCTTGGAGCAGTTCGCGACCCAGATGAAACATTTGGTTTAGCAATTCGCGCGTATGCGCCAACACCTCGTCATGCAGAGCGTCACCTTGAAGCGTGTCTCAGTTTGCGCGACGAACACGGAACGCCCGTGCCTGGTTACGGATGGATGTTTCCTGCTGGAGATGGCACGGTGAACATCGGCGTTGGAGCACTTAGCACCATGAAGGGTTTCAAGAAGCTGAATCTCAATACGTTGCTCGATCAGTACGCATCAATTGTGCGCGAGCCTTGGTCGCTTGGTGACTATGTAGATAAGCCTCGTGCGTGGCGCTTACCCATGAGTTGCGTGCGACGTCATGGCCCGGGTTGGGTGGCAGTTGGCGATGCAGCTGGTTTTGTGAACCCGATGAACGGCGAAGGTATTGACTATTCCCTTGAGTCGGGAATGCTTGCAATTTCGTGCTTTGTGGAAAACCCAGAAACGGCAGCGAGTGAATACGACAGGCGAGTGGGCGAGAAGTTTGATGCGTTCTTGCGCACCGGTCGCAGGTTCAGCTTCATCATTGGGCACCCATGGCTGTTGAAGCCGGGCCTTCGAGTGGCAGTGGGCTCGCAAACTGCAGCCGACATCACGCTTGCGGTAATGGGAAACCTCATCGACTCCACAACTCCAGGAGCCGCTGGTCGCGTAATGCGATTCGCCGATAATGCGTTACGCATTGCAGACCCGCTTCTGCGCCGTACCCGTGCAAAGGCGTAAGCCCTAGTTGTCTACAGTTTGCGCATGACTGTTACGTCGTTGCGTTCGCCACTTATTGGAACAGTTGTCGCCGTAAAGGTGGTAAATGGCGATGTCGTTTCTGCTGGAACAGAAATAATGGTTATTGAATCCATGAAAATGGAACATCCTGTAGTTGCTGAAACTTCATGTCGTATTTCAGCGCTCTTTGTGACTGTTGGGCAATCGGTAGCAGAAGGAGAAGTGCTTGCAGAGTGCGTTGCGGAAAGTGTTTCAACGAACGAAGTCGCTTCAGCGGTTTCTGCATCAGGGAAACGTGCCGACTTGGAACAGTTGCGTTTACGCCAGGAATTGTTGCGCGATGAATCCAGAAGCGAAGCGGTCGCAAAGCGACATGCGAAGGGACAACGAACCGCTAGAGAAAACGTTGCTGACCTTATTGATGACGGAACATTTGTTGAATACGGAAGTTTTGGTGTTGCAGCGCAGCGAAGCCGCAGAAGCGAAGAAGACCTCATTGCCAATACTCCAGCAGATGGGTTGATCACAGGGATTGCAAAAATCAATTCAAAACTTTTCGGATCAGAACGTACGAATTGCGCAGTTGTTGCCTATGACTACACGGTGCTTGCTGGCACGCAAGGGTTCATTAACCACCGCAAGAAAGACCGCATCTTTGAAGTTGCGAAACGGAACATGACTCCGGTGGTGTTGTTCGCCGAAGGTGGAGGTGGTCGACCAGGCGATACAGACGCACCAGGCGTTGCTGGTCTTGACGTGATGTCGTTCGCATCGTTTGCACAACTCTCCGGGCTCGTTCCATCGGTTGGCATCGCGTCGGGCTATTGCTTTGCAGGTAATGCAGCGTTGCTCGGTTGTTGCGACGTAGTGATTGCGACAGAAAATTCAAACATTGGCATGGCAGGGCCAGCGATGATTGAAGGTGGCGGACTTGGTGTTGTGAAGCCAACTGACATTGGTCCGATTGCAACTCAGACCGCTAACGGTGTTGTCGATATTCGGGTTGCCGACGAGGCAGAAGCCGTTGCAGTTGCAAAGAAGTACTTGTCGTACTTCCAAGGTGTCACAACTGCGTTCAGTCGACATAGCGAAGATGCATTACGTGAACTTGTTCCCGAGCAGCGCACGCGCGTGTACGACGTTCGTGCAGTGATCAACACGCTCGCCGATATTGATTCTGTTCTTGAACTTCGTTCTGATTTTGGTGTCGGCATCGTTACTGCATTCGCACGTATTGAAGGAAAACCTGTTGGCATTATTGCGAACAACCCAGCACACCTTGGAGGAGCAATCGACACTCCAGGTGCAGACAAGATGGCGAGGTTTGTGCAACTTTGTGATGCGTTCGATATTCCGCTCATTTCGCTGTGCGATACACCTGGCTTCATGGTCGGGCCAGATGCTGAAGAGTCGGCTCAAGTACGTCACTTCTCTCGGTTGTTCGTTACCGCTGCGAGTGTGACTATCCCATGGATCACCGTTGTTTTGCGCAAGGGATATGGCCTTGGTGCTCAAGCAATGGCAGGTGGAAGCTTCCACGCCAAAGACATGATCGTTTCTTGGCCGAGTGGGGAGTTTGGTGGAATGGGTCTAGAAGGCGCGGTGCGGCTTGGATTTAAGAAGGAACTGGATGCGGCTGGAACTCCCGGAGAGCGTGAGGATCTGGGAAAGCGCCTGATCGCCGCCGCATATATAAGGGGCAGTGCCCTGAGTATGGCTAGCCATACCGAAATTGATGACGTGATTGACCCAGCAGATACACGCAAGCGCATACTGGCCTTGATATCGGCGTGTCCAATGCCACTGCCCAGATCGGGCAAAAAACGCCCGATGGTCGACACCTGGTAAAACCGTGCAAATCGGTTGAACTATGATCGTATGACCAACAAACATGCGTGTTTCTAGAGGCACGTAAGAGGGAGAAAAAGAAAAATGAGAAAGCAGACACTTAAAGGTCTTGCTGTTGGTCTCGTTGCAGTAGTTGGATTGGCCGCTTGCGGTTCGTCAGACTCAGCATCAGACACAACAGTGGCAGCTGGTGCAGCAGGCTTGGCATGCGAAGTTACCGACATCGGTGGCGTTGATGACAAGGGCTTCAACCAGAACGCATATGACGGTCTCAAGCTTGCAGAATCAGAACTCGGTGTAAGCATCGATCTTCTTGAATCAGCATCAGATGCCGACTACCAGCCAAACCTTCAGTCATTCGTTGACAAGGGTTGCAACGTCATCGTAACCGTGGGCTTCTTGCTCGCAGACGCAACGAAGGCAGCAGCAGAAGCAAACCCAACCGTTCAGTTCGCAATTGTTGACTCCAACACTTCGGCACCAAACGTTCAGGGTCTTACCTTCGCAACCGATCAGCCGTCATTCTTGGCTGGTTACATGGCAGCAGCAACCACCACGACCGGCATCGTCGGTACGTTCGGTGGTATCAACATTCCACCAGTAGCAATCTTCATGCAAGGTTTCGCTAAGGGTGTTGAGTACTACAACGCACAAAAGGGAACTTCAGTGAAGGTTCTCGGTTGGGACATTGCTAAGCAAGACGGAACTTTCTCTGGTGACTTCAGTGACCAGACCAAGGGAACCAGCATTGCGAAGAGCATGTCAGACGAAGGCGCCGACATCATCTTCCCAGTAGCAGGCCCAGTAGGCCTTGGTGCATCGCAGTTCGCGATGGACTCAGCTGGCAAGGTCAAGATCATCGGTGTTGACGTTGACATGGCAATTTCAAACCCAACACAGGCAGAGGTATACGTAGCATCAGTTTTGAAGAAGATTGACGCTGCAGTACTTCAGGCTGTGAAGGATGCTCTTGCAGCAACAGGCGGCGGAACCGATTACCTCGGAACCCTCGAAAACGGTGGTGTTGGTGTGTCAATCACGTCAACCATCACTCCTGAGCTTCAGGCAGAACTTGATGCAGTAACTGCTGGCATCATTGACGGTTCAATCGTCACCAAGTAATTCTTCGCTCTTCGGAGCGATTCATTAGTAGGAGCGGGGGTCGCGAAAGCGGCCCCCGTTTCCATTTCTCAGATCAACAAATCTGCATTGAAGTCGCAGTGGTGAATTTGATTAGTCTGTGATCCATGGGGAGTCTTCATTCATGAAGCTTGAGTTGCGTGGTATTACCAAGCGTTTCCCTGGGGTCGTTGCAAACGACAATGTCAATCTCGCTCTGAATACAGGCGAAGTGCTTTCACTCATTGGTGAAAACGGAGCAGGAAAATCCACGCTGATGAGCGTGCTGTATGGAATGTATAAACCCGATGAAGGTCAAATCGTTATCGATGGAACCGAATTGATGTTTGCTTCGCCAGCTGATGCCATTGCCGCAGGAATCGGAATGGTTCACCAGCACTTCATGCTTGTTCCTGTATTCACTGTGGCAGAGAACGTGGTGCTCGGTGTAGAGCCAACTGGTGCACTTGGGAAGCTGAACATTGATGAGGCGCGCAGAATGGTGCGCGAGATATCCGATAAGTACAACCTCGATCTCGATCCCGATGCAGTCATTGAAGACTTGCCAGTAGGAGTTCAGCAACGCGTTGAAATCGTAAAGGTATTGCTGCGTGACGCAAAGGTTGTGGTGTTCGACGAACCCACAGCAGTACTTACGCCGAGTGAAATTATCGAGTTTTTTGAAATTGTGAAGACATTGGTTTCAGCAGGACGCGGCGTGGTGTTCATTACGCACAAGCTGAAAGAAGCGCTCAATATCGCTGACCGCATTGCGGTGTTACGGCGTGGCAAAGTGGTTGGCGAAGTCGATCCAAAGACTGCAACTGAATCGCAAATTGCAGAAATGATGGTTGGGCGTCCGGTGCAATTGACTGTAGATAAGAACTCTGCAAAAGCCGGCGAAGTTGTGCTGAAAGTGACCGACCTCACGGTTCTTGACGCCGACGGCAGAACACATGTAGAAAACGTTTCGTTTGAAGTTCATGCCGGAGAAATTGTTGGAATCGCAGGCGTGCAGGGGAATGGGCAAACCGAGTTGGTCGAGGCTCTCACCGGGCTTCGTAAGGCCACTAGTGGTGTTATCGCTCTTGATGGCAAAGACCTCACGCATTCCAATCCTCGTGAACGCCACCAAATGGGTATGGCACACATTCCTGAAGACCGCCAGCGACAGGGGTTGGTCGGCGGACTCAGTGTTGCCGAGAATCTCGTTTTGACCCGCTACCACGATGATCAGTTCTCTCATGGAGTGATTGTCGACTGGGAAGCTGCAGATGCAATTGCCGAAACGTTAATTACTGAATACGACATTCGTACTCCGAATAAGGAAACCGGCGTTGGCACATTGTCGGGTGGAAATCAACAGAAGGTGATTGTTGCTCGAGAACTCAGCCGTGATCTGCGACTCACTATTGCGGCTCAACCAACGCGCGGAGTAGATGTTGGAAGTATCGAATACATTCACTCACGAATTGTGAAAGAACGTGACGCTGGAACAGCGGTTCTTATTGTGAGTACCGAACTAGAAGAAGTGATGTCGCTGTCAGATCGATTGCTTGTCATGTATCGCGGCAAAGTGGTTGCTGAACTTGATCCGAAGAAAGTGACGCCTATGGAAGTCGGTCTATATATGGCTGGGTCGCGTCCAGATAGTGCGGTTTCGGCATGAAGAACCTGTTCAACAAGTTGGGCGAGCGTCTGAATCGGGTGAGTTCCATGAAACTCACACTGCTCGCAGTGTTATCGGCACTCATCGTTGGTGCTTTCATCATCATTATTTCCGATGTTGACAACTTGAGAGATGGCGACATTCTTGGCGCAGTTTCCACTGTGGGCAGTGCGTACTGGGCACTGGTAGTGGGTTCGTTCGGGTCGTTACGTGCAATTTCAAACACCATAAACAGTTCAACACCGCTAATTCTGTGTGGCGTCTCGGTGGCAATTGCGTTTAAGGCCGGCTTATTCAATATTGGTGCAACTGGTCAGATGCTTGCCGGTGGAATGACGGCACTGTGGGTTGGGTTTGCCATGGATGGGCCGGGATATGTTCAAGTTCCTCTCGCCATACTTGCTGGCGCTATCGGTGGCGCGGTGTTTGGTGCAATTCCAGGAATCCTGAAAGCACGCACGGGCGCTCATGAAGTAATCACCACCATCATGCTTAATAACATGGCAGCTTTTTTCATTTTGTGGCTGCTCAAGACCGATCTCTTTCAGCGCGAAGATCGCACCGATCCAATTTCAAAACTGGTCAGCGCCGAGGGTCGATTGCCTCGACTATTTGGGTTTATGGATGGTCGCGCAGATTTGATTGCTCATATCGGATTTATCGTTGCGCTTGGCGCGGTTCTCGCGTATTGGTGGTTCCTGAAGAAGACCACAACTGGTTTTGAATTCCGTGCGTATGGTTTGAATGCAGATGCAGCCACATATGCAGGTATGCACGTAAAGCGTCTCACGGTGTTGTCCATGATGTTCGCCGGTGGTTTCGCTGGTTTGGCTGGCGCTGCAGAAGTGCTGGGTACGTACGGATACGCGTCAACCAACTTTGCTGGCAACATTGGTTTCGACGCTATTGCTATTGCATTGCTCGGTCAGTCAAGTCCGTTGGGAACGTTGTTCGCAGCCATCTTGTTTGGCGCGCTGCAGGCAGGTGGCCGACAAATGCAAACAAATAGCGATGTTCCCATTGACTTGATCATCGTGTTGCGTGCGCTCATCGTCATGTTTATTGCAGCGCCATTATTGGTCAAAACAATTTGGCGAACGAAGAATGCAACGATCACTGCTGGCCAAACGTTTAGGGGGTGGGGTTCATGAGTATTGCAGTAGATACCGCAACTCCGATGCTGTCAATCGAACAACGAAAGCGTGCGCGCAATGTCGGTTTCTCACTGATATTTCTTGCACTGATTTCAGCGTTCTTCTTGTCGGGTCGCCCGGGTGATGCGGGTTTCAAGCTTGTCGAATCGTTCACGCTTGTGCTGCCGGCACAGCCTTTCGCTCAAGCACTAGCTGTTGTCCTTGGTGCGCTTGGTGCAGTGCAGTTGTATCGGGGCTTTGGCAAGTGGACCAATGTGGTGCTCGCGTTTGCAACGGCAATGTTCGTGGTGGGGTTTTTGGCATGGGCAACCTCGGGAGGTTCGTTCAACCTGACCGGCATGTTGCAAGACACGGTTACTCGCAGTGTGCCAATCACACTTGGCGCTATCGCAGGTATTTTGTGTGAACGCAGCGGAATCATCAACATTGCCATTGAAGGGCAGTTGCTTGGAGGTGCGTTTGCTGGCGCGGTATTGGGTTCGCTGTATGGGCCTTGGGTTGGTGTGCTTGGTGCAATGGCGATGGGCGTGGGGCTGTCGGCATTGCTCGCGGTGTTTGCAATTCGTTTCAAAGTCGACCAAGTGATTGTTGGTTTTGCAATCAACTTCTTCTCGTTGGGGCTCACGAGTTTCTTGTCTCAACGTGTGCTCACTCCGTATCCCGAGTACAACATCGTCAAGCCGTTTACCCCTTATGCGGTGCCATTGCTCAGTGATATTCCGGTCATTGGTGTCGCGTTATTTACTCAAACCTATTTTGTTTACATCTCCGTAATTGCAGTAGTGCTCACTACGTGGTTCATGTATCGCACGCGATGGGGATTACGCACTCGCGCAATTGGTGAGTATCCGCAGGCTGCGGGAACGCTCGGCGTCGACGTGCTCAAACTTCGTTATCGCAACGTATGGATTGCGGGCGCAATTGCAGGGCTTGGTGGTGCATGGTGGCCGATTGGCACCGTGGGTCGCTTCGATCAAAACATTACGAATGGTCGCGGCTTCATTGCCTTGGCAGCAGTCATCTTTGGTCGTTGGCACCCAGTAGGGGCTCTTACTGCAGCACTGGTGTTTGGTCTTGCAGAGGCGATTCAGTTGAAGATGTCCAACTTGGATACTGGAATTCCATCGGAGTTCTTGCTGATGGCTCCATACATCGTGACGCTCATCGTGGTGGCAGGGTTCGTTGGTCGCAGTCGCGCACCAAAGGCTGCAGGTCAGGCGTACGACGCCAGTAAGTAATTGCTATTTGGCTTTTGGCCGAAACGCTTCAACACCATTGCCCACGTCGATATGGGCACCACCGATGATGTCAATGCAATAGGGAATAGCTGGCAACACTGCATCAAGGCACTGCGCAATTGATGTTGGTTTGCCCGGAAGGTTGACGATGAGGCAAGCGCCCCGAATGCCTGCAGTTTGTCGAGACAAAATTGCGGTTGGCACGTACTGCAGGCTTACTTGGCGCATGAGTTCGCCGAAGCCCGGCATCATCTTTTCGCACACGGCTTCAGTGGCCTCTGGCGTGATGTCACGAAGTGCTGGGCCTGTGCCACCAGTGGTAACAATCAGAGAGCACCCTTCAGTATCGGCAAGTTCAATCAACGTTGCCGAAAGCACATCGGTTTCGTCGGGAACGATTCGCGAAACATCGGTCCATTCACTGGTGATGTGCTTGCCGAGGTATTCGCGAATTGCTGGTCCGCCAAGGTCTTCGTATACGCCTTGCGAAGCGCGGTCGGAAACAGTGACTATGCCTATGCGTGCCGCCGTGCCGATGTGTGCTGCTACCACTGCAACAGCTTTGGGTCGTGCCGGCGACTTGGGCGAGTGACTCGCAACTTGAGTGAACGAAGTACTTGTTTCATTCCGTAACGGAAACCTACGCGTGTGAAAGCTGCGTTTGACAGTATTTGCAACCGCTCGGTGGTTTGACGCAGATTCATGAGGAAAGCCTGCTGCAGCGGGTCAAGAACAAACGTTGCGGTAGAGGCCGCGTAGTTGTGGCGCTCGAAATGAAACCATTCGTAATCTTCGTGGTAGGTCTGTTCAATCAGGTCGGCCGTTTCGCGGTCATACACCTGCTCGGGCTTGACGCCAAGGCCACTGTTCAATCGTTGCAGTGAAACATTCGTTCCACCGCGGGCATTCAGCACGTCAGCAAGTCGCTGCATTTCGCCATGCTGATCAATGCGAATGAACTCTTGGTATTCCAATTGGTTGGAATACAGCGTGTTGAACTGTGGTCGAAAATGATCATCAATCGAGAAAGCGTCTCGGTCGGCATGAATTGCGCGAGCGAACTTCTTAAACGTTGCTGCAACATCCACGCGTCCATCAACTAACACGTCTGAACAAGATTCAATAATTGATCTTGGGGTTCCAGGTGCTCGCAGAAATGCACGGTTTTCCCACGACGAGTAAGCGCGCTTCAATGGGTCGCGAAGTGCGGCAACTCGCAGCCACTCTGGCGATTGAATGACTTCCCATTGCTCTTTCGGCGTGAGGTCAAACATGCGGCGAAGTCCATGCACTCGATAGTTGTGGATGGTTTGTTCTTGGGAAATATTCGGCGTGATGATCTCACGTGCTGCTTGCTCGTTGTAGGTGCCCTCAATTTGAGCGACCAATAACTTCAACGTGCTACAAGCAACTTTCGTGGTTGGCACGTACATCACTTTGATACGGGGAGCGATCAACGCATACCCAATCATCAATGGAAGCTGTGGGTGCGGGTCGTATTGCACGATGCCTATCTTTTCATGCCACAACGCAGCAAAACGTCACGCAATAACGTTTCAACACATTGGTCTAGCGATTCACCGTTGGCGCACAACACAAACTCGGGTGCAGTGGGTGCCTCGTATGGCGCATTTACGCCAGAGAGCCCAATATTGGCTCCAGCCTTCACCTGGGCGTATAAGCCCTTGGTGTCGCGCTCTTCGCAGTCGGCAAGCGATGTTGCCACGTGCACCTCAACAAATTCCAAATTGTCGGCAGTGTGAATGAGGCGAGCAAATTGTCGACCTGTTGCAAATGGGCTGATGATGGGCACAATGGTGATTGCGCCAGCACCGGCAAACAGTTTCGCAACTTCAGCCATACGACGAACATTTTCGGCCCGGTCGTCATCGGAGAATCCAAGATTGCTGTTCAGGCCATGACGAACGTTGTCGGCGTCGAGTACGTATGCAAACTTGCCGAGTTCAGTTAACTTGCGAGCAAGCTCATGGGCGATGGTCGATTTTCCCGAGCCAGAAAGTCCAGTAAGCCAGATGGTCATGCCATGAAATTGGTGGGCACCCCACAGTTGTTCACGGCTTACCTGTGGCTCGTGCCAGACGGGTTTATTTACCGAGTCGGTCATGTGCGAGGCGACAGCAGCATTCCTGCACCAGCCGTTTGACCAGTTGCTTCGTCCACAATGATGAAACAACCCGTCGTGCGGTTCTGGTGATAATCGTCAAACATCAATGGAGCAGTGGTGTGCAAGGTAACTCTGCCAATTTCGTTCATGGCGAGTTGATTCACACCCGTTTCGCGACTGAGAGTAGAAATATTCAAGCGATACAACACTTCGGTAATTTTTGTGCGTGCAACTTTGGTGGTGTGTTTAATACTGTAAATCTTGCCTGGTTGCAATGGCGCAGTGTCATCCATCCAGCACAGCATTGCTTCTAGTTCTTGTGAAACGCGAGGCCTGTTGTTCGGGCGGCAAATCATGTCGCCACGAGTAATTGAAAGATCATCGGCAAGCAGCACCGTGACTGCTTGACCAGGCGTTGCTTCCTCGACTGGGCCTGTTGGAGAATCAATACCCGTGATTGTGCTGGTGAGCCCTGATGGAAGCACCATGATTTCATCGCCAACACGCAACACGCCGCCAGCAACGCGACCTGCGTAGCCGCGGTAATCAGGGAAGTCGGCACGTTGTGGGCGAATCACAAACTGCACAGGGAAGCGAGTATCAATGCGGTTGTCGTCGCTAGCGGTGTACACGTTTTCCAAGTGATGCAACAGCGTTGGGCCCTCGTACCAATCCATTTTGGTGGATCGCGTTACGCAGTTATCGCCTGCAAGAGCACTGATGGGGAGGAAGGTCACATCTTGCAAATCAAGTCGCGATGCGAACTGTTCAAATTCTTCACGAATGCGGTTAAACACTTCTTGGTCGTAGTCAACGAGATCCATTTTGTTCACGCAAATAACCAAGTGGGGAACACCAAGCAACGAAACCAACAGGCTGTGCCGGCGAGTCTGTTCAATAACCCCGGTGCGGGCATCGATGAGCACAATGGCGAGGTCCACATTGGAGGCGCCGGTAATCATGTTTCGCGTGTACTGAATGTGACCAGGGCAGTCGGCAATGATGAACGAGCGCTTAGGCGTTGCGAAGTAGCGATACGCAACGTCGATGGTGATGCCTTGTTCGCGTTCGGCGCGCAAGCCATCGGTAAGTAGCGACAAGTCGACGTAGTCGTCGCCGCGACGCTTGCTGACTGCTTCAATGTGTTCGAGTTGGTCTTCGAAAATGCTCTTCGAGTCGTATAGCAAGCGACCAATCAGTGTTGACTTACCGTCGTCTACTGAACCAACCGTTGCAAAGCGCAAGCGTTCCATTAGAAGTAGCCCGTTCGCTTGCGGTCTTCCATGCCAGCTTCCGACATGCGGTCGTCGGCTCGGGTTGCGCCGCGCTCGGTTACTCGAGCAACTGCTGTCTCGGCAATGATGTCGTCAACAGTTGAGGCACTTGACGAAACTGCAGCGGTGCATGTTGCATCGCCAACAGTGCGGAAACGCACTTGCATCTGCTCAACAACTGAGCCTTCGTCTGGAGGCAAGAAGTCGGTAACTGCCATCAGCATGTTGTCGCGCTTGAAGATTGGGCGAGTGTGCGCGTAGTAAATGCTTGGCAAGTCAATGTTGTATTCGCCTATGAATGTCCAAATGTCGAGTTCGGTCCAGTTCGAGAGTGGGAAGATGCGGAAGTGTTCGCCTTGGCGATGACGACCGTTGTAGATGCCCCATAGTTCTGGGCGCTGGTTCTTTGGGTCCCATTGACCGAAAGAATCGCGGTGTGAGTACACACGTTCTTTTGCGCGGGCGCGTTCTTCGTCGCGACGTGCGCCGCCAAATACGGCATCGAATCGGTGTTCGGCAATGGAGTCGAGCAGCGTGACGGTTTGGAGTGGGTTGCGGCTGGCGCGTGGCCCTGACACGTCGGCAACTTTCCCAGAGTCAATAGATGCTTGCACCGAACCCACAATG
>Ga0207936_1000229_pt1 | contig 12475 bp, 10 predicted proteins | sample LakMenEpi19Nov10_FD_150715 | JGI IMG/M metagenome (GOLD analysis project Ga0207936, IMG submission 150715) | Freshwater microbial communities from Lake Mendota, WI - 19NOV2010 deep hole epilimnion (SPAdes) | ecosystem: Environmental > Aquatic > Freshwater > Lake > Epilimnion/Euphotic zone ... | reverse complement strand
GTGCCAATATTGGTCATTTTGATAAAAAGACCATTGACCGATCGGTCCGTAACGGAAGTAGATGACTGAAACGCCGAGTGCCCAAAGGATTACTGTGCACAGGACAAATCGATCAATCCTTCCTTTTCGGGAGAAAAACCAAAGCAATGTGCTGCAAAGAATCACCACTTGTAGGTAGTAAGAGATGGAACTCATGATTGACGTGAAATCACTGTACTTGCTATATTCCGAATGATTGTTGGTCGGGAACATTCCCATTCGCCTAAATACGTGACAGCTGCGGCTCCGGTGCCTTTCTTGAAGTTGTAGACGCCGACATTGTTCACCGGGTCAATACCACTGAGATCCAAACGGGCAACTCCTCGATTGTGAAGTTCCTGACAGAGCTTCCAAAAGACTTCGTAAGACGAGTATTCCTTGCGCCCAGCGGGTGTAGTAACGGCCACCATGTCCCATGCCAATTCTTGTGAGTAACAGGCTGCACGAATTGACAACGCCTGACCGTTTTCATCGTCCATTCGAACGAAAACTAGCGAGCTGCCAAGGTTGGCGACTAATGACTCAATGCGTTCGAGTGAAAGTGAATGTGCTGGATCCAAATTCTTGTACTCGTCCATCAACCCAATCGCGGAAGCGATATCTCCTGGAGACGGGTTGTTCCAAACGTATGGTCGATGGCTACGTTGTTCGGAACGACGCAAGTTGCGTTTCCAGTTGGCGCTGCACTCTTCTCGTCTTGCAGGTTCCGGAGCGGAAAGATCGTAAACAAGGGTTTCTTTGGCACCCAAAGATTTCTTGCACTGATGCCACCCAAGCTCATGCAGCTCACTTGCTGGAATCATTGGAGTCATTAGTCCGACACGAAGATACAAAAAGCGCGCACCCGAAATTGCCTTGATGCATTCGACAAATTGATTGTTTAGATGCTGGGTGTTACCTATAGGTCCACCCGGGCACCAAGCGACAACTACACCAAGCGGTGCCCGACGAATAAGCACTTGAGCAAGCGTCTCAACAGTGTTCTCATGTGTGCATGCAACGCGAATGGCATCCCAACCGAATTGGCTTTGATGTTTAGCCCAAGAGCTTGATTGGTAGACGGTTTGGTCGACAAAATTTTGCAATGCCCCGTCCCAGTCCTGCAGGGTGGCATCCCATTGTTTCCATTGACTCATAAGAAATTGACCAGACGTACTTGTTGATAAAAGTCTGGTGAACCAGTCTCAACGGCGCTGGGAAGATCTGGCCAACTAATTACTTCCACGCTCAACTTACGCAAAGACCGCTCAACTTCGGGGAGATCGGCTGATTCACAGAAGAACGGGTAACCGTATGGCGCAACCCCCTCTGGAAGGGTTGCAAAAATCGGTTGAATCGGAGCGGACGCAAGTTTCTGCTGGACCAACGAATACAGATGACGGCGCCTTCGAATCTCGATTTCCTGATTCAACGACTTATAGCGGTCAAGTGAGTCCAGATGTGGTCTTGAATCCTCTGGCAAGTTAACTTCCGAGAGGTAACTGGATTGGGGTAGCGCGCTGCCACTGGTGATCTTGCGTAAAGCGCGTGTTGTGTTACGCAGCAAGCGCAAGAGGGGGATGCCACTTCTACGCTCGATTCGCGCCGCAATTCGACGAATACGAAAGGCCAAAGGCAGAGAATCGATATTTGTATCTACTTGCTGTGGAGAGACACAGTTGTTCGCACCATCGGAAACATGAAGAACTGCGCCATTGACAACACGAATTGTCTTGCGAAAGCTTGTAATTCCGACGGCTGTTCGTGTGCCGAGCAACCGACCTTCGCTGTCTCTGCTGAGCCAACCATGAGCGTTGTCTTCAACAATTCCCACACCAGTTTCGTTTGCATAGGAAACAAATGGTTCTAGGTCCTGTGGGAAGCCAAAGTAATTGACGGCGATAACTGCCTTAATCGAGTCTCTTTTGACTAATTCAAGCGGTCTCAAAGACCGATCTACTTGGTAGAAAACGGCCGAAGCCCCAAGATGGTTGATCGACGCCAAAACGTCTCGGCAGATAAACGCCGGCAATAGAACCTCATTGCCTGGGCCAACACCCGTCATCCTTAACGCTTCAACCAATGCAAAACGAGCATGTGAGAAGAAAAAAGTCTCACTGGTCATTGTGGCGTTCGTTTCAATTTGGCTTGAATCTTTGCAATGGTCAGCAGAAGTATCCCTGCATACGTTCGAAGAACAAATGGTGACGTAAGAACAGATTTTGAATACATGCCTATCGAGGCCTTGAATGATCCATTCTTGTACAGGCCACGCGCTGCTGCGTATTGAGCACGTGCGATTCTCTGCCGCCAGCGCAGCACTCGCAAAGGAGTGGGGGCTTGATGCTCGAAATGGCTTGCAACTACTGCCAGCTCTGCATAGTGGTTGCGCATAATCGAATTGCTGGCGTTTCCTTCATGCAACAGGTATTCACCAAGAACCTTGCGTACGAAAACAAACTTGTCGGTTGCTTTTGCAATTCGCATCCAGCAGTCGTAGTCCTCCGTTGTGACAAAATCTTCTCGTTCACTAAACCCATTAATTTCTTGAAGAATTGATTTCCGTACAACAACGGTTGACGTTGAAATGCAATTGCCGCGGCGCAGTAATTTCTTGTAAGCCGCATTCTTTTCAGGCCCGTACATGACTTCACGCCTGTTTCCGTTAGGCATCACCCAAAATTCACCATGGCAGGCAATATCCGACCCGGAATTAAGTGCATGAATACATTCTTCGATCTTGGTTGGGTACCAAACATCATCCGAATCTAGAAACGCAATAAATTCTCCAGTTGCATGCTGAATACCGTGATTGCGTGCGGCCGCAATGATGCCATTATTACGGAAGTTGAATAGCGAAATGTTTTTGTCGCTAAAGGATGAGACGATCGCTTCCGTATCGTCAGTGGAAAAGTTGTTAACGACGAGTATTTCTAAGTTCTTGTAGGTTTGGTCGACCACGGACTGAAGAGCCTTGTGCAGAAACGCCGCGTGGTTGTAGGTAGGAATGACGACTGATACAAGCGGATTGAAGTTTTCAGTCATGCGCACCAAAAACCTCTTGGCACATGGTTAACAGACCGTCGATTTCTACGGAAGGAGGTGTTGTAGCCGAAAATCCAGTTGTGGAAATCTTGGTGCAGTCGAACGAGAGCGGATCCATTTGCACCTGTTGCGCTGGCGGCGGGCCGAGTGTGAGCGCTGGAGTAAAACCGAGCACTTGCTTGCAACGCTCAACAATCAATTGTGCCATTTCTAAAACGGAGACAGATTTCTGACTTCCGACATTAAAGATTCCGTTGCCTAATGATGCGGCGGGCAGGTGTTGTAGATGTCTGAGAGCGGCACACAAGTCGGTGAGCGTAATGAAATTGCGCATCTGGGTGCCGTCCGAATGAAGGCGAAGCGCACCAACTTCAGCAGCTTGCTTGCATAAATCGTTAACAAGAATTTGCCAGATCTTTACGGCAGGATTCATCGGCACACCGAAACCATTTGCGCTTCTCAATACGACACCTTCGATTAGGCCTTTTTGATGAACGTCTAAGATCAGTTTTTCTGCGAGCAGATGTGTAATTCCGTATGGGTGCGTTGGCTCGGTCGGTGAAGCCTCCGTTATGTTTCCAGAAAGAGGAGACCCGTAAACGTGAATTGTCGACATGTATACAATTCGCTTTACTCCGGCTGCGATTGCAGCAGATAACAGCAATTCTGTACCGCGGACGTTTACACGATGTGCAAGTTCTGGGTCCGCTGCGCACTCCACATCATTGAGTGCAGCAAGATGGAAAATGGTGCTTATGCCAGACACCGCTTGGTGAATCGTTGATTCATCCAATAAATCGAGCAGCACAACATCTGCGTTCGGTGCCCAAATAGGCGGCGGCTGGACAACTCGGGATGCCAATCTGACCTCGACACCGCCGTGAGTAATCAAGTCATCAGTGAGACGACCACCGATATTCCCAAATCCTCCTGTAAGGAGAACCGTTGGGGTCATCTGTTCTTTAGCTCCCAGTTGTACGGGATGAAGCAATCATCTGGATCAAGCCGCGTGATCTCGTTTGGGTCGTGGGGGATGCTCGCACAGTTAGCAACAAGTGCAGTCTCGGTTCCAATGCCCTTGAAGCCATTCCAGACAAACGGCGGAATGGTTACAAGTTGATAATTGTCTTCACCAAGAAAGATCTCTTGGATTTCTCCCTTGGTGCTGCTGTCGGCGCGATCATCGAAAAGAACGAGCTTGATTTTTCCGTGAGGAACCGCATAGTTGATGGTCATTCGGTCATGAAGGTGCCAGGCTTTCACCGCACCTGGGTAAACGCGCGAAAAGTAGATCTCGCCAAAGGATGAGAAGACAGCGTCTTCGGCCTTCATCATGTGCATGACTTTGCCGCGTTCATCCGGAATCTGTCTAAGGGGGTTAATTTGTACGCCGTTAATCACTGTCCAGACTCCTCATATTCCTTGATTTGTTGTTGTGTTGTATTGAAAACATTTGCACCGCCGACGACAGAACGGTACCAAGAAACAGTCTCTTGCAAGGTTCGATCAAATTCCCATCGAGGGCTCCAACCCAGTTGTGCATGAGCCTTCTCACAGTTCAGTTGCAATAACGATGCCTCATGTGGATCGTTGGGATTTGACTGAATTTCAATCGACCCCGAACCCCAATGTTCGACACACTTTTCAGCAACTTCGTGCACGGTGTGCACGGCGTTTTCGGGTGGACCAAAATTCCATGATCCATTGACCTTGGAAGGATTCTGCAAGAGTCCCGCCCCGATTGTCACGTAACCAGAAAGCGGCTCAAGCACATGTTGCCAAGGTCGTGTGGCCTGCGGCTTGCGCAGAACAATCGCATCGTTTGCTCGTAGTGCCCGAATGCAGTCTGGGATGATTCGGTCTTCGGACCAGTCTCCACCACCAATAACGTTGCCTGCCCGCACCGACGCCGCGCCAAAGTTTGATTTTGTCGCAAAGAATGATGCGTTATAGGTAGCAAACGCAAGCTCTGCCGCTGCTTTTGACGCACTATACGGATCGTGGCCACCGAGTTTGTCGTCTTCTGAATATCCAGCCTGACGTTCCTGATTGAGGTAACACTTATCGGACGTTACAAAAACTAGGGCTTTCACTGAATCTGAATGTCTGACACATTCAAGAACATTGAGTGATCCAGTTACGTTCGTGCTGAAAGTTTCAATGGGATCTCGGTACGACCGGCGCACGAGAGCTTGGGCAGCAAGATGAAACACAGCTTCGGGTTGTACACGATCAAAAAATGAAGCAAGCTGAGCAACATTTCGAATGTCTCCAACAGTGTGATCGATGCGCTCAGCCAACTGAAGTGCTGAGAAATGTGCAGACTCACCCTCTGGGGGTAACGCAAATCCAAATACTTCGGCACCATGCAGGTGCAACCACAGTGAAAGCCACGACCCCTTGAAGCCTGTATGCCCTGTGATGAGAACGCGTTTGCCTCGAAACGCTTCGAGGTCGGCTACCAGATTTCCCACGGCGCTTTTCCATCGGCCAATAGGCCATTCAGTAGCTGCCAATCTCGGTAAGTATCCATGCATTGCCAGAAATCGTCATGCTCGTATACCGCCAACTCTCGCTGCTTGACGAGTGCACGCAAAGGTTCTTCTTCAAAAACCAAATTGTCCTGCGCTGGAAGCACGTCAAAAAGTTTTGGCTCACAAACAAAAAAACCACCAGAGATGCGACCACCAGTTGCTTGTGGTTTCTCATTAAATTCTGTGACGATTCCAGATTCGTCACTACGGAGTTCACCGAATCTTCCCGGTGGGCGCACACCCGTGACGGTCAGTGTCTTTCCGCTCTTTTCATGAAATGCAAGCAATTGGTGCAGATCAATATTGCTGAGCCCATCACCGTACGTGAGAAAGAAACGTTCATCTTTCACATATTGCTGAATCTTTCGAATCCTTGCACCAGTCATCGATTCGGTCCCCGTATCGGCCAGTGTTACCTTCCAATTCAGTTCATCATGTTTTGTGTGATAGATGATCTCAGAATCCGAACCCAGTGTGACAGTGCAGTCTCTGGTGCGAGCTTCATAATTAAGGAAAAAATCTTTGATTACATGACTCTTGTATCCCAAGCAAAGAACAAATTCATTGTGCCCAAAATGCGCGTAGTACTTCATGAGATGCCACAGAATGGGTAAACGTCCAACGGGAATCATTGGCTTTGGCAGATCTTCCGCCACATCCCTGATTCTCGTTCCGTATCCACCACAGAGAATTACGGTTTTCATGCAGGGCTCCTCGCCGGTGGCATCCAAAATGCGAATCACTTCATTTTAGAGCATTAAACGGTCAATTCAATTGCTTCGAATCAGACCTTTCCAGCGTGGGTATTGATCATCGAGACAGAAATAATCAGCGGCTGTTCGCACTGAGTGGGAAGGTAAACCGTCTAAAGCCACTGAAAGTTCGGTTGCGGTTGTCACGAATGTTCCCCGGTTGGTTTTTCTGAAAGGGCTGTAGTTAAGCGAGAGAGGGTCGACGACGATGATTGTAGGAATACCAAGCATGATTGACTCGACGGCACTGCTGGAGCTTGAAGTGGTGATAATCGCATCTGCCTTTGTTAAGAGATCCTGTAGCGAGTCCGTGGTTACTCGTGAAACAAACTCGCCTAGTTGCTGCTCTGAAAATGAACAGACTGGATGTTGTCGGATATCGAGCACGAATTGTTCTTTCGCTTGAACCAAAGCATCTCCGACCAAACGCATTAGAACGTCATTAGCGGTTGGAAGAAAATCGCCAAGAATGAGAATTCGCTTGTCGGTGGAAAGCTTTTTGGTTTCATTGGAGAAATGATTGAGGTATCCATAGCGGAGGGCCTCGCCTAGAAAGACTTTTTCAGCAACCGCCGCGTTTTCACGCAACATTTCAAATGCCTCTTGGGCGTTTGTAACCACTAAGTCCGGATAGGGAATTCGTTCTAGACCGTCGTCCGAGTGCTCACGCTCATCTTGGAAGTATCGGATATCCCAGAATCGTACGGTCGAGTGTGCGACGCCAATCAAGCGACCGGTTTGGTGCTTTCGGAAAGATTGCACAAAGGCAGATTCCCATGGTTGGTTTTCCATCAAGTACACAACGGTTGATGTTTTTGGCATGCGCATCACAAACTGATCAATGGAGTGATGAAGAAGTGCATGGCGTATTGCTGTCGATCCGATCAGCGATTCGCGCCATTCATGTTCAAACAGTGGCCAAATGGATTTAACGTCATCCGAGGTTGAAGTAATTCTTGCAGCTCCCTTAAAACGCAGGTACTGCCGAGCTAAACGAAAATAGGTTTGGATTGACGATCCGATAACTGAAACGTTTGGTTTGAATAACAACATCGAATGACCGTTGGGATTGTGTTGATTAAGCAATTCAAGATTGCGGTTAGCCGAACTGATTTCTTTTGCATCGATATTCTTCGGAAAGACATGAAGCCATTCAGTGGATAAAGAATCATGCTTCGAAACTAATGATGGCAACTCTCCCCAGTACGTTGAGACGAAATGTCCAGCTTGCATCATCTCGTTGTCGATCCCCGCCAAGAAGTCCACAAAAATAAGATCTCGTGATTCACTTGCCCGATCTGTTGCCGACAGCACCGAACGAGCATTTATGCAGTACTTCAGCAGGCTTCCAAATGCACGCAAGATGCCGGTGATAAATGTGAGGAAAAACACACCTCGAGTAATGGCACCACGAAATCGATACTGGGCTTCTGGTTGAACAAATGACGAGAAACACCTGGCTAGCAGTACGCGATCCTTGTCGGAATCGCATTGCAATTCAACATGGGAAATGTTGTGCTGTTGAAAAATCATGTGAGCAGCAATCACTTTGCATGCAAGTGGAATATTGCTAGAACCCGTCCAACGTTTTAGTGCAAAAAGAGTTAGCCACCAATATGAAGTGTGTTCATCAATTGAAAGATGTTGTGCAACAGACTTTCCATCAACGCGTGCGAGCTTGACATCCCTGATACCGGCAAGCAGCCTGCGTCGAATCTCAATATCGTGGTCTTCGATAAATCGCGGAACCGAAATAGATCGCTCATCTATTTGTTCAAAGGAATTCCAAAGCAGAACCAGATGATCTGATTTTGGCGGTGAATCTTCACGATGCCAAATGATGGCAGTCTTTTTTGCCGAATCTTCGATGGTCATTAGCGGGACTCTTCTCGATTTGCATTGCCAGAGATCACTAACTGCAAAAAAGAAATCGGATCATTTACGGTTGTGTTAAAGAGGTACGAAAATTTGGTAATCGACTCACGGACAGGCTCACTCTGCCACCATTCATCAACCTTGCCCCAAACCGAATTGATGTGCTCGGCTGCTGATTCGGCTGAGAAGTGAAGGATTCCTGATTGTTCCATCGATTCAAATATCTGCGCATGTTCGGCTTTAAGTGGGGAGATTGCTGGATCCAAATAAATGACAGTTGGGATATCCCGGTGAATGGTTTCGATATACGTAGTTCCTATTGATGTGCACAGAACGATTCGCGCCTGTTCTCTGTGCTGTTTCATCGGAGTATGTCCGGTGCTGACATTGAGAGTTGGGAACCTGCTATTCCAAAACGGTTGTTGATTGTTATCAAAATACTCGTGTTCGTGGTAGAGGCGTACACAGGTATTGTCGCGCACGACGGGTGATAACTGCTCTGTGACCGCGAAGCAATTATTCAGGTATTGAACGAGGGGCCCGTTGATCCCTCTGTTCGGCGAGGGATACCTGTATGTGGAATCGACAACGAAAAGCAGTGTAGAACGAAGAGAAGATTTAGTAGTCCGGCGGTCACCACTATTTGCATTAATCAGCGCAAATGACGGCACAACGGAAGATTTGGTTGACGACGGCCAACCCCAGGAAAGATAGCTATCCGCGAGCTCCATTTCGTGGCGAAATTCCTGCGAGTCGAATTTGGACATTCCATGAACACCACCGTGCTGACCAATAACGAGACGTGTGCCGCCCAGAGCTTTGTGTGACATCCACAATAGAAACTGTTCCGAGGCCATATGCAGATTCGATGTGAAGATTGTTGTTGGATGAGAGGGCAAAGTTTTCTTTGTAAAGCTTTCAGATACTTTCTGGAAGTGTTCGATGTACAGCATCGGAATGTGCTGAGAGATGATCTTGCGAATGAATTGTTCCGCGTCTCGTGATTCCGATGTTTTGATTTGAACTCGATCCCTAAGTTCGTTATCTATTTCAACGTCGTCCAGTGCTACATCCTCCCATTTGAACGGAAGTGTGCGAAGACGAACAGCTAAACGAATTTCCTCTTTGCGTGGAAGATAAGTCTGGGTGATCATGTGTTTAGCTCGTCGGGCAAGAGCGTTGTTCAACCAACTAGCAAGTCGTTTAATGAGGCCACGTTTTGGATTGAAGTGCTTGGATTGGAGGTGATTTGAATGATTAACAAACTCCCCGGGCTCAGGTTCGTCTTGCGGGAATTCGAGGAAGTCCAGGATCTCTCCAAATATCAGATGGTTCCATTCATGCGAGTTGATTAGCCGCTGAATCTCCAGCCGGGTTTTTGGAGTTAGTTGGGATCTGCGAGTGGTTACTTGTGCAGCACTCGTGAATGATGCAGTGGAAATAGCCTCGGTGATGCAATTCCAGCGTTGGTAGACCACATCAGTAAAGATCTCAAGCCAAAGCTTTATTGTGCTCGACCAAAACTCATTGGGAATATCCTGCCCGTGCAGTTCGTTTAACGCAGATACCAAATCGGGGAAGATCGACTCTGAAATCTCTCTTGATTGTCTTTCTAGATCGGCTCGTTTGTCGGGTGTTGCGTAACCATCAAATTGCCAGCTTCCAGCACTAGCTTTTTCTTGGTTCTCACACCAAGGTCCAAGGAATACAACCGGCTCACTGTCGGGAATTGGCACGCCACCAGTGGTGATCAATTTCATTCGGTAAATCTCGTGCTTGTGTAACTCATTGCAAGAGGCTGGTTACGGTTCCGACGATGTAGGCGATGGCAACCGAAACGGCGATGGCAACCAATGCTCCTGCGACTATTGCTCCAATCGAGAGGCTGGCGAGCGAAGTCAGCCGTTGGTCACGTTCGGGTTCCTTATATAGAGGTGTCTTTTCTGTTGAGACCCGAATCGCTTTGCGGGCGTTCGACCCTTCAGGTCTGCTGCGGCTGATGAGCACGAGTGCCCCAAACGACAACAGACATACAAGCAGCGCCCGTACAGTTACTCCTGGCACTGAAGCGGCAAAGGAGGTGGACATGAACGCAGGGATAAATGACGACAATGGCATCACGATGCATACAAGCGTACCCTTGCCCCCACCTGGGTTGCAGATAGCAATTGATGCTGAAAACCCTTACTCCACAAACAAAAAGGAACAGCGTCGATTGTGGTGGGCCCTTCCGCTCTTAACTGTTGGTTGGATTTCACTCGTTGCAGTCATCACAGCATCGTTAATCAGCGTGCGGTTGTGGGAACTTGCACCTGGTTCTGTCGAGCAAGTTGCAAGTCGTTTAAGTTTCGACAAGAAGGCACTGTCGCAAGTGACGCGATACCCAGCCGAATCTTCCGTGATGTTTGTGACCGCATATGGAGGGCAACTGACAGCGCTCGATGCTCTCGTTGGTGCGCTCGACCCCGATGTAGATGTTCAAACATTTAAGGAGCGATTTGGAGAGAGTACGCCCGGTGTGCAACAGCAAATTGGTTTCCAATCGATGACTTCCGCAAAGCAGATAGCGGAGTATGTTGCCTACACGCGGTTGGGCCTTGACGCGTCCTTTACGCTCGGCGCAATTGTGGTTAACGAGTTGGTGTGCTTGGAAACCCCAGTTGCACTGAGCGCCTGCAAGCAACTTGGGGTTGGGGACACGATCACTGCATTTAATGGTGAACCAACCGAAACGCTGGCTGAGCTTGCGCCACTAGTGGCGGGCAAGAAAGAGGGCGAAATTGTGACGCTCACGGTCACCCCTCATAAATCCTCAACCAGCGTTGAACGCAGAGTGCAACTGATTGTGAGCCCAGACGAACCAAATCGCGTCATTATCGGTTTTGTACCGGCAGATACTCGTACGGTCGATCTTCCTTTTGAGGTGGGAATTGATACGGATCAGATCGGCGGACCATCCGCTGGCCTTGCTTTTACCCTTGCACTGTTGGATGAATTAACCCCGGGAGACCTCATGGGTGGCAAGAAAGTAGTTGCTACTGGGACGATAAACGAAGACGAAACGGTTGGCGCAATTGGTGCTCTGCAGCAAAAGGCAGTGGCAGTAAAGGCAATTGGAGCAGACGTATTCATTATTCCTGCGTCGCAAAGCGATGAAGAGATTGCAGCCGCACGTCGTGCAGCGGGCTCAAAAGTGAAGGTAATTACCGTTAATGATCTTGCAGAGGCCTTGGCGGCACTCGAATCCCTTGGAGGCAGTGGCCTTACGAATGCCACGATCTCGCTGTAACCACGGCGTACTCTTGATTCCATGGCGATTTCATTTTCGCGCCCCGATCCATCCTCGCCCGCCGCAGTTGGCGCAGCGCAGTTTACGGTTGGGCGCCGCGGCTACGAGCAGGAGGAGGTACGCGATTTTTTGCGTATGGTTTCGGCCGAACTCGCTCGCCTACAGGAGCGTGAACGCTTTCTAGAAAGTGAATTGCGCGCGATGCAAACGCGCGGCATGTCGGCCCCAGGTGTTCTTGATGAAGAAACCGTTACCGCATTGTTGGGCGAGGAAACGGCGAGGGTGCTTACTGTTGCTCGCGAAGCTGCGCAACAGATGCGCTTACGTGCCGCAGAATCTGCCGAACGCCTAGTTCGCGAGGCCAGCGCCGACGCATCTCGTATGCGGCAAGATGCCGAGCTGGAGGCCGCACGCCGACAAAATGATGCGGCCGCCGATGTTGAGGCCGAAATTGAACTTGCCAAACAGCAAGGTCGAGACATGGTCAACGAAGCGCGCGAGTATCGCGAGAAAGTACTGAGTGAATTAGCTCGCCGTCGCGAGCTTGCACGTCAACAGATTGAGCAACTGATCCATAACCGCGATCGGTTGGTGAGTGCATTTGATCGTGCTCGCAATGCAGCCGATGATGTTGTCGGCGATCTTGCCGAATTTGATGATCTTTCACAGGAGATTGCGCGAGCCGCAGCCTCTGTCGCCCCGAGTGACCCCACCGAGCCAGTGATTTTCGATCACACAAAAGACCCAGAGGCAATCCCGCAGCGTTCGATGACGATAGTTGTCGACGAAGTTGAGGAAGATGTAGAAGAAGTAATCGTTGTTGAAGAATCGGTTGTTGCAGAAGCCACCGTGGTTGAAGAAGTTGTGGAAGAAGTAGTGGTGAACGTTGATCCAGCACCTGTTTCACCGAAGCGCGAAACCCCCGCTGGGATGAGCGATCACCCTTCAACCGACCCACCAGC
>Ga0207936_1000224_pt1 | contig 12506 bp, 8 predicted proteins | sample LakMenEpi19Nov10_FD_150715 | JGI IMG/M metagenome (GOLD analysis project Ga0207936, IMG submission 150715) | Freshwater microbial communities from Lake Mendota, WI - 19NOV2010 deep hole epilimnion (SPAdes) | ecosystem: Environmental > Aquatic > Freshwater > Lake > Epilimnion/Euphotic zone ... | reverse complement strand
CCACCCAGCAGCAGCCTTTTAGTGTTGCGGTCGGTACAGATACTTGGCTACTCGACGTCGTAGCGGTTAAAAAAGGCGTGCAGGTTTTGCACTGCCGTCCAGATGCCAAAGGCAACCCGCCCGACTACGCCACGCGCCAGAAGATTGAACGTAAAGTCACGCCCGAAGTACGCGAGCACCTGATTGTGTTTACCGATGCGGCGCAAACCACACAGGTCTGGCAATGGGTGTCGCGCTTGCAAGGTAAAACTGCCCAGTACCGTGAGGTCGTTTTCCGCAAAGGTGAAACACCTGAGTTGCTAACCCAAAAACTCAGCCGCCTGCACTTCACGCTGGATGAAGAAGAGCTGCTGACCGTGCTCGGCGTGACCCAGCGGATGGACGATGCCGCGCCACGCGAGAAGGTCACCAAAAAGTTTTATGGTGATTTTGAAAAGCAACGCAAAGCTTTTGCAGAGTTTATTAACGGCATCCCGGCTACCAGTGAAGACCAGCGCTGGTACACAGCTGTATTGATAGATCGTTTGATGTTCTTGTGGTTTCTGCAAGAAAAAGGCTTTTTAGACGGAAAGAAGGACTACTTGCAAAGCCGCCTGGCCGCACACCTCGCAGCCCCGGCCAGTAAGCCAGCAGAGACCACCTTCTACAAAAGCTTTTTAGCTCCGCTATTCTTTCGTGGCTTTGCTGAAGAGCGCACAGCAGCCAACCGCGCAAGCATTGAAGCCGCATTTGGCAACGTGCCCTATTTAAATGGCGGCTTGTTTGCAGAACATCAGCTTGAACAAAAGTACCGTGGCTCGCTCGATGTAACTGACGCAGCATTTGTCAAACTGTTTGCCTTTTTTGACGAATGGGAATGGCACTTGGATGAGCGCCCCCTCAGGAGCGGCAAAGAAATCAACCCCGACGTGCTGGGCTACATCTTTGAAAAGTTTGTTAACCAAAAGCAGATGGGGGCGTACTACACCAAGGAAGACATTACCGACTACATCGGCAAAAACACCATCATCCCCTGCCTGCTGGCCAAGGTGCGTGCCGAGCAGCCCAAGGCGTTTGATGATTTGGTGTGGCCCCTGTTACAGCAAAGCGGTGACGCCTACATTTACCCCGCCATGCTTAAAGGCGTTGACGCTGCTTACCCGCCAGACATTACCAACGGGCTGGACACCCAAGCCCCCGACCTGCTGGCCCGCCGCAAACCGTGGAACAAGCGGGCTGACGATACGGCAAGCCTGCCCACCGAAATCTGGCGTGAAACGATTGCCCGCCACCAGCGCACGCGCGAGGTACGCGCAAAAATTACTAAAGGTGAGCTAAAGGACGTAGGCGACCTGATCACCTACAACCTGGACATTCGCCAGTTTGCGCAAGACCTCATTGAGCGCTGTACCGATGTTGCGTTGCTCAAAAGCTTCTGGTTTGCCCTGGCAGGCCGCTTGCCGCGCAAGAGCAACGAAAAGTTTCGCCACGGCCTGAGCGTGCTTGACCCGACTTGCGGCTCAGGTGCGTTTTTGTTTGCGGCATTGAATATTTTGAAGCCGCTGTACGACGCCACCCTGCACACCCTGCAAGCGGTGCGTAGCGACGCACTGATAGCGGGTGACGCCAGCCACCCTGAAAAATGGGCAGAGGTAGACGAGATACTCAAGCGGTTTGCTGCCTCGGCCTCAGACCGCCAACAGGACTACGCGGTCATCAAACACATCATCGTCAACAACCTGTACGGCGTTGATATTGAAGAGCAGGCCACCGAGATTGCCAAGCTACGCCTGTTTTTAAAACTGGTCGCCCTGCTGGAGCCGGGTGATGACATTGAGCCCCTGCCAGACATTGACTTCAATATTCGCCACGGCAACACCCTGGTGGGCTACGCCACAGCAGATGAGACTGAAAAAGCCGTCAAAGGTGCGAAGCAGGTCAATATGTTCAGCGACGCATGGGAAGACATTCGCATTCGCCTGACAGCGGTTGAGCAGCAGTACAACAACTTTCAAATTCAGCAAGTTCAGCGCGGCGGCCATGTGGCACCCAGCGACAAACAGGCATTAGTAGATACGCTGGCTGAGCTGGAGGAAATGCTGAACTACCACCTGGCCAGAGAGTACGGCGTTAACACCGCCAAGACGGCTGACTATGAGAAGTGGAAGCTTAGCCACCAGCCGTTTCATTGGTATGTGGATTTTTATCCGTTGATGGCAAGTGGTGGGTTTGATGGAATTATTGGGAACCCACCGTACTTGGAGTACAGCAAGATTCGCGATGAGTATGCAATCCGCGCGCCAAAAATTAATCTTAGTGCTGGAAATTTGTACGCTTTTACAACGGAGCGTTGCTTGGATTTGTTGAAGCCGCATGGGGCGACAGGGCTTATTGTTCCCGTAAGCATAGTCAGTACCCAGCGCATGGCGAATCTTCAACAGCGAATTTCCAGCTCTACTTCTAGTTGGTATAGCAATTACGGTGAGCGGCCTGCGAAACTGTTTTCTGGTGCTGAGGTACTTCTAACTATCGTTATCGCACTTGCTGGGAATACAAAACGCACTCGCCATGTGACTGGACTTAGGAAGTGGAACGCAGAACAGCGCGAACACTTGTTTGCCACCACCAGCTATGTTGGGAATGTCGAATCTGTTCGCGGTTTTGTAATGCCCAAATTCTCAAGCGAAATTGAATCATTAGGATTTTCTAAAATTTGGTTTGACAAAAAGAGACTAGGAGTCTCGATAAGTCGAAGTGGTGGCAGCGAGCTTTTTTACAGAATTGGTGGTGGTAGATATTGGAAAATATTCACTACAGAGGCTCCTAAATTTTCTGTGAATGGCATTCTTGGAAAATCGAGCCGCGAAAGTGCGCTTACATTCACCACTGATAGCGAACGATTGTTGGCATGCGCGCTGTTATCGAGTAGCGTCTTTTTCTGGGTTTTTTCTATCACCACAAATGGACGCGATCTCAATCCAATTGATTTACAAGATTACCCCGTAGACCTAGATCGTTTGGGTGTGGCGTGCCCCAAATTACCAGCGATGGCTTCAGACCTGATGGCTGACTACCAAATACACAGTCAACTTAAGGTCAAGCAATCTACACAAACTGGGCGAGTTGAGTACCAAGAGTTCTACCCTCGAATATCCAAATGCCTCATTGACGATATTGATGTTGAGCTTGGGCGGTTCTACAAGCTATCAAACGAAGAGCTGGACTACATCATCAACTACGACATCAAGTACCGCATGGGCCAAGGCATGGACGACAACGATGATTAACCTCTCCCCCACCCAAGCCGCCAGCCGCATCACCGCCCTGTTGGCCGCGCATGAAAGCCGCACGCTGGACTTCAAGCGCATCGCGGGTGCCAAGCATGGCCGCATGATTGAAACCATTTGCGCCTTTGCCAATACCGACGGGGGTTTGCTGGTCATTGGAGTGGCAGACGCCAAAGACCTGAAGCCCGGCGCCAAGCCCGAAACCCGGTTGTTTGGTGTTGAAGAAAACCCGGAAGCGTTTGATGACCTTCGCCGCCTGGTGATGCAGCGCTTTGCCCCACCAATTGCTGGCCTGCACTGGATGCGTTTGGCTTGTACGTTGCAAAACGGCCAGCCGGGGCATGTGGTGATGTTGCGGGTAGAAAAAAGCGATCAGGTACACACAGTCGTGGGCAACGGCACCTGGACGCGCATGGACGCAAGCAACCGTGAGCTGAACGCGGCAGAGATTACGGATTTGTCTTACCAGCGCGGGGTGAAAAGTGCCGAAACCCTGCCCCTGCCGGTGGCTTTGGATCTGCTGAACACTGATGCATGGCGCAGCTACTGCACCACGCGCGGGCTGGCTGACGTTGATGTAACGACGCGCCTGCCTAAGCTGGGGCTTACGGTGCAAACTGACGGCGGCTTGCAGCCTTTGCTGGCGGCGGTTTTGCTGTTTGCGGATGAGCCGGGGGCGCTGCTGGCTGCGCAGGGTATGCGGGCCGACATACGGGTGTTTCATTACCAGGGGCGGGCTGTTCAGCACGGTGAGGTGCCTAACTTGCTGCTACCGGCCAAAACCATCAGCGGACCGGTGGTGGAGCAGATTGCCAAGGCGCAAGCCTATGTGCTGGAGCGTTTGGCCCAAGGGCTGACGATGGAGGGCTCAGGCTTTAAAACCCGCTACCGCTTTCCACCACGCGTCATCAAAGAAGCCATTACCAACGCGGTGGTACACCGGGACTATCGGCTGAACCGCGACATTCACATCCGTATTTTTGATGACCGCGTGGAGGTGGAAAGCCCAGGGCGGCTGCCCGGCAACCTGACCCCGGCGACGGTGGATACCGCTGGATCCATGCCGCGCAACAGCGCGCTGGCACGGCACCTGCGGGAGTTCCCCAACCCGCCCAATGTGGACGCAGGCGAAGGCGTACCCATGATGTTTGCGCAAATGGCACAGGCTGACTTGTATGAGCCTTTGTACCGCGAGCAACTGGACGCGGCGGTGCCAACGCTGCTGGTGACCCTGCTCAATGAAGAAAGGCCGCCGCTGTGGGTGCAGGTCAGTGACTGGGTAGAGCGAAACGGCCCGATTGCCAATGCAGATGTTTGCCGTATTGCAAACGTAGACACCTTGAAAGCGTCAAAAATGTTGCGCGCCTGGGTTGATCGTGGGCTGCTTGAGCCCCTGCCGGGACGTGTGAGAAGCAACGCCGCCTACCGCAAGCCATCTCAGGTGGACGAGCAACTGGGGCTGTTGCAGGCGCCTGATGGGGGTGGTGCAACACCCGCGCAGTAGTGGCAGGTTCTTACGGTGGGTTCTTATTCCTTTATCCAAAGGCGTTGGATAAAGGAATTTGAAATGCCAAAAAAGTCAATTTAATCAATAAGTTACTGTTTATTCCTTTATCCGGAGCGGAGTTTTTAACGGGTAAACCCTGAGCGTTTGAACGTATTTAAATTTGGCGGGAAAGTAGCCGAGCCCTGGATACTGATCAGGCATGGGGGAATTTCAATTTCATTATCCAAGTGCTCTGGATAATGAAATTGAAAATAGCTAAAACTCTTTATTTATCAACGAGCTAGCAATAAGTTCATTATCCAAAGCTGGTTTTTTATACATGCAAACCTGGCAAAAGGCACACGCCAAGCACAGCCTGACAGGCACCGGTAACGCCAACCTGCTGGACTTGCCCATGACGGCGTTTTTTGCTTCGCGCCAGTGCCCGGGCGCAGCCATACGCGCGGCGATGGACTGGGCCTTGCAGCAGGCCAAAGCAAAGGCGGTCGTGATCAGCGGCTTTCATTCGCCGTTGGAGCAGTCGGTATTAAAAGTTTTAATTCAAGCACGCAGCCCAGTGGTGGTGGTGCTAGCGCGGCCCGTGGGCGGCGCTAAGTTGCCGCCTGAATGGGGTGAGCCTTTAAGGCTGGGCTTGATGACGGTAGTGAGTGCAAGCATGACCACCACCCGGTTGACAAATGAAGTTGCCATGGCCAGAAACAACCTCGCAGCTCAATTGGCTACAACTATCTTGGTGGCACACGCCAGCCCAGGCGGTGGGTTAGCGGGTTTGGTGGCCCAGTGGACGTTAGAAAGGCCGCAAGCTATGGTTGAACTGACTTTTTGACGCTAAAACGCCAGAAATAGCGCAAAAAGCCGCTTTTTTAGGCATCAAATCGGCCTTACGACCAATGAATACGGGCGCAAGCAGCTACTATTTTTATAGTGGCTTGTTCAATGCTTCAGGGCTGCGCACATAGCCAAAGCGCTTTTGCAGGTCACGCGCCAGCACTTCTTGGGGTACCCACAGGCCTTGCTCAATGGCCTCAGCAGCTTGCAGCATGTCTTGCGTATGGACCAGGCCAAAGCCAAGCGCGGTTTCCAGATACACCCGGCCATGCTCGTCGATGATGCAGCGCTGGGTGATGGCGACCTGGCCAGTGTGGGCGGTCACCTCATAGTCGGGCGTGCCACCCACCCGCCAGACAAAAGGCGTGGCTTCCAGCTCGACATACACGCGTTGCGGGCCGTTTTGAAAAAACCACTGACCTTGCGCATCGCTGGCGTAGTTCCGGGCAATGAAGTCAATCAGCTTGTCGTGTTGAAGCAGTGAGCCTTTGCTGGCAATCTGCCTGCCCGGATCAGACGATGCCGCACAAAACGGCCCGGCAGCCTGGGCGTTGTCGTCACGCATGTACCAGTTGCCGCGCGCATCCAGTCCCAACCAGCCGTAGCAGGCAGGCACGTTGGGCCATTTGGCAATGGCGGCTTTGACAATGTCGTCCATAAATGCTCGAAAGTTTTGAGTTTAAAGATGCGCGGCCAAAAACGCTGTCACGGCCTCAGGCATGACCCGCACGTTGGCCGGGTATGCCCCTGACGGAAAACCCACATGTCCGCCATGTGGCGGCTGCCACAGCGTGACGCTTGCGCTCACGTCACCCGGCTTGGGCAAGCTCCACGCGGGGATGAAAGGGTCGTTTAGAGCATTGAGTGCCAGCGCAGGCACGGCAATGTTGTGCATGTGCGGTTTGCCCGAGGCGCGCTGGTAATAGTCGTCGGTGTTTTCAAAGCCGTGCAGCGGCGCGGTAAAAATATTGTCAAAGGTGTAAATGTCGCGCACGGCCAGCATGGCCTCGCGGTTGAAGAGGCCTGGGTGCTGGTCAAGCTTTTGCAGGGCTTTGGGCACCATGCTGCGCAAAAACATGCGGGTGTAAACCTGTTTGTTAAAGCCGCGGCCAATCGCCCAGCCACCGGCTGCCAGGTCCAGCGGTGAGCAGACCGATGCCACAGCACTGACCACGTCAGCGGCTTGTCCACCCATCTCACCGGCCCAGCGCATCAGCGCGTTACCGCCCAGCGAAATGCCCACCGCCACGATGGGGCCGGGGTGCTGGCTTTTAAAGCGCCGCAGCATCCAGTCGATCTCTTCAAAATCACCGGAATGGTAGGCACGTGGGCCGTGGTTTAACTCGCCTGAGCAGCCCCGGAAATGCGGTACGGCGCAGGCCCAGCCGCGTGCGCGTGCGGCATCGGTCAGCGCCTCGGCGTAATGGCTACCGGACGAGCCTTCCAGACCGTGAAAAACAACCAGTAACGGTGAATTGGGTTGTGTGATGTGATCAGAAAAATCAACATCTACGAAATCGTTATCAGGAGTGACCCACCTCTGACGCCTGAAGATTGTTGCGTCGCCCACATAGCGCTCAGCCCGCAGTGCCGCCCAAATGGTTTGTAAATTTCCGCCGGGTAGCCACCATGGCGCTTTATATTGCATAACTGCTGACGCTCATTAGTGCAGAACCTGCGGACTGTCATTGACTTCGAGCATCTCGCGGGGCGTGCCGGGGCTGGCGTGGTGCGCCACCATGCGCCAGCCAAGGGGTGTTTTCTGGTACACATTGGTGGCAATCACGTAGGCATGGCGCGGGCCTTCGTCCGTCAGCACCTCGATGCGCTCCAGCACACTGTGAACGCTGGATCCCAGCGACTCCACCCGGTGAACCTTTTCAGCCCGCGCCTGAATGCTGCCGTTGGTAAACATCATGTCAAAGGCTGCACGAATCGCGCCCGCGCCCAGCAGGCGCGCGCCGCCAGGGTGGACGCACACAATGTCGTCCTCGTCGGCCCAGCAGGCCATCAGGTTGTCAATGTCACCCTGCTGCAATGCCTGGTAAAAGGCCGCTTCAATGTCGTCAGGACTGTTGGCGTCAACGGGGAGGGTTTTGGGTTTGCGCATGGCGATTGCCGGGTTAGGCTTCAGAGAAATTTGCTTGATGACCGTATTAGGCCACGACTCATGCAAGCCGCCAAACCGATTCCCCACCGGCCGCGTACAGCTGCACGCCCGCTTGCGGCCCAACTGTGTAGCCACCCGTAAATTCACCAAAAGCCGGCAAGATGGCGCTGCGCTCTTCAAACACAAAGCAGGGCAGCCGCAGACGGTCGCGCCCCGGACCTTGCAGTTGCACCACCGGGTGCTGATGACCTGCGAGCACGGCGTGGCTGGTGTGTGCTTGCGGGTGATGACAAGCGGCGAATGGGCCAACCAAATAGGGCTCATCGACCACGCTGATGTTCAGCTCTGGCGGCGGGTCGCCTGCTCTTGAGTCGTGGTTGCCGCGTACCAGTGTGCAGCTCAGGTGGGCATGTTCGTTTCGCCAGACCTCAAGCTGACTCAGTACCGACTCAGTCCGAGCCTGACGGGCATGCAGAAAGTCACCCAAAAAAACCAGCTCTGACGGCTGATAGCAGGCGATCAACGCGTTCAGGCGGCGCAGGTTTTCAAGTGTCGTGCCGCTGGGCACCGGTTGGCCCAGGGCGCGGTAAGTCGCGGCTTTGCCCAGGTGCAGGTCGGCAATGAACAACACGCGCCCTTGGGGCCACCACAGCGCGTGCTCGGGCAGCAGCCACACGCTGTGGCCCGCGTAGGTGATGGCCAAATGGAATGAGGGCTTGCCGGCTGTCATGGGGTTCGGCGGCGTGGCGCGCGCTTGGCGGGGGATCTCAACGTGTCTTTGCCCAAGGTCAGGGCCTGGCTGATGTCTTCCAACGCGGGAGCAACCACGCCGCCGCCCGCATCTTTTTCAAGCTGCTGCACCATGCGCGCAATGCGGTCGGCCATGCTTTCATTGCTGAGCTTTTCACGCAGGCGCTCGACCATCAACGGGAACGAGAATGGCGTGGGTTGCTTGAGAGGTTTGATGACCAGCGTTTGAGTTGCCATGTGCGCCAAACTCTGCTGCAAGCGGGTGATGTCCAGCTCTTGAGCCAGCAGCTCGGTTTTGGCCTGAGCCAGCAGCAGGTTACCGGCATCGTACTTGCGAAACACCTCGTAAAACAGGCTGGATGACGCTTGCAACTGCTTGTTGCTGCGCTTTTCACCGGGGTAACCCTGCGACACCAGACCTGAGATGCGGGCAATCTCGCGAAAGCGCCTTTGCGCCAGTTCGCTGGCGTTCAGACTGGCCAGCACTTCGTCTAAAAGCATCGCTGCTTGCGCGCCATTTATCAGGGCTGAAAGCTCTTTGGACCAGTCAACCGGCTCTGCACTGAGCAGTTCAAAACCATAGTCGTTGACCGCCATCGAGAAGGTGCGCGGCGCGATTTGTGCGGCCCGCCAGGCCAGCAAACTGGCCAGCCCCAAATGCACGTTGCGCCCGGCAAACGGGTACATAAACAGATGTGTGCCCTCGCGCGTCGTCAGCACTTCAGCCAGCAGTGTGGTGGTCGTTGGCAGTGCTGACCATTGTTGTTGCAACGCCAGCAACGGCCGCACCCGCTTGAGTTCTGGCGAGTCATATTGGCCAGCACTTGCCAGAGCCAGTTGCTCGACCATACTCGCCGCCAGTGTGGTCGACAGCGGCATGCGCCCGCCGCTCCAGCGCGGCACTGAAGCGCGCTTGCCTGAAGCCTTTCGCACCCAGGCTGTCATGTCGTGGATGCGTACCAGTTCCAGCAATCTGCCGCCAAAGTTAAAGCAGTCGCCAGGCTTTAAGCGTGCAGCAAAGCTTTCTTCAACCGTGCCGACCTTGGCACCGTTGACGTACTGCACGGCCATGCTGGCGTCGCTGACGATGGTGCCAATGTTCATGCGGTGGCGGCGCGCCAGCTGGGCGTTGGGCACACGCCACACACCTTGCGCGTCGGGCACGGCGCGCTGGTAGTCCGGGTAGGCGGCCAGCGATGCGCCACCCTGGCTGACGAACGCCAGCGCCCAGGCCCAGTCCTCATCGCTCAGGTTGGCATAAGCGGCGGTGGCGCGTACTTCTATGAGCAAGTCTGCAGGCAAAAATCCGCCGCCGAGCGCGACCGTGACCAGATGCTGGACCAGCACATCAAGCGGGCAGCTGGGTGATGAGCGCGCCTCCATGTGCCCGCTGGCCACGGCGGCTCTGGCGGCGGCGGCTTCAATGATCTCCAGGCTGTGCGTGGGCACCAGCGTGATGCGCGACGGCCTGCCCGGTGCGTGGCCTGAGCGCCCTGCCCGCTGTAGCAGCCGCGCCTCGCCTTTGGGCGAGCCAATTTGCAGCACCCGCTCGACCGGTAAAAAGTCAACACCCAGGTCAAGACTGGACGTACACACCACCGTGCGCAGCTCGCCGCTTTTCAAGCCCGCCTCGACCCATTCGCGCACGCCCCGGTCCAGCGAGCCGTGGTGCAGCGCGATCAGCCCCGCCCAGTCAGGCCGGGCCTGCAAAATCGCCTGGTACCACAGCTCGGACTGCGAGCGGGTGTTGGTAAACACCAGTGTGGTGGTGCTTGCGGCAATTTCGGCAATGACCTGCGGCAGCATCGTCAGCCCCAGATGCCCGGCCCACGGGAAGCGCTGGGCCACGTCAGGCAGCAGCGTGTCGATGATGAGTTTTTTGGGCACTGCGCCCTGCACCAAAGTACCGCCTGTGCGGCCTAGCAATGTGTGCATCGCCTCTGTCAAGTTACCCAGGGTCGCAGACATGCCCCAAATCACGAGCGCCGGATGAAAGGTTTTCAAGCGGGCCAGCGCCAGCTGCGTTTGCACGCCGCGCTTGTTGCCCATCAGCTCATGCCACTCGTCCACCACCACCGCATGCACGCTGCCCAGCGCCACCGCTGCATCAGCACGCGACAGCAGCACCGACAGGCTTTCAGGCGTGGTGACGAGCACGGTGGGCAGGCGGGTGTTCTGAAAGCTGCGTTCAGCGGCTGACGTGTCGCCGGATCTGCTGCCCACCGTCCACAGCGCAAAGTTGCCATCCACTTGCAGCATCTCCAGCGGCTGTTGCAATGCCCGCTGTGTGTCAGCCGCCAGCGCCCGCATGGGGGTGATCCACAGCACAGTTAACGGTGCGCCAAGTGGTTTTCTCTTCGCCTTAAATGCTCCTGATTCAGGAGCTGTTTGCGCCCGTTTTGATTGGTTCAAAGCCATAAAACGCATCAAAATACCGAGCCAGACAGCATAGGTTTTGCCTGAACCTGTGGTGGCGTGCAGCAAGCCCGACTCGCCTTGGCCGATGGCCTGCCAAACCTCTTTTTGAAATTTGAACGGTTTCCAGTCGCGTGCGGTAAACCAGTCGGCCAGAGCAGATTTGATAGAGGGACGGCGGGCGGTGGTTTGAGGTATTGGGCCTACGGTTGACGACATGGCGTTATGGTAATGTTGCCACCTGATTTCAGGAGAACTCACATGAAAACCCGTTTTTTAAATCTGCTGCTCATTTGCATCACTTTGACCTTGTCTGGCTGCGGCTACAACCAGTTCCAGGCACTCGACGAGCAAACCAAATCGGCTTGGGCCGAGGTGCTCAACCAGTACCAGCGCCGTGCTGACCTGGTGCCCAACATTGTGGCCACCGTCAAAGGGGAAGCGGCTTTTGAGCAGGACACGCTGACCAAAGTGGTTGAAGCGCGTGCCAAGGCCACGTCCATGCAGGTCACGCCTGAAACACTGAACAACCCGGAAGCGTTCAAGAAGTTTCAGGCGGCTCAGGGCGAGCTCAGTGGCGCGCTGTCCCGCCTGCTGGTGGTCAGCGAGAACTACCCGAACCTGAAGGCCAACCAGGGCTTTCAGGACCTGCGGGTGCAACTGGAAGGCACTGAAAACCGCATCACTGTGGCGCGTAACCGCTACATCAAAACCGTGCAGGACTACAACATCCTGGCGCGCAGCTTCCCGAACAACCTGACAGCGATGGTTTTTGGCTACAGCGTCAAGCCGAACTTCACGGTCGAGAACGAAGCGCAGATCAGCAAGCCTCCGGCAGTGAACTTTGAGAAAAAGTAGCCTGACTAAGACCATAAAGTGCTAAAAACGACCGTTTTTAGGCATCAATTATGCCTTTAACCCAATGGATACGTGCGCAAGCAGCTATTATTTTAATAGCGCTTGTTTCATGCTTCGGGCTGACCGTGCAGGCGCAAGACCTGCAAGCCATACCGCCGTTGGCCGCCCGCGTCATCGACACCACCGGCACGCTGGACGCGGCGCAAACCCAGGCGCTGGAGGCCAAGCTGGCCGCGTTTGAAAAAGCCCGTGGCGCTCAAATCGTGGTTTTGATGGTGCCCACAACGCTGCCTGAAGACATCACCGACTACGCCCAGCGCGTGGGCGACGCCTGGAAGATTGGACGCAAAGACATCGGTGACGGCCTCCTGCTGGTTGTCGCAAAAAACGACCGTACCGTGCGCATTGCCACCACCAAAGCACTTGAAGGCGCGATACCCGACCTGGCGGCCAAGCAGATCATCACCAACGCCATTACCCCACGCTTCAGGCAAGGCGACTTTGCAGGCGGGTTGAACGCAGCGGCGGACCAGATCATGGCCCGTATCAGTGGTGAAAACCTGCCTGCGCCCGATGCACAAAAGAGTGCAGGCGGCCAGCAAGGCTTTCAGTGGATGGACATGGCGGTGTTTTTATTTTTTGCCGTGCCGATTGGTGCGCGGGTTTTGTCCAGTGTGCTGGGGCGCAAGCTGGGTGCGGTGGTAACGGGTGGCGGCGTTGGTGTGCTGGCCTGGCTGTTTACCAGCAGTTTGCTGCTGGCAGGAGTTGCCGG
>Ga0207936_1000214_pt1 | contig 12787 bp, 5 predicted proteins | sample LakMenEpi19Nov10_FD_150715 | JGI IMG/M metagenome (GOLD analysis project Ga0207936, IMG submission 150715) | Freshwater microbial communities from Lake Mendota, WI - 19NOV2010 deep hole epilimnion (SPAdes) | ecosystem: Environmental > Aquatic > Freshwater > Lake > Epilimnion/Euphotic zone ... | reverse complement strand
CTTACCAGCTTTCAATGTGTCAGCAACCTTAGCGCCGTCCTTGTCATCAACTGCGAAAATCACCTGAGCGAAGATCTTGTTCTTAGTGGTCTTCTCATCCTTCGCATCAACTTCAGCAATTTCACGGATGGTCACATCGCCACGGCAAACAGTGAACACACGACCAGAAGCCTTAAGCTCGATGCGACCTGGCCAGAAGGCTAGAACACCGACCTTACCCTGACGCCAACCTGGACGAGCTTCTAGCAAGTCGGTAACACCAGTAAGACCCTGAGTGATGTCATAAGAAATCAGACGCTCAACACGAACCTTCTGACCACCGATTGACTTCAAGATAGTTCTCTTAGTAGTCGCAGATGCAGCACCACCGGTGTGGAAAGTACGCATTGTTAGCTGGGTACCTGGCTCACCAATTGACTGAGCAGCGATGATACCGATAGCTTCACCAAGCTCAACCGGCTGGTTGGTAGCAAGGGAAACACCGTAACAAGCAGCACAAACACCAGAAAGAGCGTCACAGGTAAATACTGAACGGATCTTTACGGTTTCAACATCAGCAGCCTTTAGGTTGTTGATGACCTGAAGGTTAATTGAGTCATTGCGCTTAGCAACAAGCGTTGAACCAACCTTCACATCTTCAGCCAACTGACGCTGCATAACTGAAAGCTCGATGTTTTGATCATCCCAAGCACCATCAACGTCCTTTAGAGACTTCTCTAGGAAACGAGTTGTGCCACAGTCTGGATCGCGAACGATAACATCCTGAGCTACGTCAACTAGACGACGGGTTAGATACCCAGCAGCAGAAGTCTTCATCGCAGTATCAGCGTTACCCTTACGAGCACCGGTTGCGTTAATGAAGTATTCAGAAGCGGTTAGACCTACTAGGTAGTTACCCTTAACAGGCATCGGAGCGAAGTCACCAGAAGATGTTGCAACTGGTCCACGCATACCTAGAACAGAACGAACCTGAATCCAGTTACCACGAGCACCTGATTCAACCATCATGCGAATCGCGTTACCCATAGGCATTTCTTGCTGCAGGATTTCCTGAATTTCGTTGGTTCTCTTGAACCATAGAGCTCCAAGTTCGTCACGACGCTCTAGGTCAGTAATACCACCTAGGTCGAATGACTCTTGAATCTTGGTGTGTTCTTTTTCACCATCAAGAATCATCTTCGCGCGTAGCTTGTCGAACTTACCTTCAGAGTCGAAGTTTGCATCCGAGATAGCCATCGAAACACCTGAACGAGTAGCCCAGTAGAAACCAGCATCCTTGATACGGTCAAGAGCCTGAGCAACTTCTGTACGCTCGTGAAGCTCAACCATTTCAGTCAAGATCTGGCTGATCTGCTTCTTTCCGACCTGAGTCTGGTTCCACTTGAATCCAGCTGGAAGAGTCTCAGCAAACAGTGTGCGACCAAGAGTTGTTTCCTTGATCTCACCCTGCATACGAATCTTCACTAGAGCCTGAAGGTCTAGGTTGTGTGAATCGAATGCAAGCTGAGCTTCAGCAACAGAACCGAATACACGTCCCTCGCCCATCGCTCCTTCTTTGACAGTAGTCATGAAGAAAAGACCAATGATCATATCCTGTGAAGGAGTAGCAACTGGCTTACCATCTGAAGGCTTCAAGATGTTGTTAGAAGCAAGCATTAGTAGACGTGCTTCTGCCTGAGCCTCAACTGATAGCGGTAGGTGGACAGCCATCTGGTCACCGTCGAAGTCAGCGTTGAACGCAGCACAAACCAACGGGTGCAGCTGGATAGCCTTACCTTCAACCAATAGTGGTTCGAAAGCCTGGATACCTAGACGGTGAAGTGTAGGAGCACGGTTTAGTAGTACTGGACGCTCGCGAATAACTTCTTCTAGAACATCCCAAACCTGTGGACGGCTACGCTCAACCATACGCTTAGCGCTCTTGATGTTCTGGGCAATACCCTGATCAACTAGACGCTTCATTACATATGGCTTGAATAGTTCCAACGCCATGATCTTTGGAAGACCACACTGGTGCATCTTCAACTGAGGACCAACAACGATAACTGAACGACCTGAGTAGTCAACACGCTTACCCAATAGGTTCTGACGGAAACGACCCTGCTTACCCTTTAGCAAGTCAGATAGAGACTTCAGTGGGCGGTTACCAGTTCCAGTAACCGGACGTCCACGACGTCCGTTATCGAACAATGCATCCACAGCTTCTTGAAGCATGCGCTTTTCGTTGTTCAAGATGGTCTTAGGAACAGCACCTAGATCAATGAAACGCTTTAGACGGTTGTTACGGTTGATCACACGACGGTATAGATCGTTTAGGTCAGAGGTAGCAAAGCGGCCACCGTCTAGCTGAACCATTGGACGAATTTCCGGTGGAAGAACTGGAAGAACATCTAGAACCATTGAAGTGGTTGGAGTTGATGACTGTAGGAATGATGAAACAACCTTCAGACGCTTAATAGCCTGAGTCTGCTTTGATCCCTTGTTGTCAGCAATTTCCTTCTTAAGCTCTTCAGCAGTTCCTGCTAGATCGAACTCTGCTAGTACCTGCTGGATTGCAAGAGCACCAATCTCAGTGATGACATAGTCACCGTAGTAGTAGTCGAAGTAATCGAATAGCACGTCGTTCTGGATTAGATCGCCCTGCTCTGCAAGTAGGAACTGTCTCCAGGCTAGGTGCTCTTTCTGAAGTGAGTTAGGACGTTCTAGGCGTGCGTACTCACGAACAATCTTCTCTGTCTTCTTGCGGAAGTCATTGATACGAGTGTTTACGATCTTCTGAGCAGCTGCTTCACGAACTACCCCATCTTTACCTTCAGCAATAACTGCAGTGAAAGGCTTGTCTAGGTAGTTCTTCGGGTCATCAATTTCCATCTTGATCATCTGATCAATTGACTTGTGGAACTGAGCGTCAACCCAAACCGGAGCTTCCCATAACTTAACAGCAGTCTGAAGTTCTAGACCTTCACCGGTTAGGAAGTCGTATTCTTCTTGAGCAAGTTCCATCATCTCGGCAAAACGAGAATCAAGAGTCTGCTTCACACGCTGGGTGTAGTCATCCTTGATTAGAGCCCAATCAACTTCCTTGCCATCTGTGTCAATTTCCATAACACGGTAAGCAGCAAAGTAAATGATCTTTTCTAGATCTTTAGGAGCCATGTTTAGTAGGTAACCCAAACGGCTAGGAACACCCTTGAAGTACCAGATGTGAGTAACCGGAGCAGCAAGCTCGATGTGACCCATACGCTCACGACGTACAGATGACTTTGTTACCTGAACACCACAGCGCTCACAAACGATGTCCTTGAAGCGTACACGCTTGTACTTGCCACAAGAACATTCCCAGTCCTTGGTAGGACCGAAGATCTTTTCACAGAAAAGACCGTCCTTCTCAGGCTTTAGGGTTCTGTAGTTAATGGTTTCTGGCTTCTTGACTTCACCGTTAGACCAAGATCTAATGTCATCTGAGGTAGCTAGACCAATTCGTAGGGAGCTAAATGTTTCGACGTCCATATTTATTCTTTTCTCTCTAGATTCGCTTAGAAGTAGGTAGGGTCAGTGTCGTTAGACAAAGACTCGTTACGGGATAGGTTGATGCCGTCCATAGACTCAGTTGCCATGTCGCGCTCGTATTCTTCGTCCTTCAAAGTCACAATCGCACCCTCAGCGTTGAGAACCTCAACGTTTAGAGCTAGTGATTGCATTTCCTTTGCAAGAACGCGGAATGACTCTGGGATACCAGGAGCCTGAATGTTATCGCCCTTAACGATGGCTTCATAAGTCTTAACACGACCTGTGATGTCATCTGACTTGATGGTTAGCAACTCTTGAAGAGTGTGTGCTGCACCATAAGCCTGTAGAGCCCAAACTTCCATCTCACCGAATCTCTGTCCACCGAACTGAGCCTTACCACCAAGTGGTTGCTGGGTGATCATTGAGTAAGGACCTGTTGAACGTGCGTGAATCTTGTCATCCACTAAGTGGTGAAGCTTCAAGATATACATGTAACCAACGGAGATTGGCATTGGGAATGGCTCACCTGAGCGACCATCGAACAGTCTTGCCTTACCGGTCTTGTCAACCAACTTCTGACCATCACGGTTAGGAAGTGTTGAGTCTAGAAGACCGATGATGTCATCCTTGTGTGCACCGTCGAAGATCGGGGTTGCAACCTTGGTGCCAGGAGCTGCTGAGTGCAACTCTTCGCTTAGGTGCTCTGCCCACTTAGCTCCAGGCTTGATTTCCCAACCCTGCTTCGCAATCCAACCTAGGTGTGTTTCTAGAACCTGACCGAAGTTCATTCGTCCTGGAATACCTAGTGGGTTCAAGATGATATCAACCGGAGTTCCATCTTCAAGGAACGGCATGTCTTCAACTGGAAGGATCTTAGAGATAACACCCTTGTTTCCGTGACGACCTGCAAGCTTGTCACCTTCGGTGATCTTACGCTTCTGAGCAATGTGAACAACAACTCTCTGGTTCACACCAGCAGCCATTTCATCTTCACCTGACTCAGCATCGAAAACAGTAACAGCAATAACTGTTCCAGCTTCACCGTGAGGCACCTTCAAAGAGGTGTCGCGAACTTCGCGGCTCTTCTCGTTGAAGATAGCTCTAAGCAAACGCTCTTCAGCTGAAAGCTCGGTTTCACCCTTAGGGGTAACCTTTCCAACCAAGATATCTCCTGGACGAACTTCAGCACCAACGCGGATGATTCCACGCTCGTCTAGCTGAGCCAAAGCTTCCATAGATACGTTAGGAAGATCTGCAGTGATCTCTTCCTTACCTAGCTTGGTGTCTCTAGCTTCAACTTCGTGAGCTTCGATGTGGATAGAAGACAGAGTGTCATCTTTGACCAGTGACTGGCTCAAGATAATCGCGTCTTCGAAGTTGTGACCTTCCCAAGGCATGAATGCAACTAGCAGGTTCTTACCCAGTGCTAGTTCTCCCTGATCGGTTGCTGGACCATCGGCTAGAGTTTCTCCAACTTCAACCTTCTGACCAACAGAAACAATTGCACGCTGGTTGATTGCAGTTCCCTGGTTTGAACGTTCGAACTTGCGAAGAAGATACTTCTCCTGCTTGTTATCGTCGCCTCTAACCACGATTCTGTCAGCGTCAACTTCTTCAACAACACCAGCACTTCTTGAAAGAAGAACTGCGTGTGAATCCATGGCAGCTGCACGCTCCATACCGGTACCAACTAGTGGTGCTTCGCTACGGATTAGTGGAACTGCTTGACGTTGCATGTTCGCACCCATCAAAGCACGTGATGAGTCATCGTGCTCTAGGAATGGAATCAAAGATGTTGAAACAGAAGCTAGCTGACGAGGTGAGATATCGATGTAGTCAACCTGGTCGTTATCAACTTCAACAACATCACCCTTGAAACGAGCGAATACCTTCTTGTTAGCAAAAGTCTTGTCAGCGTTAAGTGGAACATCAGCTCCACCAATAACCTTGCCGTCTTCTTCTGCTGCATCTAGGTAATCGATCTTGCCTGAAACTTTTCCGTTTACAACTCTGTTGTATGGAGTCTCAATGAAACCGAATGAGTTGATACGAGCATATGCAGTTAGAGATCCGATAAGACCAATGTTTGGACCTTCTGGAGTTTCAACTGGACACATACGACCGTAGTGGCTTGGGTGAACGTCACGGACTTCCATCTGTGCACGCTCTCTGGCAATACCACCAGGGCCTAGGGCCGACAGACGACGCTTGTGAGCAAGACCTGCAAGAGGGTTGTTCTGATCCATGAACTGAGATAGCTGGCTAGCACCAAAGAATTCCTTGATAGCTGAAACAACTGGACGCAGGTTGATTAGGGTCTGAGGAGTAATAGCCTCAACATCCTGAGTCGACATACGCTCACGAACAACACGTTCCATACGGCTGAGCCCTATACGAACCTGGTTCTGGATTAGCTCACCAACTGAACGGATACGACGGTTCTGGAAGTCATCGATGTCGTCAGATGAAATCTTGACGTCAACCTTCTTACCAGCCATCTTTAGTCCGAAAGTCATGTTAGATGTGATGTCAGCCTTGTTCTTTAGAGCAAGGTCAAATACAAGCAAGTACTTCATGGTTGCAACAATGTCTTCAACTGTAAGAACAGTGGTGTTCTCTTCAACTGATAGACCTAGCTTGCGGTTTAGCTTGTGACGACCAACGCGAGCAAGGTTGTATCTCTTCTTGTCGAAGTAAACACTCTTCAACCAAGCTTCAGCAGCATCTGCGTTACCTGATTCGCCACGAACCTTACGGTACATTTCCTTCAACGCATCTTCTTTAGTGATGACTGGAGTTGTGAATGCACGTGACTCGTCGTAGTTCAAAGTGTTTTCGATTAGATCGATGTCGATCTCCCAGCCATTAGCGGCAGTAGCAACAGATTTAACATCAGAGAAAGCTTCAGCAATATCTTCACGAGTCATACCAAGAGCTTTTAGGAAGATAGTTGCAGAGACCTTAGTCTTGCGGTCAACCTGAACCTGAAGAATTGGCTTACCGAAACGTGATACTGACTTACGGTCATCCTTAACCCATTCGGTTAGGAACTCTAGGTAAGAACCACGTGAAGGAATGATCTGAGCCTTGTTGTTCTTAACATCCAAGTTACCTGTGGTGTTAGTTGACACAGAGAAGTAAACACCAGGAGAACGAACTAGCTGAGAAACAACTACACGCTCAGTTCCATTAACAATGAAGGTACCTTCATTAGTCATGATTGGGAATTCACCCATGAACACAGTCTGGCTCTTGATTTCACCAGTCTTGTAGTTTGTGAACTCTGCCTTGATATACAAAGGACGAGCGTAAGTCTTGCCCTTTACCTTGCACTGGTCAGGAGTGTAGTTTGGCTCATCCAAAGCAGGAGCCTTGAACTCAAGACCCATCTTTGCTTCTGAGGGGTTGTTCGGGTTGTCTTCGATCGGAGATAGCTCCTCGAATACTTCCTCAAGACCGGTCTTGGCATCTGGGCCAACCTTGTCTCGCCATGACTTATCCCCGACGAGCCATTCAAAGCTCTCTGTCTGCAGGGTTAGAAGATTTGGTAATTCGATTGGTTCACGAGTTTTAGCAAACGATAGTCGTTGTGCTGAACGAATGTTTTTGGTAGTTTTCTTGGCGGCCAAGATGATCCCTTCAAAGGCGGTTTACTTAATTAGAACGGTCTATGGGATTAGTCCCTAACTTTGTCGCCAAAATATGCGTACAAAAAGCGCAGCCAAAATATGCTTACGAGTTGTTGGGGAGCAAACCTCTATCTTATAGGGGTCAAATAGCCTTGGCAAGACAAATTTTCAAGAAAATCCCCAAAATCTCCTTAAATAGAGAGACCTGCTCTCCCAGGAGCAGGTCTCAACCTATCACTTGAACTTTACTGAGCTGGAATGATTGTGATTCCCTCAGAGTCAGTTCTGGTGGTCTTGTAGCCAGGGATGATTGCAACTACCCTGACGGAGATGGAGGCATTGAAATCTCTTACGGTTGGGATGTAAGCAGATTCGGTAGCTCCCTGGATGATTCTGTCGTTTCGCTTCCAGATGTAGATGAATTCAGCACCATCTGGGTACTCACCTGGGTCAACACTCAAGCTTCCACCAAGAATCGGGTCACCTGTAACTGTTGGGGTACCAGGGGTAGCAATGGTTCCAGCCTTGATCTGGCGGGCCTTTACCACGTGAGTGTAGGTCTTGTAACCAGCTGCAGTTACAACAACTCTCATACCAATGGTTGAACCGAAGTCATCCAAAGTGAACTCGTAGATGTTGTCATCGCCTGGGCCTTCGTAGAATACTTCGCCGTCACGGATCCAGACGATAGAAATGTCTACTTCCTGGTCCCATTCACCAACATTGACCTCTACTGTGCCACCGGTTACGAATGGACCTGAGATTGAAGGCTTGCTAGAAGGCTTTAGAAGACCTAGGGCAATGGTTACGCCCTTGCTGAACTTCTCAACGCTCTCGTAGCCCTCTAGAGTTCCAGTAATTCCAACGCTGATCACGGCTTCGCCGTCTTCACCGGTTAGCTCGTAAGTCTCAGTTTCTGAACCGAAGATTGGCTCACCATCGCGGTACCACTGGTAGCTAAGCTCGGTTCCATCCATCCACTCTTTGGTGAAGGCGGTTAGAGTGCTGCCAACGGTTGCCTTGCCCTTGATTGAAGGGGTTGGCGCCTTAGTCATAAGACCCTCAGCAATAGCAATTGGCTTGCTAATGATGTTGTATACAGAACCAGCAGTTGCTACATCGATAACTGCACGAACATCCTTACCAAAGTCATCAATGCTGACTAGGTACTTAGCAGATGTTGCACCATCGATCTCTTCACCATCGCGTAGCCAGGTGTAAGTCAACTTAGCTGCCTTAGGGAACTGAGCACGAGGCAACTTGATGAAGGTTCCAACTCTCAGGAAGCCATCGTTCACAGTTGCGTTAGGAACAACGCTCACATCTCTAGAAGCCCATAGCAAGATAGTTGCAGTTTCAACTGTTTCGCCATCTTGAGCAGTTACTTCAACCTGAAGCTCTGAGATACCGGTTGCGTTAGTTACGTTACCGATAACACGAACAGTTGCGAACTGGTTGTTCTTAGCAACAACTACGTTCACTGCTCCTGCTTCAACTTCAATTCTTTGATCGTCAACCCAGGTTTGACCGTTCACTGTGATTCCAGAGAAGGTTGCATCTGATGATGGAAGAACATTCAAAATAACTGTTGTTGTTTCTGTTGCTTCACCATCAGGTGCTGTAACTACAACTTCCAAAATGTTTTCACCAAGAACTAGATCTGCTCCACCGGTGATTTCGTAAGTTGATTCTGGATCTGTTGTCTCAACAACCACTTCAACATCTTTAGTTCCAGCTGGAAGATCTACTGTCTCACCGTCAACAACGCTTGCACTTGCATCTCCTTCAGGACCAACCCAAGCAACTGAAAGATCAGCCATGCTTGCATCGTTGCTCAAAGCAACAATGACAGTTACGAAGTAGTCCGCGAAAGTTAATTCGTCAGCTGCGGTAACAGTGATGGTGATGGTGTTTTCTCCAACAACCAAACCTTCGTTACCGTCAATCACGAATGAAGCTAGTTCATCGTTCAAAATTACATCAACTGAAACTTCATCAGTGAATGGAGGAACTTCAACTGTTCCACCGTCTTCAACTTCTTCACCGTTTACAGATAGTGAAGCAAATGTGGTGTCAGTGTTTGGCAGAACAGTAATGGTTACGAAGTATTCCTGAATTGTTTCACCATCAAAAGCAGTAACGGTAACAATCAGATCGTTGTCACCAGGAACTAGGTCTGTGCCACCAACAATTTCAAAAGTCGCATCCTGGTCGGTTACCTCTACAACTACGTCAACATCGGTAGTTAGGGCTGGAACAACCACGAAGTCTGCGTCCTGAACGTCAATACCTGCAACGTTGAATATAGATAGTGAGGTATCGAAGCTAACCACTAGGTTCACAGTGACGTTGTATGTCTGAGTAGTTACTTCGTCAGCAGCAGTAACAGTAACTGCAACGATGTTTTCACCAACGACTAGCTCGGTGTCACCAACGACAGTCACGGTTGCGTCTGTGTCAACTGTGTCTACTTCAACAGAAACCTCTGTGTTACGCGAGTCAATGTCAATGCCTTCGCCCTCAACAGCGGTGATGCCATTGATCACGATTGAGTTAACTGCTGTGTTAGTGCTTCTAAGCACCTCAACAATGAATGAATACTCTTGGATGGTCACTGTGTCTTCAGCGGTAACTGTGACAGTCACTGGGTTCTCACCAGTCTGAAGATCAAGTTCACCAGTAATAAAGAAGGTTGCATCAACATCAGCAAGGGTTACTTCAACAGCAACTTCAGTTGTTCCGAAAGGAACAGTGAATCTTCCTTCATTTGCAATGGTGGTTCCATTGACTGTGAAAGTGGCTCCAGTGTTTTCGTTTGCTGGAACATCAAGATTGATTGTGTAGACGCCGGTAACGTTATCTGAGTTAGTAACGGTTACAGTTAGCTCGTTTGCACCAATTTCTAATCCAGTAGCACCTTCAACAGTTATTGTTGCGTTCTCGTCAACGGCTACTGGAAGAACTTCAACACTCTTGGTTTTTGGTTCCAGGTAAACAGTTGTTCTATCAGCTGTTTCAACATTGTTGATCTTCAAGGAAGAAAGTAGTGAAGTGACACGAAGTGTCACGGTCGCAGAATATATACTCTCTGGTTCAAGTGCATTTCCTGTTCTAACTACCAACTCTGAATCACCGAAAGGCAAGTTGCTAAAAGTATCTGTCAGAGAATAGAAACTGAAGTCTTCGTTAGGGACCGCCTCAGCAACAGCATTAATCGCACCAACGAATGCAGTGATGTCATAAGCAACTGCTCCACTCACAACAACATCAGCACTCTTAGTCTCTGCTGAAATTACAACGACAGATCCGTCAGTAACGGCTGTGCCATTGACTGTGAATGTCGAAAATGGACTGACGTTAGCACTAGCTGCCGAAGCTAGACCAGATAGAGATGTGACTACCAGGGCAAAAATGGTCAGTAGTGAAAGGCGTTTTGATCTAAACAATTGCTTCGTCCTTTTTTGAGCGGCTATAAATCTACTTATGTAAAAGATTAGAGCAATATAGGGCAATCTCCCTAGTCTTTACCAATTCGCAACCAGAACTTTATCTCCTGTGAAGAACTAGTCTGTGGAGTATAAAGCCCCGCTTTGATGCCCTTTTAGGATGGCATAAAGCTCAAATTGGTCCCCAGAAGTCACATAAAGCTCATCAAATGATGGGTTTAGCAGGAGCACTCGCACGCAGCGTTCCTTGTTTGGCCCTATAAATAGGCTTCTTTTGACCCCAATTTGGTATTCCCCGGTGATAGTGAAGGGGATCCAGCCATATCTGGTCTTCTGACCCAATTCGTCACGACTAGGAGTGTTTTCAACAGAAACCTTGAGTATTCGATCCAGTTCAAAGGCTATGTAGTGTCTGCCTAGAACGTAGCGCTCTACTCGGGAGAGCTTAAATAGGGCAATACCGTCGGTGACGATTAGTTTTGCCATTCTTGTTCCCTCAAGTATTCGCTAATACGTATGAAACAAGTGTAATAGTGAATACTGGGTGAACACAGTGTTTAACTAGGCTGCTTTAATGAAGGCTTTCAACTGGCTTTCGATCTCATTAGCTTGAGATCCACAGACCCATATCTCATCCAGGCTTGGATGAGAGATCTTTATCTTCAGAGCCTGGCCCGAACCACCTAGTCTCCCTAAAACCAGAGACCTCTTCGAATTAGAGCGATATTGCCCAGCAACCCCGAAATACAGCATGTGTTTAGAGATCTTGACACCCAAAGTCGCTTTACCCGGAAAGTCAACCAACTCAGCTGTTATCAACCTGCTCTTTTCAAGAATCAGGCTAGGTCTATTCAAGGCACGTTTTTCTCTGCCATTTAGATTGATGCTAAATGCCGATTTGCTAAAGCTAAACGAAGCCACAGTTCCCCTCTCCAAAGATTCTCTTTTTCGAATGTTCGACAATAGATTACACCCCCCCCCGCTAAAAATGTGTCCCCTTTCGGGAAAATTAGACAAATATTAATTTAATGTCTAATTCTTAAGCAAAGTGTTTAACTGTTGCCATTTGGTCTATTAGAGAAGTTAGATCCAAGCAACCTCATTCCCCCATGGCGGTGACGGTGGGATTTGAACCCACGGTGGGCTTTCACCCACACAACTTTTCGAGAGTTGCACCTTCGGCCACTCGGACACGTCACCGTTAGTTAGGTTACCCCACTAGTTTGTTCTCTTCTTCGTGTCGCCGCCCATGCAGTCATAAGGGGTAGCTGAACCAAAGTTCTTTACTGAACCTAAGCTAGCTTGGACCTTTGTCAGATTCCTTAACCGCTAAAACGACAATTGCTAATGCCAGGGCTGTAAGAATGCCCTTTCCTGCGAGCTTGAAAAGATTCAATACGAAAGCTTTGTTCTCTGAGTCTTTTGCGTAGGCTCTCTCCGCGCCTTTTTCTAGAGTCTCTCTAATCGAAGCCCGCTCTTCGGGTGTTAGCGCTTCTAACTTCAGTTGCTCAGCGTGAACCCGCGCCACAAAACTTTCGTGATCCATGTAATCTTCCTGGCTCTTATCATTTGAATCAGTTCCTTGTTTGTGAATTTTTTCAAAGGCTTCTGTGCCGCGTGCCAGAAGTTTCCCGAGGTCCGAGAAAACCTTCATTGCGACTTCCTTGGTGACTCCAAGTTTTAGCTGAAGAAATTTTGAGAGCCCCTCCTGTGGAATCAGATCAGCTGTGATTTTTTCAGCCTTGCCCGCATCTTTATTGTTCATATCCACTAAACATACAGCCCCGTATGAGAACATGTATAGTTTTTGGCGATTTCTATACATGTTCGCTAAACGTGTATAGCGTCAGCTATGTTTTTGAGTTGCCCTTCCCGAAGATTCGGGGCTCCAGTAGAAGGGGACTATACAGGTTTTCGAAACGTGTATAGTCAAGAGGATATTTTTCGTCGACTACCCCCGAAGAATAGGGGCACAAGGAAAATGTGGCTATACATGTTTGTCAAACCTGTATAGTTTTTGGCAATTTCTATACAGGTTCATGAAACCTGTATAGTCACCTTTTTTGCTCGAAAAACTCTTTCAAAATAGAACTGGCCTCAGAAGCTAAGACTTCTGGAATTACTTCAATCTCTGAACCCAGACGCTTATCTCTGACAAGGTCATAAAGAGATCCTGAAGCCCCAACCTTTTCATCCCAAGCA
>Ga0207936_1000212_pt1 | contig 12872 bp, 10 predicted proteins | sample LakMenEpi19Nov10_FD_150715 | JGI IMG/M metagenome (GOLD analysis project Ga0207936, IMG submission 150715) | Freshwater microbial communities from Lake Mendota, WI - 19NOV2010 deep hole epilimnion (SPAdes) | ecosystem: Environmental > Aquatic > Freshwater > Lake > Epilimnion/Euphotic zone ... | reverse complement strand
TCTGATTGTATGAAACATTTAAAACCCCCAATAGAACAAGAAGCTAAAAGATTAGGAATTTCACTCAAAGATGATTGTGGAAAAATAAAAACAAAACAAAAGCTTTGTGATGAAATAAATGAAAAGTATTCTCCGGAAAGAATTTCATCAAGAAAATGTTCTCCTGTAAAAATTTCATCTCCTCAAATTACAAAATCACTCAAAGATGATTGTGGAAAAATAAAAACAAAACAACAGCTTTTTGATGAAATAAATAAAATAAACGATGAAGATGAATCATCTTCATCTTCATCTTCATCTTCATCTTCATCTTCGTATTCGTCTTCGTCTTCATCTTCATATTCGTCTTCATCTTCATCTTCATCTTCATCTTCATCTTCATCTTCATCTTCGGCTTTGGCTTCGGCTTTGGCTTTGAATCCGGCTTCATCTTCATCTTCATCTTCATCTTCATCTTCGGATTTGTCTTCATCTTCGGATTTGTCTTCTGCTTCGGCTTCGGCTTTGTCTTCATCTGATGATGAAGATGAAGAAGATGATATGGTTTCTTCAGATATTGTTTTTTCACTTTTGAATTCAAGTCGAAAAATGCAGAAAAAAGAATTACTTGATAAAGTTACAAGAAATGGATTAATCAGATATGCAGAAGAATTAGAAATAAAAGGAACAGGATTTTCAAAACCTTTTCTTTTAGAAAAAATTATTGAAAAGAATAAATTAAATAATATAACAGAGAATAAAAAAATAAATAAAGCTTCAACTAAAATTACTAAAAAAATATTCGAAGATGTTATTGAACAAGTTGTTTCTTCTGGAAACAAAGAACCTTCTGAGAAAAAAGTTTTAGAAATTGTCGAAGAAAGAATATCTGCAAATTTACCAGTTCAACCAAAATTTGTAGCAAATGAAATTATTAAACAAGAAACTGCAAATACAATTACTGAAAAAATATATAATGATGTTGTTGATTATCTTGTTTTTTACAATGCAAAAGAACCTTCAAAAGAACTTGTTCTAAGAATTGTAGAAGAAATTATTTCTTCAAATCAACTAGTAAAAACTGATCTTGTAGCAAAAAAAATTATTGAACAACAAGAATATGCTCAAAAATATGGAGTAATTCAAAAAAAAAAAACATCTAGTCCAAAAACAAGTGACAAAAAAAATGAACAAGATAAATTTTTAGAAGAAGAAGAAAGAAAAAAAAGAAAAGAAAGAGAAGAAAAAATTAAATTAGAAGAAGAAAGAAAAAAAAGAAAAGAAAGAGAAGAAAAAATTAAATTAGAAGAAGAAAGAAAAAGAAAAGAAAGAGAAGAAAAAATAAAAACAGATGAAAATCTTCAAATAAATCAAAATTTTTTAAGAACTGTTGATTTTAAAGATATTGAAGATTCAATTCGTGAAATTGAAAAACCTGATGCACATATTTATAATATTACAAAAGTAAAAAAAAGTGTTTATCAAAGTCTTGGATTAATTAATTAAAAAATTTTTTTCAAAACAAAATTGTTTTGAAAAAATTGACAAAATAATTCAATTGAAAAGAGAAAAAATAAAACATGGGAATTAAACACTTTTTTAGTTGGTATAGAAATCATCAAGAATTTAAAAATACAATTTCAAAAATAAAACCAGAAAAAATTGATCATGTATTGATTGATATGAATGGTTTAATTCATGAAGTGGCACAGCAAGTTTACAATTATGGAAAATATTCTTGTAAAAGCGAAATTATTTTACCATCAAGAATAAAAAATAAAATTGAAGAAAAAAAATCAATAAAAGAAGATACAATTTTTATTTTGTTAAAAAATGAAGTTAATAAAATAATAATTAATTGTTCTCCTAAAAAAACAGTTTTTTTAGGAATTGATGGTGTTGCACCAAAAGGAAAACAAAATCAACAAAGACAAAGAAGATTTAGAGCAGTAAAAGAATCTAACAGTAATTCATGTTTTGATTCAACTTGTATTACGGCAGGAACAGATTTTATGAATCGTTTATCAAATAGTTTATTGCCTTTGAATTGGTTAAAAATTAACCCTGATGTAAATGTAATTTTATCTTCAGATAGTATTCCAGGAGAAGGAGAACATAAATTAATTGAATGGATTAGAAAATATCAAAATTTAAATGAAATAAATGAAATATTTTGTGTTGTTGGAATGGATGCAGATTTAATTCTTTTATGTTTATGTCTAAAAAAACAAAATGTTTTCATAATGAGAGAAAATGAAAAAAGAATTTTTGACTGGATTGATATTAATTTTGCTAGAAATATATTAAAAAAATTAAAAACAACTCCTGAAGATTTAGTTATTTGGTCTTGTTTTATCGGGAATGATTTTTTACCAGCTATTCCAAGTTTAGAAATTAAAGAAAGTTATCCAGAACAAGGAGCTTTAGATTTCTTTTTTGATTTTAAAAAATCACATCTTGTAAATGTTAAAACAAAATGTTTAAATATTTCAGAAATTAATAGACTTTTATCTTTAATTGCAAAAAGAGAATTTGCAATTATGAATGCAAGATTAAATGATGAAGACGTTCATAAACAATTTTCAAGATTTCCTAATAAAACATGGAAAGGAGATATTGATGAATATAGAAAAGAATATTTTGAAAAAAAACTTATTGCTAATTCATTTAAAAAAAATATTACAAAATCTGATGTTGTTTTTTCTTTTATGAAAACAGTTTATTGGGTATATATTTACTATACAGAAGGAATATCTGATTGGGATTGGTTTTATCCATTTAATTATTCTTTACATGCTTCTGAAATGGTTGAAAATATGACAGATATCATAATATTTGGATTAAATAAATCTAATCCAAGTCATCCACACGAACAATTACTAAGAGTAATTCCAGTTGAATCAAAATCTTTTATTCCTGAATATTTATGGGAAGAACTTGAAAGAATTAACAAAGATTCTTTTTTTAAAATTGATAAAGAAGGAAAAAGACAATTATGGGAAGCTATTACAATTGTTAATTTTGTTTTTCCTCAAATTTCTTTTCAAGATTGATTTGAAAAAAAATTGATTTTCATAATCATTCTCAAAGTTAAAATCTTAAAAAATGGGAATGGATTGTGAATTGACAATGAATAATGTAAGTTACAATTTCTATAAATGTAAAAATTTTATTAAAATAAAACCAGAAAAAAAAATAACAGATGGAATAGAAAGTTATTCCATGAATTTAAATTATAAATTCTTTTTTTCTGCAGAGGGAGGATATGGAAATATTATTGCTAATATTTCCATGTTAAAAAAAAATAATACTGAAAAAAAAAAAAAATTTCTCGTAGAAGAGGATTCAGAAAATGATGAGGAAGTTGTAGAAGATTGTATTGATTTTTCAATTGAAAAAGATGTAATTTTTATATACATCATTCTTGAAAATGATTATTATAATCACTACAATCCTTATTTTAATTATTTTAATGAAAATAAAAAAAAAATGTTTGAAAAATATAAAGATAAAGTAATAAATTACGTAGATAACAAAATCTAAAAAATCTTATAGATCAAAATTTTCCAAAAAGAAATCTTTGGAAAAATTCTTTAATTTAAAAGTAAAAAAATTTTTAAACTAAACAACCATATATTAAATATATTGAATTTTAAATATTAAAAACAATAAATTTAAATAAATGTCAAAAAAACAAGTTATATATATTGCTACTTCTAAAACTTTTGCGCAACAAAATAAATTTAAAGTTGGAGGAGTAACAAGTTTAAATAAATTAGAAAAAAAACTTTCTTCTTATAATGAAAAAATTTTTAAAAATAATGACATTTTTTATTTTGCAGAATGGTTTTTGGTTAATAATTTTAAAAAAATAAAAAATAAATTAAAAAATTTAATTGGAAATTTAAAACAAAAAAAAAATTACATTATACATTACAAAAAACTTCAATTTATTTTAAAATCTTTGACATTAAATTTAAATTATGATCAAATTGAATTTATTTGTAATTTAAATTTTCAAAATTTAATACCTTTAATTCCTGAAATAAAATATTTAAAAAAATTAGAATATTTTAATGTAGGTTATAATAATATAATAATATACGGAAATACAAATGATGAAATTTTAAAAAAATTAGAAAAATATATCTCATTAAACAAAGAAATAATTTTTAAATTTAAAAATTTATCTGACAATAATAATGTTGATTTGGATATTTTAATTTCTAATTTTGAAAGAAATTTATTCATAGATTTATAAGTTTAGTTTAATTATTTTTCAAAACTAACAAGTTTTGAAAATAAAATTATTTAAAATTAACATGAAAAAAACAAAACAATGTCTTTAACTCTAAGCAAAGAGCAGATTGAAAAATTAAGAAAATTAGACATAGAAATGAAAGAACGTTTAGAAAAAGAAAAAGAAAATAAAACAAAAAGAGAAGTTACATCTTCTTCCACTGGTATTCCTTTAGACATTGCAGGTTTAGATGTCATAAAAATTGGAACACTATTTGGTTTGATAAAAAAAAAAGATGTTTTTGAAAGCAATACTCGTGGAAATAAATCTCTTTTAAATATTCTTCTCGGAGAAGATGAAGAAAAATCTCCTACATGTCCATTTGGATATTATAAAGCTTCATCAATGATTAAAGAAAGTGAAAAAATAAAATTTCATCAAAATATTGTAAAAAAAGAATGTGATTTTTTTATTGATATGAGTGAATCTTTTATTAAAAAAGAAATTTCTGAAATTAATAAATTAATTTCAATTAATTTAACAAATAATACTGTAGAATGTTTTAAAACAACATGTTTAGAAACTTTAGATGTTTTAATAAAAGATCTTGTAGAAAATTATGAAGATGAAGAACTTTGGTTAACAATTTCTTTAATTAGAAACTCTCTTTTAGGACCTTTAAATGTTTGTGAATATAAAAAATTAATTTCAGACAATATCATTGAAATGATAAAAATAATTCCAAAAAATAATTATTCAAAAATAATGAAACATTTAACAACAATTGATAAAAGATTATCACTTTTTAATAAAGCTCTTTTGTTTCAAGAACATTTTCTTGAACAATCAGAAGAAGAAGAAAAAAATCGTTTAATCAGAGAATTAGATGTTCGTTGTTTTACAAAACCTCCAGAATTAACACCTTTTATTTTTAAAGATGTTACAAAACATATTTGTATTCCTTCACTTATGTATTTACCAATTGAATTAATCATTGAAAAATGTCTTGTTGGACCATTTAGAAATAATTCTATTGGATTTCTTTATGATATTTCTGAAAATAAAGTTTCTTCAAATTCCGGTGATTTTTATATTTTAAAACATATTAATTCTGATGGTGGAAGATTTTGGAGTATTGATCAATCATTAGAAAGATTTACAAATGAAATAATTATTATTATGACAGCATATATTGTGAATATTTTCAAAACATTCTTTAAAGAATGTTTTGGAAACAATAATTTTTTTAAAACAAAAACAGATTTTAATTTAACAATTGGATGTCAGCATCAATCAATTTTTCAAATGTTATTAAGAAATTTAATTTCAATATCAAATGGCAATTGGTTTCATAATATTTTAACTTTAGTTTTGAAAAGTAAATCTCCTTTATTTCCTACTGAATATGATTTTTTTAATTTTATTAAATCAATTTATGACAAACGCCAACCATTTATTCCAATATATAAACCTGCTAATATTGTTTTTCAAACAAATTTAAAATTGTTATTTGATGATTTTGAAATGAAAGATATTGAAAATCCTCTTTTTGAATTTATTAAATTATAATTTTTTTATTCTTTTTTTTTTGAATAATGATAAATTAACCATATAATTAGCAAAATAACAAGAATTATACTTACAATTACCCAAGGATTTTTCAAATAATCAGGAGAAAATGAAAAAGAATAATTTGGAGGAGGAGTATACGTTTCTGTTAAAGGAGTTGAATTTATTGGAGCGGCGGGATATGTCGGTTGCCCGTATGGAGAATCTTTGTAATACATGTTTTTGTGATATTAGGAAAAAAGTTTTCAGTTCTTTTTTATCCATATTGAAACATGACTTGTTTCAATCTAAAGAACAATTATAAAATTTAAAAATGAAAGTTTTAGAAAATGAACAAAATTCTGATAATGTAATTGATGAAAATGTAATTAATGAAAAATTAAATACAAAGACTGATGAACAGTCTTCATATCCTGATTTAATTGTTAAAATGTTAAATTTATCTGTAAAAGAAACTGATGAAATTAAAGGTGAGTTAGCAGGAAGAATTAGAGCTTTTTATAAAAAAGTTTTTTCAAATTACAAAGATAAAATGAATCCAAGAGATCGTTCAATTATTAATTCAGGTTTGAATTATATTTATGATTTTAGTAGAATTCATTCAATTTCTGAAGATGAAGCAGAATGGTTAATAGGAATTCATGATATTCCAGTTAGTCATATTATTTCTTATACAAATAAAAAAATTTTAAAACAAATTGCCAAAAAATATAATATTCCATGTTCAAATAAAAAATCAGAAGAAATTGTAAATGTTTTGAGAGAAGTGATGGAAAAAAATTAAAAAATTTAATTTGAAATTTTATTTTAAAAAAAATAAAATTATGAAGGTAATGTTTCAAAAAAAAGAATTGAAAAAATTAAATGAATGTTGTTATAATTTAAATTGTAACACGACAAAAATTGCAGCAGAAAATGGGCATCTAGAATGTTTGAAATTTGCTTTCAAACATGGATGTCCTTGGGATTCATTTACATGTGCATATGCAGCAGAAAATGGGCATCTAGAATGTTTGAAATTTGCTTTCAAACATGGATGTCCTTGGAATATTTTAACATCAAATTTTGCTGCAAATAATGGATACATAGATTGTTTAAAATGGGCCATTAAAAACGGATGTAATTTCAATGAAATGACATGTGCATATGCTGCTGAAAACGGAAATTTGGATTGTTTACAAGTCCTTTATGAAAATAAATGTCCTTGGGATTCCAGAACATGTTTAAAAGCTGTAAAAAATGGTCATTTCGAATGTCTTAAGTTTGCTCATGAAAATGGATGTCCAGGTGATTCAAGAATTTGTTATTTAGCTGCAAGAAATGGACATCTTGAGTGCCTTATTTTTGCTCATGAAAATGGATATCCTTGGAATAAATGGACATGTACTGGAGCCGCTGAAAATGGACATCTTGAATGTCTTAAATATGCTCATGAAAATAATTGTCCTTGGGATGAATTAACATGTTCTGGAGCTGCTGAAAATGGACACCTTGAATGTCTTAAATATGCTCATGAAAATAGTTGTCCTTGGAATTTTTTAACTTGTTTTTTTGCTTTTAAAAATAAAAAAAATAATTGTTTAAATTTTGCATTTGAAAAAAAATGTCCCGTAACATAATTTTAAAGAATTAATTCTTAAAAAAATTTTAAATTTTGTAAAAAAATTTAAAATTAAAAATGAGATGTTTTTAAAAAATTTGAATTGGTTTATAATTCAACAAATCTAATATTTAAATTCAAGCATGAAAGGTGAAAAGAATGATATTTTAAATGATGTAAAAAAATTTAATGAGCTTTTAAAAACTTTTCGTTCAACTAACGACTCGTTTCATTCACATGTGTCAATGGGAGTTCCAAGAGGAGTATTTTCGTTTGGAAAGCATATGCCAGAATTTTGGAATTTATATCAATCAGTTTATGAAACTGAAAAACAATATCTTGCAGAAAATCCAGGAGAAGATACTCCAATATTAGTTGATGTAGATTTAAAAATTTTATATGAAGAAAATAATAATGTTGTTTCTCTTTATTCAAATGATCAAATTGAAACAATTATTAAAGCTTATCAATCAACAATTATAGAATTTATTAGTTTTTTTGGATCAGATCAAAAAAAACAAGATAGTGCTTTAACATGTGTGTTATTAGAAAAAGAATCATATGTTGCTGAAATTGGAGGAACAAGATTTATAAAAAATGGTTTCCATCTTCATTTTCCAAAAATTTTTTTAAATAGAAAAGTTCATGAATCATATATAATTCCAAAAGTAAAAATATTAACAAAAGGATTATTTAGTAATATTGGAATTGAAGATTTTATAGATTCAAATTCATTAAATGTTCATTGGTTACTTTATGGTTCTTCCAAATACGGAAACAAACCTTATAAAGCAACTAAATGTTATTTGAAAAATTGTGTAGAAACAACTTTTGAAGATGGTCTAGGAGATTATATTGTTTCCTGTCATAAAGGAGAAAATAAAGATGATCTTTTGTGTCAAAATCGTGTGATGAAAATGTTACCTCGTATTCTTTCAATATTTTTATATGATAGAGTTGATGAATATTTTTATGATCTTTCTGTTAGTGCATGTTCTCCATTGATAAATGATATCAAACGTTTTAAAAAAATTAATAAATTTGAAGAGATATCAGTAAAGAAAACTTTAGAAGAAGCTGAAATTTTACTCGGAATGATTAATTCTTCAAGATCCGATGATCGAAATACTTGGTTAAATATTGGATTTTGCCTTTGGAATTTATGTCAAGGATGTTATGAAGGATTTATTTTATGGTGTGAATTTGCTGAAAAAAGTTGTAAATTTAATGAATGTGAATCGATCACATATTGGAAAAAAATGAGAGAAAATCAATTTACTTTGGGTACTTTGATTTATTATGCAAAAATAGACAGTCCAGAAAAATACGCAGATTTCATTAAAGAAAGAACCAAAAAATTATTTTGTTCTGCAATTAGTGGAGGTCACAATGATTTAGCTCATATTTTATTCAATGAATTTCAAAATGAATTTGTCTGTACTTCTATAAAAACAAAAGATTGGTTTCAATTCAAAAATCACATCTGGACATTAACAGAATCAGGAACATCATTACGTGAACGAATTTCAAATAATAATTCTGCTATTATTTCTTTTCTTCGTTCAAATAATGAAGATGAAGATGACGAAACTGATGAAGAAATTAGAAAAAAAAATAAAGAGAAAAAAAATAAACTTATTAATAAACTTATTAATAGTTGTAAATCTGCTCCGTTTAAAAACAATGTTATGACCGAAGCACAAGAACTTTTTTATAATGAAAAATTTCTTCGCCTTTTGAATAAAAATCCAAATTTGATAGCTTTCAAAAACGGAGTTTATGATTTTGAAAATGATTTATTTCGTGATGGAGTTCCTGAAGATTTTATTAGTTCTTCACTTCCTATTGAATATCACGATTATAAAAATCATCCTTTGATAGATGAAGTGGAAGATTTTTTTGAAAAAGTTTTTCCAGATAAAGATATTCGTGATTATTTTTTTGATCAAGTTAGTCAAGTTTTTGTTGGTGGAAACAGAGCAAAAGTAATATTATTTTGGACAGGAGAAGGAAATAATGGAAAAACAGTTACTCAAAATTTATTTGAAAAAATGCTTGGTTCAATGGCTATTAAATTTAGTACATCTTTAATAACAGGAAAGAAAAAAGATTTAGGCTCTGCTGCTCCAGAACTTGCTCGTGCAGGAGATGGAGTAAGATGGGCTGTTATGGATGAACCAAATGCTGATGAAATGATTAGTTCTGGAACTTTAAAATCTTTAACTGGAAATGATTCGTTTTTTGCAAGAGATTTGTTTCAAAAAGGAAAAGAAACTTTTGAAATCACACCAATGTTTAAACTTCATATGATCTGTAATAAACTTCCAATTATAAAAGATGCAGATAATGCAACTTGGAATCGTGTTCGTGTAATTCCTTTTGAAGCTACTTTTTTACCAGCTGAAGAATGTCCAAAAGATATTACAGAACAATTTGCTCAAAAAAAGTTTCCAGTTGATAAACATTTTTCTGTAAATAAAATTCCTAAATTAAGCGAACCTCTTGCATGGTATCTTATTCAAAGATGGAGACTCTCAAGAAATACCGAATGTGTTGAACCTGATAAAGTAAAAGTAGCTACTAGTCTTTATCGACAAGAAAATGATATATATAAACATTTTGAACAACAATGCATAATTGATAAACCAGGAACGAAAATAACAATTGCAGTTTTATATTCATACTTTAAAGATTGGTTCAAAGAAGAATATCCTCAATTCCAAATTCCACCAAGAACAACTTTTAGAACACATTTTGTAGGAATGTGGGGAAATCTTATCAAAAACAGATTTTGGCTTAATAAAACAATTGGAACGGGAGAAGGAGAGATAGATGAAGACGATGATATAGTTCCTGTAGTTCCTTCAGTTTCAGTTCCTTCAGTTTCAGTTCCTTCAGTTTCAGTTCCTTCAGTTTCAGTTCCTTCAGTTTCAGTTCCTTCAGTTTCAGTTCTTGGTGAAAAAAATTTAATCAAAAAAAAAGTTTTATGTAATAAAAAAATAAATGATTTAAATGACATTCATTTAACAAATACTCTAGATCCCGATCTAATAATCAATCATCCTGAAGAACGAAGAGAAGCAATGTCAACAATTCTTCTGAGAAAAGAATTACAAAAAGAAATTAAAAAAGAAACACAAAAAGAAATTAAAAAAGAAACACAAAAAGAAATTAAAAAAGAAAAGTTTAACTATGTTTTTTATTCATCATCTGATGAAAGTTCCGACGAAGAATAATTTTCAAACAAATTATTATTTACAAATTCTTTTTCAAATTGAAAAAGAATTTTTTAAAAATATCAAATGCTCTATAGAAAAAAAATAAATTTTAAAAATGGAACAAACACTTCAAATTCGTGAATTAAATCTTGATACAATCAGACCAAATGAAGCTTCGATGAAAACAAATTTAGGAGGATCTAAAATAGTTATTTTAGGAAAACCTGGATCTGGAAAATCTGTTTTAATTAAACATTTACTTTTTGCAAAAAAACATTTAATTCCTGTTGGATTTGTAATATCAGGTTCTGAAGAAACAAATAGTTTTTATTCTTCAATTTTTCCAGATATATTTATTTATCATTCATATGATAAAAAAATTATTGAGAAATTAAAATCTCGTCAAAAAGCAGCAAAAACATATTTACAAAATGGATGGAATGTTTTAGTTCTTGATGATTGTATGGATGATCCAAGAGCTTTTTCGGAACCAATTATAAAAGGATTATTTAAAAATGGACGTCATTGGGATATTTTAGCAATTTTTGCTAATCAATATGTTTTTGATTTTAAACCAGAATTAAGAGCAAGTGTTGATGGTGTTTTTATTTTCAGAGAAGCTACAAATACTAACAGAGAAAAAATTTTTAAAAATTTTGCATCAATTATTCCTTCATACGAGATTTTTTGTAAATTAATGGATGAACTAACTCAAGACTATACATGTTTGTATATTGATAATCAAGCTCAATCAAACAATTGGGTTGATTGTGTTTTTTATTTTAAAGCAGATCCAAATATTCCAAATTTTACATTTGGAAGTATTGATTATCAACGCTTTGCAGCAACAAGAACAAATCAAAGAAATGATGATGAAGATGTAAATGAATTTATGAAAAAAAATTTCAAAATTTAAAATTTTTTGAAAATTTGAAATTTTTCATATAAAAAACATAAACAAAAATAAAAATAAAATGACTGAAAAAGTAAACATTATTTCTGCTGAATTAGATCCTCGTTTTTACCAACTTGATGTTGATAGAATTGTAGTTGAAATTCCAAAACAACAAATAATTACAACTACAAAAGGAACTTGGGTTTCTATAAAATACAGATTTGTTGATGGTCAACAACCTTTGAGTTTAAATATTCAAACAAGCGAACTATTTTCAAATGGACTTTATAAACATAATGAAGAAGAAAAATGCCCAATTAAATTTAGTCTTATAATGACAAATAGATCTTCAAAACAAGAAAGTTTTTCAAAGGAACAATCTGAAACTGAAAAAGAAAATTCAAAAGTTGAAGAAAAAACAATTCAGATTTTTGAAGAAATTACAGAAAAAATCAAAAAAGAAATGTTAAAATCTGAAATGGTTAATGCATTGCAAAAATCAAAAGATAAAACATGGAAAAATAAAGTTGAAACTATGGAAATTTTAAAAACTCAAGAAAAAGAAAATAATGAATATCAAACATTTTTTCTCAATGCAAAACTTTCAAATATTTCATGGTTTCAAACAAAATTTTTTAAATTAAATGAAAAAAATGAACTTACATATTTAAATTTTGAAGAAACAAAAAATAATTTTTTACAAAATAAAACAAAATGTCATGCCGTTGCTTTAGTGACTATAGATTCTATTTTTGTAGGAAAAGAACCTTATATTCAAACAAAACTAAAACAAGCAATTTTCACAAAAATGAAAAATTTTTCAAACAACGAACCTGAAGGAATAGTTCCTTCAAGAATTGCCAACAAAACAATTGTTGAATCGTCAGAATCTGATGATACTTCAGAAGATGAAACTTAATTTTTAATGTTTACATAAAATGTTTATTTAATTTTCCAAAGATTTTTCTTTGGAAAAATATGATTTTTAAATTAGAAAAACATTAAAAATAAATAAAATGTCAAAAACACCACATCCTTTTATTTTACCAGATTCAAGAAAACTATCAGAAAATTGGAAAAAATATTTTGATTCAACAAAATTAAAAGGAAGAAATTCAAATTTAAGTCGTGATATCTTGAAATCAGAATTTGAAAATTTAGTTTTAAATAGAGTAGAAATTATTCATTTTAAAAAAGATTATGATTGGATTTCAACTTTAAAACATCAAAATCTTGAACCGATTTTTAATCTTCAAAAAAATGAAGATTTCATTTTTTTCACAACTCCTTTGTTTGTTGACAAACTTGAAAATGTTTGGAAAGAAAAATCACAATTTTCAAAATATGATGTAAGCAAAATGTTTACTGATT
>Ga0207936_1000206_pt1 | contig 12993 bp, 19 predicted proteins | sample LakMenEpi19Nov10_FD_150715 | JGI IMG/M metagenome (GOLD analysis project Ga0207936, IMG submission 150715) | Freshwater microbial communities from Lake Mendota, WI - 19NOV2010 deep hole epilimnion (SPAdes) | ecosystem: Environmental > Aquatic > Freshwater > Lake > Epilimnion/Euphotic zone ... | reverse complement strand
TCGACATCGTTATCCCTGATCCTCAAGTTGGCCGTGCGCTTTACTTCCAAGCCAAGCGCAACAATGGTTACTGGGATGCTAACACGGACTTCGATGAGCGTCTTACCCGTCTGAAGCTCGGCATCAATCGTATCATCGGCGACTACGCCTTCGGTTACGACATCAACTCCGCTCGCTTCAACTCTGACACCGCCTTCAATGCTGGTCTCGCTCCGTTCAACGAAGCTGATCCTGCTACTTGGGCGCGTCTGGTTCGCGTTCCTCGCTACATCAAGACTGTGCTTGAAAACGGATGTGCTTATATCCCGAACAAAGCCTACCGCAATGCCGACTTCGGTATCTCGGTTGCTATGGTCAATAAAGCCATGTGCAAGTGGACGATGCCTTCCTCGACTGGTTACGGCCAAGCCCAACAAATGACCCAGAACTACGCTGGCGATTGGGAATGGAAGAACCCTGATTGGGAGTGCAACCGCTGGCGCAAAACGGGCTTCTATCAAGCCCAGTTCCGTCTGGCCGCACAGGTCAAAGACCCAACCATCATGCACACCTTCTTGCATCGTATGCCTAAGAGCAAAAACCTCTATGGTTCCTGCTGCGAAGTGCAGAACTATATCGTCCCTGAGAACAATCAGGACTGCTATAGCTGCGCTGGCGTGGGCGACATCGTTGTGCCTTCCTAAGTTAAATAAGGGGAGGGGCTTATTCAAGCCTCTCCCCACAACCTTAAATAAAAAATAAAATATATGTCTAATAAACGACCACTCGCTTATGATCGCGTCAATCTGTTTGGCCCGATCCCTGTTAACCTCCTCGCTGCTGGAAACGCTGACCTCTTGGTTCTCAACGACCAAGACACTAAGTTTTTTCCAGTCAATATCAGTGTGGAAAACGCATACGTTCGTGGAACAACCAGTGTTGATCCAGTTTTTGTTCTTGATAATGGAACAACTGGACAAAATATAACTGCTTCATTTACACTTACTGATGCTCTTGATAATCCTGTTAATGCTAATAGCTTGCAGACACTCAATCCTCGTTTCGTTGTAACTGGTAATGGAAAACTTCGATTACTGAAAACAACTGTTGGAAAAGGTCAGCTTACTGCTACACGCTCCCGCACATCGGGTGTTGCTACAATCGTTACTGCTGTTGCTCATGGATTCTCCACTGGCGATACGATCACGATTTCTAATATGACCGACACTTCATTCAACAATGATAATGCAGAAATTACCGTTGTGGATTCCACCACGTTTACTTATGCAAATGCTGGCGTTGATGTCGTTTCTGGAGCGGACACAACAGGAACAGTAGGCGCACTTTATGTGAATGTCTACGTTTTTGGTATCTACTACTAAACCTAAACCTTGGGTGGGGGAGTTACATTCTCCCTCACCCTAACCATTTTCTTACTATGGCTTGTTTCACCTCTCTTCCTTACCGCGATAAAACCTATCCATTTCTTCAAACTATCTTTGCTGCTACTGAACTTTCTCCCATTTCTTTTGGGTGTTATGATGCAGCGACTGATGCCGTTAAACTCTATCAGTTCTACCTTGGTTTCGCAACCATCGGTGGCCTCACCCCAGTTACTCAAAACTGCTTTGTGCAAAAAACTGAAGACCAGCAATTCTTCCTCGTTAATGAGGCTCTGTCTGCTGCTCTCAATCCTGTTACCTAATTATCGTAAACGATAAATATTGGAACCATCTGCGCCTAGAATAAAACAGTAATGGCCGAAGATGAAAGAGATTGCTTTATTGCTAAAACAACTGACAACCAGTTGTATGATGTCCTCGTATCATTAAGCCAAAAGTTCTATGTTCCAGAATTAATATCTAGGAATTGCTTTAATGGATTAACTGTTGATGGACAGCTATGGCAAATCTACTCCGCAATAAGCGGCGGTGCATTGTGGAGTCCAATACAGATACCAACTGTATTTTGGTATGATCCGAGTGATACTGCAACAATCACAACTAGCGGATCAACTGTAACTCAAGTTACAGACAAAAGCGGGAATAGTCACACACTGACTGTAACAACTGTCGGAAAGATTGGCCCAACAATTGGAACTCGCAAGCTCAATGGATTGAATGTATTTGAGTATGCATTGCCAGACCCAAACAATCAGGTTCTTGAGAATAATTCATTTACATATAATCAATCTACAACGCCTCTAAATATCGCAATGATTTTTAGAACTGATGTAGAAACTGTAGCTACACAAGATTTTTTCTTTTCTGGAACCGAAAATACAGGAGTCCGTTTGGCTATTAGGAAAACTCAATTAGAGGCTTTGCAAATGCTTGGCACTTCTACTATAGGAACAGCAAATGGAACAGTGCCTGATAATTTGGATTTCATTCTTGTTACTAAATGGAACGCTGCAAATTCACAACTCAGATTGAATGGAACACTGTTAAATTCTGGAAACATTGGAACAACTAGTTTTTCATCTATAAATTTAGGTGCGAATGAAGCAGAATCTAGTAGTATTGAAGGATACATCGCCGAGGTTGTAGCATTTGCTGATAATTCACAGCAGACAGTAGTAGAAGGATATCTAGCTTGGAAGTGGGGACTTGTAGCAAATCTTCCGGCAGGACATCCATACAAGAACTCTCCACCAATTATTTAAAATGGAAAAAGAATGCTTCACAGACCTTACGATTGACGGCCAACTTTACGAGATCATTACCGCAATCAACGATATTCAAATTACTGTTCCTACAAAGTTTGACTATATTGAATTTAATCCAGCATATACTTCTGGTGTTAATCAATACCAAATGGCGTGGAATGATACTGATGGAACTCTTGAGCTTGGTCTTAAAGGTGGAAATGTTGATCTTGCAATAGGTCAAGAGAATGTAGTTCTTGTAAAGAATGATGAAGCTACAGCATTAAATAAGGGAGAAGTTGTTTATATTTCTGGAGCTAATGGAGTTAATCTTCTAGTAAAAAGAGCATTAGCTAATGCGGATGCTACATCTGCAAGCACAATTGGAATTGTTGCTGAAACAATTGCTCATAATGGACAAGGATTTATCTGCACATTTGGAACAGTAAAGAATATAAACACAAACGCATTTAATAATGGAGATATACTTTATCTCTCTCCAACAATTGCTGGAGGGATTACAAATGTTAAACCTTCCGCTCCAGAGCATCTTGTTCTTGTTGGATTCTGTCAGAAAAAATCTGGTGGTGCTGGTGAAATATTTGTTGAGATTCAGAATGGATATGAGCTTAATGAACTTCATAATGTAGAGATTGATTCTCTTACATTGGCGAATGGTGATGTTCTGACATATAATTCTACATCGCAGACTTGGCAGAATCAACCTTCCGCTGGAGGTTCATCTACTGATGTTCAAATTTTTACTTCGTCTGGAACTTGGACTAAACCTGCTAACGCAAAATCTGTTCATATTCAGCTTTTTGGTGCTGGTGCTGGAGGAGGTTCTGGAAGGCGCGACTCAACATCTGGAACTGTTCGTTCGGCAGGCGGAGGAGGCGGCGGAGGATCATACATATCAATCAATATTCCTGCATCAATACTTTCTTCTACAGAAAATGTTGTTATAGGCGCAGGAGGCCCCGGAGGGGCTGCACAAACAACCGATCTTACAAATGGAAACGCTGGAGTTTCTGGAGGAAACACATCATTTGGAATAATCATTGCTCCCGGTGGTTCTGGTGGCGTAGGCGGAACGAATGTTGGTGCCGCTGGCGGACTTGGAGCAATTGAAGGAAGCAGTGGAGGACAAGCCGCTAATAATGGTGGTGCCGGAACAGCAGGATCTCCAATTACGGCATATTCTTCAACAGGATACGGAGGAGCTGGCGGAGGAGGAGGAGGAGGCGTTGCCGCTAATAATGCTCAGTTTAACGCTGGTGCTGGAGGGCGATCGCTCGCTCTTTCATTTGCTGGAGGAACCGCTGGTGTTGCTGGTGGTTCTAACGGAGGGAATGGAAATTCAAATACATTTGCAACAACTGGAATTTTTGCAGTTGGTTCTGGTGGCGGAGGAGGCGGTGGCGGAGCTGCGGTATCTGGAGGTAATGGAGGTAATGGTGGATTTCCAGCGGCAGGCGGAGGAGGCGGAGGGGCTACCTACTTGGGCGCACAATCAGGCATTGGTGGAAGCGGTTCAGACGGGCTTGCAATTATTACTACTTACTTTTAATTTATGGATAATCACTACGCAATTCTTGATGAGGCTGGTGGATGGCTAGTAAATCTTGTAGTTTGGGATGGCAATATTTCCACTTGGCAACCACCGGAAGGAACAATCGCAAAACTAGAAAGCGAAGTAGATTTTAACAATCTTCCAAAAAATCCAAGTGAAGCTTGACTCAAAAAAATACAAACCTAAAATAAAGTTATGGCCGATCAAATAAATATCAATTGCTTCAAAGACCTTACAATTGATGGTCAACTTTACGAAATTCTTTCCGCGATTAATGACATGACAATCTCTGTTCCAGAGGGTGGGCAAGTAGCCCAAGTCGAAGGGGGAGAATTGCAAAATGTGACATTAATTGATGGAGGAGAGTTTACTCCTTAAAAACAACAACAACAACAAACAAACAATATAAAATAATATGGCTAATCCAATTATCAAAATCAAACGCGGTTCAGGCGCACCCGTCTCCTTGCAGGCTGGTGAACTTGCAATCGATACACTAAACAAAAGCCTCTTCGTCGGCACAGCCGAAGGCGTCCTCGCCATCGGTGGCGAACACGTTTTCGCTAAAAAGACCTATGTCGATAGCGCGGTTTCGACCGAGCAATCTGCCCGTGAAGCAGCTGACACCACCCTCACCAACAACCTCAATGCGGAAATTTCTCGCGCTCAAGGTGCCGAAAGCGATCTCGCTGACGACATCTCTGCCGAGGAGACAGCCCGTATCGCGGCTGTTTCCGCTGAAGAGTCTGCTCGTATCGCTGCCGATACTACGCTCCAATCGAACATCAACACGGAGAAAGGTCGTATTGACGCGATCCTCGCCGCCGCTGATGCCGACAAGGACAGCTTCGCCGAAATCGTCTCTCTTATCAATAGTGTTGATACCGAGAATGATACGGCTTTCGCTGGCTACGTTACATCGAACAATGCCGCTCTCGCCGCTGAGACTTCGGCTCGTCAATCTGCTGATACGACCCTTCAAGGTAATATCGACACCGTTTCGAGCGATCTTTCTGCACTGACCTCCCGTGTCACCACGGCTGAGTCTGACATCCTTGCTGAAGAGACCGCTCGCATCGCCGCCGTGTCTGCCGAGCAAACCGCTCGTGAATCTGCTGTTTCCACTCTGGAAGCTGCTGACGATACGCTGCAAGACAACATCGACGCCGAAGCTAGTTCCCGCGCCACTGCGGACACCAGCCTTAGCAATCGTATCGACGCTCTCGAAAGCGCCAGCGCGGATTCCCGCTTGGATGATGTAGAGGCAGACGTTGCTGACCACGAAACCCGCATCACCGCATTGGAAACCACCATTGACGGCGGAACCTACTAATAAACAATAACCAAGTCCTCCGTGGGGTAAAACCCACGGGGGCAACCATTCTATAATGGCTAACCCAATAATTGTCCCAAAGAAAAGCACAGTCAGTTCTAAAGTTCCAACAACTTCTGACCTTGCTCTTGGAGAGATTGCAATCAATCACGCAGATAAAAAACTTTACGCTCGTCACCCAATTTCGGGAACGGTGCAAGAAATCGGCAGTCTTACTGCACATTCGCATGACCAACTAATCAGCGTTGATTCTACGGCTGACTTAGAATTGCAGAACGATGGATCAGTAATAATTACTGATGGAGCCGTATCGACAACCATTGCGTTATCGTCAACGATAGCCAGAACAATCACATTCCCAGACAAGACTGGAACGGTTGCACTACTTAACAGTGTTCCAATTGAAATTGGTCTTGCGGCATCAGATGAAACTACGGCTTTAACCGCAGGAACGGCAAAGGTCACATTCCGCGCCCCATGCGCTATGACACTTACAGCAGTTCGTGCGAGTGTAACAACTGCTCCAGTTGGTTCTACGATCATCGTAGACATCAACGAAAATGGAACATCAATTCTTTCCACAAAACTTTCAATCGACGCCTCGGAGAAAACATCAACAACCGCAGCAACAGCAGCAGTAATCTCTGACTCTAGTATTGCGGACGATGCAGAAATCACTATAGACATCGACCAAGTTGGTAGCACTACAGCAGGTGCTGGACTGAAAGTTTGGATTATTGGAACTCGCTCGTAATGTTACTGATAAATCCATATCGTTTCGCTGCTCCTCGCTTCATATCGAATGACGCCGATGTTGTGGCCTATGTCCTCGCCGTCGAGTCCGCCGACGGGAATCGTTTGGAAGACGGCGTAATTTCCGCCTACGACTCCTTCATCCTCGGCTGCAAATCCGACGGCATCTGGAGCACCCTCAAAGCCTCCTGCATTTTGGCAGGCGCACGCACTCTCTCCGGCGCACTCGTCCCACTCGTCGGCACGGCTCCAACTAATAACAATTTTGTATCTGGCGATTACAACCGAGAAACCGGACTGCTTGGAAATGGATCAACGAAATACCTGAATTCCAACAGGGCAAATAATACAGATCCTCAGAACAATTTCCACCAAAGTGTTTATGTTAATACAATTCAAACGGGCACTTCGTTCCGAGGTTTAATTGGTGCGGGAGCATCAAATTCTGCTGGATCGACAAACATCACAACATCAACTTCACTGATTTTTAGGAATAGAAATCCGAGCGGACTCCAGTCTATTGCAAATCAGCACTTAACTACAGGATTCAAAGGCAGCAGCAGATCGCTCTCTACAAGTTATATCGCTCGAAGCGGAAGTTCAAATAGCACATTTAATGTGACATCAGCATCTGGAGTCTCGTCAAACATAACTGTATTTAGGAACGATTCTCAGGCAGCAAACTCAGACGCCCGCCTCTCTTTCTACTCCATCGGCGAATCCCTCAACCTCGCTCTCCTCGACACCCGTGTGTCCACCCTCATGACCGAACTCGCCGCAGCCATCCCATGACCCTCGCCGACCTCATCACCCAGCCCGTGAGCTACGAGACCGCCAAGGAACTCGCGCTCGTCTTCAGCCAAGAACTCGCCGCGCAACTCGCCGCCGTGCAGTCTGAGCATGGCAACCCGCGCCATGTCGTCTCGCCCGTCGATCTCACGGATGGACGCAAAATGCTCTGCGCGGATTTGTTGACAGAAGTGGGTCAAGGTGGATTGTATTCTGGAGGATTCTCACATCTTCCAACCGAGCTATTTTCTCTTGTGCAAGTAATGCCAATGAGTAACGCTATTTTATTACTACCACAAACAGAAGAAGAATTATGAACATCGACTCCAACACATCATCACACGGAACAGGATTTGCTGGGACGATATACAGTATGTTTGCCGTAGCAGTTTCCATGTTGCCAGAACTAGACACATGGTTTAGGATTTTAGCATCAATCAGCGCAATCATAGCGGCATGGGTTTCAATCTATGTTATGATTTCAAAATTAAAGAAAGACAAAAACAAATGAATGCTAAACAAATCGCACTTGGAATAATCGTAATCTCTTTTGCATTTCTAGCGTTGGCATTATTGACTGGATGCACTACGCTGGGAATCTCCCTAGAAACACAATATGGTCGGTTTACATACGAACTGCCAGAACCAACAGGAACAAAAAAATGAAAATCGTAAATATACTATTAGAACGTCTATCAGAGAATAGCACATGGCGCGGCATCATCCTAATCGCTACGGCGGTAGGAGTGAAACTGGAACCAGAGCTTCAAGAGTCCATCATCGTCGCGGGGCTGGGACTCGTAGGACTCATCAACGTTATCCGTAAAGGAAAATGATTCCCCACTCCAGACCACAGCAGGCCAAGGAAAAGACACTCGCAATGGTAATCAAAGCGGGTATCGAAGACTTGGTTTGCTTGGTCGGGATTCGTGGATACTACCTCGATTCAATGGGAGCAAAAGGAAAGAACGACAGAGGTATCTACGACGATGCGATCATTCTTCTATCACCAAGCGTTCACGCTACGTTTAACGCTAATACTGATCCATCAGTTTTCAAGAAAGGCATTGCGGTGCTTAAAACGGGTGTGCATCGCTATCGTAAAGGCAATCATGGAATTAGTAAACCCGGAGGCGGCTATCCAGCGTTGCGACCTGCTAACGCAAAAGAAGAACTCCCTGTTACGCGAGATGGTCAGGGCGATTCGATGGGGATTGCGATAAACATCCACAAGGGCGGGTATAATACAACAAGTTCATTAGGATGCCAAACGATCTATCCTAGCCAATGGGACGGGTTCATAAATCTAGTCTACTCGGAAATGAGTAGATACAACCAAAAGACGATTCCGTATTTACTTGTGGAAAACACTTGACTAAACTTTAACTATCGTTAACGATAAAACAAAATTATGGGTAACTGCTCCTCAACCTCTAACTGCAACCCTTGCGGCCCAAACTACGATGCCATTAACCTGCTTGCAAACAAGACAGCAAGCTACGCCCGCCAAGCAAATACATCTGCTGTAGATGCAGCTAACTCTGCTACGGATGCAGAGAACTACTGGAAGGAATTTAACGCACTCTACCTCGGCTCGTTTGCTTCTGCGCCTACTGTAGACAACGAGGGAAACCCGCTTCAAGAGGGTGCGCTTTACTTTAATTCGGTCAGCAATCAAATGTTTGTGTGGCAAGGTGGATCATGGATTGATTTTGATTTTGACGAGTTTACTCCATTCTTGGCAACTGGGACAACAACGGCAAGGAACTTGGTTGCAAGGTTTTCTGAAATGCCAAGCATCTTTGATTTTGGTGCTGTAGGAAATGGAGTAGCTGATGATCTTCCAGCGTTTACTGCCGCAAATAATAGCGGTAAACTTATCTTCATTCCTAAACCTCCTGTTTCATACAATGTATCTGCACCGATCAAAATGGATAAGTGTGCAGTATTGATTGATCCAAACAATACTAATTGGGCGGCACTTACAGATAGCGGAAATATTAATTTTAGGAGAGGAAGAGAAAATGGATTAACTACACCCGTTCAAGAAGATTGTAATTTCTGGAGATTTTCTGATAGGATTCTTGTTGGTGGAGTTGCAAATGATTGGACAGGGATTCCTAATTCTAATATTGGAAATGCTTGGATTTGCGACACAGTTAACTATCCCGGTTATTTAGGGGTTGCTGGAAAGGTTGTAATTTCAACTTCGCCATATCAGGAGCAATCTGTATATGGAGATAATCCGTTTAGTTTAGTTGCTGGTGCAAGAACATCAGATTCATTATCATTGGCTATCCCATTAGCAAGTTGCATTGTTAATGATTCTCCAAATAGAAATGCTTGGGGTCAAATTATTGAAATGCAGCATACTGGTTTAGGAACTTCAAAATCAACCGGAATAGAAATAGCAATAAAAAATGGAACCGGAATTAATTCTATAATGAATCCATGCACAGCTATTCCAGCAAATGGAATGGCTGGAATACTTTTAGCTGGAGGAGGAGACAACGCATTCGGGCCAATTAACAATGCGCCAGTTCAAGTTGGAATTATTTTTTCAACCTCCCATAATGGGCAATTTAACACGGGAATATGTTTTAGACAAGGCAGTCTTTCTATTGGAAATGATTATGAAGCAATAGCATTGACAAGAAACCATACATTAAGATGGTATGAAGATACCGGAGCAAGGTCTGGACAAGTTTTATGCACTAACAATACACCGAATTCATTAACAACAATTGAAATTGCAAGCAGCACGATTGGATTTAAAAACAATGGAGGATTTCCGTTTTTCACATCAGTAACAACGCCAACTTCTCAATCAAGGATTCAAATAAATTCTGGTTCAGCAACTGAAGTAATTTTAAGTTCAGTAGGGGTTGCTGGAACTGATGTTGATTTAGCTCTTTCCCCTCAAAATTCTGCTGGTTCTGGAAGGGTAAAGTTTGGAACAAGAATAGCAAATGCAGATGCTCCAATTACTGGTTATATTGAAATCAAAGATGGTGCAGGAAACCTTCGCAAACTCGCATTAATTTCGTAATATGAACTGGACAATCACACAAATCAAAACCTTGGACAATCCAGAAACAGGGACAATCGTAAACGCATCATTTTCAGTATCTGATGGAACATCAACTATCGAAAGTGATACTAATCTTCTTCCTGCTAATTCAGAATCATCTGTTGATCTATCTTCTATAACAGAAGAGCAAGTAATTCAATGGGTTAAAGATGCATTGAACGCAAACAACATCGAAGGGCAAACTACAGAAGTTGAAAAATTTGAGAATCTTGTTACGATTAAAACGAATACACCAGAACCGCAAATAACACCTCTTCCATGGGCATGAAAATCGAGTTTAACGAACAACAACTTCAAGTATTGAACGCAGCATTGGTTGAGATTCCATATCGTATGGCAGCACCCTTAATTGCTCACATCAATCAGCAAATCCAAGAACAGCAAAACTTGGAACCAAGCGGACGAACAGGTAACGCATATCCAAAAGAAAAATACGAACCATGAGTAATTGCATCCCATGCCCACCTTGCGAAGGAGACGAACCGCTCGTCTGTGAACCATACGGAACTGTAACCACGGGCAACCGAGTGATGGTTGAGGACGATGCATTCTGCACCAAGACTATCGCTAACCCATCGGTTCCTTCTACCCTATCATGGGACAACGGAGTGAAGTGGCTTGCTGCCGAAGGATGGCAGAAAATCACATCTACGCACTACGCTAAAACTGGAGAGAAGCTGTCTGTTAATTCCGTGACTGGGCCATTCAGCATTATTCTTCCTCAGAATCCCGCGCAGTTTGAAGAGATTGTTTTTGCAGACCACTACACAAGCTGGGGAACAAACAATGTTACGATCAACCGAAATGGATCGTTGATCGAGAATTTGGCTGAAGACTTGGTTCTGAACACAACTTGGCCAAATCAAATTATCCTTCGCTTCGAGGGATCAACTTGGAGGGTCTACGCAATCATATGACATTATCATCTGTAATTCAAAAACGAACTGTCTTTGGTAAAGACGGGCAGTTTACGGGAGTTGTTAATGCTGTTGGAATAGCAAGTAAAAGCACTATTGCTGATTCATATGTAGCTAACTCAATAAGCTCAAATGATGAAGTTATATTTCTTCTTGCTGCAAGCGGATCAACTAATCAATGCGAGGTTAGGGCGCAGACTGACCATCCAATCTCATTCTTGGTAAACGCTCAAGAGAAGGTCAGGATCAATCGTGGATTCACAAATGACATCGCTGCGGAAGTAAGCATCAAAGGATCGTCTGGAACGATTGATATTTACAATGCGCTAACAAACACTTCTTGGAATCCAATTGTCAGCGAAGGAACAAAAGCTGTGATCTTCAGCGATGGTTCCGCTGATACTGGAACATTTGCGATTGCTCCACACCAATCTGGTTCTACTGCTACTGGTATCAAAATTGACGGGCCTACTGGTAATGTTGGCATTGCAACAAAAGTTCCAGCAAGGAAACTTCATGTAACTGGAATCGTTCGTTTGCAAGGGCTATCTACTTACGCCAACAATGCTGCCGCGATTTCTGGTGGATTGGTTGCTGATGATGTTTACAAAACCTCTACTGGTGAGCTTCGTATTGTAGTCTAAAAATTTAATACTATGTCCTGCCGTCCCAACTACGATCCATGCCTTGATAGTAAACTGAACCAAATTGGAAGCTATGCTGCTGCCGCAAGGTCAAGCGCACAGAACTCCGCTGCAAGCGCAGAGCAGTCAGAAGACTTCTCTCAAGCATCAGCTACGAGCGCAAGCCAGTCAGCTACCAGTGCAACCAATGCGGCTAATAGCGCAACAGATTCAGCCGATAGCGCATCAGAAGCAAACAACTACCTAACGCAAGTAACAAACATTTTTGAGGACTTTGACGAGCGTTATCTTGGAGCGAAGTCAGTAGCACCAACAGTAGATAACCAAGGGAATCCTCTTCAAGAGGGAGCATTGTATTGGAACTCTGTTAGCGATACGATGTTCGCGTGGAATGGCACAATTTGGGTCGCTACCAACTTTAATCAATTAACGCCATTTACAGCAACAGGAACACCAACAGCAAGGAACCTTGTAACTCGCACGGCAGATATTTTCAATGTCAAAGACTTTGGTGCGGTTGGCAACGGCACTACTGACAACCAAGCTGCATTCCAAGCGGCAATCAACGCAGCCCTTGCCGCTGGTGGAGGAACAATTTACATTCCTAAAGGAGTTTACAATTTCCCAAACACATCTACTGCGGCTAAACTTGATCCCGGTCTTGGGAATCTTACATTCAAGGGAGATGGTGATGCTTCATCTATTTTGAAATACTGGGAAGGGACAGGCAACGATCAACAAGGAAATTTATTTTCAAATACAACGAATAATCCAGCTAAAGGAATACTGAACTTCTTTGATCTTCAAATCCAAGGATCACTTGGAACCCGAGAAGGTCGTTTCGGAAATCCCTTGTGGTGCGATTATTATACGGAAGTAACAATTAGAAATTGCCGTTTTTACAATATTGCTGCAATGGCGATGGATTTCCATTATTGCGGATCGTTCAAATGTGTTGATTCATATTTTGAAAATATTTCCGCAGATGGAATTAGAGTAAGGGATACGGACAACTGCATTATTACTGGGAATACACTTAAAAGATTGGGTGACGACGCGATTGCTGTTCACACGACAACATCAATAACAGGGTATGAGCAAAGAGAAAGAATAATTATTTCAAACAATATTCTTATAAATTGCCAAGGATTTAAAAGTATTGGAGCAAGAAAAATATCAATTGATAACAATCAATTTTTTTTAACGAATGGGATTATTATTCAAGATGAAATTCCAGAAGGTGAAGGCGCGATTCCGCAATATGAAA
>Ga0207936_1000203_pt1 | contig 13115 bp, 15 predicted proteins | sample LakMenEpi19Nov10_FD_150715 | JGI IMG/M metagenome (GOLD analysis project Ga0207936, IMG submission 150715) | Freshwater microbial communities from Lake Mendota, WI - 19NOV2010 deep hole epilimnion (SPAdes) | ecosystem: Environmental > Aquatic > Freshwater > Lake > Epilimnion/Euphotic zone ... | reverse complement strand
GGGCGGGCAGTGGTTTGAAACCAGCCTGGAGACCAGCGCCAACCAGCCGCGCGAATGGGTCGTGTCGCCTGTCGAATTGGGTTTAACGCCCAGGCAAGGCGAAATACTGGCGCTGGTTTTGCGGGGGCTTCCCAACAAGCGCATTGCGCAGATGCTCAGCTTGTCTGAAAGCACAGTGAAAGAGCATTTGACCGGCATCTTTGAGCGCCTTGGCGTCAAGAGCCGGGTTGAAGTCTTGACAACTTTGCGCGGGCGGCAGTTGGTGCTGCCGTGAATCCGCCACGCAGTACAGCACCGCTGCTTGGTTCATTGCGGCCAGCGGACACCAGCGGCCTGTCGGCATCGGGTCGCGCTTATCTGCTGGACGTGACTTTTGCGCGCCACCGCTTTGGCATCTCCATTATGCCGCTGGTGGCCTTGCCATTGATCTGGTTTTACTCGCGCACGCAAGACCCCACGCTGCTGCTGGTTTGGGCGGGTTTTTTTCTTGTTTTTGCCTTGGGCTTGCAGGCAGTGTCGCGTCGTTGTTTGCGCGACGTGACGACAATGGATTCAGAGCTGCTGATTGCACGCTGGCAGCCGCGCATCGAATACATCGCGCTGCTGCACGGCGGCGGGTTAAGCATGCCTGTGTTGCTCACGGGTGGTCATGCAAGCTACGAGTTCATGCTGCTGCTTTACGTGACGATATCGGCGATCACGGCGTCCAATGCGACTCGTCAGAACGCCTCTCTGGGCGTTTTTTTTCGCTTCTTCATCACCGGCTGGCTGACTTGCGTTGCCCTGATTTTCTGGGTGTTTCCGCTGCATTGGCATTACCTGCTGCCGCTCGGCCTGTTGTTTGCCATCGCCATTTACCGGGATGTGCTGGATGCCCATCGGTTTTTTGTTGCCCAGGTCCGACTGGAGGAACGCAGCCAGCAATTGATTACGCAGCTCCAGGTGGCCAGACAAAATGCAGAGGCATCGTTGCGTGACAAAAATCTGTTTTTATCTACCGCCAGTCACGACCTGCGCCAACCCATGCATGCCATGTCGATGCTGGTTGAAGCCACGGCGCAGCGCAACCATGACCTGGCTGTTGCTCCGCTGCTGGCAGACCTGAAGACCGGCATGGCCTCGATGAACATGATGTTCAACTCGCTGCTTGACTTGTCGAAGCTGGAGTCAGGCGCGGTGCTGCAAAGAGCCTCCCGCGTCATGCTGGAGTCATTGATAGGCGATATCGTGACCCTGTTTCGTGAGCAAGCCAAAGCGCGCGGGCTGGCGCTGCGCATGCATGTACCGCGCGCTGGTGCGGCTGCATGGGCTGACCCTGTTTTGCTGCGGCAAGCGCTGGTCAACCTGGTGCATAACGCTCTTCGTTATACCCAAAATGGGGGTCTGCTGATTGGCGTGCGCCAGCGCGGTACGGCCTGGCAAATGGAGGTGTGGGACACGGGTGTGGGCATCGCTGAGGCGGACGCGTGCCAAATTTTTTCGCCCTACTTTCGCAGTCAGCACGCCTGGCAGCTACACAGCGCCGGGCATGGCCTGGGGCTGGCTGTGGTAGCGCGCTGTGCGCACTTGATGGCTGCGCCGCTGGACTTCAAGTCGCGCCTGGGCAAGGGGTCGTGCTTTTGGCTGCGTTTGCCGAAGTACCGACTCTCTGAGCACAGTGAACTGTTACCAGCCGATAGCAACACAGACCAGGCACTGACGTTGCAACCGTTGTCCGGCAAATGTCTGGTGCTGGACGATGACCTGCAAGTGCTGGCTGCATGGCGGGCCTTGCTCGATGGCTGGGGCGTGACCGCCAGATACGCCACCGACAGCACGCAGGCCATCCAGCAACTGGAGGACGGGTTTGAACCGGATGCCATTTTTTGCGACCAGCGCCTGCGCTCAGGCGAGAGTGGCTTTGAAATTCTCAAGGCCTTGCTCAGCAGGTTTCCGCAAGCCTGCGGCGCGATTGTCAGTGGAGAGTTTCATTCAGCCGAGTTACAGCTTGCCGAAAACGAAGGCTACCTGGTTCTGCGCAAGCCATTGACGCCCGAGCAGTTGCATGGCGTTTTATCGACTTGGATGCTGATCCGTTAACCAGTGGCTTAAAAGTAGCTTGCACGTGCGCCGGTTGCTTCTAAAACAGAAGCAGCTTGCGCCCGTGTTTACTGGCTGAAAGCCATTTTTACTTCTGAATTTCGCTCATTTTGCAGCCTTTGGACAAAAACAGGCTGGAGACGTGCTCTTTGCGGGCTTGCGCCTGTTGGGCTGTTTGTGCCATCGCCTGCTGCTCAGTGGCCACTTTTTGTTGGGCGGCAGCATCTGCGGCGGCTTTTTGCGCTGCTGAGCCTTGGGCGATTTTGGCAGCGCCACCAAATATGCTGCCCAGCGCACCCAGGCCCACCACCGCCCCAAAGCCACCCAGTCCACCGCTGTAAGCACTGACTGTTGCTGCCGTTTGAGCAATGTTGGCAGCGCCCTCAGCCTGGGTGGCGACACCAGCGACCTGGTTTGCCGTGACGCTGCCGCTGGCTGTTGCTGCTGGCAAGGTTTTGTTCTTGGCGATCACAGCGTCCATGTCGACCGTCTCAAGATACATCTGCTGGCAAGTCAGATCACCATCGGTCATTTTCACGCGCTCTATGGTTTGCGCAGTTGCCGTCAGCGAGGTCAGTATCAGCAGGAAGGAGGCACCGTAAAAGAGTTTCATGATGAATCGACGTTTGTTAAACGAAAAAAACACACCCTGAAAATTCTAGCGCATCCTTGTAATAAGACGTGACAAGTGTTGCTGCTCGTGATGCCCTAATGGTCTGTGCCGGCTCCCCGCAGCCGCTCAATCAGCCCGTTGAGCTCGTCCATTGAGCCAAACTGGATCGCCACCTCGCCCGTGTCCTCTCGCTTGCCGCCTCTTTTGACACTCTTTTTAAGCCGCACCTCGACCTCGGCCATCAGCAGGTCGGCCAGCTCTTCTTCTACCCGGCGGGTGTCGCGTGACTTTTCTCGTGCGGCTTTTTGGGGCTTTAACGAGAACTCGGCACTGAGCTTTTTGACCAGGCTTTCAGCCTCGCGCACGGACATTTTTTTGGCCGCAATCTGATTGGCGGCGGTGATTTGTGTGGCACGGTCAAGCGCCAACAAGGCGCGTGCGTGGCCCATGTCAATGTCGCCTGCCATCAGCATGGTTTGCACCGGGTCGGCCAGATTAAGCAGGCGCAGCAGGTTGCTGGCAGCGCTGCGTGAGCGGCCAACAGCCTGCGCTGCCAGCTCGTGAGTGAGCCCAAACTCTTTGACCAGGCGTTGCAAACCCTGGGCTTCTTCCAGCGGGTTGAGGTCTTCGCGCTGAATGTTTTCAATCAGCGACATGGCGGCGGCGGCTTCGTCGGGCACGTCGCGCACCAGCACGGGCACGCTGTCCAGGCCCGCCAGTTTGGCCGCCCTGAAGCGGCGCTCACCGGCAATGATTTCGTATTTGCCGTCATTCGAGCCTGCCGTCAAACGGCGCACCAGGATCGGCTGCATGATGCCTTGCGCCTTGATGGACTCGGCCAGCTCGTACAACGCGCCCTCGTCCATGCGCGTGCGCGGCTGGTACTGGCCGGGCACCATGTCAGTCAGCCGCAGCGATGCGGGCAAGCCGGGGCTGGTCAAGCTGGAATCGACAGCGTCAGCGGCTTCGCTGACTTTGGGGCCCAGCAGGGCTTCGAGCCCGCGGCCCAGGCCTTTTGGTTTTTTGGTGACCATGTTGGTTTTATCTTTCGGGTTGACTTTGAATTATTCGGCCGTATTGCCGCCCAGCGATCTCAGCACGCCACGCCATAAAGCATCGCGTTCTTCGTAAGGCTGCGGGTCTTGTCTGCCGCTGGCACTTTCCCACACAGAGGTCAGCACCATCACGATGCCAGTCGATGGCTGCATGTACACGGTCTGGCCGTGGATGCCCTGCATGGCAAAGGTGCGCTCTTTCATGGGCATAAGCCAGAACTGGTAGCCGTAGCCAAAATAAGGCGTGGCTTTGCGCGGCTTCAGCGCTTCTGGCTGGCGGTTGGGGTCTGTCGCATCAAGCAAAAACTCACGCGACATCAGCTGCTTGTCGCCAACCTTGCCGTCGTTGGCCACCATCAACCCCAGCCGGGCTCAGCCGCGCAAACTGGCATTGAAGGCGCCATAGGCCTGCTCCTGGCCGTCCGCGCCCGTGCGCCAGTAGCCGTCATGCTCGGCGCCCAAAGGTTGCCAGAGCCACTCGCGTGTCAGCTCAGCCATGTTTTGAGATGTTGCAGCGCTCAGGATGCGGCCCAGCACATCGGTCTCGGCGCTGGCGTAAACAAACTTTTGACCCGCTGGCGAGTGACGGTCGGTGATGGACCGCAGCACGTCAACGGGCGTGCCTGCACCAGGCGCACCGGCGCTGGCGCGGGACAAGCGGGCAATGTCGTCGCTGCCGTCGTAACGCTCGGTAAACGTCAGGCCTGAACTCATGCGCAGCAACTGGCGCACAGTGGTTGCGCCGTAGGGGCTGCCCGCCAGGGGCTTGACGTATTTTTCAGCCGGGTCGTCCAGTGAGGCAATGCTGCCGCGCTCAAGCGCAGCGCCCACCAGCAAGGCGGTCACGCTTTTTGACATTGAAAACGATAAAAACCGTGCGTCGTCCTGCCGGCCGTATCGGTAATGCTCGGCCACAATCTCACCGTTTTTCAGGATCAGCAGGCCCGTGGCGCGTTGCCGTTCAAGGTAGTCGGCCAGTGTGTAGCCGGTGTTGCGGTAACGGCAAGAAATAGCGCCTGGCTGAGCGGCCTTGGGCAGCGGTTTGGCGTTAGCCGCGCGGCTGACGCGGCGGGTCTGGATACCCGGCACCGTGTGCATGGCTGACCGGGCACCCACACGGTTCGGGTTGCCATACCAGGTGCTGGCAGTGCCCACGGGGTAATTTTGTGATTTGCCCAGGCGATCCTCGTCGGGCTCGGCCCATGCGGCTTGGCAAAGTGCAGCCACAGCAAACATGAAGGTGAGGCGTCGTAATTCGGGCATGGCGTGCCTATCCGTTCAATGACATCAGTTGCTGGAGTTCTGCGTGGGCCGCAGGCCAGTCGCCCAGGCCACTGTCGGCGTTGATGTGGCCGCACTTGCCAATGTCGATGGATGTGGCTCCCCAACCCGCAGCAAAACGCTGCGCCTGATCAACGCCACAAAACGGGTCGTCGCTGGACGCGAACACAACGCTTTTAAAAGGGAGTTGTTGCAAAGCAACCCGCCAGCCGGGCAGCATCTGGCCAATGTCTTCACGCGCGGTGTCGGGCGGCGCGACCAGCAGCGCCGCTTTGACAAGGTGCGTGTTTTGCGAATGTGCCGCCCACGCTGCCACCGTCAGGCAACCCAGGCTGTGCGCCACCAGCACAACGGGCCCGTTGCAGCTGAGCAGCACATCTTCAAGACGCGATATCCAGTCGCCACGCAGCGGGCGCTGCCAGTCGTGCTGTTCAACCCGCTGGTAGCCGTGGGCGCGTTCCCAGCGGCTTTGCCAGTGGTCGGGGCCGCTGTTCAACCAGCCGGGAAGAATGAGGACATTGCGGGGGTTCATGCTGGCAAGAGAAGTGTGCTACTGTTTGTATAGCTGCTTGCGCCCGTATTCATTGGGCTGGAGGCATAATTAACACATGAAAACAGCATTTTTGAGCCGTTTTACAGCGTTTTGATGCGGGCAACCATTTCTTCAGCAAACGTCACAAACGCCTGCGCTCCTTTGGATGCCGGGTCAAACACCACACCGGGCAAGCCGTAGCTGGGCGCCTCTGCCAGGCGGACGTTGCGCGGGATAACCGTGTTGAAGACCTTGTCGCCAAAATGATCCTTGAGCTGCTCGCTGACCTGCTGCTGCAGCGTGATGCGCGGGTCAAACATCACGCGGAGCAATCCGATGATGGCCAGGTCTTTGTTCAGGTTGGCGTGGACTTGCTTGATGGTGTTGACCAGATCGGTCAGGCCTTCAAGTGCAAAGTACTCGCACTGCATCGGCACGATCACGCCATGGGCGCAGCACAAACCGTTCAGCGTCAGCATGCTCAGGGACGGCGGGCAGTCGATCAGGACAAAGTCGTATTGGCTGTCCACCTCAGCCAGGGCCAGTTTGAGGCGCTTTTCACGCCGCTCGACATCCACCAACTCGACCTCAGCTCCGGCCAGCTCGCGGTTGGCGCCCAGAATATCGTAGCTGCAGCCGCCGTCCATCAACTTTTGGCTGGTGACTTTGGCCTCGTTGATCGCGGCTGATTCGAGCAGCACGTCGTACACCGTGTATTCCAGTTTGCGTTTGTCGACGCCCGAACCCATGGTGGCGTTGCCTTGTGGGTCCAGGTCAATCATCAGCACCCGTTGGCCGACTTTGGCCAGACCGGCGGCCAGGTTGACGGTGGTGGTGGTTTTGCCGACACCGCCTTTTTGATTGGCGACACAAAATATCTTGGCCATCTGTTTTTATTCTTTTTGAGTTTACGAAGTTATTTGGAGATAGCCAACTTGAGTCCGAAGCCGATCAGAAAAACCCCAGCCGCCTTGTTCAGGAAGCTCGAGACTTTGGGATTGGCGCGAATGCGTTCGGCAAAAAAGGTGGTCAACAACACGGACGCCAGACCATAGATAAAAGTCAGCACGGCTATCGTTGCTGCCATCACGGCAAAGGTCGCCATGCCCTGATGCGTCTTGGGGTCCACAAACAGCGGGAAGAAGGCCATGTAAAACACGATGGCCTTGGGGTTCAGCAAGGTAATCAGCATCGCCTGACGAAAGTAATGACGCGGCTTGATCTGCAAAATGGGCGCGTCGCCCGGTTTGGTCATCAGCATTTTGACACCCAGCCACGCCAGGTACACCGCCCCTGACCACTGGACGACATGAAAGGCGGTTGGGTAAGCGGCCATGACTGCCGACACGCCAGCCACTGCTGCCCATAGCAAGACCTGATCACCGGCTATCACGCCGAAAGTTGCACCCAGGCCGCCAGCAATGCCGCCCTTGCTGGTCGAGGTTATGAGAGCGAGGTTTCCCGGGCCGGGGATCAGAAGGAAAACAATGATGGCGACGCAAAAGGATGCGTAGTCAGCAATACCAAAAAATGAGCCGGCCATGGGCGGATTCCTGTGAAGTGAGGGTGTGAGTTTACGACACGGATTTTTTGCGCATCCACACCACACATCTCTCGGCACTCAGCCCCGGCACTTTCAGTTGTTCCACGTGAAACACATCGATGCTTGCAGGCAAGGCGGCCAGCTCGTCTGCTGGGTGCTTGCCTTTCATGGCCATCCATACGCCGCCAGGGGCAAGTGCGCTGACGGACCACTGCGTGAAGTCTGGCAAAGATGCAAACGCACGTGAGCAGATCATGTCAAATGGCTCTGCTATGTTTTCAACCCGCGCATGTAGCCCGGTCAGGTTGGGCAGCTTCAGCTCCAGCGCCACCTGCTTGATAAACGTTGCTTTTTTGGCGACTGTGTCTACGCAGGTGACGCTGACAGCCGGGCAGCAGATGGCGATGACGGCTCCGGGCAGGCCCGCGCCGGAGCCAACGTCCAGCAGCTTGCCTTGCGCCATGTGTCGCTGCAAGGGCGCAATCACAGCCAGACTGTCCAGCAAATGGTGCGTCATCATCTCGGCGGGGTCGCGCACCGCCGTCAGGTTGTAAACCTTTGTCCACTTGGCGATCAGCGTCACATAGTCAAGCAACTGACCGATCTGTTGGTCGCTCAGCTCAAGTTCCAATTGCGCCAGCCCTGCGCGCAAGGTCGCTTCTTCTCCATTCATGCTTCAGCTTTTTCCGTCGCGTTCACAACCGGGGCCAAAGGCGTCGTGTTCTTCCACAGGTTTTTCTTCAAATGCACCAGCAGCAACGACACCGTGGCGGGCGTGATGCCCGAGATGCGTGACGCCAACCCCAGCGTTTCGGGCCGGTGTTTGGCCAGCGTCTGTCGCGCCTCAAAGCTCAGAGCCTGCACTTGCAGATAGTCCAGCTCGGGCGGGAGTTTGAGGTTTTCGTAATGTGCGGCTCGTTCGACCTCGACCTTTTGCAGGTCAATGTAGCCCGCATACTTGGCCGTGATTTCGATTTGCTCGATCACGCTTTTATCAAGAAGCGCTGAAATATCAGGTGTGCTGTACTTGCCGCCATCCAGACTCATCAACCCGGCGTAGTTCACGTCGGGCCTGCGCAGCAAATCAGCCAGGTTGTATTCCCGCTCGATGGCCTTGCCAAACACACGCTCAGCTTCAGCCGGCGGCAGGTTGTTCGGGTTCACCCAGATGCTGCGCAAGCGCTGTGTTTCACGTGAAACAGCATCCCGTTTGCGGTTGAAAGCGTCCCAGCGCGCATCGTCAACCAGCCCCAGCTCCCTACCCTTTTCGGTCAGGCGCATGTCGGCGTTGTCTTCCCGCAGCATCAGGCGGAACTCAGCCCGGCTGGTAAACATGCGGTACGGCTCGGTCACGCCCTTGGTAATCAGGTCGTCGACCAGCACGCCCAAATACGCTTCATCCCGCTTGGGCAACCAGCTTTCTTTACCCTGGCATTGCAGCGCAGCATTGATGCCGGCAAACATGCCCTGGGCTGCCGCCTCTTCGTAACCCGTGGTGCCGTTGATCTGTCCGGCAAAAAACAGGCCTTGAATCGCCCGGGTTTCAAAGCTGGTTTTTAGAGCGCGCGGGTCGAAGTAGTCGTATTCAATTGCGTAGCCGGGCCGCAAGATGTGGGCGCTTTCCATGCCGACCATCGACCGAACCAGCTCATATTGAATGTCAAACGGCAAGCTGGTGGATATGCCGTTCGGGTAGACCTCGTGCGTGGTCAGGCCTTCGGGTTCGAGGAAAATCTGATGCGCGTCCTTGTCGGCAAAGCGGTTGATTTTGTCCTCCACACTCGGGCAATAGCGCGGGCCCACGCCGTCAATCTTGCCGGTAAACATGGGGCTGCGGTCAAAGCCGCTGCGAATGATGTCGTGCGTGCGTGCATTGGTGTGGGTGATGTAGCACGGCACCTGTTGCGGGTGGGCAATAGCACCGCCCATAAAACTGAACACGGGCACATCGCCCGGTGTGCCGCCCGGCATTCCGTCACCGGGTTGCGCAATGCATTTACTGAAGTCAATCGTGCGGCCATCGATACGCGGCGGCGTTCCGGTTTTCAGCCGGCCTTGCGGCAGTTTCAGCTCTTTCAGCCGCGCCGACAAGGACGCCGCCGGCGGGTCGCCCGCCCTGCCGGCCGAGTAGTTTTGCAGGCCGACATGGATCTTGCCGTCAAGGAAGGTCCCGGCCGTCAACACCACGGTGCGGCTTCTGAACTTGATGCCGACCTGCGTGACCGCACCCACCACCCGATCGCCCTCCAACATCAGGTCGTCCACCGCTTGCTGAAACAGCCACAGGTTGGGTTGGTTCTCCAGCATGCGGCGAATCGCTGCTTTGTACAAAATGCGGTCGGCCTGCGCCCGCGTGGCGCGCACGGCCGGGCCTTTGGAGCCGTTCAAGATGCGAAACTGAATGCCGCCCTCGTCGGTGGCCAATGCCATCGCGCCGCCCATGGCATCGACCTCTTTGACCAAATGGCCCTTGCCAATGCCGCCTATCGATGGGTTGCAACTCATCTGGCCCAGCGTTTCAATGTTGTGCGTCAAGAGCAAGGTCTTGCAGCCCATGCGCGCGCTGGCCAGTGCCGCCTCGGTTCCGGCATGGCCGCCGCCGACCACGATCACGTCAAATTCTTGGGGGTAAAACATGTGGGCTTCAATCCGTTCAGTTGTCTATCAATTCAGTCGCCACGCCCATGGCGCGCGCCACCTGTGCCTGGCGCTTGTCCGCCGTCACAAACAAATCCACCTGCGCTGCGATGGCGCTGCCCACATGCAGTGCGTCCATGCCGCGCAGCGGACCTTGCTCCATCGCGGCGAACGCAAAGCGCTCAACCCGCGCATCCAGCGGCACCCGTGTCATGTCGGCCACATCGCTTTGTGCGGCGGTCCAGGCGCGGTCAAACTCTGCCGCGGGCAAACTGCCCTCGCGGCGGCGGCGCAACAGGGCTGACGCGACCTCGGTCTTGCAGTGCGCTGCCACCAGCAGCTCGCTGGCCGACGCAAACAGCGCCAGCACGCGCAGGCGTCCGGCTTCGCTGGCGTAGCGCTTGGTCAGCGCCGATGCGTCAAACATCAGGCGAGCCTCGCCCTCGCGGGCGATCACGGCGGTCACTGGCGCTGCGGCGGGGTAAGTTGCCTTGCGTTTCACCATGGCGCTTCGTTGCGCTCATCCAGCACCGCTTGAGACAAAGTCGCACCAGCGCCAAGCACGACTGGCTCAAACGGCCGCTTCCAACTCGGCACTCTGGTGGCGACCTTGGCAGGCATAGGCACCAGCTCAGCCACCGGCTTGCCATGCCGCAAAATGCGCACGGTTTCGCCCTTCTCAACCAGGTCAATCATGGCCGATGTGTTGGCGCGGAACTCACTGAGCGGGACGCTGATGGGGGCAGTTTGCATTTTGTACAAAATTGGTTGTTTTGTACATTTTACCCGGTTTTTTTGTTGGCCTGGTTGAAAATGCTTACAAAAGGTCGACCTTGGTGGCATTACATTTAAAGCTAACTTGTTTCAAAAAGAAATCCATGCACGCATCAGAACCCATTACCCGACGCACAGCCCTGAAAACCGTCACCACACTGGCCGCCGCCAGCGCTTTTCCGGCGATTGTTCCGGCCATCGCCCAAACCACCTGGCCCAGCAAACCCATTCGCCTGCTGGTGCCTTTTGCCCCCGGCGGCAGTTCTGAAATTGTGGCGCGGTCTGCGGCCAATGAGATCAGCAAAAGCCTGGGGCAGACGGTGTTTGTTGAAAACAAGCCCGGCGCCAGCGGCAACATCGCCATGGCCGAATGTGCGCAGAGCACTGACGGGCATACGCTCATTCTGGGCCACATTGGCACTTTTGCCGTGAATCCGTTTATTTTTGACAAGCTGCCGTTTGACACCAACAAAGACTTCAAGCCCATCTCGCTGCTGGCCAAGGTGCCCAGCCTGTATGTGGTCCACGCCGACCTGCCGGCCAAAAACCTAAAGGAATTCATCGCTTTGGCCAAGGCCAAACCCGGCAAGCTGAACTACGGCTCTGCGGGTAACGGCAGCGCCGGGCATCTGGCCTTTGAGTATCTAAAAATGGTCAGCGACACCTTTGTGCTGCATGTGCCTTACCGAGGCACCGGCCCGCAATTGACGGACCTGCTGGCCGGCCGGCTGGATGCCGCCAGCGTCGGCGCGCCAGCGATATTGGCGCACATCAAATCCGGCAAGCTGCGCTGCATTGCCACCGGCACCAAAGAGCGCCTGCCCCAGCTGCCAGACGTGCCCACCGTGGCCGAGAGCGGTTACCCCGGCTTTGAGATGACCCAGTGGTATGGCCTGAATGCCCCGGCCAACATGGCGCCCGAGGCCATTGCCAAAATAGCCGACGCCTGCGCCAAAGCCATGAAGAACCCCCTGGCCACCGAGCGCCTGCGCGGCGACACCGCCCAGCCTGTAGGCGACACACCGGCGCAATACGCAGCGTTTATCAAAACCGAACAGGCCCGCTGGCAGCTGGTCGCCGCGCGCGCCAAAATCAAACCCGACTGAGTTTCAGTTGCTATGTATTCATGAGCTGCTGGCCCCACGGATAGGAAATCCAACCACATGAGGGCAATTAATGTCTTTTCATAGATTTTCGATAGCAAAATTATCCCAAATCTATCTCCAATATTCTTCGACATTAGCCTTCGATTTTCGTTAGCTTTTTTAGTTAGACATGAGTGCTGTGAATGCTGCGAATCTGCTCAGCTTTAAAAAATCGCTACGTTTGTTTTGAGTTGGGTTTTGCTACTCAGCCCAGCACCCAGGGGTAAAAACGCGCTGTAGGGCTTTTTTGAGCGCCGCATGGGTGTCAGCTGCAAAAGAACACTGCCTTACGCAGACTTCGCGCGCCAACATTCGCTAAAGGCACATAGCGGAACAAGCGGATTGCGATTCGCTTGCCCCAAACCGGTCATTGACAACCGGGAATCAACGGGCAGCTTTGTAGCAAGCACTCCGTCAAAGCGAGCACCCGCCATGGGCTGGAACCTGGCTTTCGATTGGGCGCAGTGTCTGGCAGTTCGCGACGACAAAGCTGTCATAGGCACCTACAAACTGGTCGCCCGAAAGCGGTCACTTCAGTCTCTTCCTACCTTTCTGCTAGATGCCAGTGTGTCAACAAGACGGCGTGCGCTTCCAGCTGCCAAGGTTAAGCCCAATGCGCCGTGACCGGTGTTTAGCCAAACTCCTGGTATCGGGCTTGGCCCGATTAGCGGCAATGAGTTAGGTGTGGCCGGCCGCAAGCCAGCCCATGGCTGCGAGGCACCTATCTCAAACGCGCCAGGAAACATCTTCTCAACAGAAGAGCACATTTGCGCAACACGTCGCTGATTTAACTCAAGCCCATGACCAACTATTTCAGCTGCCGCTGCAACGCGCAGTTGCCCATTTAACGGCGCAAAAACGGTTTTGAGGCCTAAGTCGGTGATGCTACATTGAGGGGAGTGCATTGCCTCTTTAACCGGTAAGGTCAGGCTGTAGCCTTTTACTGGATAAATGGGAAGTTTGAGTCCGAGCTTATGGGCAATGCCCACGCTTGCTGTGCCTGCGCAAACAACGAACGCGTCAGCTTGAATTTGGTTGTTGGTTGTAGTAACACCGATAACTCTGCCAAGCTTTGATACCCAACCCTCAACACTGGTGTTTAAATGGAGTTTCACTCCGCGACTGACCGCACTCGCTGCCAGCGCCTGACACAACAGGTAGGGGTCGGCGACACACTCGCTGGCAGTCCACACACCACCGACAAAGTTGCTTTCACTGCGGGCCAGCGCAGGCTCTTGACCAATACACTCCTCTCGAGTGAGCAGGCGCTGATTGCTTCCCCACTGCTCCTGAAACTTAACTTGCCTTGCCTGTTGGTCTAGACTTTTCATGTCTGGACACAGCACCAACTTGCCGCTGCGCTACGGATAGGAAATCCAACCACATGAGGGCAATTATGCCCCATGTTTTGGGCATCACAGGCCTTCAGCCTGGGTCTGCCTGAGCGCTTGTTCAA
>Ga0207936_1000201_pt1 | contig 13148 bp, 14 predicted proteins | sample LakMenEpi19Nov10_FD_150715 | JGI IMG/M metagenome (GOLD analysis project Ga0207936, IMG submission 150715) | Freshwater microbial communities from Lake Mendota, WI - 19NOV2010 deep hole epilimnion (SPAdes) | ecosystem: Environmental > Aquatic > Freshwater > Lake > Epilimnion/Euphotic zone ... | reverse complement strand
TGACTAATGCATTTCTCAGTTGGCCGAAAGCCCATCCATCGCCAGCATCGGCAGCCGCCATAAGCGCCGTCTCGGTGCCGGCACCGCCCGCAAGAAGAACATTGGTGAGGTCGAGAAAACTGGAAAATGCATGGAGGAAACTCTGTCTGCGGCGGCGCGCTTCAGCCTTTAATCGCTGATCAGGGAGAACAAACCCAGTGAGCGCGCACGCGATAGAACAAAAAATAGCGAAGGTGTTGTCGATCGAGACACCAAGGACAGATAGCAAAGAGAACAAAATTGCGGGCATCGCTGCGCCAGCAACTACACCAACAAGTTTCTGAACGACCATGTCCTCTGCAATTCGCTCGGTAAGCGCTAGGTCAGAGCGATGTCGTTCGCTTGTTCGTTGTTTCAATTGATGCTGCACCGTTGGCAGCCAACGTGAAAGTTTTTTCATCAATCGACCAAAGACCTCTGGAAAGGCGAGCAAAAACACTCCTGTTCCACAAAGTGCGCCAGCAAGAATGATGAGGATCATCGGACTATCGCCAACCGTCGCCGAATGAATCGTTCGGGTGCCTGAATATGCGACATGCTGTGCATCAGAACAATCGCCGTTGCAAACATGACGAGAATGCACGACAAGATAAGTTGCCCCTGGATTGACGTGTACGGATCGAGATATGCGCGATTAAAGATGAATAGGCCGCCGACAAATGCAGAAACAACCCCCGTAATGATTCGGACTGCGCTTCTCGTGCGCGCACGACCTACCCAAACCCTGCTCCGCATGCGGCTTTCATCTCGCGCGCACTGTGCTACGTGGCCAAGCAATACTCCAAGATCTCTTGCTTGATGTTGCGTTGCTGTTACCAATGCTGCAACAACAAAGTCGGCCGTGGGATGATCCACCTCCTCGGCGAATCTGCGCAAGCCGTCTTGCAATGATCCGTATGCCATGAAGGCTGCGAGACGTTCTACTGCTTGCACAATTGGCTGCGGAGCGTGCTTTGCGGTTGCGACAATGGCTTGTTCCAAGCCGTGCGCACCAGCCAACGTGTCTCGCAATTGCTCCGTCCAAGAAGCAATGGCTTCAACAATCGCTTGCTCGTCGCGTTGTTTCACAGGCCGGCGGCCAACCCCTGGTGTCGAGGCCATCACCGCAGCAGCAGCCGCGCCGATAACGATCCAACCAGTGACTATGTAAGCGACCAGAAAAGCGCTGGGAATAAGCAACATGATCGGACGCAACTGCAACGAACTTCCGGCGGAACCAAGTATTCGAGAAAGTCCTCGCGCGCCGCGATGTGCTGCCACCACCACAAAAATCCCCAGGCCAACTACCGCGCCCATCAGAAGCGTGATTACCGCATTCACTGGCGGACCCCTATTTCAGATGTGCCGACATAGCCATTGCGCGATAACAACTCTCGCGTCTGTTCTCGCATAGGGAATCCCGTCGGGGTGTCACTGCCGTCAGACCACTTGAATATTTCATTTGAAACCATCGTCGAGCCGTCACTGTCGACGACTTCACGTATTGACGTGATGCGGCGCGTTCCCGATGAATTGTCGATGTACACGACAAAATGCACAGCACTCGCGATTAATAAGTTGACGGTTTCGATTGGCAAACCAGTTGATGCCATCGACATGTAGGCCGCAAGCTTTGGGAAAACCGAGCGAGTGCTATCTGCGTGCATGGTGCACATGGACCCGTTGTTTCCCTGGCTCATCGCCATCAACATTGGGAAAGCTTCCGCTCCTCGAACTTCACCGACAATTACGCGATCCGGGTCCATCCGAAGCGCCATTCTGGTGAGGTCTGCAAGTGTGATTTCGCCGCGGCCCTCGATATTTGCTGGCCGTGATTGCAGCGCATCGTGGTCGGGATGTTGCTCTTCGAATCTTTCAATGCCCAACTCGTAGGCATCCTCAATGGTCACGATTCGTTCATTGGGCCCAACCTCATTGATGAGAGCACGAAGAAGTGTTGTTTTCCCCGAACCTGTTCCACCAGCAATGATGATGTTTCGACGCGCGCGAACTGCTGCCGCAAAGAATTGCTCCAGTTGTTCATCAAAGAGCCCACGCAATCGGAGATCTTTGAGTGATGCAATCTCAAAGCGGTGGCGTCGAATGACAAGGCTGGGGCGTGCAGATACTTCCATCGCAGCAAACAAACGAGATCCGTCTGGAAGTTGCAAGTTGAGTTCTGGAGTGCCCGCATCAAAGCGTCGTTCGCTACGCCCCATTCGAGTTGCAGCACGGCGGATGAGTTCGATCAATTGTTCATCTGTGTCGACAACTGGATCGCGCATCTCTCGCTGACCATTGCGCAACTTGACCCACACAGGTGCGCAACCGCGTACATGTATGTCACTGATGTCGGGGTCGTCAAGCAAGGGTTGCAGACGACCAAGCCCAAGAACATGAGCTATGGCAGCACCCACCAACTCGCGCTCCTGCACATCATTGAGAACACTTCCGCCCTCGCTTCTACGAGCAGCACTCAGACGAGCACACTCTGCTGTTGCCGCACTTCGAGCAAGATCCCACTCTTGGGGGATGCTGAGGTCGCTATCACCAACTGCGTGTCTAGCAATGCGTTCATCCGCTAGCGCCTCACTTACGCGTGAGGCCAAGGCCTCGACGAGCGATGGCGCGCTCATGGAGTAGTTGTCGTGACTGTGCCCTGAATTAGCGCAATATGAACCGAGCCCGCTCCAGCGACTGCAAGAGCCAAATCCCTTGGCCCGCGAAATGTAACAACCGCCTTGCCGAGCGAATCATCAGGAGATGAAACAGACCACACCGTGACAATGTTTGAGTACATCGTTGGCGGAGTGATGTTGCCAGTGGTGATGTCCGGTGTGAAAACCAGCTGCACACTGTCGCCTTCACTCAGCCGCGGAGGGTAATTGCCGATTTCAATGCTCGCGGCAACAAGTGCTTCACCTGATGTAAGAGGGCTGCGTGACGAAAGCATCGCTGCAACAATTGGCGAATCCTTTTGGCCATCTATTGTCAGCGTCTTGCCAACAATCTGTTGAGCATCTGAACCAGAAATAAACATTTCTGCCGCATCACCAGGTACCTGAACTGCAACGAGATCGTTTGCCGTGACCACATGGCCTCGAGAAATATCGCGTGACAGTGCAACCACGGTGACCGTGTTTGACGCCGATTGATAGAGCAAGAGTGAACCAACGGCACCGCCGATGATTAAAACCAACCCAATGGCCATCTCTGGGATGCGCCGCTTCCTTGTGTTTCCCTGATCAAGATCGTCGGGTGCTACAACGCCATTACTGCCGTATCTCACCCTTGATCTCGTCAAGGAAGTTATTAACCGTTGACTCACGGCAATTACCCCCCTTGATCGCAATCAATCCGCCGATGGTGCGATGTGTACTTTTCTTTGAGTCAAGTGGAAGGAAATCAACAACCCCTAGTCGTGCTACAAACAATTTCTAATTACAAGGCCGCAATTAATGGACTCCGTAGGCACGATTCATGCCATAGCCTTGACGGAACGATGTCCGCTGAAGCACCCGCCTCCCCTCCCTCCATACTGCCAACGGCAAATGATGCCTGTTGGTGTGGAAGCGGTCGTAAATACAAACGCTGTCACAAACCATTAGAGGGAAAAGTTCTTCCGGGAATAATTAGTCCGCGCCGTGTCGTTCCTTCGCACATCACTCCTCCTCCATACGCAGAAACAGGCAAGGTAACTAGGTGGAAAGAGTCCGCCGTTAAGACGCCCGAAGTGATCGAACGAATGAGGGTTGCCTGCAGCACAGCAACCGAGGTGCTTCGCTTGGCGGGAGAGTTTGTACGACCTGGCATTACAACCGACGAGATTGATGCTTACGTGCATCAGTTGTGCATTGATCGCAACTCTTATCCAAGCCCACTCAACTATTCGGGTTATCCAAAGAGTGTTTGCACATCAGTGAACGAAGTCATCTGTCACGGCATTCCTGATTCACGAGTGTTGCTTGACGGCGACATCATCAACCTTGATGTCACCTGCTACATGGGTGGCGTGCATGGAGACACCAACGCAACCTTTGCCGTTGGAGAAATTGACGACGAGAACCGCAATCTCATTGCAGTGACCGAAGAATGTATTTGGCGCGGCATTGAAGCCGTTGTTCCTGGCCGGCCGCTCAGCGATATCGGTAAGGCCATTGAGACACGGGCAAAACAAGACAAACTTGGTGTCGTGCGGGCGTTTGTTGGCCACGGCATTGGCGAGCAGTTCCACACCGACATTCAGGTGCTTCACTACTACGACGCAAGCAACAGCACCATTATGCGCCCTGGTATGACTTTTACGATTGAGCCGATGATCTCGCTTGGCTCGTGGCAGCACCGAATGTGGAATGACGATTGGACAGCAGTGACAGCCGACGGAAAACGAACTGCGCAGTTTGAGCACACCGTGTTGGTTACCGACACCGGTGTTGAAGTGCTCACCGCTGGGCCCGGTGCGGCATCGCCAAACGCACCTTGGAAGCGCAACGGAAGTACACAGGCGTGATTGACGCGATAGACATCGATCGCTATCTGCGATTTGATCGCAGCGAATGGGCCGAGCTTCGCGCACAGACCCCACTTACTTTGCATGAGAAGGATCTAGAAGAGTTGCGCGGTATCAACGACCGCATCGATCTTGATGAAGTCGTGGCGATTTATCTTCCACTCACTCGCCTACTCAACTTGTATGTCAGCGCGACACAACACCTTCATCGTGTGTCGGCCACGTTCTTGGGCACAATTGCACCAAAGATGCCGTACGTGATTGGCATTGCAGGCAGCGTTGCTGTGGGTAAAAGCACCTCGGCCCGTATTTTGCAGGCACTACTTCATCGCTGGCCCGAGCATCCCCGCGTCGAACTGATCACCACGGACGGGTTTCTGTACCCAAATGCCGAGCTCGATCGTCGCGGAATCCTTAACCGCAAAGGGTTCCCCGAGAGCTATGACAGCAAGCGATTGGTGCAGTTCCTTCGTGAATTGAAGGCAGGAGTACCCGAGGTTTCCGCACCGGTATACAGCCACGTCGAGTACGACATCATGCCTGATGCACAACAAATAGTGCGACAACCAGACATTTTGATTCTTGAAGGTTTAAACGTATTACAAGTTGACTCGCAAGCGAGCGAATTTGTGAGCGACTACTTTGACTTCTCGATCTATATCGATGCGAAAGAAAGTGACATTGAAGACTGGTTTGTCGATCGATTCTTTGCACTTCGGAAAACAGTTTTCCAAAACCCGGCAAGCTTTTTTACACACTTTGCGCAACTGAGCGACACAGAAGCCGACAAGGTGGCACGCTCCATCTGGCGCGAAATCAACGGCAAAAACCTGAGTGAAAACATAGCCCCCACTCGGTCACGAGCCTCGCTGGTTATGCACAAGGGTGCAGATCATCGCATCACTGAAGTTCATTTGCGCAAGCTGTAAATCAGACAGGTGCGTGTGTAGCAAGCCATTGCGGAAGTTCCGACAACGTTGCTAGTTCAACAAACCGCGCACCAACTTCGGGTACTGATTCCGCCGAGTCAAGCTCCCACAAGATTTCGTACGGCACGTGAACGGCAAAACCACCAATTGCCAACACTGGAAGGATGTCGCTCTTCATGGAGTTTCCCACCATGCAGAACCTGTGAGGATCGATGTCCAAACTGTTAAGCACCTTTGAATATGCTGCTGGATCTTTTTCCAACACGATTTCGACATGGGAAAAGAGATGTGCCAAACCGCTTGTTTCTACTTTGCGAGTTTGATGTGCCAAATCGCCTTTTGTAATCAAGATAATTCGATGTGTTTGAGCCACTTGTGTGAGCACATCTGCGACGCCCTCGAAAAGCCGCACCGACTCGGTGATGTGGGCTCGCACGCCGGACAAAATCTCTTGTAACACCTCGGCAGGAATGCGGCCAGATGAAAGTGTGATTGCCGTCTCGATTGCGGATAAGCCAAACGATTTCACGCCATAGCCGTATGCCGAAATGTTCAATCGCTCGGTGGCAATTAGCGCAGCCTTGATGTTTGCGCCGGTTTCAACAAATGGAGAAACAAGTTCTACAAACCGATTTTCGTAATGGCGAAACGAGTCTTCACTGAACCACAGCGTGTCGTCGGCATCAAATGCAATTGCATCAAACCGTTTTGCATTAGTCATGACTAGCGGTGAAGCGCGTTGAGATAGTTGTAAATGGTGATGCGGGATACACCCATTGCATCGGCCACATCTTCAACAGCTCTCCGCAAGGTAAATGCGCCTTGCTCGTCCAGCAAGCGAATTGCAACCTGCTTGTTGTTGCGTGACAATTCTGAAAGATTGTCGCCAAGTTCGCGCTCCACTCCCTCGATGATCCGGTCGAGCGCACCATGCAAGGGAGGCAAACGAACACCAGCAACTGTCTCACCCTCCCAGATAAGCGGAATATCGCCGCTCTGGATTTCGTGCACCGCAATGAGGCGCCCGCCTGTTGCCTTTAGTAACGGCTGAACCGTTGCAATAACTGGGTGTTTCGACGCCATTACTTGGCACCTGCATCATCTTGTTGGCCAACGTCGAGGCTGACATACGTTGCTCCGTTGCCGTAGGCCGCGCGCATGAGGTCTGCCGTTACTACAGGCAGCTGTTCGACGGAGACGACGAAAGACGAGCCGAATGGACCAAAGTCCACCACGATTCCATGCCCCTCTACTGCCGCAACTGCGGCCGTTACGTGAGCGCCGGGGGAACCCTCAATAAATGGCTCAATCGTGAACTCGACAATCAACATGAGGAACTCCCTTTCGTGGGTCTCATCGTAAACAACCACGAGCCCAAGCGACACCCCCGACTGAAAGTGCCTACCATTGCAGGATGGCAACCAAAGCAACGACCGAGCCGGCATCCGAGCGACACGGGGGCACTACGGGCCTCCTCGAGCAGTCGTCGGCAATGTTGGACGAGGCCCGAAGGCTCCGTCGCGAATTGCATACGTGGCCGGAAATTGGCCTCGATTTACCAAAAACCCGCGAAGCAGTGTTGCAGGCGCTTGAAGGCTTGCCGCTCGACATCACGCTGCATACCACCACAAGCGGAATCGCCGCGATGCTCACTGGAGACAAACCCGGCCCAACTGTGATGTTGCGCGGCGACATGGATGCGCTTCCCATGCCAGAAGACACTGGGCTTGACTATTCGTCGAAAGTAGAAAATGTCATGCACGCCTGCGGGCACGACACGCACGTTGCAATGTTGGCCGGTGCCGCTCGCATGTTGAGCGAACGCAAATCGGACTTAACAGGCCGAGTGCTGTTTATGTTTCAGCCAGGCGAAGAGGGCTACGGCGGCGCCGAGTACATGCTGAATGAAGGCATCCTTAACGTTGGCGATGAATCGCCGCTTGCGGCCGCCTACGCGCTGCACATCACTTCTTCGCTTCCATCTGGTTTTGTTGGAAGCAAGGGTGGCCCGATTATGGCGTCCAGCGATGTTGTGCAAATCGAAGTGACGGGCAAAGGTGGACACGCATCCGAACCGTTTCGCACACTCGACCCAATTCCTGTTGCCTGCGAGATAGTTCAAGCATTACAAATGTTCATTACTCGCAGAATCGAAATTTGGGATCCTGCGGTCATCACCATTACGAAACTGATTGCGGGAACCGCATCAAATGTCATTCCCGAAACAGCGAAAATTGAAGGAACCATTCGGGCAATGAGCGCAGCAACACGTGCGAAGGTGCACGACGGAATTCGCCGCATCGCTGAGGGCATTGCCGAAACGCACGAGATGAGTGCGGAAGTAACTATCAAACTTGGTTACCCAGTCACAGTCAACGATGCGCCTTCGGCCGACTTTGCACTTGACATTGCAAAGGCAGTGAACGGTGACAAGAATGTTGCTCACATGCCAAACCCTGTGATGGGTGCAGAGGATTTCAGTTACGTTCTCGAGAAAGTACCTGGGGCAATGCTGTTTCTTGGCGGAACGCCACAAGGCAAAGACCCTCGCACCGCACCACCGAACCACTCGAATCGGGTGATGTTTGAAGAAGAAGCGATGACAACAGGAATGGCGTTGTATTCCGCACTTGCACTTCGCACACTTGGCCTCACGCTGAGCTAGATCGAAGAACATATTTATGGCACGCGGCACTTCACCATCATCAGCGCAAGGCAAGCGCCCTCTTGAGGGTGTTCGTGTGCTGGACTTTACGCGCGTGCTTTCCGGCCCACATGCCACGCGAATGCTTGCAGATCTTGGTGCGGAAGTAATCAAGGTAGAACCGCCCATGGGCGACCTGACACGTTTTGCTACCCCACGAATCAATTCGCAATCGTCCTATTTCACCCAGCAAAACGTAGGCAAAAAGAACATCTCTCTGGACATGACAAAGCCTGAGGCCGTAGAAATACTGAAGTTGCTTGTCGCCCGCTGCGACGTAGTCATCGAGAATTTCAGACCGGGAGTAATGAAGAAGATGGGTCTGGACTACGAAGCATTGCGTTCATCAAACCCACGATTGATCTACGCGTCCATTTCTGGTTACGGCGCAACTGGGCCGTGGGTTACTAGGCGGGCTTATGCACCGGTTGTCAATGCGGAAACAGGCATAACAAAACATCAAGGTGATGTGCGGGGTGGGCAATACGCCAATGACCCACACAGCCACGGCGACGTGTACACCGCGCTCGAGGCATCCGCTGCGGTTCTTGCAGCGTTGTATCAGCGCGAACACACGCAGTGCGGTCAATACATCGATGTCTCAATGGCAGAAACGATGCTGTACGTAAACGAGCACGCGCACAATCACCTCTGGGATGACGACGTACCCGAAGGAACTATTCGCTCATTTCAACCGGCCGACTATCCAGTGCTCACCGTTGCAGATGGTTCGATGGTTGTGGTCAGCGGGCATCCCGCCGAAAAGGGAACGTTCGACTTTTTTGTCGGTGCAATGGAAAAACCAGAGTTACTTCACGATGAGCGCTTCAAAGATATTGAGCATCGTCTTCAACACTTCAATGAACTGATGTCGATCATGTTGGAGTGGGCCAAAACCGTTCCAACCGCCGACGAAATTGAGGAACGGTTGGCAAAGAACCAACTTGCGTGTGGTCGATTGCGAAGCGTTCGTGAACTTGCCGAAACAGACTGGGCCGAAGCACGCGGCGCCATTGTTGATATTGATAACCGCGGCACAGGAACCTTGCGGATTCCTAACAGCCCATGGCATTTTTCTGGATCCGACACGAGCACCCGTGGGGTCGCTCAGTATCGCGGCGAAGATAATCGCGACGTGTTTTCCAACATCGTTGGGCTTGACGATGAAACGATTGCAACCTACGAGCGAGAGAACATTCTCTTGAGCCGTGGGCCAACGACTCGCTAGCTACCTGCCAGAGTGCCCAAAGCCGCCACCGCGGTCTTCGCCCGACAGTTGATCAACTTCTTCCCACTGCACCGTTTCAATTTGTTGAATGAGCAACTGTGCAACGCGATCACCTCGTGAAACCACGTAATCAGCAACGGGGTCTGTGTTGATCATGACCACTTTCAATTCGCCGCGGTATCCGCTGTCGATGATTCCTGGGGTGTTCACCAGCGTGATGCCATGCTTCAATGCAAGCCCGCTTCGCGGCACCACAAGGCCCGCATAACCCAATGGAATAGCCACGGCCAACCCCGTGGGCATCAATATGCGCCCGCCACCCGCCGCAATCGTTGCATCCTCCCTGGCATACAGATCTACGCCTGCGTCCCCCGCATGCGCCGTTACGGGAAGGGCAAGCGTGGGATCTAGTCGTTGTACCGCAACACGAATACTGCTTTTCGTCATTGCACGAGATTACGCCTAGATTGCATGGCGTGCTGGTGTGGATGGACTTAGAAATGACTGGCCTCGAGCCCGACACCGACGTCATTGTGGAGATTGCCACCTTGGTCACCGACGACGATCTCAACATCGTGGCTGAAGGCCCAGACCTCGTCATCCACCAACCTGCCGATGTTCTCGCCATCATGAAGCCAATCGTTGTTGAAATGCACACCAAGTCTGGTTTGTTGGGTGCGATTACCTCTTCAACAATCACTCTGGAGGAGGCCGGAGAAGCAACCCTCGAGTTCATCAAACTGCATGTTCCCGAGGCCCGCACGGTGCCACTTTGCGGCAACTCCATCGGAACCGACCGCCGGTTTCTTGCAAAGTATCTGCCTGAAATTGAAAACTACTTGCATTACCGAAGTGTTGATGTCTCCAGCGTTAAGGAATTGGCGAAGCGTTGGTTTCCAAAGTCCGGCATTGATCGCCCAAATAAAGGTGGCATGCACCGAGCAATGGACGACGTAAGGGAAAGCGTCCGCGAGTTGCAGTACTACCGAGAAAAGTTTTTTGTTAGTGAGTTACCGAGTTCGAATGGTTCGGCCACTCCATCGAACCCCACCTCGTAAAACAACATCCCAAAAACTTTTGATCACCACAACGGTGAAGAGCACCATGTGCACAGGGAAAAGTGCAACGACTATTGGGTGGAAGCGTCCTACTCTTCTTGCGAACATTGCTACTTGAACAAGCGATGCAAGATACATCCATGGTGACGTCACGACGCCACCTACAAGCGACGCACACCAGGCGGCGATTAATACTCTGCGACCCATAGGCACCGACGTAGCGCCAGCCACAATATTCTTTGCAAACCCAGAAAAGACCGCAGAGAACCCTTTGGGATACATGCGAAACGTGCAGGTTGATGGCGTACCCAAATACACCCTGGTTTGTTTGAATAATCGCCCAAGGGCAATGTCTTCCACCACTTGAGCGCGCACGCTGGCGTGCGAGTGTCCCTGGTTTGCAACATACACCTCGCGCATGCAAGCAAGTAGTGGCCCAAACACCAGTGGTGTTGATGCCTTCATTCCACTTCCCATCACACTCACGATGTTGAAGAGCATGCTCGCCTGTTCGCCAACTTGAACAGTGTTGTGCCACGGCTGCACGCTGAACAATGTTGTTGGCTCGGAAACCACACTGGATACCAAACCTCTCACGATGTGCTTGTTCGCGGTGCTGAATCGAACGTCGGCATCAACAAACACCAACACGTCATTCAGTGCTGCTTCGGCTCCAACCCAACAGGCGTGTGCTTTCCCGGCCCACCCTTCCGGAAGTGCTCCCGCCGAAATCACTTTTGCGCCAGCGCCTTGTGCGAGTTGCGGTGTGTTGTCTGTTGATCCGTCGTCCACAACAACAATTTCGTCAATGGTTCGAATCTGCTGTCGCAAACCTTCTATCAACAACACAATGTTGTGTGCTTCGTTCCTAGCAGGGATGATCACACTGATTGCAGGTGGCTGCGTATCTTGTGATTGCACAACCAACTGTTGCACCGAGCGCATCAACACCCACCCGCACATCCAGCACACACCGAATATTGCGAGCCCAAGTATCACTGCTCCATCGTAAATCTCACCAACGAACGCCTCCGCATCGCCGCGAAGGAAACTATGCCAGTACTGTTGTTTGCGTGGCCGAACCGACTTACACCAAACAGGAGCAAGTGCCGGCCACAACCGAAATCACTGAGGTTGCACCAAACATTTTGCGCACCCAGTTACCCATCAACCTTCCTGGGCTCGGGCACGTCAATATGTATGTTTTGGAAGACAGTCGAGGCGTTGCGGTTGTCGACCCCGGCCTTCCTGGCAAGGCAACGTGGACGGCAATCAACCAGCGCCTGCGCGAGATTGGTGTGCCAATTCGCCGCGTACATTCCATCATCGTCACGCACAGCCACCCCGATCACTTTGGAGGTGCAGGTCGGCTTCGGGCCGCAACTGGCGCCGAGATCATTACGCACAAAAGTTTCCGCTTGTTTTTCGACCCAACCGAACCAGATGACGTAGATGTCGAAACTGTTGCAGCGCATCGCACGCCCTTTGGTGCAACCCCGTGGGGCGGGCCTGGCCACTCGTTGCCGTGGAAACGAAAGCTGTATTACAAGGGAATCCGACGCATGCCAACGCTATTTCGGGCGCCTAAACCCACCATGCGCCTTGCTGAGGGTGAACACATTTCGTTAGCTGGGCGCGAGTGGATGGCTATTCACACGCCCGGACACACTGAAGATCACCTGTGTCTTTTCGATCCAGAAGCGGGCGTCATGTTGTGCGGCGATCACGTGCTGCCAACCATCACCCCCCATATTTCTGGAATGTCTTCGCAACCCGACCCTCTCAATGGATTCTTCGAATCGCTCGACAAAGTTGGTGCTTTTGGTTCCCAAGTGAAGGTTTCGCTTCCTGCACACGGAAAACCGTTTACGAATCTTGCTCAGCGGTGTGAGGAAATAAAGACTCATCACATCGGCCGACTAGACAAACTGCGCGCGACTGCAGCCGCATTTGATAAGCCGGCAACAGTCACCGAATTTTCGGGTCATTTGTTTTCACCACGGGCCCAAGGAACAATGGCCGACAGTGAAACCTTCGCGCATCTCGAGCACCTTCGCATTGCTGGAGAATTTGATTACCGCGTTGTCGACGGCGTGCGCGAATACGTTCGAGTGCAGTAAACGATTTATAGCGCGACAATTTGGGTGACGGCCGCAACGTCCGTCGCATTGATCACATGGCGTAACACTGTTCGTTCCGGCAGTTCCTGCGTAACGATTCGCACGCGTTGGCCCGGGTCGATAGGAAGATGATGCTCTACCGTTGCGTGCATCGGTGCGCGTCTTCCCGAGTGCTGCGACAAATACTCTTCGAGCGCTATCCAATATGAGGCGTTGTTGAGATGTCCGACCGCGTCCATGTCGGCGAAACGAACCTGCCACTCTTCCGAAATTGCACCGGGGTCGTCTAGCGGTGGAAGCGATTTACCAATTGCCAAATTTGCGCGAATCTTTCTTCCACCACTTGATTCGTGAACGAGAGTAAAGAAGTCTTCGGGCAGTGGCGTTGGCTTCATCGTCTGCATATCCACATGCACCCACAGCGCGGCGGCCTCGATCAAACCACCATCGTCGGATGTGATGCGGGTGCGTCGTTCGGCCCAGTGCGAGCCATAACCACCGCACCAGGTTTGTAATTGAACATCGTGCATGTACACAGGAAACTGATGCACCCAAAGTTCGGTGCGTCGCACCACCCATCC
>Ga0207936_1000199_pt1 | contig 13171 bp, 13 predicted proteins | sample LakMenEpi19Nov10_FD_150715 | JGI IMG/M metagenome (GOLD analysis project Ga0207936, IMG submission 150715) | Freshwater microbial communities from Lake Mendota, WI - 19NOV2010 deep hole epilimnion (SPAdes) | ecosystem: Environmental > Aquatic > Freshwater > Lake > Epilimnion/Euphotic zone ... | reverse complement strand
CATTTGGGTGAACTGGTCGTCCAGCCACAAGCGAGCCACGTCGTGCGGCATCGGCTGGACTTCATTCAGGTCAATCCGTACGGGCGATTCGCCTTTGAAGGTGATGCTGACTTCGCTGCGCATAGATGACTCCAGATGGTTTTTAATAAGCTGATGGTCGGGCAAACGCGGCTTGCTGGGCAATCCGCGCAAACCCTCAAACTGACCTGCGCGCCATGACCGCATTCGACAGCACGTCGAGCACATCGAGAGAATCGCCCCATGACAGGCAGGCATCGGTGATGCTTTTGCCGTATTCAAGTGCCTTGGCGTCGTCTTTGCCTGGGGTGAATTTTTGTGCGCCTGCATTCAGGTGGCTTTCGACCATCAGGCCAAAGACCTGTTTTGACCCGCCACTGACCTGCCCTGCGATGTCGCGGGCAACTTCAAGCTGCTTTTCATGCTGTTTGGAGGAATTGGCGTGACTGCAATCGACCATCAAAGTGGCGGGCAGTTTGGCAGCAGCCAGTTCTTTGCAGGCGGCTGTGACACTGGCTGCGTCGTAGTTGGGCGCCTTGCCGCCGCGCAAGATGACGTGGCAGTCTGGGTTGCCGTTGGTTTGCACCACCGCGACCTGGCCGTTTTTGTGGACTGACAAAAAATGGTGGCCACGCGCTGCAGCCTGAATCGCGTCGGTGGCGATGCGGATGTTGCCATCGGTACCGTTTTTGAAGCCAATCGGCGCCGACAAGCCGGATGCTAACTCGCGGTGGACTTGGCTCTCCGTCGTGCGCGCACCAATGGCGCCCCAGGCAATCAAATCGCCAATGTATTGTGGCGAGATCACGTCCAGAAACTCGCTGCCTGCTGGCAAGCCCAGGCGGTTGATGTCAATCAGCAACTGGCGGGCAATTCTCAAACCTTCGTCAATGCGGTAGGTTTCGTCCAGGTACGGGTCGTTGATCAGGCCCTTCCAGCCGACGGTGGTGCGGGGCTTTTCAAAGTAGACGCGCATCACAATCTCCAGCGTGTTTGCGTATTTTTTGCGCTGCTCGACCAGGCGGCGCGCGTACTCTAGCGCTGCGGCGGGGTCGTGTATCGAGCACGGGCCCATCACAACCAGCAGGCGATCGTCTTTGCCTGCCATGATGTTGTGAATACTCTTGCGGGTGTCGGTGATCAATGATTCAACCGGTGTACCCTGAATCGGGAAAAAGCGGATGAGGTGCTCTGGGGGTGGTAACACGGTGATGTCCTTGATGCGTTCGTCGTCGGTCTGGCTGGTTTTGTCGACGGGCGCATACCAGGTTGGAGTGGCTGAGTTGGGCATCACGGGTTTCCTTATAAAAATAAAAAATCGAACTTGAGCAGGCAAAAAAAACCGCCGGGTGTCCGGCGGTTTTAAAAATTTTGAGCGCTTTTTAGAAGTTACGCAAAATTCTCTCTACCGCCAGAGGCGCTTGAGAACCAGAAGTAACCAAAATAAAACGATGCTTGATGCATGGCTAGAAATGTAGCACAGGTTGAAAAGTGATCTGTCCCGTCGCCGGCCCTAGGCCGTGCCACCCACCGTCAAACCATCAATACGCAGTGTCGGCTGACCCACGCCCACGGGTACGCTCTGGCCTTCTTTGCCGCAGGTGCCTACGCCGCTGTCCAGCGCCATGTCGTTGGCGATCATGCTGACTTTTTTCAGGCATTCCGGGCCGCTACCGACAATCGTTGCGCCTTTGACGGGGTACAAAATCTTGCCGTTTTCAACCCAATAGGCTTCGCTGGCTGAAAAGACAAACTTGCCGGACGTGATGTCCACCTGGCCGCCTGCAAAGTTGGTGGCGTACAGGCCTTTTTTGATGCTGGCGACGATTTCTTGCGGATCTTTGTCACCCCCCAGCATATAAGTATTGGTCATGCGCGGCATGGGGGTGTGGGCGTAGCTTTCGCGGCGGCCGTTGCCTGTGGGTTTGACGTTCATCAATCTAGCATTCAAGGAGTCTTGAATGTAGCCCTTCAAAATACCGTCTTCGATTAGCACATTGCGCTGGCTGGCGTTGCCTTCGTCGTCTACGTTGAGTGATCCGCGTCGGTCGGCAATCGTGCCGTCGTCCAGCACCGTCACGCCTTTGGCAGCGACGCGCTGGCCGATCTTGCCTGCAAAGGCACTGGACCCCTTGCGGTTGAAGTCGCCTTCCAGCCCGTGGCCAATGGCTTCATGCAGCAAAATGCCAGGCCAGCCTGAGCCCAAAACCACCGTCATTTCACCCGCGGGTGCAGGCCGTGCCTCTAAATTGGTAAGTGCGGACTTCACCGCTTCGTCAACATACTTGCCGATTTGTGCATCATCAAAATACGCCAGGCCAAAGCGGCCACCGCCGCCGGCTGAGCCGGTTTCGCGCCGACCTTTCTGCTCGGCAATCACAGTCACAGACAAGCGCACCAGTGGGCGAACATCAGCGGCCTGCGTGCCGTCAGCCCGTGCCACCATCACCACGTCGTATTCACTGGCCAGCCCAGCCATCACTTGCACGATGCGCGGGTCTTTGGCCTTGGCGAGTTTTTCGACCTTTTCCAGCAGCTTGACTTTAGCCGTGCTGCCCAGCGTGGCGATGGGGTCATGGCCTTCATACAACGAACGGCTGATGGCAATTTTGCGGCCAGGGGTTTTGACTTTGGCAGACTTGCCAGCGCCTGAAATACTGCGCACGGTACGTGCAGCATCCATCAGTGACGCTTCAGAAATGTCGTCCGAATAGGCAAACGCGGTTTTCTCACCGCTGACAGCCCGCACACCCACACCCTGGTCAATGCTGAAGGACCCGGTTTTGACAATGCCCTCTTCCAGGCTCCAGCCTTCGCTGCGGGTGTATTGAAAGTAGAGGTCGGCGTCGTCAGCACCTTTGGAGGTAATTTCCGCCAGCGCTTTGGACAGATGGGCTTCAGTCAGGCCGAACGGCGTGAGAAGAAGCTTTTGCGCGATCGCCAGACGGCCGGAGGTCGATGCCGATGTCGGTTTTACCGTTGATGAGGTGGTGGAGGCGTTGAGAGAAGATGAGGAAGAGCGCAGTGTGGTCATGCCCAGATTGTAGGCAGCACACCGCACCCTTGTCTGAGCAGGGCCGAAGGCTCAGGTCTGGTCGTCAGTCGGCGCTGTCGGGCCGTTGGCTTTGCAGGAAGCAATGCCGTTGTCACGGCTGCTTTCGCTGGCGTACATCTGGCTGTTACCAATCACCTGGTGATTGCCCGCCTTGAGTACAAAATAAGGCGCGTCGCCCTTGCCGGTCAGGCGTTCATAACGCGCATCGTCAGCTGCGTTTTTCTTGACCGACTCAATGCCATTCAAGGCGCTGGCCTTGGTCTCATACATTTCACTGCCCAAAATGGTTTGACCATTTCCTGCAAGCAGTGAAAAGAAATACTTGTCATTCTTGGACTTCTTGAGTTCGAATTTGCCAGCCATGACGCACCTTTTTTGAGTTGTAAAGCTATATTTTTAATCATGCAATCGATTGTTTGCAAGGCAGTTTTCACTTAATGAAACACTTATTTACCACTCAGCAGCCTGAACACCGCCGCATCGTCCTGGTCAGCAAACCCTGCCACATGCGCCTGGGCAAACACGGCGCTGGCCGCAGCACCCAGCGGACCAGCAAAGCCCGCTGAAATTGCGCATTCAAGCGCCAGTCGGGTGTCTTTTTCAAGCAAAGTGACATGGGCGCGCGGCGCATAGTCGCCCACCAGGGCGCGGCGCAGGCGGTCTGAGCCTATCCAGCTTTGCCCGCTGGACTGCTCAATCACACTCAGGGTTTTTTCAAGGTTCAAGCCCAGCTTTTCAGCCAATGCCAGTGCCTCTGCCGCGCCTACGAGATTGATGCCTGCCAGCAGGTTATTGACGAGCTTGGTGCGGGCGGCGTCGCCAGGCTTGTCACTGATGTAAAACACCTTGCTTGACAGCGCATTGAGCAGCTCGGACTGCTGCGCAAACACTTTTTCAGGGCAAGCCACCAGCAGGCTCATCGTGCCATCAGCAGCCCGGGCAGGCCCCCCGGACATGGGAGCGTCAATGGTGTGAATGCCGCGCTCGGCCAGGCGCGCGGCAAACGACGCTACATCCTGCGGCAAGATGGTGGGGCACAAGATGACAGTTTGACCTCTGGCCAGGCTGCAAGCCAGCCCTTGCGCGCCAAACAGCACGTCTTCAGCCTGCGCAGCATCTACCACACAGACGATAATCGCTACAAAATCAGGAGCTTCTTGCGCCCGTATCGATTGGTTAAAAGCTCCTTTTGATACCCAAAAATCGACTTTTGAGGCATCGATATCGCTGACGGCGACATTCCAGCCTTTCAACAGCAAATTGGCCGCCATACCGCCACCCATATTGCCCACCCCAACGATTGAAACGGAATTTTGGGATGTCAAGACTGCACCAGTCGCTTGGCTTTGGCAATTGACATCAAAATACCGACCGCCAGCCCCAGCGTGACCATGGCCGTGCCACCATAGCTGATAAATGGCAATGGCACACCCACCACGGGCAAAATGCCGCTGACCATGCCCATGTTGACAAATGCGTAGGTGAAGAAAATCATCGTCACAGCGCCAGCCAGCAGGCGTGAAAACAGCGTAGCCGCGTCCATTGCAATGCTCAAGCCGCGAATGATCAAAAAGATGAAGCCGGCGATCAAAAGCAGGTTGCCAGCCAGGCCAAATTCTTCTGAAAACGCAGCAAAAATGAAGTCGGTGGTGCGTTCGGGGATAAATTCAAGGTGCGTTTGCGTGCCGGCCATAAAGCCCTTGCCAAACAGGCCGCCCGAACCAATCGCAATCATGCCCTGAATGATGTGAAAACCTTTGCCCAGCGGGTCGCGGGACGGGTCCAGCAGGGTGCAAATGCGCTGCTGCTGGTAGTCGTGCAGAACGGGCCAACGCACGCCGTCAGCGCACAGCGCAGGCCCAAACCAGACGATTAAAAACATGCCCACCAAGCTCAAAATCACCGGTGGAGCGATAAGCTTCCAGCTTAAACCCGCAAAAAAAATGACCGCCAGCCCAGCCGCCAATACCAGCAGCGACGTTCCCAGGTCAGGCTGCTTCATGATGAGGCCGACGGGTATGACCAGCAGCGCACCCGCCACCATAAAATCAAGCGGCCTCAATTGGCCTTCGCGCTTTTGAAACCACCAGGCCAGCATCAGCGGCATGGCGATTTTTAAAATCTCGCTGGGCTGAATCACGATGCCCACATTCAGCCAGCGGCGTGCGCCTTTTTTGGTAATGCCAAAAATCGCCACAGCAATCAGCAAGCCGACACCCACCACATAAATCGGCACAGCCAAAGACATCAGCCGCTGCGGGGGGATTTGCGCCACCACAAACATGATGAAGCCGGCAATCAGCATGTTGCGGCCATGGTCAACAAAGCGGCTGCCGTGGTCAAAACCCGACGAATACATGATCAACATGCCTGCGCTGGCCAGCATAAACACCGCAAACGCCAAAGGGCCGTCAAAGCCGCTAAAAAGCGGCGCAGCACGCTTGAAAAGCGAAGGTTTGTCAAAAACAGCAGCCATGACCTGATTATCTGCCAAGCACCTACGATACTGGCATGAAAACCACCCATCTGCTGTACCTTCACGGCTTCAGGTCATCGCCTTCCTCTGCCAAAGCGCAAAAGATGGCGGCCATCATGGCCAGCAGCCACCCTGGCGTGACTTGGTACTGCCCGCAACTGCCCCCCTCACCCGCACAGGCCATGGGCGAGGTGATGGCATATATTGCGCGCTGGCCGATGGACGCTGGTTTTGAAAGCATAGCGGTGGTGGGCTCTTCACTCGGTGGGTTTTATGCCACCCGGGTGGCGGCAAAAATGCAATGCAAAGCAGTCCTGCTGAACCCAGCGGTGAACCCGGCACGGGATTTGGCCAAGTTCATTGGCGAGCAGAACAGCTGGCATGACCCGAATGACCGCTTTTTCTTCAAACCTGAATTCATCGACGAACTGCGTGGGCTGGATGCCGGGCCAATAACCCGGCCTGAAAACTATTTGGCCATCATTGCCAAAGGCGATGAAGTGCTGAGCTGGCGCGAGATGCTGGCACGCTATGCCGAGGCAAAAGTCAAGCTCATTGAAGGCAGTGACCATGCGCTGAGTGACTTTGACGATCACCTTCCCGACATTTTTGAGTTTTTAAATCTGGCCGCCTGATTACACTTGTGATTCACTAATAAAAGGCGCTCATTTTGTTCGTATTGTTTGAAGAAGCCGGCAAGCATTTGGCTGGCCGCATATTGTCGGAGACCGATAGCTCGCTGCAAGTGGAGCTGGACTCGGGCAAGCGCGTCAAGGTAAAGGCCGTCAACGCGCTTTTAAAGTTTGAAAAACCCGCGCCTGCCGACCTTGTAGCTGCCGCGCAAAAACTGAGCGCCGAAATTGAACTGGAACTGGCCTGGGAGTTCGCCAGTGAAGAGGAATTTGCATTTGCCGACCTGGCGCGTGACTACTTCAGCGCTGACCCGACCAAACCCGCGACGCTGGAACAACAAGCCGCAGCATTGTTCAGATTGTTTGATGCGCCGCACTACTTTCGCCGTGCGGGAAAAGGACGGTTTAAAAAAGCGCCACTTGAAATTTTGCAACTGGCCCTGGCGGCGATTGAAAAGAAAAAGCAGATCGCGCAGCAAATTACCGCCTGGGCTGAGGAGCTCGCGCATGGTAAATGCCCAGAGCCCATACGCGAGCAGCTCTACAAAATCTTGTTCAAACCCGACAAGAACAGTTCTGAATACAAGGCCGTGGTCGAGGCATCAAAAACCACCCATATCGCCCCACTGGACTTGCTGCAACAGTCGGGCGCGATTGCGTCACCCTATCAGTTTCATTACAAACGGTTTTTGTTTGAGAACTTTCCAAAGGGAACGGGCTTCCCGCAGGTAGCCGCGCCAAGTCACACTGAGGCATTACCGCTCGCAAATGTGCAGGCGTTTTCGATTGACGATTCAGCTACCACCGAAATTGACGATGCACTGTCGGTGCAGGGCCTCGGCACGGGTACTGTCACGCTGGGCATACACATTGCCGCCCCTGGTTTGGCTGTGCAACCGGGTAGCCCCGTTGATTTGCTGGGCCGCGCGCGCTTGTCAACCGTCTACATGCCAGGCTACAAGCTGACCATGCTGCCCGATGAGGTGGTGCAAAACTACACGCTGACGGCCGGGCGCAACTGCCCGGCGGTGTCGCTTTATGTGGTGATGGATGAAGCGACGTTCGAGATCAAAGAAACCGCAACCAGACTGGAGCTGGTGCCGATAGCCGCCAACCTGCGCCATGATGTGCTGGACAATACGTTCAATGAAGCGTTCTTTGACGAAAGCTCGGTTGACGCTATTAAAAAAGAAGCTGCTTGCGCCGGTATTGATTGGTCTGAAGAGCTTATTTACCTGCATAAATTGGCCAAATACCTCAAATCGCAGCGCGAAGTGGTACGCGGCAAGCCAGAAAACTTCAACCGCCCTGATTACAACTTCAAACTGAACAACCCCAGCGGCCAGGAGCCGCAAGGCAATGAACAAGTCAGCATCACCACCCGCCAGCGCGGCGCGCCGCTTGACTTGATCGTGGCCGAGGCGATGATTTTGGCCAACAGCACCTGGGGCCAATGGCTGTCTGAGCACGGCGTGCCAGGCATTTACCGCAGCCAGGCCAGCATGGCACCGGGTGTGAAGGTGCGCATGGGCACCAAGGCGCTGCCTCATGCGGGTCTGGGCGTGCCCAGCTATGTTTGGTCCACCTCACCTCTGCGGCGCTACACAGACCTGGTGAACCAGTGGCAAATCATTGCCTGCGCCAAGCATGGACGTACTGCAGCGCTGGTCGCGCCCTTCAAGCCCAAAGACACTGAGCTGTTCTCCATCATTTCCGGCTTTGATGCAGCCTACAGCGCTTACAACAGTTACCAGAGCGGTATTGAGCGTTTCTGGACGCTGAAGTATTTGCAGCAAAACGGCATCACCGAGCTGGTGGCCACGGCGTTTAAAGACAACCTGGTGCGTGCTGATGACTTGCCACTGGTGCTGCCCGCCACAGGCGCGCTCGGTTTGCCACGCGGCGCCAAGGTGCGCATCAAACTGGGGGAGATTGACGAAATAACCCTGGACATCACGGGGGCGGTGGTTGAGCGGCTGGATGAAGTACTGGACGTTGCCAGCCAGGAAGACCCAGAGGAAGACGATGTTGCCGCCGGGCCGATTGCCATTGCTGTGGACGTCAATGAAACCGCTGAAGAGCCCGTCGCAAGCAGTTAAAGCCAACTTTTACCACTGATAATTTGAACGTGAAAAACTTCAGCACACTGCAAATAGCCTTGGGCGTTTCTGCCATGCTGCATGCCGTGGTGTTGACGACACGATTTGTGGACCCCACCAGTTTTAACCGCGTCTTCAAAGACACGCCGCTGGAAGTGATTCTGGTCAATGCCAAGTCCAATGAGAAGCCCGACATTGCCAAAGCCATTGCGCAGGCTTCTCTTTCAGGTGGTGGCCAGCTTGAAAAAGGCCGCGCCACCTCACCGTTGCCGCCGTCAGCCTTGACCGACCTGGGCGATGCCGCCGAAGACGCACAGAAAAAAGTCGAGGCCATGCAGGAGCAGCAAACCCAGTTGCTTGCGCAAATCAAGAAACAGCTGGCCACCATGCCGCCACCGGACCCCAGAGCCGCCTCTAACGACCCGGTCCAGGCAGAGCGCGAAGAAAAGCGCAAGCAGCTGATCAAAATCCTGGCGGAGATTGAAAAGCGCATCAACGAAGAAAACGCCCGACCGAAAAAGCGCTACATCAGTCCGGCCACGCGTGAAGAGGTCTACGCCATTTACTACGACAGCCTGCGCCGCAAGATAGAAGACAAGGGAACAACCAATTTCCCGGAGCTGGCAGGTAAAAAGCTTTATGGCGAGCTCACCATGATCGTCACCGTCAATTTTGATGGCCGCATTTTGGCCACGGAGGTGGTGGAGACTTCCGGCAACCTGACGCTGGACCGCCGTGCGCAGGCCATTGTGAAAGGCACGGGGCCATTTGACAGATTCACTGACGCCATGCGGCGCAAGGCCGACCAGATTGTGGTGGTGTCGCGATTCAAGTTCACGCGGGACGAAACGCTTGAAACCGTCCTCACCAATCGCTGAAGACAATTGATGAAAGCATTTTTCCGCCTGGTTCTTTTGATGCTTTTGGCGGGCTTGTCTTTGCAGTTGTACTTTGTCGGTCGCATCGCCCTGATGGCCGTCGTTGACCCTGAATCCACCGCGTTTGAGAGGTCGGCGGTTTACAGCGTCGTCTCAACGACGGGCAGCCTGAAATGGCGTCAGCAATGGGTGGCATATGACGGTATTTCAGACAATCTCAAACGCGCTGTGATTGCGTCTGAAGACGCCAGCTTTACCGAGCACGAAGGTGTGGACATTGAGGCGCTTGAAAAGGCGTGGGACAAGAATGCCAAAGCAGAACAAAGGGTGCAGCAATCTTCCAATAAAAACCCGAATGCCAAAACCCCTGCAAAACCAGTCAAGCCGCCAAAAATTGTGGGGGGTTCCACCATCACGCAGCAACTGGCTAAAAATCTTTTCCTGTCTGGCGAGCGCACCCTGCTGCGCAAAGGGCAAGAACTTGTGTTGGCACTGCTGCTGGAGAGCTTGCTCAGTAAGCAACGCATTCTGGAGATTTACCTGAACAGCGTTGAATGGGGCGAAGGCGTGTTTGGTGCGGAAGCTGCGTCGCAGTATTACTACCGCAAAAGCGCCAGCAAACTGAGTGCTTATGAAGCTGCGCGCCTGGCCGTGATGCTGCCGCGCCCCAAGTATTTTGAAACCCGTCCGAATTCCGGTTATCTGTCGTCTCGTGCCAGTACGATTGCCGCCCGCATGGGTGGAGTTGAACTTCCATGATTTTTCAGCAGGCCGCCCTTAAAAAAATTGCATCTCCTCGGGTGGCCGCTTTGCGCACGTTGCAACAAGCGTGGAGGCCGACGTGCTAGCCAAACTCATGAGCCTGTTTCTGTTGGGGTTGATCCGCGCACTCACAGGTGCGCAAGCCCGCTGGCAGGGTTGCCCGCCCAAGGCTGAGCAGCGCATTTATTTTGCCAACCACCAAAGCCATGCTGACCTGGTGCTGATGTGGGCGGCGCTGCCTGAGGAACTGCGCAGCATCACCCGGCCGATTGCCGCCAAAGACTATTGGACCAAAACGCCATTCAAGCAGTGGATCACTACCGCTGTGTTCAACGCCATCTATGTTGACCGTGCCAAGACAGGCGAGCAGGATCCGCTGGAGCCATTGATAGACGCACTTGGCAATGGCGACTCGATTATTTTGTTTCCCGAAGGCACACGCGGCAATCAGGAAGACCCGCAAAAGTTCAAATCAGGGTTGTACAACCTGGCGCAAAAGTTTCCAGATGTGGTGCTGGTGCCAGCCTGGATCAACAACGTGCAGCGCGTCATGCCAAAAGGGGAAGTGGTACCTGTGCCGATTTTGTGTTCTGTGACTTTTGGGGCGCCCATCGCCTTGGGAGCTGAGGAAGGCAGAAGCGATTTTTTAACCCGCGCGCGAGATGCTGTCATGGGGCTGAGACAGTCATGATCAACACCTTTTTGCTCAGTCTGCGCCCCTCGCAGCAAGTGGGTTTGCTGTTTGTATTGTTGTTTGGCATTCTGGCTGCCGTCAGCACTTACGCCTTCGTGGCATCGCTGCGTGAGCGCCCAGACGACGACCCGCGAATCCAGGCGTTGAAAGAATTCAACGGCGTGCTGCAAACATCGTGGGTGATGACCACCGTCTTTTGGGTCGGTTGGGCGCTGGGGGAAACGGTGGCCACAGTGCTGTTTGGCATCGTGGCTTTTTTTGCACTGCGCGAGTTCATCACGCTGTCGCCCACCCGTCAGGGGGATCACCGTAGCCTGGTACTGGCTTTTTTCATTGTTTTGCCGGTTCAGTTTTATTTGGTCATCTCCCGGCACTTTGACCTGGTGACGGTATTTATCCCGGTGTATGTGTTTCTGGCAATCCCGGTGGTGAGCGCGCTGGCCAATGACCCAGCGCGGTTTCTGGAGCGCAACGCCAAACTGCAGTGGGGCATCATGGTGTGCGTGTATGGCATCAGCCATGTGCCTGCTTTGCTCTTGCTCAAGTTTCCCAACTACCAGGGTAAAAATGCATTTTTGGTGTTCTTTTTGGTCATCGTGGTGCAAAGTTGCATGCTGGTGCAGTACCTGGTTGACAACAAATACAAACGCAAACCAATCGCCCCCCAAATCAGTTCAACTTTTAACTGGACGGGCTGGCTGATAGCGGTGGTGGTGGCCAGCCTGATTGGCGGCCTGATGTCTGCGCTGACACCCTTCAAGCCGGCGCAGGCGGTGGCGATGGCGCTGATCGCCTGCGTGGCTGGCTCGCTAGGCCATCTGGTCATGAAGGCTTTGAAGCGGGATCGGGGCATCACCAATTGGGGGACTGAGGGAAAGTCAGTCACAGGTGCCAGCGGCCTGCTTGACCGGGTCGATGCACTGTGTTTTGCTGCACCGGTGTTTTTTCACTCGGTACGGTGGTACTTTGGACTATAAATTGGCCTGCAGCTCAATCATTACGGGCTCAAGCAGCTCCTGAATTAATAGCAATTACTTTAACATGCGTATCCTTGGCATAGACCCTGGCCTGCAAATCACCGGCTTTGGCGTGGTCGATGTAGACGGCCAAAAACTAACCTATGTGGCCAGCGGCACGATCAAAACCTCGCATCTGGACAAAAAAGACTTGCCCGGTCGGCTAAAGGTTTTGTTTGACGGCGTGCGTGAAGTCGTTGAGCGCTACCAACCCGATGACTCTTCGGTTGAGATTGTGTTTGTCAACGTCAACCCACAGTCCACCTTGCTGCTGGGCCAGGCGCGCGGCGCGTGTATCACAGCATTGGTGTCGCTCGATTTACCAGTCGCTGAATACACCGCCTTACAGCTCAAGCAAGCCGTGGCGGGCTACGGCAAAGCTGGTAAGGCTGAGATACAGCAGATGGTGATGCGGTTGTTGAAGCTACCCACGCTTCCGGGCAAAGATGCAGCCGATGCGCTGGGCTTGGCGATTACGCACGCGCATGCGGGTAAGGCGCGGGAACGACTGGCCAAAATAGCTGACGCTACGCGGCGCGAGCCAGGGCTGTGCCAGTGAGGTCACGCGTAACAAGCTGAGTTTCTCGAGTTGGTGACATGATCGCTAGCCGAAAAGGAGCAGGTACCAGAGGCGTTTAGCTGCGCCGGTGGTTATCGGACCATTTCGCCGCATTCTTAATTTAGCGACGATATGCCGCCTGTGAGTACGGCTATGCGCCTGGTCTGCACGCTAATCGGTGATGGCACTGGCCAGCGCGACCTCGGTATGAATATTGCTTTTACGTGTCATCACAGGGAGACTTCCCCTGCTTCTACCAACCCGCAAGGAGAGTTTTCGATGTCGATTTCGATGCCAATCAGCCTCATCCCCTCCGGTCGCTCTGCGGAAATCCCCAAGCAAATCGTCCCACCACAGGCCAAGCAATCCAAAGTCAAGCCTGTTGACGCAAAAGCCAAAGCCTATGTAGAACAATTACTAAGAGACGGAAAGATCAAGCTTGAATTTTTCGTACCCAAACATGTCAACGTGCCTTCATTGACGTTGGCGGTAAAAGATTCCTTGGTGCAGTTGGCCGCAACCGAGCAGGGCCGACGTATTCTGGACGATGCCTTGGCATGGGGCAGAGTGGACATCGTGGTGGATGACAGAGAGACTGGGTCCTATAGTAGTCACCGCCTGACGTTAGGTTACAAGTTTTTCCTCGAACAGGCGTATATCGTGAACGGGCAGAGTGTTTTCCCCTCGTCTGGCGTCTTCGCACTTGCGCACGAGCTGGCTCACGCTGCTGTAGACAGCAAGCAACTCCGTTATAACCATTCTCAACATGAGGTTTACGCTGTCACGGAAACTGATAAATTCGTGAAGGAATACAACGAAAAGTGGGGCACCAAGTACCCCATGCGCGAGATATATGCAGTGGCAAAGGTCGTCTTTGTGGGCAATGGGGGGGAGTGTCTGAATTTCTGTGTGTGAAGCGGATTGGATGTTAGCTGAGGTTTGAAGGTTTTTGGATTTTTTCTTTTCAAAGAGGCCCCTGCCA
>Ga0207936_1000198_pt1 | contig 13190 bp, 12 predicted proteins | sample LakMenEpi19Nov10_FD_150715 | JGI IMG/M metagenome (GOLD analysis project Ga0207936, IMG submission 150715) | Freshwater microbial communities from Lake Mendota, WI - 19NOV2010 deep hole epilimnion (SPAdes) | ecosystem: Environmental > Aquatic > Freshwater > Lake > Epilimnion/Euphotic zone ... | reverse complement strand
AGCCGTTGCATCTGAGTCATGGAAGAACACCACACCAGCAGTTCGTCAAAAGGCGATCAACGACATTGCCGATGTGATGGAAAAGCACATGACCGAACTGATTGAAGCAGAAATTGAAAACACGGGTAAGCCGCGCGCGATTACGTTCAGCGAAGAAGTTCCACCGATGATGGACCAGATTCGCTTCTTCGCAGGCGCTGCGCGAATGCTCGAGGGAAAGAGCGCCGGAGAATACGTACCGAACTTCACCTCATATATACGTCGTGAACCAATCGGTGTGTGTGCGCAAGTTGCGCCATGGAACTATCCACTCATGATGGGTGTTTGGAAGTTCATTCCAGCTATTGCTGCTGGTAACACCACGGTGTTGAAGCCAAGCGACACGACGCCAGCATCGACAGCACTCGTTGCAAAGATCATTGGCGACATTTTGCCTCCAGGTGTTCTCAACGTTGTGTGTGGAGATCGCGACACCGGTCGCGCAATGGTTGATCACGACATTCCGGGAATGGTTTCGGTAACTGGTTCTGTTCGCGCAGGTATGGAAGTTGCTGCTGGCGCATCAAAGTCGCTGAAGCGCTTGCACCTCGAACTTGGTGGCAAAGCACCAGTCATCATTTTTGACGACGCCGACTTGGAACTCGCTGCAGAAACAATTGCCATGACCGGTTACTTCAATGGTGGGCAGGACTGCACCGCTGCAACTCGTGTTATTGCCGGACCAAAGGTGTACAACGATTTCGTCACGCTGCTTACTGAGCAGGCGAAGAAGACGAAAACAGGACGACCTGATGAAGACGTGCTGTACGGACCATTGAACAACAACGTGCACCTCAGCAAGGTTGCAGGTTTCCTTGACCGCGTGCCAAAGCATGGCAAGGTCAATACCGGTGGCTCACAAATTGGCAGCAAGGGCTACTTCTTCGAGCCAACTGTGGTCTCCGACCTCTTGCAAAGTGACGAAATGATTCAGAACGAAATCTTCGGACCGGTCATTACGGTGCAGAAGTTCAGTGATGAAGAAGAGGCTCTGAAGTGGGCTAACGGCGTGGACTTCGCCCTTGCATCATCGGTCTGGACTCGTGACCTGGGCCGAGCCATGCGCATGACGAAGAACCTCGACTTCGGTTGCGTGTGGGTGAACACTCACATCCCAATGGTGGCCGAAATGCCACACGGTGGCTATAAGAAGTCTGGCTACGGAAAAGACCTCTCGATGTATGCACTCGATGACTACACGCGCATTAAACACGTGATGATCAACCTCAACAGTTAGTCTTTGCACTGATGGGGGAATCAGCAAGCGACGTCATTGTTCTTGACCATGTTTCGAAGCGCTATGGCGACTTTGTTGCAGTTCATGACGCCAATTTCTCCATCGCTACTGGCGAGTTCTTCGCCATGCTTGGACCATCTGGTTGCGGCAAAACCACAACTCTGAAAATGATTGCTGGGTTCGAGCAGCCAACAGCTGGTCGGGTCATGTTGGATGGTGTGGACGTCTCGGACGTGCCTCCGTACAAGCGCAACGTCAATACAGTGTTTCAGCAGTACGCATTATTCCCGCACATGACGGTGTTTGACAATGTCGCGTTTGGTCCGCGTTCGAAGAAAGCCGATGAATCAAAAATCAAAACAAGCGTCATGGAGATGCTCGAGATAGTTCGGTTGAACGATTTCGCTCAACGCAAACCATCACAGCTTTCTGGCGGTCAGCAACAGCGTGTTGCTTTGGCGCGTGCTTTGGTGAACTATCCACGTGCGTTGTTGTTGGACGAACCATTGGCTGCACTCGACTTGAAGTTGCGTGAAGCCATGCAAATTGAGTTGAAGCGCATTCAGCGTGAAGTTGGAATCAGTTTTATTTTCGTCACTCACGACCAAGGCGAAGCGCTCACCATGAGTGATCGCATTGCGGTAATGAGTCAAGGTCATGTCGAGCAGATTGGAACTCCACAAGAGATCTATCGCTCGCCAGCATCACTGTTCGTTGCCGGATTCATCGGCTCGGCAAACCTGCTACCTGGAACGGTGCAGAGTCACGACGGTGGGGACGCCGTAGTTGCTCTAAAGGCAGGGTCAACCATTCGTGTTGCTGGGCAGGCTTCCGCATATGCGGTGGGTGCTCATGTTTCGGTGATGCTTCGCCCCGAGCGACTTCGCCCTTCTGAGCAAGCCGACACAAACGGCCAAAGCCTGCAGGGCACGTTGACCGACCTGGTGTTTCAAGGCGCTACAGCGCGAATGATCGTTCGTCTGGCTGACGGCACAGAGTTGACCTGTTTGGCCGATTCCTCTGCGCGCATGCCGCAAATATCGGTTGGTGCCACCATCAACGTGTCATGGGATGCCGACTGTGGGTACATCTTGGCTGGCTGGCCAGAAAAAGCCGGTTCCAATACCACTGATATCGATCACATTGAGTCAACGCTCTAACATTTAAGAACACGTCAACACAAAGGGGAATGAACATGTCGACACCAACACCAAAGAACCAAATGACCCGTCGCCAGTTTTTGGCTCGTACAGGAGCACTGGGTGCCCTTGGTCTCTCACTCCCAGCATTTCTTGCTGCTTGTGGCGGAAGTGATTCATCAAGTAGTGGTGGTGCCGAATCATTGTTCTTCGATAACTGGCCGTTGTATGTAGACCCAACCGCTGACGGTCTCACGGGAACCGTTGATCGTTTCATGGCTGCAACCGGCGTATCAATGACTTATGGCGAGGGTTACAACGACAACAACGAATACTTTGCGAAGATTCAACCGTTGTTGGGTGCAGGCAAGACAATTGAAGCCGACATCATCGCGCCAACATTTTGGATGGCTGGTCGACTGATCAATTTGGGTTGGACCGAGAAACTTCCTAAAGACCTCATTCCAAACTTTTCAAACATTGAAGATGTGTATGTCAACCCAACATGGGACCCAACGGGCGAGTACTCCATGCCATGGCAAGCAGGAACTGCAGGAATCGCATACAACATCGATGTAACCGGTCGTGAGATTAAGAGTGTTGCCGATTTGTTCGATCCAGAATTCAAAGGCAAGATCGGCATGCTCACAGAAATGCGCGACACCATCGGACTCATCTGTATGAGTCTCGGAATTGATCCGTCGAAGATCACGTCATTCGAAGACGCAGCACCAGCATTTGAAAAACTTGCACAAGCAAAGAACGATGGCCAGATCCGTGCATTCACGGGCAACGACTACACCGATGATTTGGTAAGCGGAAACTTCGCAGCCTGCGTTGGCTGGTCGGGTGACGTGTTGCAACTTGGTAAGGACAGCCCGAATGTGCGCTTCGTCATTCCTGAAGAAGGCGGCACCAGTTGGTGTGACACCATGATTCTTCCAAAGGGAGTGCCTAACGCAAGTGCGGCGGCCAAGTTCATGAACTTCTGTTACGACCCAGTACAGGCTGCACAAATTACGCAGTACGTGCAGTATTTGTCGCCGGTGAAGGGTGTTCGTGACGAACTTGCCAAGCTTGATCCAGAGCTTGCTGAGAACCCGTTGTTGTTCCCAGATTCTGCGACCAACGCTCGACTGCGTTCATTCGCAACGTTGAGTGAAGATGTTGAAGCGAAATTCGATGAGGAATTCTCGGCAATTACCGGCGCGTAAGCACCGTTCAAAACGCTGAACATCACATGACCGCAACGGTCGTCCGCCAAAACCGAATCGCGCATAATGCCGATCGCGTTGGGTTGGGCGCAATGATTGTTGCCTCAATCTGTTTGGTGGCGCTCGGAACTCGTTTGGTCAGCGGCCCAATGGTGTCGGTGATTGTGCTGGTTCTGGTCCTCGATCTCGTTGGGGTGCTGGTGCTTGCCGCGCGCGGTGGGCCAGAGGCCAGGCGTTTATTGGCCCCGTATGGTCTGCTGAAACCGGGCATGTTGTGGTTGGCGTTGTTCTTCTTGGCGCCAGTCTGGTCGTTGCTTCGAATATCTCTCTCCACAAAAGAGAGCCGATTCTCGGTTAACTACGACTTCAACTGGGCGTTTCAGAACTACACGAAAGCGTTCAGCGATTTCGGTTCTCAGTTTCAGCGAGCTTTTCTGTATGCAGCAATTGCCACGGTGCTCACGATTGCCATTGGTTATCCACTTGCTTACGTGATTGCGTTTCGTGGTGGAAAATACAAGAACATCTTGCTTGGACTTGTGGTCATTCCATTTTTCACGAGTTATCTCATCCGCACTATCGCGTGGTCAACCATTCTGGCCGACAGAGGTTTTGTTGTTCGCGCCATGAACGCTGTTGGCCTTGGGGATGTTTTTGAGTGGCTGCACATTATGGATAACGGCAAACTGCTGAATACTCCTGCAGCGGTAATCGGAGGACTGACGTACAACTTCCTGCCGTTCATGTTGCTTCCCATTTATGTGAGCCTTGAAAAGATTGATGTCAACTTGGTGAACGCTGCAGGAGACTTGTACTCCAGTGCCACACGAGCATTTCGCAAGGTGGTGCTTCCACTTTCAATCCCTGGAGTTTTTGCTGGAACGCTCTTAACATTCATTCCGGCAGCCGGCGACTTCGTGAACGCACAGTTTTTGGGCAACCCGAACACCACCATGATCGGTAACTCCATTCAGGACCAGTTTTTGAAGCAGAACAATTATCCGGTTGCGTCAGCCATGGCGGCTGTGCTCATGGTCAGCATTGCAACCCTGGTGCTGTTGTACACGCGCATCTTCGGAACCGAGGACTTGGCATGATGCGCAAACGCACCAAGTTTGGGCGCTACGCCTTAAATGTGTTTGCAGGCCTTGGTCTGGTGTATCTGTTTGCGCCGATCTTTTTCATTGTTGCCTTTAGCTTCAATAAGCCAAAAGGAAATTTCAACATTGCGTGGCAGTCGTTTACTTTTGACAACTGGCTTCATCCATTCGCCGAGGAATCACTCACTCGTGCTTTGTGGAAGAGCATGGAGATCGCAGCGGTCTCTACGCTCATCTCCACCATTTTGGGTTCGCTGATCGCTGTTGCGCTGTCTCGATACAAGTTCCGTGGCAGCGGAGGTATCAACTTGTTCTTGGTGCTCCCGCTGACCACACCCGAAATTGTGCTCGGTTCGTCGCTTGCAACCTTGTTCCTTGGCCAAAACTTCATTGACTTTGGGATGACGACCATCATCATTGCTCACGTCATGTTTCAAGTCAGTTTCGTGGCGCTCACGGTGCGCGCACGAATTCGTGGCTTCGACTGGACGCTTGAACAAGCCGCACAAGATCTTGGAGCTTCGCCACTGCGCACGTTCATGAAAGTGACGTTTCCGTTGATTTTGCCTGGAATTTTGGCCGCAGGACTGTTGGCATTTGCACTGTCAATTGACGACTTCATCATTACGTTCTTCAACTCTGGGCCTGTGCAGACATTCCCGCTGCAGATTTATGGTGCATCGCGTGTTCGCATTCCACCGCAAATCAATGTGCTTGCTTCGATGATTCTGTTCCTGAGCGTTGCCATTTTGATGACAGGAACTATTGCGGGAATGCGCAAGTCTGCTGAAAAGCAGGCCAACGCGAAGAAGTTCAAACTGTTGCATCGCAAATAATGTCGCGGTCCCATTACGAAGTTCTTGGCGTGTTGCCTTCTGCGTCTCAAGATGAAATTCGTGTGGCGTACCGAATGCGAGCGCGAGAGGTTCACCCTGATACTGCCGCTGGCAAACGAAGCGATGCTTCAATGCAAATGGCACATATTGCAGAGGCGTGGCGTGTGTTGTCAGATACAGCGCTGCGTAGGGCGTATGACGCCGCGCAAAGTCGCGGATATTCACAACCGGTTGCGGAGCCTCAGGAGCAATTCTTCAACGTTCCAATACAGAGAGCGTCGTTTCCGTGGCGCATGGTTGGCTTTACCGCAGGTGGCTTGATCGCACTTGTGTTGGTGCTGAATGCCCTTTCAGACCCTGCTGTTCCGCTTGGCCCAGATGGGCTGTTGCAGGCGGGCTCGTGTGTTGTGGTGAATGCGAATCAGCTCGCAGTAGAAGTGGACTGCGCAGAAGAGCACACCGGTGTGGTGAGAGCATTGGTTGGGTTCGACATGACGTGTCCTACAGACACGCAGCCCATTCGCGATCGTCAAGGAATGGGAATCGCCTGCGTTGTTCCGAGTTAGCACTGCAGAGAACTAGTCTTTAGCCGTGGCCAAGCAGTGTGAACGTCCGGGTTGTAAAGAGCCGGCAATAGCCGCTTACTTCCTTGACTCTGCTGAATTGCTGATGACCTTGGAAAACTACGTTCCAGTTGATGGCATGCAAGTGAATGGTCTGTGTCGCAGGCACGCTGACGCATTGGTTGTACCACGCGGTTGGCGAATTGAAGACAAGCGCGAAAATGTTCCGCGTCTGTTTCCTGTAACGGCTCCGTCTGAAAAGCCAAAAGCGAAAGATGTAGCGCCAAAGAAAACGGAACCGAAGAAGAGTCGCGCCAAATTGCCGCGTCCGAGCATTTTCGATGAGTTGAAGAACGAGAAGAAGGCGGAAGTGGAGTTGGAAGAAACCAAAGCCATTCCGTGGAGTCCACAATTTGATCACACCGATGATTTAGGTGGAGTGCTTCGCCCGAAAGGTCGTCTGCTCAGTCGAGCTTTCAACTTTGACGACACGAATGCGGATGGGCTCGAGCGTGAACCGTTTGACGAAAACGACATTCCGTAATGTCAATCGACGTTCGTGCGTCGCTTGATGCCGATGTTCCAAGTGAGCGACTGTTTGCAGTAATCCGCGATCTTGGTACGTATCCACAATGGCTCGACATTGTTCACATTGCACAAGCTGGTGAGCTCGTTGATGGCCTTCAATCTTGGAACGTTGAGCTGCGAGCAAAAATTGGCCCGTTTGCCAGGTCTAAGCGTTTGCGAATGGTGCGCACAACAGACGAGAGCCCCAACACGGTGGTGTTTGAACGTCGCGAAAATGATGGAAAGAAACACGCACCATGGGTGCTTCGCTCGGTGGTAATTCAAGCCGATGGCACGTCCACCTTGGATGTGCATCTCCACTACGGAGGCTCATTGTTTGACGGTGGAATTGTTGAGCGGGTTTTGGCGGATCAAATTGTGAGTGGCAAAGCCAAGCTCACACAATTCCTCGCCGGTTAGTCAACTTCACTGGTTGACCGGCGGCCAATTGGCCACATGCGGCATCAATATCGGTTCCGCGATTTCGACGCACGGTCACGTTGACACCCAAGTCTTCTAACTGCTGAGCAAAGGCTCGAACTCCGGCCGCGCTTGTTCCCTTGGTTGGCCATCCCGGTGTTGGGTTGAGCGGGATGAGATTGACGTGCGCTGAAGGCGTGAGCTGACCGCAGAGCTGAGCCAGTTCGCGGGCATCGCGCGGCTGGTCGTTGATGCCATCGATCATGGCCCACTCAAAACTGATGCGACGATTTTTGTTGTCGAGATAGTCGCGACAAGCCTGCATCAGTTCATTGATGGGGTAGCGCTTGTTAATTGGAACAAGTTCGTCGCGTAACACGTCACGAGCGGCGTGCAGAGACACGGCAAGGTTGACAGGTAACGGGCGAGTGGCAAGTTTGCGAATGCCAGGAACAATGCCAACAGTAGAGATGGTGAGGTGTCGAGCCGACAACCCGATGTCTCCGTGAATGCGTTCGACCGCTCCCCACACCATTTCTTCGTTGGCGAGTGGTTCGCCCATGCCCATGAACACCACGTTGGCTAAGCGTTGCTTGCGCTTCGCGCTTTCGCGTGCTGCGTACACCACTTGTTCAACAATTTCGCCGACAGTGAGATGTCGAGTGAATCCTGCTTGTCCAGTTGCGCAAAACCCGCACGCCATGGCACAGCCGGCCTGAGTGCTGACGCACACCGTTGCTCGTTCTTTGTAGTGCATGAGCACGGTTTCAATGGGGTGACCGCCGTCTGCGAGCGACCACAGGAACTTGATGGTGTCGCCCTTGTCGCTCACGCTTGCGGTGGTGAGGTTCAACGAATTCGGGAAGCCGTGAGCCAATTCTTCGCGCACAGCACCCGGCAGCGTAAGAATCTGCGAAGGTTCGGCAAACTGCGTGTATAGACCTTCCCAAACTTGTTTCAAACGGAATGCTGGCTGTCCGCTGAGGAGTCCTGCAATGTCTTCACGTGTTGCATCGTAAAGACTGGTCATGCATTCAGTTTAGAGGTGCTTTTGCGCCAACTTCTCGTAATCAAGCATGCGAGCACGAAGAACATCAAGACTTGAGGTCCAGAATGCAACGTCGGTGACATCAATGCCGAAAGCTTGGCCGAGTTCCTCTGCAGTATCCATTCCCGCGCGCGACAACACCGTGTCGTAGTTTTCACGGAAATGATCAGGGTTTGACTGATACTTCGCATATAAGCCCAAGCCGAATAGCAGCCCATACGTGTATGGCCAGTTATAAAAGTGGCTTCCGTAATAGTGAGGCTTGAGCACCCACATATGTGGGTGGCGAGTGCTCTGGTCGAGACCGTCGCCGTATGCATCCGACTGGGCTTGCAACATGATTTCGTTGAACTCACTCACGCCAAGCGTGCGGCGCTGACGACGTGCAAACACTTCTGTCTCAAACAGGAAGCGACTGTGGATGTCGACCACTACTTGAGCAGCACCGATGAGGTTGACGTCCAGCAATGCGAGGCGCTCGTCGCCTTCCATGCGCGAAAGTCCATCTTCTACAACGAGTGTTTCGCAGAAGATGCTTGCTGTTTCGGCGAGCGCCATAGGTAGTCGCTTTTGCAGAGGCGTGCGGTGGGCGAGCTGGGTGTTGTGATACGCGTGTCCAAGCTCGTGTGCGGTGGTCTGCGCAGAATCCACACTGCCGCTCCAGTTCAATAACACGAGCGAACGGTCATCGACGAATGGCATGCAGAACGCACCACCGCTTTTTCCTTCACGAGGCTCGGCATCGAGCCATTGCTCGTCAATTGAACGATCTACAAGTTGTGCAAGTTGATCGCTGTAACTCGCAAATGCATCTTTAACCAGAGTGATTCCGTCATCCCAGGAAATTGCACCTGGTGAGATGTGTAGTGGTGCAAAGAGGTTCCACCAGGACAAACCGTTGGTGTCGCCGTGCAGTTGCGCCTTTACTCGCATCCAACGACGGAAGTCGGGAAGTGAAGCCGAAATGGCTGACTGCATGGCTGTGAACGTTGCATTGCTCACCGAGTTGGAATACAGCGATGCATCTATTGGTGCTTTCCACTGTCGACGCTTATTCACGGTATTCGCTTCACCCTTGATGCTGTTCATTGCTGCTGCGCATGCAACTGCAACGGTTGGCCACGCGCGCATTTCTGCTTCGTATGCGGCTTTGCGAACTGCAAGGTCATTGTCTGTTGCAAGACCGCGAACTGCTGCGATCGGCATTGTCTTTGTTCCGGTAGGAAGATGTACGTCTACCGATAACTGCGAAGTGAGATCGCTCTGCAAGCGTCCCCATGCCGATGAGCCAGTTGTACCAAGTTCGGCGTATAGGCCCTCTTCGGCTTCACTCATTTGGTGAATTGCACGGTCTTGAAGGCGAAGTAATGGCCCCAGGTGTTCGCGAGCCTCATCACTTACCTGCTGCAGTGCATTGGCATCAAGGCTGGCAACCCAGTCGGCAAGTCGAGCGAGTAGTGGAGAGATGCGTGCATCGAGGTCTTCAATTTCGCTGAGCAGTCCCTGGGCTTGCTCGTGACGTGAATCGGTGCTGACTGTTGCATAGACATATGAAAGGAGGATCTCCTGCTCATCAACTGTCTTATTGAAGGTCTGAATTACCACATCTGCGGCTGCACCATCTTGTGCGTTCGGTGTGCGAGGGTCGACGGAACGAATGTTGTGCGTTTCACACAGTGCTTCAAGCCGAGCCACATTCGAACCAGCACGTTCCATAGCGTCGGTGAATGAACGAGCAGTAAATGACTCATGGACGTCGGTGACTGACCAGCGTGGAAGTGGGGTTTCGTTTTCAGCAGTAAATGACATGCCGAAAAACTAGTTCACATCTCCAACAAACGCACGTTGCTGGTTGGTGACGCTAAAGCCAAGTGACTTGTACAGCCTGACCGCACGCTCGTTATCGGCATCGACGTGCAGCATGCCTGTAGAGATTCCTGCACGCTGTAAGTGGGTGAGACCGGCGATGGTGAGGGCACGTCCAAGTCCTTTGCCGCTAAATCGTGGGTGAACTGCAATCACGTAGATTTCGCCAAGCACGGGAGCGGTATCAAGATGCACTTTTGTCCAGCAAAAGCCAGCAAGTTCGTCGCCCTCGTTGAGCAGCAAAAATCCGTTCGGGTTAAACCACGGCTCTTGTTTGCGTGAGTCAAGTATGGACTGGGTCCAACCTCCTTGTTCTAAGTGATCTGCAAACGCAGCATTGTTCACTGCAAGCCAACGCTCGTCATCGACGCCGCTTTGAAATGGAGTGGTCACAATGTCGGTTGCTTCATGCAGAGGCAGTGCTACCCGCATTTGCAGCGTCGTGCGGCCCTCGTTGAGTCCAATTGATTTAGCAAGCGTCTTGTGAATTTCGTTTGGTTCAAAAACCCACCAATGCACGTGGCCACCACCGGCTTCACGAATCACTTTGATTGCTTCAGACAACAGTTCTGGTCCGATAGATGCCATTTCATAGCGATGATGAGGATGCACGACGAGGTCAAGTGCCCACGAATCATTTCCGCGCGACACTTGGCAATAGGCAACGAGATGATCGTGCCCTGGTTGCCAACCCAACAGTCCTACATAGCCAGGTCGACCGCCTTGACGAAGATCGATCCATAAATGGTCGGAGAGTGGGCGTTGTCCATCGGCACGTTCGACGGCGAGTAACAACTCGTTAACTTCGGACAAATCATCGGATGGCAGTCGACGTTTGATGTCCAGATGGGCCATAACGCTCAGGCTATCGGTGTGACTCGCTAGTGTTCGGAACCATGGCCGCTAAGAAAGCAACTGCAAAGAAAGCAACTGCAAAAAAGGTCGCTAAGAAGCCAGCCAAAAAAGCGCCAAAGAAGATCGTGGATCGTTCGGCTGAAATCTTGAAGCGACTCAAGGTGATTTACCCCGTTGCAATATGTGAGCTCACGCATGAAAACGCTTTCCAACTACTTGCCGCCACTATTTTGTCTGCGCAGTGCACCGATGCCCGCGTGAACATGGTGACTCCTGCATTGTTTGCAGAGTTTCCAACAGCGGAGAAATTGTCTCAGGCAAACATTCAACGCGTTGAGGAACTCGTTCGATCAACTGGTTTCTATCAAACGAAAGCAAAGAATCTCATCGGCATGGCTTCTGCCGTGATGACTCGTTTTGATGGCGAAGTTCCACGAGAAGTAGAGGATTTGATCACGCTTCCAGGTGTAGGTCGCAAGACTGCAAACGTGTTGCGAAGCGTCGTGTTCGATTTACCTGGACTGGCTGTCGACACACATGTCGGTCGGCTTTCGCGTCGTCTGGGCCTCACGGTTGAAGAGGATCCGGTAAAGGTCGAATACGAATTGAACGCACTCTTTCCACCACAGGACTGGGGTGGCTTCAGCCTCAGACTCATCCTTCATGGACGTCGCGTGTGCGATGCCAAAAAACCAGCGTGTCATTCGTGTGAATTCAGCGACATCTGTCCATCTTCAGCGATGCCGAGGGCACAAATGGCTAAATCTGCGGGATCTCGCAGCAAGAAGTAGCCCCGCAAATTTTGCGCCAAATATTCATATTCGCTAATTTATGTGCTCCGCCTAGACGTATGTTTAGAGCGAAGGCGATTTCGGGTCCGCCGCCTGAAGTCGCGTGATACGGGCCCCTTCGGGGGCCCTTGTCATATCTCCAATCAGTTTTCTGAGGGCGCCGTCTAGGATTTCGCGGTGCCTCGCGATATTTCCTCCAACACAGCAAGTACTCGCGCAGAGCTTGCTGCACTCGCAAGCACACTGGAGCAATGCAGAGACCGCATTTCGGCACTTGCGGAAACGCGTGCAATGGCGGTTCGCGACCCCAACAACGCCGACTCAGGAGATGACCTGCTGACTGCAATTTATGAAGCGGAACGCGGCCTGAATAATTCCATTCGGTTGGTGCAACGTGCGGCGAAGCAGGGTCGCTTGTAATGAATATCTATCCAAGCCGCGAAGAGTTCCAAAAACTTGCAACTGCCAACACCGTGATTCCAGTGTGGACCGAAATGCTTGCCGACGTAGAGACACCGGTTGCTGCATATATGAAACTGGTGGGTGATAAGCCAGGGTTCTTGCTTGAGTCTGTAGATCACGGAGAACGCTGGAGTCGTTATTCATTTGTGGGTCGCGACCCTCTTGCCACGTTGACACTTCGGAACGGATCTATCACTGTTGATGGCGCGCTTCCTCAACACATCAATACACAAGACGGAATGTTGGCTGCAATGGAATCTTTGCTCGCCGTATACAAGTCTCCATTGTTCCCAGAACTTCCACCGCTGCAAGGCGGACTCATGGGGTTCTTGGGGTACGACGTAGTGCGCGAAGTTGAACAACTACCAAACATTCCTCGCGACGATCGCAATCTTCCCGATGCGGTGATGTGCATGATTGGATCGCTCGCTGCCTTTGATCATTGGAAGCAACGTGTGTATCTGTTGGAAAGCGTTCCAGTATTTGAGTTGAGTGCAGCACAAATTGATGCCGCTTACGACGAAGCAATCGTGCGTATCCATGGTGCAGTTGCCGACTTGACCAAACCGCTTTCGTATTTACCGGTTGAACCTCCCACCGAAGATGACAAGAAGCAACAGTTTGTTGCACCTGTAAATGGTTCCGACTACCAGCGTTCAGTGGAGTCGGCAAAGGAATACATTCGCGCGGGCGACATCTTCCAAGTGGTGTTGTCACAACGGTTCGATATCGAACTCGATGCCGAGCCTTTCGACATGTATCGCGTGCTTCGCCAAGTGAACCCAAGCCCGTATATGTATTACGTGAAGCACGATGACGTGACCATTGTGGGCAGTTCGCCAGAGCCGATGGTGCAATTGCAGGGTGGGCGAGTAATCAGTCGCCCAATTGCCGGAACGCGCAAGCGGGGTCGCACAGACGAACACGATCGCAAACTTGCAGCAGAGCTACGCGAGAACCCGAAAGAAGTTGCCGAGCACGTGATGTTGGTGGACTTGGCGCGTAACGACGTAGGCCGAGTTGCCAAGTTCGGTTCAATGAACGTGGACGAAT
>Ga0207936_1000194_pt1 | contig 13439 bp, 9 predicted proteins | sample LakMenEpi19Nov10_FD_150715 | JGI IMG/M metagenome (GOLD analysis project Ga0207936, IMG submission 150715) | Freshwater microbial communities from Lake Mendota, WI - 19NOV2010 deep hole epilimnion (SPAdes) | ecosystem: Environmental > Aquatic > Freshwater > Lake > Epilimnion/Euphotic zone ... | reverse complement strand
TAATAACCCCCCTAATCGCTCCGGTTATCGTCGTATTTCTACCTAACTTGCCAAATATACTTATAATTCATTAATATGAAAAAAATTAAAATATCATAAAAAGCACCATAAAACCTCAATAATCAACCGTTAGTACTCGTAGTCGGAAAAAAAAAATCAGAGACTCAAAAGGTTCTTTCCCACATACTTTCTTCTGAAATTTTTTATTCGCAAAAATATGGCAGAATATTATATTTTGGATAAAAAAAATATTAATCATAATCAATCATTTTAGATTAATCAAACTACAAAAACGAATTCAAATACTAATAAGTGTGCGATATGCTTGATTAAGCAGTCAAAGATTAGATTATAAATATACTGCTGGTTGTAAATCTATAAATTATTGACAAAAGATTGACGGATGCAATTTAAAAAATAATAGGCATTAGAAATACATATATGAAAGGGATTATATCAGTAATTCTTAAGTGTCAACTAGTAACATAATTACCAAAGTAACTTTTTTGCTTATTTAACACATACTTTGTTACATAAAACCAACAAATGTAGAGAATAATGCAAGTATTTGGATTAAAAAATCAAAAAAAAAAAAAAAACAATGAAATATTTGTCTTCAGCAACGGCAAATTATCCATAATTCAGATTTAATGATCATAAATCAAACTTTAACATCCAACTTTGATGAGGCGCTAATCTTTAAGTTTGAATCGCTTACTTATGGTAACTCTTCATTAACAAGTTAATTTGGCTTTCTTATAACCATGGTGTGTTTTCTTTATGCCAATTATGCAACTAAGCCCAATTTTTAATGTTAGCGAACCCGTAACTTATTTGTTTGTTCCTACCAAGCATCCAATCCAATCTCTACTTATGATTCTTATGAACGTGCCTACTCCAATATTATTTCATTGCATTTTGTTTGCATCTCTTGTAATGATCGTTGCAATTATCTGACTTTATCTCGGAGTTATTTTTTTATATGTTTGGTTTTTGTTGATCTTTAACTGGTTGACCAAGATGAGTTTAGTTCGCTTATTCTGTCATTCTACTTAATTTTTTTTATTAATTAAAACATAATATTTATATATTTACCATGTTTAAAAGGGGAGCACCTTTTCAGGTACCACAAATTCCAGGGACAAGAAAAATTAACGCATTATAAAACAAGCCTGTCTTTCAGCCAGTTCAATATCAAAACCCACCTAGCAATCATGTTTAACTTAAATAGACTTTGAGTTCATCACAAAGCGTTTTTGATTAAAAATTTTGTTTTCAATTAGATAGTCCACTACAGTAAGATCCAACTCTTTTCTGGAAATATTAATTAACGAACCAAGTTTCTGGTTAATATCTGAGAAGAATAATATTCAGGTAGTTATTTCAAGTAATTAAGATAAATGCAATTTGTATCAAGAAGTTTGTCATAATCATAAATTCCACAAACAATTTACATATCAGCTGATAATGTAGTTGGATATAGAAACAAAAATGGAGTTCCAACATCGAGAATATGTGCACTACATTTATGTTAAGCACAAGCAACTTTAGATGATACAGATACAAAAGTATATGATTTACTCTATAAACAAACACAAGATATAGCATGGGATATCCCATTTAATCAGACTGAATTGAAATTCAGAATTAACTTTGATTAAGTTCAAAAATCTGGTGATTTAAATATTCCGCTAACTTGCCAATTTGATATCAGACATGCTGGAAAATGATCAAAATAAAAATCTAATTTATTATTATATTTTTTATGGCATCAATTGCTTTACGAGGATTCGCAAGCATAGCTAGCAGAGCACCTGGTGTAATGCGAACAATATGGAGCGCCGTAAAAGCTTCACCAGCTCTGACTTCGATAAAAAATGCTATTATAGGATAATTAGTTTCGTCTGGCATAAAAATGGTTGATTAGAAAATGTAAAATAAATCCAAGTCATTGAGGAATATCTGGGATATTTCAAGAAAATAAATTTTAAAGAACACAAAAAAGAGAAATCAATATAAGATTAAAAAAATTTGATTATTTATTATTTTTTTAAAATGTTTACTTCAGATATCGATAATAATACCACTTAGATGTTCAGTCTTCTTGTACAAATCATACACATGATAATTTCATTGCTCATGTACCGTTAAGTATACAAAAACAGTTCTAATTAAATACACGAGCAAAAAAATATATGATAATTTATTGGTTTATTTAGATCAATCAAATAGTTTTTTTAAATCTTTAATCGGATTAAACACTTTTTTCATACCAAATTTGCCTTAGAATTAGGGGATCTCTGAATCATACAATTTTTATAGTATTTAAAACACTATTTATTATCTTTTTTAGTGTCCAATAAGGGGACTCTTCCACATAACCTCATTCATGAGAGCTGATTATTGCGGCTTTAATTAAAATTGAACTTGGTTTTAAGGACCTTCGTACCATTAAACTTTCTTTTAAATAAACTATTTTGCATTTGATGCACGCAAACACATTTTCATATGAGATTACTTTAATGAAGCTAACTTAAACTATTGGAGACACCAAGGACATGCATTCTTTCGTTAATGCATGATTTTAAATAGTTATTTCTACGTTTATCTAAGGTGAATTCTCTAATAGTGTCTTGTCATATTTTACGAAGATATGCTTAATTAACAAAAAGCACAATTTGGCAAGTGCTCTTTTCTAAATTTTGCAAATTATTTCCTTAAAATCGGATATATTTTAAGCCTTCTAGACAATTTAAATTACCTTCTCACTTGATTATACACTTATCTTGTATGGAGTCTTGGTTTCATCAGATATCTTTAATACTATGGAGAATAAACAAGGCTTTTGTATTTCTAGCCCCATTTGTTTTGCATTTTTTAAATTTATCTTCTTTATCTTTACCTTTTAACTCTGGAAATATTTGATCTGTGTATTGATTTCAAAGTACTTTTTTGCTTATATTTATCTTGTTTGATTTTTTTTTGATTTTCAAAGTTCTATGATATTAGATCCTTAATGTCATCTTGTAATTAGATTCCAATTTATGATTCTGATTAAACCTAAACATCGATTACATGCATTTGCGCATCTTTAAGCATTTCTTTTTTAAATCGTTAAATTTTTCGAAGCATCAATTCACTTGATGTATTTTAATATAAAGTTTACAACTACTATTTATTCAACGATTGAAGTCCATTAATTCTTTACTTCTGAATGATCGTGCTAATGAGCCTTTATTTTTGGCTTTCCATTAATTCAAAGCTGCCTTTAATTTGTTCTTTAAGTTAAACATTTTTAACAATTATATTCTATTTCTCTTTTTGTAGATTCTGCTTCTATTTCTATATATTGATATCAGGATCAAATAACAACTTTACGACTAACTCGGGAAAATCGATTGCATCGTCTTAATCCAGTGTTTAAAGATGCTAAAGTATTTGTTTTTTGTTTTTTCTCAAAAGAAAATTTTTTTGAATTGCCGAACAAAATAAATCAAAATCACTTTGCTAATAATCAATTATTAAATTTAGTTTTTAACTTGGGGACATTTCCTGAAAGTGACAAATAACTTTATCCAATTATTTATTTAGTAAATCACATTATTCCGAACTGATTTCATAAACATTAATATTTTTGTCATTGAGAAACCTCATTACCACTGCATTTTTTGCAGACTATCCGAGAAAGTCTATAACAAAAGAACTGAGTTCTGATTTCATTTAAAAAATATTTGAGATGATTGGATTAAAAATATCGAGTATAATAAATTAATATGATTGGCTGGATTTTTATATAAAAATAATCCAACCATCGATCATATATTATAAAATCGAGCCAATCATAATTTAATTTATAAATGGCGTGATTATATATTATAAAATCGATCCAATTATCGACATTATTAAACTCACAAATGTTGTCTAAAGCAAGTAAATATCTTGCAAAGCACTCTCACCAAAATAGAATCGCTTAATCAAACCAGATTTAAGTGACCCTAGCCTATAAATAGGTTGATCCACAAGTTCATCAGTGCAAAAAATCAGACATGATTGCCCAGCATTCATCAAACATGAAACATCAAGTATCAACTCCAAACAATCCAAGTGGAATACTTTATGCCCAAAACAATACTTTAGACTTTTTTTAGCAGCAGATAGCTCGAAGTTTTGAAGAGTATGCAGAAACACAAAAATAGGAACAAAAAAAACGGAAAATGGTCAAGAAATATCCAATTTGGAAACCTGTAATGTGGGTGGATCGCAAAAAGACATAACGGGAATACTATACAACATAATTGCTCGCTTAATTGGACTAAAAATTTGAGCCTGCAAGAGTTTGTATCGCACGAGCAAAAAAAAATATGACAAAAATGATGAAACGCGTAAGACAAGAGATAGGGTCAACAAATTAAGAGGCTGTTTTAGTTCCAAGAGTCATTGTTGGGAGTTTCTTGATGTCATTGAAAAAAAGAATCCTAATTACAAAGAGATAAATCTATCAGATTGCACAGTAATATGAGGAGGTTATATAAAAGTCAATTTAATTTAAGGACTCATGTGTCTAATGGAACAAAACAGTTATGAAAAAACAACATTATGAAATGATACACGCAAGGGATGCTGCTTTACAAGCAGGTTAACGGGTTATGATAGCAATTGAAAACATGAAAGGTCTGATTAATAAAGCTTAAAAAATGGCAATTAAAAGGATTCGGTGGCCACAAAATTTTGACATGGATGGTGAACCAATTCCAATTTAAAGTTAAGAAGAAGTACTCATAAAACGATAAAAATGATTATTAAATAGGTTATTTTAAATCATCTGCCATAAACATTGATTCCAATTGAAGTATATTAAACTATTACACTTGACCTTGTAAATATGTACATAGTTTGTTCTCTTGGAAAGTTATCATATGGATGTGTGTTCAAAAGAACATCAAATTGCCTAACTTGTCTACAATCCATTCCTGTAAGATGGTATGCTGAATGTGCATATGGTTAGAAGCCATAAACATACCCAGCCTTTCCAACATATCTATTTTAATGCACATGTGCCATTCCAAGAGCTGTATCGGAATTTACGGTTTGTCTATTCCAAACTGTAGACTATCTATTTGTAGAACTATACATTGGCTTTTTATTTGATATATCGTAGCACCTTTAGTTAATTGCGAAGTTGTACGCATTTATTCTTGGCCAGGGATTCACTTTATTGAACATGAAATTATTTGACCAAAATATTTGTTAAATAAAAGCAGAATTATCAGCTCCTTAAACAAAACAGGGATTTCCTCCATTCCCAAGTAGTGGCTGGGACGGATAATATTACATATTGACTCTAAGTTGAAACTTCGTAATATTGTTTGAAATTCGGAAATGTTTTCTACAAAAACTATAATGTTGATAGTCAAGAGGGACAAATAGAACAACTATTTAGTTTAAAGCTTAAGAAGTGCATGCAACTGGCCAGTTATTATTCAAATTTTATCCTTTTATGACTTGATATTGGTTTCCAAGAGTCCACATATTGCAATTGATAAGTATTTTTTACATCAGCGATTTACTCAAATACTAGTCAATTTGAGGGTCATAAAATTGATATGTATGCATTTTGTAGAACACTCTTTTTATTACAAAAGCCCTTTGCTGCATTAAACTCATTCCTTGTGAGTCCAATTAGCTCACGTCATTGTAACCAGTTGTAAACATAGCGTATTTATCGATAGTAAATTACAACAATATTTAATTTAATGCTTTTATCGGCAATAAAACAAATTGATCTTATGGGATTAACAACCCCAATATTGCAGAAATAATTGGGACCTTAAAAATTCTCTTTGAAATTGGAATTTTTTGACTCAATATTATCCCATTTTTCATCTGACATTGTGGGATTGTTGGAGAAATCATTGGCTACCTAACACCTTTACAAAAGTTTGGCGAATAAAGAGACGTAAATCCATGAATTCCAGTTTAATTTGGCACTTGTTGAATTGAAGATCCTGTAAATGAGTAATCAGTAAAAATAACATCTGGTTGTATTACTTTGTACTACAACCCACTTTACCATTGAGTTAAGGGATCGTTACCAAGTACAGATCTGTCCAATTATACTTGAGACGATGGTTTAGAAGTAGTAGAGTCTGCATATGTTGTATTTTGAATGGAATCAAGATACTAAGCCCTTAAATTTTTTAGATATCCCGTTTTTCTCAATGAATATTGGCTTACATGCCCTGTTGTTATTGCTGGATAATTTGCTGGGTACGGAAAATTAGTAGCAATGTTAACTTACTTTTGTCCCGTTGACATGAGAGCTGGATTTAAATTGATCAACGTATGACTGACTATATTTGTTGATTGCGTTGATGAAATATCTCTAGGTCTTCCAGAAACTTGAGTTTTGGTCTCACTCTGAATAAAGGTTGATGTTTGTGTTGGTATAATTGTCGAATTTCCATGTATAATCATCTAAGACCCAGTGTAATCTCCTGTATTTGAACCAATCGCTCCGATATGAGTTCCTGGCACTAGTGCAACATTTGATGATTTAGCAAATTTTAAACCACTTGATACGCTTTATATATTTGAATAACCTAATCCTTATGTTTATCTGCCTTATGCATACATTTAAGATAATCCTGTATCAGTGAGCCAAGCAGCCAATACAGAATATTATGGGATCCTTTAAATTTATTTATTTTTTGAATTAACAACTAATTGTTAAATAAATGATTGGGCAGATGAGTCCACCTGCAGACCCCCCACTGGTAAATATTAAGAATTAACTTAAACTTACAATTATAAATGAGATCTGTATGGATCCATCACTCCCGATATTACAGATTGTATTAATATTTTTACAAGCTATCCAGGCCAAAAAACACCTCCACTAGCAAGTGGCTAAATTGTCCATTATTTAAATGTTGAGAAAAAACCCTTTGGATTAATATTGTTGTATTGAAGTTATGCTGGATAATCCATAAAGATTTAAGTAATAAATATTTAATTATTATAATCATTTTAAATCACTTTCTTTCTGTTCACAATATCCTTTTTTATTGATTTTGTATTCTCCACCAATCCCATGCTTTATTCATAACATTTTATTAAGAATCTTGAGCCACTATCTCTCTGTCATTAATAACTTTATTTCTGACATCTGGAAACTGTTTTAAGTTACCAGATTCCCATATATTTTTTGTAGCCAATATAGCATATTTATTATATGCTTGAATTGCCTATTCTACCAATCTATTAACTGTATTTGTATCAGCATTACCTAACATAAGTCTTTTAAGATTTAATGAAAAAAACCTTGACTATCTTTGCATTGTTTCTAAAAAAATTCTATACAACTCTTGTAATGCAGATTTTAAGAGATCATTTTATTTTTTAAGCTGACTACTATCTCCTCCACCTCCTCCACCTCCTCCATCTGGGTTATTTTACTTAAAAGATATGAATTTATTAATTTTATCTCCTATTTCACTAATAGAACTTTGCAAAGTTGTATAGCCGTTCATTGGTATGATTGATAACTGACTTTTGGCTAAACCTTTAATTATTTCCATAAGTTATTTTAAAGAATCTGATTTTTTTTTTGGATCTTTTTATAATTATTTTATTAACTAATCTATCTTTTTCTGATCTTCCAAAAGTCTGGTTGCTGTATTTTTTAAAGTAACTGTATTTTTAGCTAATAAATCAGTATTTACCTGACTTTGTTTTGAATTTTAGATTATTTATTTTAATGATAAATTTGTTTTTGATATAGATTCGTTCGCTTGAACTGACATACCTGGCATGCCTTTTATGCTTTCATATATTGTATTAATGCTTTTAATATTTTCAAACTATCTTTCATTAATTAAGGGCAGATTTTTGATAATGTCTTTGGACTGATTAACTTTATTTGCAAAACCTTAAAATTGCTCGTCTAAGTCACGAAAATTTGTATCTAGTTTTATTTTTTTTTAATTTAGTTCTTTAACAAAATTAGCAACCCATTATGTTTGTGACTATTGATTACTCGCAACCAAATCATAAATATCCCATATTCTCTAACCCATCTATGACAAACCGCCATTTGAAAATGGTGGAAATGACCTTAAAGTATTGATTATTAGCTAAGTATTAAAATATCCCTTTTATGCTACTCTATGAACAGCCTGAACTTAGTTTTTTATAGATTTAATTTAATTCATAATTTAGTTTAGACCCCACATTATCAATGAAATCTTGTTTGCGATCTCAAAAAGCCCATTGTAAATGGTTTGTAGCCCACTATATAACACTCCTAATTAATAAGAAACTCGCTGTATTACATTAGTATTCTCTTGCATAATTTGATTTGCTTGTCCTTGCAATTATTGGAACTGTAATGACAATGCCAATTAAATTGATGGATTAAACTACGATACTAGATATTTATTGTTTGTCAAATTTACCTTCAATTGATCAACTTGCCATGCATAATAACTAATACCTTGAGAAACTGAATCTATTATATATTGCGATTGGAATGCAAGCATCGAATGTAAAGCATTCATTTCTATATTTTATGTAAAATACAATCCTTTGTCTGTATTAGAACCAAAATCAAGATCACTTTAGTCTCCATTGAACTTCGGCTATTGATTATAATTGTAAGGCTGGGATTAAAAATTTTATTATAATTTTTGATCTTCTTATTCTTTTACATCATCATCTATTTCAATGACCATTTTTTATGGTCTATTGTTTAATTTCGATTGTTTCATACTTCCACTTTTAATTTCTTTATTCTTCTTCTTATTTTTTTTGATTAACTTTTTATCTTGATTTAATCCATTACGTTGTTTGTTATACATTGATTACTCTTATTTAGTAAATTGATTTTTACCATCATCTTAAAGTTTAAGACTCATATTTATAAATGTTTTTCTTTAGGAACCTTAACTATTTAACACTGCCAATTTTTGTGACTGTTACGAAAAATCTTTAATTGGTTGTGAGGCGGCATTTCCATATTATTGTATTTTTAAACTAATTCTGTTACAATCATCACCAATAGCTTTTTATAATTCTGCAAGAGATTTTTAATTATATTTATTAGCTTGACCCGGCATTAATGGCTTTACTCTTTACACATTATTTGCAAAAGACAAGGCAATTTAGTTTAATAATTCTATAAATTGAACCATAGTAGCATATTCTGTCAAATGCAACTGAACCCTCACAGTATTAGGTAACTTTTAAATAAACTAGAGAGCCGAACCTTTAAATTAGGCGAATGACTTTGCAACTTGTACGAGATACGTAAAAGAAGTAAATACTTGTGTGTGTTTTTCTTGATTTTTTGCTTATACAGCTGTTTTTCCCATTTTACTCTGTATTTACTGTGATTTTTTGGAAACTTCTGCAACATTCGCTGCTATTTTTTTTATCTATTGTATTTTTCTTTACCTCTATAATAATTGTTGTTATTTTTTGGATTATAACTGTTTTTAGATGGATGCAGCTGATTTAATTTTTGCTTGATCACTGCTAATTTATATTTATTCCTGTAGATATTTTATTTATTATTAAACCTTTAATTATAGAGCTTTGCGTTGGTCTGTAACTTTTTTTGACAATGATACTATCTATTAAGATTTTGAAATCAGATCAATATACTTCTAACTGATTTTTTTTTAGTCTGGATTAGGACTGTATTTAACACCAAAATTATAAGGAGATGAAACCGTGTTAAGTGGAATTTAATTATAACTATCACGCATTCCCGGCATCATATCAGCCATTCCTCTCATCTTTGCTTATTTCTCATTAATGTTTACATCATATATTATATTTGATTATGACAAGAAAGGATAATTAACAGACTCATTTTTGATATTTCTATACAAGCCATTTTTGACAAAATAATAAGCTGCTGCATAAACAAATACAACGGGTGAAATTGGAACTCCTTAATCAATTGTTTGTTTAACCAATGAATCAACTACAGATTTCCCAAAATCTATAAGAACAGCTCTAGCTGAAACAATTGCAATCGCTGTTCTACGAACATCAATAAAAAACTATTAGTGTGATTATTTGAATTATTTTGTGGTAAACATGAACATATTATTGGTTTGAAGTTCATCTGCTATAAAAAGGAATTAGCCCAATGTGTGATGGAATTTATTTGTATCCGTAATAAGTCTTGATTCTAAAACTCTGAAACCAAAATTAATAGACTTCAGTTATTTGCCAACCGAATTATATATTTCACCTATTTTTTATGCAATAGCGAATACTCTGGCTTAATTACTTGGTGATCCGTAAATTCTACCAAGATTTCTAAAATAATTAGTTCCTGCGGATTCTGCTTTTTGTATCAGTTAGTAGCCTTGATCTTGGGGATATTGGATTTAATTAATTAATGCTTTTTAAATCTAATATTGACTTTTTTATTGATTTCTTGTTGTAGCAGATATAACCTTTCTGGCGACTTTTGATAATGTTTAAAACATTAAAAAATGATTATTATAAAAAATCAATAAATACTTCCGCCCATTTTTAAAAACTAAAAATACATTTTCGTGGCCTTCCTTTGTAATGATTAAATTGCCATTTGTTTTAAAAGTGTATTCTTCATTTAATTTGGTAGAATACTCTTATTATTATGTTTGACAGTGATTCCTAATTTGCTTATTCTGAAAACTAAGTCATACTATGTTACGTTGTATGTTGTGTCGTCATAACCTCCAATAATATTTGTTGCTTTCTATTAAAGCATTTTCACATCAATAAAAAAAGTTCCCCATGGTATTAATTTCATTATCAATTATATTTATTCTTTTATACCATCAGTACTTTTAACCTTTGCGCTGAGCATGGCTAGATCAGCATGTTTAAATGCTGCACATTTATATATTACACTCTATACATCCTGTCCCATTTATCGTTAAATCCTTGTTGCAAGTTTTTCTGAAGGATAATAAAACAATTTTTTAGCAATATTATTACATTATTACTAAATTGATTTAGCTGAGAAATATGTCTCTCTAAGTTTTTTTTTCATTTAGAATTATATATCAGGTTTTTTATCATACCCTAGCTTTTGAAGTTAGTTAAAAATCTATTGCACATCTGTTTTATTTTTGTAATCTTTAATGATAGCTTCTGTATTTTACTTTTTTTTATAATTAATTTACTAATTCTATAGCTTTATTCTTCTATTTTGGAGCTAAGACATTTGCTCTTATAAGCTATACATTTCCCCCTTTATTTTTTAATTTTAGTTTGAGATCAATAATAAATTTCTATTCGAATCTTTAAGTTATTGTCTTACCTTTTATAATTATTCTGATATTCTCCTATTTTAAAGAGTAGGTGCATTATTATTTCTTTAAATTTCTTACCGAAGTTGTTTCTATTTTCTTAATAACTAAGAAACACGATTCTAGAGCATTTCATTAGTGGCTTTAATTCTATTTAATTAATCACTATTATTTTTTTCTTTAACATTACCTGCATTGTTACTTCTAGTGGAAGTAAATGCTAATACACCTTTTCTTAAATCTCCAATAAGTTGTGCTTATCTATCTATTGACCATTTACCACCAGTCTCTTCTGTCATTCTTTTTTCAGCCCTAAGGAACTCCCTTTAATCTTATGTGATGAGCTTACCGAGATATTTAGAGTCACTGACGTCTAAATATGAGATGTCTTTGCTCATAATAATAAATCCAAAATAATAATTATAATAACTCAATTAATGTAAGATCGTGTTAAAGTTGATGCAAGTAATTTATGGCTAATCGCATAAAGATAAATGGCAAAGTTAAAACCCCAAAATCCGATGGTGTTAAATAATATTTCATCTCAATAAAAACTCTCCATATAATCTGTTTTCAAGAAAGTCAATAATAAATAATTAACCAGCATATTGCCAAAAGGAATTTACAATATCACATAAAACAAATAGCAAGTTCCATAATCAGTTAAATTTTTGGATTTTTATGCACAGAAAATGGGGTTTTTGAAGATGGGATAAATATACTAGAATCAAGGAAACCGATATATTGGGAGAATATAATAAATTTCAAAGGAAGGTTAAAAATTCTATAAACCATTTCCAAACTTTTAAAATAAAAGATCAATTTAAACACCGAATCTCCAGCAAAATCTGTCCTTCAAGGCGACAAATGCGATATAAAAGTGGAATCAATTCGTCAAAGCATAAGCATAATTAGCTTAGTTTTTAAATAATGTTTCAACTCCTTAAGGGAGAAAATAGCAAATACTATCTTTAGCAAAATCATCTTCAACCGGAACAGATCAATTGAGAATACTTGCGTCAATTTTTTTTTTGTATTTTGATTAGAAATCATCAAATACTAATTACTTCGGAATAACTGATATTTAACGGTTGAAAAATCTTATTGAAGTTAAAGATAAAGGTTTAGAAGTAACATATAACAATGTAAATCAATATATCCAAACTAATGCGACAAAAAACTATCAAGTTATATCTGGATTTCATTAATACAAAGTATAATCGATACGACAATCAATATCAGCCTAATAATACAATATGATAAAACCTTTTCTTGACGACAAAAAAGCATTTGTACCAAAATAAATGATACAACAGACAATAAATGATTCATAGTGGTTCCAAATATTCAATAAAAATGAGCAAAAATCATCATCATCATTAGTAATTACAATTTGGCCATATGGACAACGTTGGTTCAGACCTCATAATTATTTATATTGATTTTTTAAAATTAAACTTTTAATTGATGCCCAAAAGCAAAAAATCTGCAATCATGCTGTTATCGTTGGTTATTCTAACAATATAATTTGATCTTGGACAAAAAAACACATAAAATGAAATGGAAAACCATATACTTAAATAATTTATCACTTTTCGGGACATAGATACATAATTTCAGCAATTTAAAAAAGAATGGAAACATAAAATGATTTAATTCGTTATTTAACAACTTTAAATTTCTGAAGAAGACAAAAATGAAGTGAGAAAAAATCCAGATTACTTTTTAATTGACTTTGATACATATAAAATATTGAGAATGGAATGTGAAATCAAAAATTGATTGTATTTTGTTTCATCAATGCCTTTAATTTATCTAAGATCTCCAAGTTTCTCTAAAGCTAAATCTTTGCTGGAATGTCGTAAGCAGCAGTCGCAATTTTAATATCTTTCTTCATTTTATTTATCGATATTTCAATCGTTTATTCGAATTCTCCGTAAATGTTGATAAGATCGGCCATTATCAAATTAAAATAAGATTATAAAGTCAAATCTAATTGATAATGGCATTACTTGAAGAATTATTAAGGCATATTCAACTTAGTTAAGCATCTATATCTGTATTGATTAAGTATTGCTATTCAATATAAGGTCTTGAACTCTTAATCATCTATTCCAGCAAATAATATTT
>Ga0207936_1000192_pt1 | contig 13526 bp, 11 predicted proteins | sample LakMenEpi19Nov10_FD_150715 | JGI IMG/M metagenome (GOLD analysis project Ga0207936, IMG submission 150715) | Freshwater microbial communities from Lake Mendota, WI - 19NOV2010 deep hole epilimnion (SPAdes) | ecosystem: Environmental > Aquatic > Freshwater > Lake > Epilimnion/Euphotic zone ... | reverse complement strand
TGTAGACCTCGCGCAACTCGACAGCCGTATCTGGCCCCAGGCATGAAAACATCAGAAAGCCACCAACTTTCAAAGCGCTGTGCCACTGCGCCAGAAGCGCCTGAGGGTCGGCCGCCTCATGCAGCGCCATGTTGGCCCACAGCATGTCGACGCTGGCTGGCAGAAGCGCCTCAAAACGCGTCGCCGGGCGAAACCAGCCGGCAGGCTGCCACCACTTTTTCGCTATGTTTTTTATAGCTTCTTGCGCACGTATTTGTTGTTTCTCAGCAATAAAACATATAGATTTTGAATACTTTTCAGCCAGTTTTCGATGGTTTTGCAGACCACCACGCACTGCACCCCAATGCGCCCAGGCTTGTGGCTGCAGCTTGATCCACTGCAGTCGGTCCAGCATCCGGCTGGCCACTTCTTCATGCAGCCAGGGCGAAGTCGATGGTGCGATGCGTTGCCAGCGGGCAACGGCTACAGGGTCAAGCGTAGGTGGGCGTTCAGTTTTCATGATTTGCGCCCGAGTATATTGACCGGGTGTTCAAACGCCTGTTGCAAAGCCCATTCTCACATCTCGCCCAGCGGCTACCCAGCCAGTGCGCGGTTTGCCGCGCCTGGCCGTCAAAGCCGGTTTGCAGCGCCTGCATGGCACGTTTTGTGACTGACAAGCCGCGCTGCAAACGCTGCGCTATTGCCCTCCCCACCGATCTGTCGATGGGGCAGCGCATCAACCCTGGCGTGTGTATCGACTGCATCCAAAAGCCGCCGCCGATTGATTCCGCGCTGGTGCTGCTGGACTACGGCTACCCCTGGTCTGGCTTGATCAGCCGCTTCAAATTTGGTGAGCACCCCGGCTGGGCAACTTTTTTTACGGCCACACTTTTGGAAGCACCTGGCGTGAAGCAAGCTTTGACTAACCTGCAAAGTACCGACCTGATCTTGCCTGTGCCCCTGTCAAAAGAACGCTTGCAAACCCGCGGTTTTAATCAGGCTTGGGAATTAGCCAGCGCGCTGGCAAAACAATCTGGCTCCTCCGCCAAAACAGACAGTACCTTGCTCATACGGGTTAAAAATACCCGTCCCCAAACCGAGCTGCTGCGGCAGGAGCGGCTGGCCAACGTCAGGGGCGCGTTTCAGATTGACCCGTTGCGCGTGTGTGAACTTGCAGGCCGGCGCGTGATACTGGTCGATGATGTCATGACCAGTGGCGCATCTCTTTTTACAGCGGCTGAGGCACTGCGTGCAGCAGGTGCAAGCCACATCACCGGCCTGATACTGGCCAGAACACCACGCTAGATTTATGTTCAATATTGTTTTGGTTCAGCCTGAAATCCCGCCGAATACCGGTAACGTCATTCGCCTGGCTGCCAACACCGGCTGCCGCCTGCATTTGATTGAGCCTTTGGGCTTTTCAATGGACGACAAGCATATGCGCCGCGCCGGGCTGGACTATCACGAGTACGCTGAACTCAAACGCCACGCCAGTTGGCAAGCGTTTGTCAGCGCTGAAAAGCCCGACGCTGCACGCCTGTTTGCCATGACCACGCGCGGCTCCCGAAACTTGTACGACGTGACCTTTATGCCGGGAGACTGGCTGATATTCGGCTCCGAAACCAAGGGACTGGACGCAAGCCTGCGCGAATCATTTGCACCCGCACAGCGACTCAAGCTCCCCATGCAGGCCGACCAGCGCAGCCTTAATCTGTCGAATGCGGTGGCTGTGACAGTGTTTGAGGCCTGGCGCCAAAACAATTTTGCAGGCGCGTCGGAAATTAGCAACGCAACCAGTCCAATAACTTGACTTAGTTCACACGGCTCTAGGAGCTTGCTTCTAGATGGCCGGATTGGTACGCATTGGTCTTGCAAGGCTTCCAGGGAAAACCCTAAAATCAAAGCTTAATCAACAGAGTACAACTGATCGAGACCTTCGGCAGGCAGACTCCAACGCATAACCCACCCAGTTCACAAGACTGGCGGAGCATTTTTCGTGAACACGGTTTTTCAACGTATTTTCGGCACCTCAAAACCCGAATCGGAGCCAGCATCCGGCTTGCCACTGGACGTCATTCAGGTCAGCCTGCGTGAAGCACTGCTCGGCTGCCACGGCGTGCGTGCTGACCGACTTTTATACAAAATTGACATCGCAAAAACGCCCTCAGAATTGTGGGCATTGCGCAGCGATTTACATCAATGTATTGCGCAGGTTCATACCGAAGGCATTGCAGCACATCGCATCAACGAGCTGAGTGCTGTTTTCGCAGGCTGGATTCCAGCTGCCCAACTGGTCAAAATACAGCAAACGTTCAAGCCATCAAGGCCTTGATGCGGTGTCAGGGGTAGCGTCGCACCAGAGACTCTGCCACGCACACCGGCTTGGCTGAACCCTCACGCTCCACCGTCACTTCCCAGGTCATCTGCACGCCGTCGTTGTCAATCGGCTGCGTTGCCAGCAGCTTCATGCGTGCCCGCAAACGGCTGCCCACGGGCACAGGGGCGGTAAACCGCACTTTGTTCAGCCCATAGTTCACGCCCATGCGTGAGCCGACGATGTCAAACGACGATTCAAAAAATTGGGGAATCAACGACAAAGTTAAAAACCCGTGCGCAATCGGCCCGCCAAACGGGCCTTGGGCGGCTTTTTCGGGGTCTACATGAATCCACTGGTGGTCGCCCGTGGCTTGAGCAAACAGGTTCACCTGCTGCTGGGTAATGGTCAGCCAGTTGCTGACGGCAACTTCCTGGCCCACACACGTAGCCAGTTCGGCGATGGTTTGAAAGGTCTTCATTTGTCCAGCCACTCGCAGATGCTTTTCCACTGCTCCAGGTCTTTTTCAACCCGGCCAGGCGCCACATCAAACAGGCTCAAGCCGCGCGCGGCCAGGTGAATGTAGTTTTGCGTGTCACGCACCATGCCCAACACAGGCACACCCAACCCATCCACAAACCCGCGCAGCTTGTCAGCCGCAATCGTGCGCGAGTCCACCCGCATGCCGACAATGCCCACCTGCAGCTTGCCAGCGTGACGGTGCTCTGCCAGCTGGTCCAAAAACGCGCGGGTGGCAAAAATATCAAACACGCTGGGCTGTAGCGGCACGATGATCTTGTCGGCCAGTTTGATCACATCGTTAAACCGCCAGCCATGCAGGCCGCCCGGCGTGTCCAGCACCACATGCGTCGTCCCCTTGGGTGGCTTGGCGATCTGGTCAGCCGTGATGTCCCAGGTCGCAATCGGCCTGGCAGCAGGTGGGCGCAGCCCCAGCCACAGTCTGGACGACTGTTGCCTGTCCGCATCGCCCAGCATCACGGCATGACCCTGGCTGGCAAAATAACCCGCCACATTGGTGGCAAGGGTCGATTTACCAACACCGCCTTTCGGATTGGCAATCACCACGACTGGCATGTTGAACTCCTCAATTCAGTTAAGTGAACTTTTACGCTATGGTAACGGCTAGCAAGCAACCACAAACACTATGGAACACACCCCTGCCTGGCTGATTAACAGCTTTATTTACCTGGCTGCTGCCGTGATTGCCGTGCCTCTGGCAAAAAAACTGGGGCTGGGCGCCATCATCGGTTACCTGGCCGCCGGCATTGCGATTGGCCCTTGGGGTTTAAAACTTGTCACCAACGTGCAGGACATCCTTCACTTTGCCGAATTTGGCGTGGTGCTGATGCTGTTTCTTGTGGGTCTTGAACTGGAGCCCAAACGTCTGTGGAATTTGCGCCGCCCGATTTTTGGCTGGGGCAGTGCGCAAATGCTGGCTTGTACCGTCGCCATCACAGGCGTGGCGATGGTTTTTGGTGTCAGCTGGCAAATTGCACTGGTCGCAGGGCTGGGCTTGGCACTGTCAAGCACAGCCATCGCCCTGCAAGCCATTGGCGAGCGCAATTTGATGCCGACATCCAGCGGGCAGGCCGGATTTTCGATTCTGCTGTTTCAAGACGTAGCCGCCATCCCGATTTTGGCATTGTTGCCGCTTCTGGCCATTTCAGGAGGCTCAAATGAGGCTTTAGATCAATCAAATCGGGCTCTGGAAGCTATTAAAATAATAGCGGTTATTGGCGGCATCATTTTGGGTGGGCGCCTGCTGCTGCGTCCCGTGCTGGGCTGGATCGCCAAAAGCGACACACCAGAAATATTTACCGCCGCGTCGCTTCTTTTGGTGGTCGGCATTGCAGCACTCATGCAGTTTGTCGGCCTGTCGATGGCGCTAGGCGCATTTTTAGCGGGCGTGCTGCTGGCTGAAAGCGAATACCGCCGCGAGCTGGAAACCGACATTGAGCCGTTCAAGGGCCTGCTGCTGGGCCTGTTTTTCATTGCAGTCGGCATGAGCATTGATTTTGGCGTGCTGCTGGCGTCCCCTGGCTTGATGGCGGCCATTTTGTTTGGTTTTTTAGGCTTGAAGCTGGCGGTGATTTACGGTCTGGCGCGCGCAATGAAGCTGCCTTTTCAGGAGCGCCCGGTGTTTACCGTGCTGCTGGCGCAGGGCGGTGAATTTGCCTTTGTGGTGTTTCAGGCAGCTAGCACGGCGAATGTGTTTTCAATGGAAACATCGTCGCTGCTGATTGGTGCGGTCGCGTTGTCGATGCTGATCACGCCATTGATTCTGATTGCTGTCGACAAGTTGTTGCTACCGCGTTATGCCAATTGCAATGTCACGCAGATGGCTGAAATATCAGAACAACAAACCGCGCCCATCATCATTGCCGGCTTTGGCCGCTACGGTCAAATTGTCGGCCGCATGCTGCTGGCTCAGGGCATTGCACCTACCGTGCTTGACCACGATGCCAACATCATCGAAACCGCCAGGTCGTTTGGCTACCGCGTGTTTTACGGCGACGCGACACGGCTTGATTTGCTGCGCACCGCAGGCGCGGCCAGCGCCAAAGTCATTGTGGTGGCGGTGGACGATGTGGTGCAGTCCATCAAGCTGGTTGAGATGGTCAAGGCGCATTTCCCGCAGCTTGACATCGTCGCTAGAGCCCGTGACGTGACCCATTGGAACCAGTTGCGCGACCTGGGCGTTTTGCGGGTCGAGCGCGAGGTGTTTGAGTCCAGCCTGAGAAGCGCCCGCAGCGTGCTGGAGCTGATGGGTCAACCGCCTCACGAGGTCAAGCAGATCGCCCAGCGCTTCAGGCAGCATAACCTGGCATTGTTCGAGCAGCTTTACCCCCACCACAAAGACCGCGCCAAGGTGATAGCGGTGGCCAAACAAGGCCGTGCACAACTGGAAGAACAAATGGCCAGAGAGCGTGAGCTAATGGCGCGACCGCAGACTGCGGCTGGGCATGAAGAGCCAGTGGATTCACATTCGGGCAAAAATGCCTGAAACCGGTCCGAAAACCACCTGAAACTGCCATTTTTAGCTGCCAAATGTGCCTTCAGCCCAATAAATACGGGCGCAAGAAGCTATTAATTACATAGCCTTTAGAGTGCCCGCCTGCGTCGCCCCAACAAAGCCACGCTCTTGTGCAAACCAGTCGAGCACCGGAATCGTTCCGGGCAACACATGTGCAACGGTTACAGGCAAGCTTTGCCAGGCGAACGACTGGCCTTCATGCATGTGCAATTGGCCTGTCCAGTCGAATACTTTGCAAAAGTTCAGCCTCACCAGGGCGTGGGGATAGTCAACCAGCTCAACTTTCCATGGTGTGGCATGACCAATGGTGATGCCGATTTCTTCCATCAGCTCGCGGCGCAGGGCTTGTTCGACGGATTCACCAGCTTCCAGCTTGCCGCCAGGGAACTCCCAATAGCCTTCATACACCTTGCCGGGTGGGCGACTGGTCAGGAGAAAGTCACCATTGGGTTTGATCAGCACACCGACAGCAACGTCTACCGTTTTGCGGTCTGAGCCGCCTTCTCTCGGGCGGTCGCCGTCGGCTATCAGCGTCATTGACTAAGCATGCTTTCCGGCATAGTCCCGTGCAAACTGATAGGCAACTCGACCGCTTCTTGATCCGCGCTCCAAAGCCCACACCAGCGATGCTGGCCGTGCGGCCTCGATAGCGGCTTTGCCCACCCCAAAAGAAGACAGCCACTGCGCCACGATGGTCAGGTACTCGTCCTGGCTGAAAGGGTAAAAACTCACCCACAAGCCAAAGCGTTCAGACAGTGAAATTTTTTCTTCAACCACTTCACCAGGGTGAACCTCACCGTCGTCGGTGTGGGTGTAGCTGAGGTTTTCTTTCATGTACTCAGGCAGCAGGTGGCGACGGTTACTGGTGGCGTAGATCAGCACATTGGGCGTGGCGGCGGCGACAGAGCCGTCCAGAATCGACTTGAGGGCTTTGTAGCCAGGCTCGCCGTCTTCAAAGCTCAGGTCATCGCAAAAGACAATGAATTTTTCAGGCAAATCGCTCACCACATCGACAATGTCGGGCAAGTCGGTCAGGTCGGCTTTGTCAACTTCTATCAGCCGCAGGCCACGCGCTGAATATTCGTTCAAACAGGCCTTGATGAGCGACGATTTGCCCGTACCGCGTGAGCCAGTCAGCAATACGTTATTGGCAGGCTTGCCATTGACGAATTGCTCGGTATTACGCTGGATCTTTTCTTTCTGATCGTCGATCTCTTTCAGGTCATTGAGCGCCATGCTGCCAATGTGTTTGACCGGCTCCAGGCTGCCATGGCCTGAGCTGCGCTTGCGGTAACGGTAGGCGACAGATGCCGACCAGTCAGGTGCGTTAAGCGGCTGCGGCAGGACTGATTCCATGCGGCTGATCAATGCCTCCGCTCGGACGATCAGGCGTTCAAAATGCTCATTCATTTTTCTATTCCGTCTTCAAACTGTTTCTGGATTAGGCGCAAAGCCCCAGCCAGTGCTGTAGCACGGCAAGGTGGAGCCACGACTATACCCATCCCCCCCGAAGACACCGACTTGGGAACTGTCTGCTGTGCGCTAGCGGGGGTGAACTCGATTTTGGAGTGAAAGACACTCGCCCCGAGCGAAGTCCGTGGCCCGGCGCTTGGGCGCTGGTTTGTGGCGGGTCTTCTTCTTTAGGGAAAAAACCTGTTAATCCGAATAAGAACGGACACCAGACGCTATTGAACTTGTAGCAATTTTTCCAGCGTCCTAATATGCCCACAACGACAGCGGGCCGAATCAATAGGTTCAACCCACTTGACGCGAGCCGTCTGCTTGATTGGATTGATAGATAGGCACATCGTCTTTGACATCGACCAATCTGCCGTTCTTAAAAACCAGCTGCGCACCAGCATTCAGAAGTGCCTCTGCAGAGAGTATTTTTCCGTTGCTCTTATCTACTCCCTGTCGGCTTAGCTCACTGCGCAGGCTATTGCCCAAGTTTTGGGGGTTACCGTTACCCCCCTCACCGCCGGAGCAACTAATTAGCGCAATGACGAAATCCTTGTTCAGATACTTGGCGTCAAATAAACCCGAAAGCTCAGACGCTGAGATACGACCAGTGCTTCCAGTCAGAGAGCCATAATTTCGTTGGCTGGATAGCTCAATGCCATCAACACTACCGTGTCCTTCGACCATCAGCACGTCGATGGGTTGCTTTTTTCCAACTTCAGCGATGGATTCCGACAAAGTCTCCGTATTCTTGGGCTCGTAAAGCATGACACGGTAGCCGTTTTTGATGAGTTCTTTTATTCTGGCCTCAGTGTAAACCTGAGAGCCGTTATGGTCATTTGTCGCCATAATTATTACTGCGACAGGTCTGTTGTCGGGTTTGTTCTCCAATCTGTTTTTCACGATTGCTGACAATGTTTCAAAACCATAACAGTGGACTTGCGTAATCCCAAGTTCTGCGGCTTTTCCGATCAGATCACCCCATTTCTGGAACATGGCGGCGTCCTTTGATGCCAAACCCTTTTCCTTGGCAAGGGTCTTCAGCGCATCTGCCATTTTCTGGGTTTGTCCGGGGCTTTGCCGCTGCTGCATGAACGGGTTGGCCGCCTTTCCCCGACTGTCACTGCTTGTGTACATCATGACGAAGGACGCAGCCAAAAGGGTTTCTAGGTTCTTGTTATATGGAGCATTGATCGTCGGCTCGTTGTCAATCAGCGTTCGGGCAATTGCTCCTTGCAATTGTGGGGAAGTAGCCGGCGACAACAAAATCCGCTGCAGATTACGGGTTGTCTGAGCATTCGGCGGTAGTAAGCCCTCGCTTAAGATAGAAGTGATGTTTTCAGCCGGAAATTTCGCCGAAGGCTCCAGAAGACCAGATAAAAAGGCTTCACCACCCGGCATCTGCTTGATAGCCTTAGCCGCGTAACTGAAAGGATCCGCAGTAGACACAAAGCGAAACTCACCCGGCTTGGTTTTCAGAAGCGTCTCAAGCTCTGTTTTAAACCACGCCGGCGGAGCTTTAGGGTCAATTTTCTCTGCTAAAGCCTCAATCGCCGCGCATTTTTCTTCGTTATTCGATTGTTTGTGGTTAATCAAACCTCTCACAAAAGCGACGAGCCTTGGATCATTCGGCGAGGTGCGGTACATATGCAAAAGTTCAGAGCCGACTTTCCGCCTATCCAGGTCTTCCGCAAGCTTGAAATATGCCGCGAAGGGATCCACAGCTTTAAGAATGGTTTTGGCCATTGAGGCTGGGTCTGGCGGGTTAGCGCTGGCCATCTTCTTGGATACCGGACTCTTGGATACCCGACCGTTCTGGTCCGTTTTTGGGAACAGTCCGCCCGGGAACACTGGTGTGTTGTTCGAATAGCGATCGGTTAAGGCTGGAATTGACATATTTTTCCTCGTGACACAGTGAACAAGCCAAACGCAAAAAAATGGAACCCGGCTGAAATTTTTAGCGGCACGTAACGCACTTGCAAGCCAGCAGCCTCAGTTGCTTTCTTAAAAAAGAAACAACCATGGGTCTGCGGGGCGTGCTAAACCTTTGATTTGCAAGGAGTTAAGTGACGACACCAAGGCAGAGCACAGCTTGAAAAAGCAAAATACATACCAGTTTTGGTGGCTCGCCCCGCTGAGCACGTTAGGGCACGACGGACCGAGTCGAGCTGGATGGTGGTGCTGCTGCTGGGAGGGGGCAGGTCAGTGTCAGCTGCGATAGTCAGCGTTGATCTTCACGTAGTCATAAGACAAATCGCAAGTCCAAACGGTGTCATGCGCATCACCCCGACCGAGCACCACGCGCACGGTGATTTCGCTTTGTTTCATCACACGCTGGCCGTCGGCCTCGACATAGTCAACATGCCTGCCGCCATTTTTGGCGACCAGCACATCGTCCAGATACAGGTCAATTCTGGTTTGATCCAGGTCTTCAATGCCCGCGTAGCCGACAGCGGCCAGGATGCGGCCCAGATTCGGGTCACTGGCAAAAAAAGCGGTTTTCACCAATGGCGAATGGGCGATGGCGTAGGCCACTTTGCGGCACTCGTCGCCCGTTTTGCCGCCTTGGACCTGGATGGTGATGAACTTGGTCGCGCCTTCGCCGTCGCGCACGATGGCTTGCGCAAGTTGTCTGGCAATGCCCATCATGGCCGTGCGCAGGGCTTGGCCTTCAGCGCTGTCTAGCGATGTAATCGGGACGTGTTTTGCCTGGTTGCTGGCAACCACGACGAAAGAGTCATTGGTCGATGTATCGCCATCAACGGTGACGCGATTGAACGAGCCCTCAGCCAGCTCGTGCGCCAGTTGCCCCATGATGCTTTGCGATACGCAGGCATCGGTAGCCATAAAGCCCAGCATGGTTGCCATGTTGGGCCGAATCATGCCAGCACCCTTGCTGATACCGGTGATGGTCACGGGTACGCCGCCCAGCGTGATTCGCCTTGAAAAAGCTTTGGCCACGGTGTCGGTGGTCATGATGGCCTCGGCCGCATGACCCCAGTTATCAACCTTGGCGTTGGCAATGGCGGCGGGCAAACCGGCTTCAATCCGCTCGTAAGGCAGCGGCTCCATGATCACGCCAGTGGAAAACGGCAAAATCTGCTCAGGTGAGACATTCAGCTCTCGGGCCAGCGCGATGCAGGTGGCTTGGGCACGGGTCAAGCCGTCCTGTCCCGTGCCTGCATTGGCGTTGCCGGTATTGATGACCATGGCGCGAATACCGAAATTTTGACCCCTGTTTTTAGCCAGGTGTTCCCGGCATATTTGTACCGGTGCAGCAAAAAATTTGTTCTGCGTGAAGACTGCGCCGACAGATGCACCTTCATCAAGCAAAAGCACAGCGAGGTCTTTGCGGTTGGCTTTGCGTATGCCAGCCTCGGTAATGCCCCAGCGCACGCCAGGAACAGGAAACAATTCAGCAGCAGGTGTGGCAACCAGATTTACAGGCATCGCGTGTCCTTTGAAAAAATCAGCTTAATTTACCGTGGCACTGCTTGAATTTTTTGCCTGATCCGCAGGGGCAAGGATCGTTGCGGCCCGTGCGCTGCATTTGCTCGGTTGTCAAAGGTGTGAGCCCGCGTTGGGTTTCTTCGTCAGACCGAACTTCAATCTCACCTGTCTCTGTCGGTCCGGTGTAAGTCACATTGGCAATGCGTTCGCCCCGGCTCTCGATCGCCTCGGCAGCTTGGTTCAATTCTTCGCTGGATTGGATTTTGACCATCATCAAGGTTTTGGTCACATCGTTTTTCACGCTGTCAAGCAACTGTCCAAACAGCTCAAAGGCTTCGCGCTTGTACTCCTGCTTGGGCTGCTTTTGGGCATAGCCGCGCAGGTGAATACCCTGGCGAAGGTAGTCGAGCGAGCTCAAATGCTCACGCCAATGCGTGTCGATACTTTGAAGAAGCACCATGCGCTCGAACTGCACAAAGTTCTCTTCGCCAATTTGCGCCAGCTTGTCGGCAAATACGGCGTTGGCAGCGGTGATGACCTTTTCAAGAACGTCTTCATCGGTCATCGCGGCGGCGCCTTCGATGTCTTTGGCCAATGACAAGTCTATTTGCCACTCATCGCGCAGCACTTTCTCCAGTCCGGCAATATCCCACTGCTCTTCAACGCTTTCAACGGGCACATACTGCCGTGTCAGGTCAGTAAAGCAACCTTCACGCAGCGACGCTATCTGGCCTGTCAGGCTGGCGGCATCCATGATGTCGTTGCGCTGCTGGTAGATGACCTTGCGCTGGTCGTTGGCAACGTCATCGTATTCAAGCAACTGTTTGCGAATGTCAAAGTTGCGCGACTCAACCTTGCGCTGGGCAGATTCAATGCTGCGTGAAACGATGCCGGCTTCAATGGCCTCGCCGTCAGGCATTTTCAGCCTGTCCATGATGGACTTGACACGGTCGCCCGCAAAAATGCGCATCAACGGATCGTCCAGACTCAGGTAAAAGCGTGACGAGCCGTTGTCGCCCTGGCGGCCCGAGCGGCCACGCAACTGGTTATCAATACGTCGCGACTCGTGACGCTCGGTGGCAATGATGCGCAAGCCGCCAAGTGATTTGACTTTTTCGTGGTCTTGAGCCCACTGCGCTCGCAAGCGGGCAATCTCCGCATCACGACCGGCTTGCGGCGCCGCTTCTAGCTGCTCAACTGCCTCCACCATTTTTTCAACGTTGCCGCCAAGCACAATATCAGTGCCCCTGCCTGCCATATTGGTGGCAATCGTGATCATGCCGGGCTTGCCAGCCTGGGCCACGATATCTGCCTCTCGTGCATGCTGCTTGGCGTTGAGCACCTGGTGCGGAAGTTTTTCCTTGATCAGCAACTGGTCAATGATTTCAGAATTTTCAATTGACGTGGTACCCACCAGCACGGGCTGACCGCGCTCGTAACATTCACGGATATCCTTGATCGCTGCTTCGTATTTTTCACGCGTGGTTTTGTATACGCGATCGAGCTGGTCTTCACGCTTGCTGACGCGATTTGGCGGGATGATGGTGGTCTCAAGGCCATAGATTTCAGAGAATTCAAAAGCCTCGGTATCAGCAGTACCCGTCATGCCTGCGAGCTTGGCATAAAGGCGGAAGTAGTTCTGGAAAGTGATGGAGGCCAAAGTCTGGTTTTCAGCCTGAATCTGCACACCTTCTTTGGCCTCGACCGCTTGGTGCAAGCCATCGCTCCAGCGGCGACCAGACATCAGGCGTCCGGTAAATTGATCCACAATCACGATTTCTTTACCGCCGCTTTCCCCATCTTGCACCACATAGTGCTGGTCGCGGTGGTACAGGTGGTTGGCACGCAGCGCGGCGTACAGGTGATGCATCAGCGTGATATTGGCTGGATCGTAGAGCGTGGAGCCTTCGGGTATCAAGCCCAGGCTTGACAAAATGCGCTCGGCATTTTCATGACCCTGCTCGGTTAAAAAGACCTGATGGGTTTTTTCGTCCAACGTGAAGTCGCCTGGCTTGGTCACGCCCTCGCCGGTGCGCGGGTCGGCTTCGCCTTCCTGCTTGGTCAGCTCGGGCACCACCTTATTCATGGCGATGTACATCGCTGTATGGTCTTCAGCCTGACCGCTGATGATCAGCGGCGTCCGCGCTTCGTCAATCAGAATTGAATCGACCTCGTCGACGATGGCAAAGTTCAGTCCGCGCTGAACACGGTCTGCCACCTCGTACACCATGTTGTCGCGCAGGTAGTCAAAACCGTATTCGTTGTTGGTGCCGTAGGTGATGTCGCAGCGGTAGGCTGCCTGCTTTTCTTCACGCGACATGGTGGGCAAATTAATGCCGACCGTCATTCCCAAAAACTCATACAGCTTGCCCATCCAGCGTGCATCACGGCTGGCCAGGTAATCGTTGACGGTGACGACATGGACGCCCTTACCGGTCAGGGCATTGAGGTACACCGGCAGTGTCGATGTCAGCGTTTTGCCTTCGCCAGTGCCCATCTCGGATATCTTGCCGTTGTGAAGCGACATACCGCCAAGCATTTGCACATCGAAATGACGCATTTTCATGGCTCGCTTGCTGCCTTCACGAACCACGGCAAAAGCTTCCGGCAGGATGGCTTCGAGTGTTTCGCCACCGGTGATCCGGGTTTTGAATTCTTCGGTTTTGACGCGCAACTCGTCGTCGCTGAGCTTCTCGTACTGCGGCTCAAGTGCGTTGATTTGCGCGACGGTTTTGCGGTACGTTTTGAGCAGCCTGTCGTTGCGGCTGCCGAAGATTTTGGTCAGGAAAGTGGTGGCCATACATGCATAGCCGGTTGTTCAACTCCCATGAGTCGAACCACGCGGCTTGAATTCCTTAAATGAGTACTGTCTGAAGCTGGGGGCATGCCGGTAAAGTTCAACCGGTCATAAGCCCAGCATTTTACCTTCGGGAAAGGCTATTTATGGGCTGTGCCTGGCCGATGATCACCGGAAGGTTTTGACCAGCAGTAAGAAATTTTTGCGGATCCTGGAACACGCCTTGCACCAGCACTTCAAAGTGCAGATGTGAGCCTGTCGAGCGGCCAGTGGAGCCAACTTCAGCTATTTTCTGACCGCGTTTGATCAGGTCGCCTTTTTTGACCAGCACCTTTGAAGCGTGTCCGTAACGGGTCACCAGATCATTGCCATGGTCTATTTCAACCATGTTGCCATAGGCAGTGTGGTATTCCTGTGCCACCACCACCCCGCCTGCCGCAGCCAAAATCGGTGTGCCCTGAGCGGCTGGAAAA
>Ga0207936_1000187_pt1 | contig 13613 bp, 15 predicted proteins | sample LakMenEpi19Nov10_FD_150715 | JGI IMG/M metagenome (GOLD analysis project Ga0207936, IMG submission 150715) | Freshwater microbial communities from Lake Mendota, WI - 19NOV2010 deep hole epilimnion (SPAdes) | ecosystem: Environmental > Aquatic > Freshwater > Lake > Epilimnion/Euphotic zone ... | reverse complement strand
ATCTTCGATGTGGCGGGTGTCAACGGGTCTTAACCGAGCAGGGATTTCTTGATCACGACTTCCATGGTGTCGCTGCGGATGTCTGAAATGCTCTCACCTGTGCCGGTGGTGACCTTGAGTTCGCTGAGGCCCTTGATGTCGGTCTCGTTGCTGGCTTCGACCTTGCCTTCGGCGTCGATTTGCTCGACGGCATCTTCGTCGTAGTAGTCGTCGATGAGTGCGCCAAACTCGGCGGCGACCCCGACGACACGCATCTTGTAGTAAGCACTGGATCCGGTGCCGACCTTGGTGAAGGCGTCGCCTTCCATAAGCAGAGGACCACCGATCTTGGAGGCGACTCCGAAACGCATGGCGGTGGGCTCTGGATCGACGGACTTGGTGCCTTTTGTAAAGCGCAGGTTGAGCCAGAGGATTTCGCCGCTCTTGATGAGAAGGGGCTTGTTCGCGATGGAGTTCACTACGGTCGCGCCGGATGCGATGGTCGCCTCGGCTTTCGGCGGGGTAAGGCTCAATTCACGGGTCTGGAGATCCATGAAGACATCGACGCCTCCATTTTCTAAGAATACCGGTGGTGGGGTTGGCGCGGTGGAGGCGGCGGCCACATTCACGCGCAGGGTCTTGGATGTGCCTGTGCCGACATTATTGGTGGCGGTGAGAGTCAATAGGTAGATGCCCGCAGCTGTTGGTGTACCGGAGATGAGGCCGCTGTTGTTGATTGTGAGACCTGCGGGGAGACCAGTCGCCGTGAATGACTCAGGATCATTGGTGGCGCGGATCTGGAGGTTGGTGGCGGTACCGACCTGCATGCCAGTGGAGAGGACATATGCCTGGCCATTCCATGGCGCATCCAGCCCGGTTAAGTCGATCTCTGAACGGCCTTTCTCGACGGTGATGGTGATGGTCTTTTGTTCGTCGATGAGTGGCGAGCTCCAATCGGTGCGGTAGGAGAGCTTGATGGTCACCTCGTATTCGCCATACAAGTTCGGCGTGCCGGCGATTCGGTTGCCTTCCACGAAGTCCATGCCCGGAGGTGGGTTTTCGACATGCCATTGGACCCAGTTCAAATTCTGCCGAGCCATCAAGTAAATAGTCCGATTTTCAAACGCGCCGATCGTTATGTCGGAATTGGCGATAATCGAGGTAAAGACTGGATCAAGCGAGGTGGGGGCTTCATTAACGATAAATGGAACCGTGAGATAAGTGGTGCCTTCGACTTGGTACAAATTCCCAGATGCGGGAATTGGGTTGTAAAGAGTGAAATCGGAAAGCTCGATTTTGATCAGCGCATTTTGCGTTCCGGTTTCTGTTGGTGCGCCGATGATGTTCGCGGTTTCGACTAGGTTGCCGTCGAAGGATAAACCATCGGGCATCGAGACGCTTGTGAATCGGATGTGGTTGTTGTATCTGGTGAATGAGTCTTTGAGGACGGGAACAGGCATCGTCGAGTTGGCGAGCGGCGAACCGTTGCCGAGTTGCCCGAACGAGTCCGATCCCCATGTGAAAAGGTTGCCATCACTGGTAATGACTGACGAGTGGTAGCCACCTGCCTCGACAGCGATCGGTGTTTTGCCATTGAGGTGACCGCCAGCAAACACCTTTACTGCGGTGGTTGAGTTTAGCGTAGTGCCGTTTCCAAGTTGGCCGTTGGCATTGCGCCCGACCGCTGCGACTGTGCCATCAGAGCACAAGAACAAGGTGTGCTCCATGCCCACTGATACATCCGTGATCGTCTTTCCGGCCAAGGCTCCCGTCATGCTGACCGCTGCCCATGTCGTTTGGCCGATTGCATTGCCATTGCCGAGCTTGCCATAGGTATTAGCTCCAAGTCCGGCGATGGTGCCATCCGTGCAGATAGCAAAGATGCGATCGATACCCCCGACAAGGCGGCTCACGGTCTTGCCTGTCAGTGCGCCGTTCAGGGTGACGCTTGAAAAATTATCGTTAAAGGAAGCGACCCGAAAGATTGTTCCGTCTGAGCATAACGCATAAACAGCAGTGGCAGATCCTTCCAGTTGGGTGATCGTTTTGCCAGATAACGCGGCGACCTGGTTAGATGGGAAAGCTGAGTATGCTGTGACATTTGAGTTGGCTCGTCTGTGATAATAAAGACCATCGGATTTTCTAACTACTCTGTAATGAGTCCAATAATCAGTTCCCGTAACAGCGAAATCAAGAACGCCAGCAGTTAGAAAAACCGGGTAATTTACGCCATCATACAAGGACCCCCAGCCAAAAAAATCACCATCTGCACTTAAAGCATAGCTTGTAGCATACAGTGCGTCGTACCCGCATTTGATTCTGGTGATATTCTCTAGGCTTAAAGCGCCACCCGTAATGACATCAACCGGTATGTTTGAGTTGGAATTACTGCTGTTACCTAACTGTCCATATCCATTGCGACCAAAGGCCGCTAGCGAACCATCCGAATTTAATACGATGGTGTGATTCTCCCCTGATGAAATTTTAGAAACACTCTTGCCTGCCAATACACCGCCATCTTGTGAGATTGGATTTCCCGTGTATGGATAGGTCAGCGACTCTCCTGTGATCCTTTTGAGATCCACAAAATCCGCTAGGTCGATCTCGGCGGTTTGGTCTTTGTAAATTGAGATCCCATCGGTGATCCCAGTCTTCAATTTGGCGGTGATAAGGTCACTTGGCATATCTTAAACGATTTCGAGTTCTGCGGCTTCCATTTTGAGCGAGATCGCGCCGCGTGTGCCTTCGCGATCTTCAGTGTCGAAGTTGAGGAGGCGGGCGCGGATAGCGAAGGCGGAGTTGCTTGGCGGCGTCGCGTTCTGCGAGCGGCCGTAGAGGGTGCTAGTGGCACTGAGGACTGAGCTGGCATCGCTGGATACCGAAAGCCCGAAGCTGTGCTCGACGATAGTGCTGGAGAGGATGAGTCGCTGGGAAATTATCGGCGTGGCCCACTGAAGGTTGGCAAGGTTCGGGCCGTAGTTGCTGCCCTGTGACTCTTGCAGCGTTCCGAAGGCGACCTCCAGCATGTACTGGGCGCGGGTGTTGCCGAGCAGTTGCAGTGATGGCTTCACGCTTAAGCTGAGGCTGCGTTTTGCGGTGAGCATTTCGGCTGCGATCCAGAGCAGGAAGATGTCGTGCTCGTACTCGACCGGGAAGTAGCTGTTGCCGTTCTTGCGTACCTCGTACATCACCGAGCCATTGCTGGCGATGTAGCCATTAGATGCCACCGGCCATGCTTTGCGGTTGCGGGCCGATGGGATAAGCCATGGTGTGCTGAGTTGCTTTACTTGCCCGGCGAAGGTCTCCACGGCGAACGGCGGCGCGGCTGGCGAGACCGTCGCATCGTGAACGGCACCCAGTAGCGGCAGGCGGCCATTAGGCAGCGAGGACCCCGCAGGAATCGTGATGTCGATTTCCTCAATCTTCATCATGGTGCCGCTGGTCTTATTATCGTTCTGGCCGGGGCCGGATGCGATCACGATTGTTTCCAAAGTCTCCACCCGGCTGCCGAGGTCATCGAGGATCAGGTGCAGCCCCTCGATCTGCTCAATCGTATGGCTGTGGGTTTGGAAGGCCGAGATCGGGCCGGCAGTGGTGATGGTCGCCACGTACTGGTTGGCTGTCGGCGGCGTCTTGAACTTGATGGTGAGATCATCCTCGCTGTCGAGGGTGACGGCGTAGGAGACATAGAGATCTTCGCCATCGACGGAAAACTGGCGATCGACGATAGCCGACTCGCCATCGTTCTTGCGCAGCGTCACATGCAGGTCGCGGGTGCCGAGGTTGTGAGTGAGCGTGTACTCGGTGTTAGTGCCGTCGCCGATCGGGGCGACATAGTGTTGGCTGCCGGTGATGATCTGATCCTCGGTGAACGGAATGTAGGTGCGGCCATGTGGCGGGCGCAGCCAGTCGATGTTGGCGGCGGTTTCGAGACCTTCCCAGTTGAGCTCGCGGATGATCCGCACCGGCACGCGGATCGGCGTGATGGTGTAGAGGGTATCCGGGTCACTCTCGTCCTCGATGGTCATCTCGACCTCCAGCACCGCTGTGGTGATGGTATCGACGGCACGCAGCGCGTCGGCCAGCTCGGCGGTGTTGAGGTTTAGGACAAAGGTCGGATCGCCCGGAGGCGCTGAGAAGACGGCGACTTCCAATAGCTCTTGGGCCAAGCCTTCCATCGAGCCACCGAAGGTGATGTGGGCGGTGTTGTTGTTCGGATTGGTGACAGTGAAGCTGCCATCCTCATCGGCGAGCTTAGCGATGGCGGTTTGGATCTCATCCGCGCCGTCCTCAATCGATAGTTCGCCAGATTTCTTGTATCCTCGGCGGAGTTGATAGCTACCACGGAAAAACGGATTGACCTTGAGAGCTTGGATCTCCGGCCATGTGGTGGTGTTGTCTGCCCCACCCTCTTGAATCCGCGTGATGCTAGGCATCGCCGGCAGGATGTCGGTAAAGATTGAGGTCGAGGCGAGCGGCGAGCGGATCAGGCGGATCTCGTGGCGCGTCTTGCTGCCGACGAGGTACGAGCGCACCCGCACATGGGCGGTTGGCTCAAGGCTCACCGAGGTTCCGGTGATCTCGAGCTGGGCCTCGGTGGCATTCGCTACATCGACCAGCCACGATCCGTCTTTGAATGTGACCGTTGCTGTTGAGGAGTAGACTTCTTCGAGCGCGGCTTTGACTTGGGCAGCGGTCGCATCGAACGAAAGCGGCGAGCCAGCGGCATCGCCATCGACATAAAGTTGAAAGGTGCCAGCGGTCGGGCGGGCATCGACAAGGCCGATGCTGGCGCGAAGGGAATTAACCGTGCGTGAGACCTCGGTGGCGGTGCCTTCGATTTGCTCCGTGAAGCGCAGCCCGATACGGATTTCGTCGCCTTGAACAAGGGTAGGCAAAGTGAACTCCCCGCTCCCAGCAGATGTTTTCAGCGTGAGGTTTGTGAGGTCAACGAACGCGAGTGCTTGCATCTTTCTCCAACGCGCCGCGTCAACTTGATTGCTATTTGTCCTTTTTCTCTGGAGTTAGATTCTCAACCCCAAAGAAATCATAAGGGAAAACCTCCATCCGGTACGGGAAGCGCGGGTTTAGCCGCTCTTTTTCAGCCATCCGTTCCTCCTCTGCGTCGCTGCGCTTTTTAGCGAGGCTGGCTTTTTTATCTAAGCTCATAGCGACCAAAACCTCCCTCTCATGTTGCGGCTTTTCAGAATTTGCAGCGCCGTGTTCAACTGGTTGTTGAGCGGGGCTAATATGGTAGCGATTACAAAGTTGGCTACCCCGCCGGCCAGTGCTGTGGTAAGCATTATCGGCTCAATCGGGGCGCCATCGGGGATATTCTGCGGGGAATGCGCTAGGTTCCAAAAGTGGTTGTATTCCACATAGGGTGCCCATGTGGCATCCAGCGGCGCTGATGGATCCACCCCCTCTGGGCTCACGAAGTAAATGGTGGCAATCTTGGTTAGGTCGTATTCTGGATCGGTGATGCCTTCGAGCAAGGCCATCTCGGACTCCGGCTCTGGCGGTGGCGAGAACTTCGAGCTGATCCGCAGATAGGGGTTTTTCTTCATCCCGCCGGAATGGCCGTAGGTGATGTAGATCGAACCAAGTGAACCATCTAGGATGCTGCCAGGGTAGACCTCGAACTTCGCCGCTGGTCGGTCCTTCCACAGCGAGATGTCGCAGGCCCGCAGGCGGCGAGCTGTTTTCGAGTCCTCACGGCCATCGACGAAGCTGATGCCACTACTAAGGTTGCCGGTTACTTGAGTTTGCGCCGAGGTGACGCCGAGTTCGGTGAAGAACTTAGGTACTGGTTCATAGCTGAGCTTGATGCCAGCGCCTGACAATGCGCTGCCGCTAATTCCAGTAGGATCTGCGCCAGTGCCGATCACTCGTGTTGGACCCACTTCCAGCTTGGGCCATTCCGTCAAGAAGGCATCAATCACCCGCTCTTGCTTGCTAGTGTCTTCCTTGGCTTCCTCAAGGCGCGCAATCGTTCTGCTGCTTGCGTTCTTTAGTCGGGTTGGGGCGGTTACTTCCACGCCATTCACAAAGCCGGGCTTAATATAAAAAATCCATTGGCCAGTGGCGTTGTCCCACATCGGCGTGATTGTCCAAGGGTGCGGCCATTGCTTGCTTCTCGTGATTTTGAAATTAAGCGGCAGCCGCTGGCCAATGACATCCATCAGGCTGTTCCAGTCTTCGTGGCGTATGAGCTTGATGGGTTTCACACTGGAAAGAACAAGTGTTGGTTGCCGGTTGCTTCACCCCCATTAGCATTTTTAGTCTGCTTGATGTAGCGGATGTTGTGGTGAACTATCTGAAATATCTGATCGATCTCTGTTTGTGAATCATTGAGATAACACAGGGCTATTGGGTAATAACCCTTTTTACCACCAAGCCCCTCGGCAGTCTCCGACTGGACAATTCTCAGATCCTTCTGCGGATCATTGATCTCTCCTTGGTCATTGGAATCGACCTCGATACAGATGTAAAACTTCTTGTCTTTTGCTTGGTTTAATTGGATTTGCATTCCCGGAGCAGGCAAATCTTTCTCATATCTATTGCCAGAATTATCACGGTTGTCGATTCTCCTCCATGCTTTCTCTAATTCATCATAAATGTAAGGAACAATTCCATTTACCATGCCACTTGTAACCTTGAGGGTTTTTGCAGAGCCGTAAGTCTTAAATGGATGATTGTGCGACTTGGCGCTCCTCATCACGGTGACCAGCGTCCCGTTTTTGGTGTAATCCACTTTGATCTCATTGTTCGGTATGACTTTCAATGACTCGACCCATCGGTTAAGCCTATCCCATGCTTCCCGAATGCTTTCCCCTTTTCTGACCTTTATCTCCTTGTTGTTCATTTATTCGGTCATCAAATTGCTTTACCGTAAACCTCTGCCGGCCAGACTACTTTTTCCGATAGCTTCCATGACTCGTAAATTTGCCAAATCCCTCCACGAAGCGTTGCTTGCACGGGCATGGTTAGCCAGTTCCGCCCTTTAGTATCGAAGTCTAATGACGCGCCCGCAGGCAATTCTGACACTGCTATTCCTACTTTAGAGAGAATGCCAGCAGGTAAGTTTGCTGCTGAGTAACTCTTTGATGCCGTGCAATGAAGAACCATGTAGGTTGTCACTCCTTTCATCGGGCTTAAATCCGTGCCACTCTCTTTACCCGGTTCCTTGTCTGGGAAAACCCATCTAGTCTCATCGTTCGGGTCCTTCCACCCTCCGTATTTCTTTTTAATCTCTGAGAAATTCCAGTGTGACTCGATTGGTTCTTCGAGAATGTGAAAGTCAAAATCCCAAGATGCCTCATCGTCTTTTTTTCCACTCCCGCCTCCGCTTGCTGATCCCCCCTCGTAAACAATGGTCACAATATAGCCGACAGCATTAGATACCCAGCTTCGGGAAACCTCTTTGATTAGTGATCCACCACCAACTTTGTATGTGTCTTTAGCTACACTAAGAACCTCCTCTGCGGTTTTAACATAGTATGGCACAGAGTATTGATACACCCCATCTTTACTGATGGAACCGGTTTCCCCTTCGACTAATTGCGCTTCTGACATTACCCTCTATTTGAGCTGAATTTAATATAGACCTTATCTGGCCAGTCATGGTACTCTGACAACCTCCATGACTCCGTAACCTGCCAAACCGATCCTCTTTTACTAATTTGCGGCGGGAGTTGCATCCATGTTCTTTTCCCCCATCCTAAAGCGTTGAAAGAAGCAGGGGCCCCAGGGATGGCCGCTAATTGCGTGCCGATTTTTTCAACTACTGAAGGCGCTGATTTCTTGGTGTAGCTTTTTGTTACTCTAGTGAGCATCACAATATAAGTTCTAACCCCTTTCATCGGGTTAGCTTTACTTTGCCCTTTATTTGCATCTTTACTTAAACCTGTGCCTCCTCCGCTTTTAGCTGATGGCATATTGTCTGGGAAAATCCACGCTTGCGGGTCATTAGGGTCTGGATTTCCGCCATACTTTTGCTTTATGACCTCAAAATTCCAATGCGACTCAATCGGCATTTCTTGCAGGTCGAAGTCGATGGACCACACTGGCTTGTTGTATTCATCACCACTTCTATCCATGCTAGTATTGTCCGGGCCTTCATAAGTAATGGTCGCGATGTAGCTCGGGCTTGGCCCATCATTGTTGCAAATCCATGTCTGCGAAACCTTATCACACCCTTGGTAAGACGCAGGAATGGATCCTAATTCGTTAAGCGTTGCTATGTAGTAAGGCACGACCCATTGTACCACTCCTTCACGGCTTTTCGAGCCAGAGGCTCCTTCCATCTCAAATAAAGTTGTACTAGCCCCACTCATGCTAAAACTGAAATTAAAATCTATCGGGTTTACTTTTAGTTCTTAATGGAAAACAAAATCGGGGATTTCCGTTTTTGTCGGTTTGGGCTTAGTGTTCTTCTCGATGGATCGAAGCAATGTGGACTGCCGGCGGTTTTCCTCTAGCAAACCATCATTGGCCGCGCGACCCATCATGATGTTGGTTGCCTTGGCGACGCTGCCGAGTTGGCCTGCTACTGGAGGGCCAGACGAGCCCGCTTGTTTTGGTTTGTCCCTGCGGTTTTTATCCGCCTCATCAGCGGCAGCACGGGCATCGACCATCTTGGCGGCGGTGTCCTTTGCTTTGTCGCCGGTCATGCCGAGCTTGTTGAGAGCGACGATCTCTTCTTGGATTGCTTTCTGGCGTTCGAGATCGGCGATCTTCTTCTCATCACCAGCGATTCGCGCGCGGACCATCTCGGCTTCGAGTCGGTAGGCTTCTTGTTTTGGCTTTAATTCAGCAGCTTGGACTTCCTTTTCTATTGCAAGGAGTTCTTTTTTCTGTGCGATAAGACCTTTTAGTCTCTTTTCTTCGTCGAACGATTTCTGATTAAGGTCGTCTAATCTTTTTATCTCATCATTTATCTTTTGGATTTTTTCATCTCTTAATCTTTTGTCTTCTTCCGCCAGTTTTTTTGCATTATCAATCTCTTTTTTTATCTCTGCTGCGCGATTGTTGGCATCTTTTAGTTTTCTTTCTTCAATCGATTTATTGGTAACCACATCTCCTGGTATTTGTGTGGTTACTGGTCCTGCGGCTGTTGGCGTAGTAATTGAACTTCCTTCAGCCCTAACCGTGGTTTTTCCTTGGGCCGCCATCTCCTCTAATGTTTTCTTAGCATTGGCAGCCTCAGCTTTAACCTTCGCGAGTTCTTCTTGCAGTTTGCTCAATGCTTCAGCCTCACGCAGCGTTGCTTCATTTGTATCCATGCCCAAAAGCGGCGCTTTTTTGCCTTGCGCTTCTTGCGATCTTGCATTCAAAGCATCTCGCTCTTTTCTACGCATCTCCATTTCTTTTTCAAGACTGGCTATCTCTCGCTCTGCCTTCTCCCTTTCGATTGTTGGGTCGTCTTTTTTCCCTTGCAGCTTGAGCAGCCGATCCCGAGCCTCGTAAATTTGCTCTTGAAGGTCTCTCTCTGTTTTCAACCTCTCAATGTTAGCTCGATGCACTGCTGCCATGTCTTGGCCCAGAGCAGTCATCTTTTCATAATACTTATTGATCTCAGCGACCTCGTTCTTGAGCTTAATCGAGTTGACTGCGTTGTCGTAGGTGGCCTTTGCCGCCTTCATCCCTTTTTGGAATACATTGGTCCACTCTTTCGATGCGGCTTTGAGGATCTCGGCATCCACTGATGTGAACAGCTTTTTCAGATGCGGGTAAAGCTGTACGGCCGCTACTGCTGCGAGGGAGATCGCGCCGGCAAGACCCATCGAGCCACCGAAGCCAAGGATCATCTGCGGGATGTTGTTGAGAACACCTTTGATGCCATACTGGGCGTCCTCGACCGCTTGGGAGAACGCCAAGAAGCCCATGCTGGAGTTACCCATCGCCCCAGTGAGGCGATTGAACTTGTTCCTAGCGTCCTGTGCGACAAATGCGGCTCGTTCGGTTTGCTTTAGGTATGCGTCGGTTAAAGGGGCTTCTGGTAGCCCTGCTGCTCTAGGATTGGATAATGCGGCCGCCCTTTTATCGGCGGCGGCTTGTGCCGAAGCAGAGTTCGTTTTTTGCGTAGCGATATTGCGCTCAAGTGTTTGCTGCTCACGGAGAAGTGCAATGGCTTTCTCCTTGGTAATGAGCCCACTTTTGGCGAGTTTGTCTGCTTGCGCCTCAATAGCCAAAGTCTGCTTCAAGGAAGTAGCGAGGCTATCATAGCCGGCGGCTTGCAGCTTGAGGACGCTGATATTACCTTCCAATCCCTTGATGGAATTGGCCGCGCGACTCATCTCCTGATGATAATTGGAGGTGGCGGATCGTGCCTTCTCAATGCCAGAGGTGAACCCGCTGGTGTTAAGGAACAAATTTGCCGTGAGAGTTGCCATATTACTTAAATTGGGTTGTCAAAGTCCGCTCAAAACTCCCTGCCGATTTTCTTCAAATAGTCGTTGGTTTTATTGTTCATCCTCCTCGTCTGGATTTGTAACGCTTGGTTGATCCTTGCCCGCAAGCCATAGACCGTATCGGCCCACTCGACCGCGTTGGTGATCGAGGCGGAGATTCCATCCGGCACCTCTTTAATGATACTTGAGCCCGGTGCGGAATGGCGCTTGATCCAGCCAGGCACGCGCACTGAGCCCACTTTGATGGCCGCCATCGCCCATGCTGAAGCTAGGTATCCAACTTTTTTTTGCTTCTTTTTAATGTACTGAGCGATCAGCGACGATGGGGCTTTGACTCGTATTTTCCTTGGTGTCGCACGAATACTGCCAGCGCGGCGGCTTTCTTTCATTACTTTGCTCATTTCCGAGAACGAAGAAACCTCCGGCCGCTTCAGGTTTTCACCCCTGAACACCGCTCTTACATCGGCGGCAATCGTATTCTCGCCGGCTTTTTTCGCCTTAATTCCTCTCACGCTTCCACGGTTTGGAGGCGTGAGGTATAATAGGGAACGAACCACGCCGCGCACCTGCTCCTTCATATAGGCTTTGCCCTCCCTTTTGGAATAGGCAAATGCCCGATCAGCAGCCTTTTGAAATTCGGCGAGGTGAAGATCGAATGAATGGTTGTTGCCCATATCAAATACCTAAGAGTCAACAAGTCCGTCGATGTAACTAAGAAGGGAGTCAGGCACCATTTCCTGAATCTTCTGGGAGGTCATCGGCTCAAGTGTCCAGAGATTCGCTGCCTGCAAGGTGCAATGGTAATACTGCATTGCTCGGGACAAAGGGATCTCCCAAAGGATATGCCTTTCCGTCCAGCCGGTTTCCTTTGCAATGGCAAATACCGCGCTCGCCAGCCATCCGGGATTTAAGACTTTCCCGGCGGAACCTCTTCTTCGGTGGACTTATACTTGGATTCCACGCGCACCTCATTTGCCGAGATTTGATCGCCAATTTTATTCACCTCGGCCAGCAGATCAGGAAGGTCGGCAAGGTCGATATTGAGGGAGAATTTCAACACTTCCGTTTCTGCGGTACCATTGGTGACAGCACGGATCACCTCATCTTGAGGGGCTGACTGCATCCACACAAATGTAGAGATTTGCCTTTGAATCTCGCGCTCTGTTACTTCGGCTTGAGTCGCGCCTGTAAAAAGGCTGAGATTCAGCAAGTAAGCCAACTGCAATGATCCATACGAAAAAGACCTCACATTGTATTTGGCGATCTTTTTGGTTTCTTGCTCAAGCATGCTGTGAGCTAGAGTGGTTTGGCGTTTGATTTCGTTCATAATTTTAGAATATCGAAAGGATCTTTTCGCGCTGGGCTTTGCTCTCTGGGTCGTTGCCTGATGGAACGATTGCGAGGCGCTTGCCCTTGCGGATCAGCAGCATCGGGCGCATGGTCTTGATCTTATCGACAAGCCGGTTGTAGGCGTCCGACATGGCGCGCATGTAGGCGATGGGGTGATCGGGGTTTTCCTCGCACCATTCCTGCGAATCAAATCGCTTTTGAAGCTCGACGAAGGTTAGTTCCTCCTCTTTATCGATCGGCGCGAACTTAACCTTCTTTGCACCATCCATCATCCAAGTGACCGTGCGCTTAGGATTGCCGCCGACATCTTCGATGGTGTCGGAAAACGCCTTTTCGGTACCAAACTCGCAGCCAGAGGCGATAGCAGCGGCAATCAACCGCGTGTTGCGGCTTTCAATGGGTGGCGTGTCGAAGTCGCGCACGATGGCGACCGTGGATCCTTGTCTCATGGTTGATTTTAGGTGGCTCTTACGAGCCGGTTATTGGACGATCGCTGCCGCGTCCGGGAAAACGGTGCCGCTGATCTCGAACTCGTTGAAATCGTCGTTTTTCTCGCTTAGTTTCACCGAGGTAATGACAGTCACACCACCAGTCGGAATGTAGTCGGGGATGTACCCAGAGGCACTCGTGTCACCGGCATCAACGCTGGTCGTGCCACGGCCTTTGACCGTGAACTCGTAGGTGGGGTCGAAAGTCTTGGCCGCGCCAAATCCGCCCTCTGTGGACATGATCATCTTCGACTCCATGTTTTTGGTCGACTCGACGCTCTCGATCAGTTCGGCGGTGACCGACTGAACTCCGATTTGGTTGAAAGTGATTGCCATAGCTTTGAATGATTAGATTTCGTCGTAGATGGTCGCTTGGATCTCGAACTCGGGGAAATCCTCGTTGCTCTCGCTTTGCTTGACGGAGGTGATCATCGCTACGCCGAGGGCAACGGTGCCGGGTACGACTGCTTCGATGTCGGCGTCGCCCTTGCCAGTGATTGTGACATTGCGCGTGATGAGCTTGCGCGGTCCGGCAAAGACGGTGACACCCTGCTCGTCGCGAATGGTTGCAACCTCGACAGAGGAGTCCTTGCTCGACTCGCTCACATGTCCGGTGTTCGGAGAGAGGCCGTGTGTGTTATTGACTCCAAAAGTCGCTGCCATGATACACCCGCGTGGGTGTCAACTTCACAAGCGGGTGACGCCGATGAGTGCCTCGATCGAAGTGACCCAGCGGCCATCGTCGGACACAGCGGCGGTGTGATTGGTGATGTGGAATCCGCGCACCTCGATAGCGGTGATGCTGAGGCTCTGGGCTGAAGGCAGCGGCTCGGTGAAGGCATCTCTAACATCATCCACAATGTCCATGTGAGCGCTGCGGGTGCTTCCGTCTGCCGGTGATGATATGGAGACCTTGACCGTGGCTTTATAGAGGCTGCCGACGACGCCTTCCACCTGGTCAGCGAGTACCAGAACGGCGTGCGATTCTGGCGTGCGGACATCCGAGCTGGTGCCGGTGAAGACCTCGATGTCATTGCCGAGGTTGCCGACGAGCTCGGCGAGATAGTCTTCGATGTGTTGGTTCATGGTGAAAAATTAGCGGCGGGCAACGCGGTACTCGATGACGCCTGCGCCGGGCTTGAGCATGATCTCTTCGACCTTGTAGCGCAGATCACCGATGGTCATCGCGCTGTTTTGAGCTGGCGCTGGACTAGGCAAATTGGCGACCAGCATGCGGACGGTGAGTGATCCATCTTGGGAGAAACCTCCTTCTTCGAGGTCGATCTGAACGCCACCCATCGAGATCGCGGCGAGGTACTCCTCTTCACCGATGGTGATTGGTACGCCGATGTCATCGAGGATCGATGCGAATGCCTCGGCGGCG
>Ga0207936_1000182_pt1 | contig 13765 bp, 12 predicted proteins | sample LakMenEpi19Nov10_FD_150715 | JGI IMG/M metagenome (GOLD analysis project Ga0207936, IMG submission 150715) | Freshwater microbial communities from Lake Mendota, WI - 19NOV2010 deep hole epilimnion (SPAdes) | ecosystem: Environmental > Aquatic > Freshwater > Lake > Epilimnion/Euphotic zone ... | reverse complement strand
AAGATAACTTTTCCGTATTCAGACTGCTTGTAGTCGCCGCGCAGCAGGTCAGCGACTGACCAGATAAAAGACGAAAGCGACGATGTGCCAGCAGCCGTGGCAGATGGGTTGATGGTGGCCAAAACTTTAACCCTGCGCCATCGGGCGCGTAGCGTCGCTGCACCAGTCACTCCAGCTGCCTGCGTACAGGCCAACAGTTGATGCGTTGCCCAGCCCGGCGATCTGCATGGCGACGATGTTTGGCACGGCGCTGACGCCGCTGCCGCAGTGATGCACCACGCTGGCGGGGTCTCGGCCTGCCAGCAAGGTTTCAAACTCGGCTTTCAACTGCTCTGCGGGTTTGAACTTGCCATCAGCGCCGATATTTTGACCAAACGGGCGGTTCAACGCGCCGGGGATGTGGCCTGCAATCGGGTCGAATGGCTCAACCTCGCCCCGAAAGCGCGGTGCGCCGCGGGCGTCGATCAGGGTTTGGGTCGGTCTGCCCAGGTTGTCGGCGACGGTTTGGGTCAGCACCAGCTTTGCCAGCGCGGGCGCAAGGGTGAAATTGGTCTGAAAATGTGTCGGTTCCTGGCCGCTTGCAAGCGCACCGCCTGCCGCCTGCCACGCCTGCAGGCCACCGTCCAGCATGGCCACGTTGGCGTGACCGGCCCATTTCAGCATCCACCACAGGCGACCACAGTAGTTGGCACCGTTGCGGTCGTACACCACGGCTTGCATGTCGTTGGCCATGCCGACACTGGACAGCCATTCGGCAAACTTTTCGCGGTTGGGCAGCGGGTGGCGGCCACCTGATGCCGGTGCATCTTTGCCTTGCGCGGTGATGATGCCATGCGCACCGGGTATGCCGTGTCTGGCACTCAGCGCTGTGTCCAGGTTGGCATACACCGCACCGGCGATGTGTGACTCATTGAACTGCTTTTCCCCCAGTGCGGGCTGCGTCAGTTCGAACGTGCAGTCAAAAATACGCAGCGGTTTTTTGCTGGACAGCAACTCTTGCAACTGCGCGGCAGTGATCAGCAGGTCGTAGTTCATGAAAATGTCCTTGAAAGTTAATGTTCTTCGGCGGGCGAATTGGGTGCTGCCCGCGCTCTCAATATCGTCGCGGCAATGGCACTCAAAATGATCAGTCCCATACCAGCCCAGCCCAGCAAAGGTATCAGGTCACCGAACAAAACCAGGCCATACAGCGCTGAAAAAATAATGCCCGAGTATTGCAGGTTGGCCACCATCAGCGTGCCGCCATGGTTGGTTGACATCGAATATGCCTTGGTCATGCACAACTGGCCCAGGCTGGCCAAAAGGCCTATCGGTAGTAGCCACAGCGCGTGTCGCCAGTCCCACGCTGACAAACCCATCAGCACCATGCCCAGCGCCCCGGCAATGGTGGAGCCAACAGCAAAGTAAAACACGGTTCGCGCTTCCGGCTCGCCCATGCTCGCCAGCACCATCACCTGCATGTAGGCAAACGCAGCCCCCAAGCCCGACAGCAAACCAATCAGCCCGGCAAAGGCCTGGTTTTGTGCGATGGTGGGCCGCAGCAGCATGACGACGCCTGCAAAACTGGCCAAAATGGCGGCTACCAGCGGCCCCTGCGACTGGATGCGTTCTCCTGCCTTGGCAAACATCAGCGTGCCGCCGACCAAAAACGCTGCAATCCACACGCTGCTCATGTAGTTCAGCGTCATGGCGGTGGCCAGGGGCAAGTTGGCAATGGCGTAAAACCAGGCCGACAGCGCGACCACGCCCACCACACTGCGCCAGATGTGCATGGGCAGCACCTGTGTTTTAAGCGACGTGCCACGCATGTGCGCAAAAACCGCCATAAAGACAATGCCAATCACGCCCCGGTAAAACACCAGTTCGGCGTTGTTGAAGTAGCTTGACGCAAACTTGACACACACTGCCATGGTGGAGAAAACAAAGGCGGAAAGCACCATCCAGACGGCTTGCATGTTTTTTTCTTTATTTCAGGGCTTTTCAGGCCGTTTTCAGGTGTGTTTTAGGGGTTTTGACCAATCAATACGGGCGCAAGCAGCTCCTGAATCAATAGCGGTTGATGCACCCCTCAAATCATCTGCGTGGTCTTGCTCGCACCCATTTCGCGCCTGTACCACTCGTGAAAGTGCTGCATGCCGTCTTCCATTGGGCTCTGGTAGGGGCCAAACTCGTTGTCGCCACGATCCAGCAGCGCTTTGCGGCCAGCGTCCATGCGCAAGGCGATTTCATCGTCTTCCACGCAGGTTTCCATGTAGGCGGCTTGCTGCGCTTCAATAAATTCACGCTCAAAGGCGCAAATTTCTTCAGGGTAGAAAAACTCAACCACATTGAGTGTTTTGTCGGGTCCGCGCGGGTGCAGCGTGCTGACGACCAGGGCATGCGGGTACCACTCCACCATCACATGCGGGTAATAGGTCAGCCAGATGGCGCCGTACTTGGGGGCCACGCCCTTGCGGTACTGCAGCACCACATCGTGCCACTTTTTATAGGTGTCGGTACCGGGTTTGCCCAGCTTGTCTGACACACCCACGGTTTGCACTGAAAAGTTCGGTTGCAGCTCCCATGTCAAGTCATGGGTGGTGACAAAACCGCCCAGGCCGGGGTGAAACGGGCCGACATGGTAGTCCTCCAGGTACACCTCAATGAAGGTTTTCCAGTTGTAGTTGCATTCGTGCAGGTGCACCTTGTCAAGCTGGTAGCCTGAAAAGTCCAGGTCTTTGGCAACGCCCAAACCGCTCATGTCACGCGCAATGTCCCGGCCGGTATCTTCAAACACCAGACCGTTCCAGGTGGTGGTTTTGTAGCGGTTCAGGTTCAGGCAGGGGTCAATCTCAAAATGCGGCGCGCCAATCAGCTCTCCCGACATGTTGTAGGTCCACCTGTGCAGCGGGCACACAATGTTGCTGCCAGTGTTGCCGCGCCCTTGCAACATGGTGGATTGGCGGTGGCGGCAGACGTTGGAGATCAGCTCAATGCCCGACGCATTGCGCACCAGCGCGCGGCCTTCACCTTCATGTGGCAGGGCATAAAAGTCGCCCAGGTGGGGCACCGCCAGCTCATGGCCCAGGTAGCGCGGGCCCTTGGCAAACAGCTTTTGCTGCTCGCGCTGGTACAGGGCGGCATCAAAATAACTGGAGATCGGGAGCTGGCTGGTGGCCTGCAGCAGGCGAAGGCTTAAATCGGACATCGGTGCATGGCGGCGGGCAGCCGCAGGGAGGTGACCTTCAATTTTACCCGTGCAACAGGCGCTGGCCGGCAAAATCGGCCCGTCGAGCCTTTAAAATCAAAACTTCACGCTCAACACCATGGCCAAATCCACAACTCCTCCTGCCCCCGCCTTACCGGCCACCTATGAGATTGCACTGCAAGAACTGGAAGGTTTGATTTTTAGTCTTGAGTCAGGCCAATTGCCGCTGGACCAGCTACTTGCCGGTTACCAGCGCGGTGCGCAGTTGCTGGCTTTTTGCAAAAGCAGACTCGAAGCGGTTGAAAGCCAGATCAAGGTGCTGGAAGGCACTGAGCTCAAGCCCTGGCCTTGATGACAAATCACCCATAAAAAAAACCGTGAACGACACCCTTTCTGAATTTCGTCTGGCCGACTGGAGCTCCCTGCAACTGACTCAGGTCGAGCTTGCCTTGAGCCGATGGGTGGCGTGCCCTGTCAGTGAGCCCGCGCCTGCGGGTCTGGGGGACGCCATGCGCTATGCCGTCCTTGACGGCGGCAAGCGCCTGCGCCCACTGCTGGTGCTGGCAGCGTGCGAGGCTGTTAATGGCAACCCGCAAGCCGCCTTGCGCGCCGCCTGCGCAGTCGAGCTGATTCATGCGTATTCGCTGGTACACGACGACATGCCGTGCATGGACAACGATGTGCTGCGCCGTGGCAAGCCCACCGTACACGTCAGGTTTGGGCAGGCCCAGGCTTTGCTGGCGGGTGATGCCCTGCAGGCCCTGGCGTTTGAGCTGTTAACTCCCGATGACGACACCGTGGCTACCGACACGCAGGCGCGCCTGTGCCGCATGCTGGCCCGCGCTGCGGGCGCTCAAGGCATGGCAGGTGGGCAGGCGATTGACCTGGCCAGTGTCGGCATGCCCCTTAACTCGGCACAACTGCACGAGATGCACCGCCTGAAAACCGGTGCCTTGCTGCAAGTCAGTGTGCTGATGGGGGCCTGTTGCGGTTCGGCATCTGGCGAGGTGACGAACGCCCTGCGTGACTACGGCGCGGCGGTCGGCCTTGCCTTTCAGGTGGTTGATGACATTCTGGATGTCACGGCTGATTCAGCCACACTCGGCAAAACGGCTGGCAAGGATGCTGCTCAGGACAAACCCACGTTTGTGTCGCTGATGGGTCTTGAGGCGTCCAGACATTACGCCGCCCAGTTGCTGGCGCAGGCGTTGGCCAGCCTGGACAAAGTCGACAAAACCAGCCTGCATGGCTCGTCAGCCTTGAGGGCGCTGGCTGATATGCTTGTGAACAGGCAACATTAAACAATCCGCCCAGACTGTAATGAACACCACGATGACCCCTTTGCTCGACACGATTGAAAGCCCGGCAGACCTGCGCAAGCTCGCGCGTGGTCAACTTAAAACACTGAGCGATGAGCTGCGTGCTTACTTGCTGGATGCTGTGTCCAAAACCGGCGGTCACCTGAGCTCCAACCTGGGGACGGTTGAGTTGACAGTGGCGCTGCACTATGTCTTCAACACGCCTGAAGACCGCCTGGTGTGGGACGTCGGCCACCAGACTTACCCCCATAAAATTTTGACGGGCAGGCGTGAGCGCATGGGTAGCCTTCGCCAGTTGGGCGGCCTGTCGGGCTTTCCGCGCCGGGACGAGAGCCTCTACGACACCTTTGGCACGGCGCATTCATCGACCTCGATTTCTGCTGCATTGGGCATGGCGCTGGCTGCCAAACAAAAAGGCGAAGACCGCTATTCGGTGGCCATCATTGGCGATGGTGCCATGAGCGCCGGCATGGCCTTTGAGGCTCTGAACAACGCCGGTATTCAAGATCACTGCAAGATGCTGGTGGTGCTCAATGACAACGACATGAGCATCAGCCCGCCCGTCGGCGCGCTCAACCGTTATTTGGCGCAACTCATGAGTGGCCGCTTTTATGCATCGGCTCGCAATGTGGGCCGGCAGGTTCTCAGCGTGGCACCGCCACTGCTTGAATTGGCCAAGCGACTGGAGACCCATGCCAAAGGCATGGTGGTTCCCGCCACACTGTTTGAAAATTTTGGCTTCAACTACATCGGCCCCATTGACGGTCATGACTTGGACTCCCTGGTGCCGACACTGGAGAACATCAAACAGTTGATGAAAAACGGCTCCGGCCCGCAGTTTTTGCATGTGGTGACCAAAAAAGGGCAAGGCTACAAGCTGGCCGAAGCTGACCCGATTGCCTACCACGGCCCCGGCAAGTTTGACCCGGCCAAGGGCTTGCAAAAAGCCCTGACACCGCCCAAGCAAACCTTCACCCAGGTCTTTGGCACCTGGCTGTGCGACATGGCGGCGCATGACGCACGGCTGGTCGGCATCACCCCCGCCATGCGCGAAGGCTCGGGCATGGTCGAGTTTCATCAGCGCTTTCCCGAGCGCTACCACGACGTGGGCATTGCCGAGCAGCATGCCATCACCTTTGCTGCAGGCATGGCCTGTGAAGGCCTCAAGCCCGTGGTGGCCATTTACTCCACGTTTTTGCAGCGTGGCTATGACCAGCTGGTCCACGATGTGGCGCTGCAAAACCTGCCGGTGGTGTTTGCACTGGACCGCGCGGGTCTTGTCGGTGCAGACGGTGCAACGCATGCGGGCGCTTATGACATTCCGTTTTTGCGCTGTATCCCCAACATGAGCATTGCCTGCCCGGCCGACGAGCGCGAATGCCGCATGCTTTTGAGCAGCGCATTTGAGCAAAACCACCCGGTAGCGGTGCGTTACCCGCGCGGCGCGGGTGCAGGTGTTGCGACCGAGGCAAATCTGGACGCGCTGCCGTTTGCCAAAGGCGAAGTGCGTCGTGAAGGCAAGGGTATCGCGATTCTGGCCTTTGGCACGCTGTTGTATCCGGCACTTGCCGCTGCTGAAAAGCTGGGCGCAACGGTCGTCAACATGCGCTGGGCCAAGCCCCTGGATGTTGATTTGCTGTATCTTGTCGCGTCCACCCACGCTGCACTGGTCACGGTTGAAGAGGGCGCCGTGATGGGCGGTGCTGGCAGTGCGGTGAGCGAGGCTCTGCATGCAGGGGGTTTGCTCAAACCCGTGCTGCATCTGGGTTTGAGGGATGAGTTCATCGAGCATGGCGACCCGGCCAAACTGCTCGCCATGCAGGGGCTGGACGCCGCAGGCATTGAAGCGGCCATCACCGCCCGCTTTGGCGAACTGATTGAAACAACCAAGCCCGTGAAGGTTGCGCTCAAGTCAGTAGCTTGACAGCTTAGTGTCAGCTCTTCAAGGGTAAACCCCGCCGCTTGCAGGGCGACGCATTTTTACAATTCCGGGCGTGAGTACCCTCATCCCCATTTCCAATACTTTGCGCAGACGCGGATTGATCAAGCGAGCGGGTATTGCAGGCATGCTGACTGCTTGCGCTGCACCCGCTGTACACGCACAGGCTGCGGTGCGCTGGCGTCTGGCGTCCAGTTTCCCCAAGTCGCTGGACACCATTTACGGCGGTGCTGAAATTTTTGCCAGACACCTTAAAACGGTATCAGGAGGCAAGTTTGATGTGTCGGTTCATGCCGCTGGTGAATTAACCCCCGCTTTTGGCGTGGTTGACGCTGTGCAACGTGGCACCGTTGAGGCGGCTCACACCGCGCCCTACTATTTTTTTGACAAGAACGAAACCTTTGCAATTGGCGGTGCCATTCCTTTTGGTCTGAACAGCCGCCAGATGAGCGCCTGGACGTTTCACGGCAATGGCCTGAAGCTCATGCGCGAGTTTTATGCAGACTACAACATCATCAACTTTGCCTGCGGCAACACAGGTGCGCAAATGGGCGGCTGGTTTCGCAAAGAGATCAGGACACTTGGCGACATGAAGGGCCTGAAGATCCGCATTGGCGGTTTTGGCGCCGAGGTGCTGAAGCGCCTGGGCTCGGTGCCGCAAAGCATTCCGGGTGGCGAGATTTATCAGGCGCTTGAAAAAGGCGCGATTGATGCTGCCGAATGGATAGGTCCGTATGACGACCAGAAGCTGGGCTTTAACAAGGTCGCACCCAACTATTACTACCCTGGCTGGTGGGAGGGCGGCTTGCAGCTTGACCTTTACGTTAACCAGAAAGCTTATGCAGCTTTGAGCCCCGAGTTCAAGGGGATGGTCAATATCGCCAGCATGGCCGCCCATGTGGACATGCAGGCCAAATACGATGCCCGAAACCCTGCCGCGCTCAAGCAACTGGTCAGCGCAGGCGCCAAGCTCAGGCCCTTTCCGGCAGACGTGATGAATGCGGCTTTCAAGGAGTCCATGAGGCTTTACAGCGAGCTGTCAGACAAAAACCCCGCATGGGCCAAGGTCTATGCCGACTACGCAAAATTTCGGGGTGAACAAAACCTGTGGTTTCGGTTCACCGAGGCGACCTTCGACCGCTTCATACAGGGTCAAAAGTTATAGCCCTATCGGGTGTGTGTCTTTGTAAAAACTACGGGTAAAAACCGGGTCAGTGTTGAGGAGAACACTGACAAAATGAGCAACTCAGTCGTGGGGTCAGGCAGGTTCTGAAGAGAGCCTGTCTGAAGATACGGCGGATCAATGCAGTGTGAAAACTTAAGTTAATCAACCTCTCAGGAGATATTCATGGATCGTCGTTCCCTTATTAAAAATGCCGGCATTGCCGGTGTACTGGCTGCAGGTGTTGCGCCCGCAGTGCATGCGCAGGAAGCCATTCGCTGGCGTCTGGCGTCAAGCTTTCCAAAAGCACTTGACACCATTTACGGCGCTGCTGAAACTTTCTCCAAAAAGGTCAGCGAAATGTCTGGCGGCAAGTTCCAGATTTCTGTACACCCAGGTGGCGAGTTGATGCCTGCAATTGCCGGTATGGTCGACAACATCCAAAAAGGCACGACCGAGATGGTGCACACCGCACCGTATTACTTCTTTGGTGTGAATGATGCTTTTGCATTGGGCTGCGCTATTCCTTTCGGCCTGAACAGCCGCCAGATGACCGCCTGGATGTACCAGGGCAACGGCCTGAAGCTGATGCGCGAGTTTTACGGCAAGTACAACATCGTGAACTTCCCGATGGGCAACACCGGTGCTCAAATGGGCGGCTGGTACCGCAAAGAAATCAAAACGCCAGCAGACATCAAGGGCCTGAAATTCCGCGTCGGCGGTTTTGCTGGCAAAGTGATGACCCGCATGGGCGCTGTGCCACAAAACATTCCTGGTGGCGAGATTTACCAGGCTCTTGAAAAAGGCACGATTGATGCTGCTGAGTGGGTAGGACCGTATGACGACCAGAAGCTAGGCTTTAACAAAGTCGCGCCGTTCTACCACTACCCAGGCTGGTGGGAGGGTGGCCCACAGCTGGACGCTTTCGTCAACAAAACAGCTTACGACAAGTTGTCGCCAGAAAACAAGGCGATTCTGGAGTCCGCAGCTGCCTTCGCGCACACCGACATGCAAGCCAAGTACGACGCACGAAACCCAGCGGCTCTCAAAGCACTGGTTGGCGCTAAAACGAAACTGGTGCCATTCCCCAAGGCTGTGATGGATCTGGCGTACAAAGAGTCCATGGCTTTGTATGCTGAAATCGGCGCTACCAACCCTGACTGGAAAAAGATTTACGACGACTACTCAGAGTTCCGTAAAGAGCAGAACCTCTGGTTCCGTTTCACCGAAATGCGCTTTGACCAGTTCATGCAATCGCAAAAACTGTAAGCTGTCTACAGCTTGAAAAAACCACGCCCAGGCGTGGTTTTTTTTCGCCTGCATGATTTCATGCAGCAACTGGCAGGCGTAAAAAAAGAGGCTCAAGGCCTCTTTTTTGTTTGTAGACAAGCGTCTTACTTCTTCTTGTCTTTCTCATTGGCTTCCAGAATCGCCTTCATCGGGTCTTCTTCTTTGCCATCCGCAGGCTTGGCTTCAGCGCCCGCTTCGGTAGCCTTGGCATCTTCTGCTTCCTGCTTGATTTCTTCTTCTGTCTTGGGAATCAGCATCTGCTCCATGATCTGGTCTTTGTTCAGCATCTCGGTTTTTTCGATGCCGCCCGTGACCAGGCTCGGGAAGATCATGATGGCCGCCACCATGATGAGCTGCAAGATGATAAAGGCAATCGATCCTTTATAAATCTCGGTGGTGGTCACAGCTGGAATCGTGGCTCCTGTCACGCGGTCTTTGTAGTCAAACTTGGCAGCCACACTGCGCAGGTAAAACAGGGCAAAACCAAAGGGAGGTGTCAGGAAAGAGGTTTGCAGGTTCATGGCGATGATCACGCCAAACCAGATCATGGCGTCGTCCACAGTCATGCCGGGCACAATACCCGGCAGGATTTTTTCAGCCACAGGCGCAAGCAACGGGATGATGATGAAGGCGATTTCAAAGAAGTCGATGAAGCAGCCCAGAATGAACACCAGAATGTTCACCACAATCAAAAAGCCCCAGGCGCCGCCCGGCATGCCCGTGAACAAACGTTCGACCCAGAAATGGCCATCTGCTGCGTTAAAGGTGAAACTGAAGACCGTTGAGCCGATCAGGATGAACAGCACAAACGAAGCCAGCTTGGCGGTGTTCTCCAGTGCCTGCTTGAGCAGCGACATGTTGATGCGGCGTTTGCCCAGTGCCAGAATCAGCGCACCTAATGCACCCATCGCACCGCCTTCAGTCGGCGTTGCGATGCCCAGGAAAATCGTACCCAGCACCAGAAAGATCAGAATCAGCGGCGGCATCAGGACAAAAGTCACTTGCTCCGCCAGTTTTGACAGCAGACCCATGCCCGTCACGCGGTTGAAGATGGCCAGCGACAAGCCCAGCAGTGATGCCAGCGTCATGGACAAAATCACGATTTCGTCGCCAGCTGCTGGCAGGGGACGTTCAAGCATGGGCGTCAAAACCGCGTTGTGTACCCTTGACCATGCAAAGCCAGCAGTTGCGCAAATCACAACCAGCACCAGCAAAGACCGGTGACCTGATGAGCCGTTGGCTTCTTTATAGATCCGGGCTTCAGGCGGCAATGGCGGCACCATGGCGGGTTTGACAAACGCCACCACCACGATAAACAAAATATACAAACCGACCAGCAGCAAGCCCGGCACCAGCGCGCCTGCATACATGTCGCCCACAGAGCGGCCCAACTGGTCAGCCAGCACGATCAGCACCAGCGACGGCGGGATGGCTTGCGCCAGCGTGCCAGAAGCCGTGATGGCCCCTGTGGCAATCACCCGGCTGTAGCCATAGCGCAGCATGATGGGCAGCGAGATCAGGCCCATTGAGATCACCGCAGCAGCTACAACGCCAGTCGTGGCAGCCAGCAATGCACCGACCAGAATCACCGCAATTGCCAGACCGCCGCGCAGTGGGCCAAACACCTGGCCCACGGTTTCAAGCAGGTCCTCGGCCATGCCGGATCGTTCAAGAATAATGCCCATGAAGGTAAAGAACGGAATCGCCAGCAGCGTGTCGTTTTGCATGATGCCAAAAATACGCGACGGCAAGGCCTGAAACAGATTGGCCGGAAAGAGTCCAGCCTCCATCCCGATAAAGCCAAACGCCAGGCCCGTGGCAGCCAAACCAAAAGCCACCGGAAAGCCAGTCAGCAGCAGCAGGAACAGGCCTGCAAACATGAGCGGCACAAAATTTTGTGCGAGGAAAGCTGATTCCATTTTATTTTTCTCCAAGCAGGCGAGCGGCGGCTACTTTTTCAAGCGCTTCCATTTGTTTTTGATCATCTGATTTGGCGGCCTCGCCACCAATCGGGTCTTCAATCATGCCGCGCAAAAACGCAATGCGCTTGATCAACTCAGACACGCCCTGCATCATCAAAAAGGCAAAACCCACAGGCACCAAAAGGTAGGCAGGCCAGCGAATCAGGCCGCCCGCGTTTTGCGACATTTCGCCGTTGTTGTAGGCATTGGTGAAGACGGGCCAGCTCAAGTTGATCATCAACAAACAAAACGGGAAAAGCACTGCAAGAATGCCCACCACATCGACCCAGTTGCGGGTACGGTCTGACAGGCGGGTAGAAATGAAGTCGATTCGAACATGCGAGTTTTTCAAAAACCCGTAGCCCGCACCCAGCATGAACACCGCTGCAAACAAATACCACTGGATCTCCAGCAGACCGTTGGAACTGATATCAAAAGCCTTGCGCACAATAGCGTTGCCAGCGCTGATCAGGGTGGTGGCAAGAATCAGCCACATGGTGGTCTTGCCCAAAAAGGTGCTGATGCTGTCTATCACCCGCGACAGCGTAAGGAAAGGGGTCATAAGGAATGTCTCCAGGAAAGAAATAATCAATGCGATGCATGAGTCCTGTTGCGCCCACGAATGCGCATTCCAGACCTACTGAAAGCTGGCTAGATGGTAACTGGGAAGGTCAGCTTGACGCTTAAGAAATGCTGACGCAAGTGCACGGGGTTTACCCTGAAGCCAATGGCAGATTTAATAAACGCTGACGCCTGAGTGAATCGGCTCTGGTTTCGTGCAGGCCAGTTGGTTCCAGTGCGGATACGACCAAGTTTAAAACAAGGCGGTTTTCAACAGCAGGCTCAAACAATTCAGCCCGGCGTGCGCACTGGCTTTGCAGACCCGCCAAAAAAGCAGGCTCAGTGGCGCAGCGCTTGACCAGTGCCGCCAGGCCTGCCGCATCACCCACCGCAAAATAGCCCGCGTAGTCGGCCCCTAACATGCCCACATTGCCGCTGATGTGCGAAGCGAGGACAGGCGTGCCAGACTGAACAGCCTCCAGAATCACATGTGCGCCGCCCTCCATCACGGATGCATTGACCAGCACATGGGCACGCTTGATACGCTGGCGCGTCTGGGCTCTTGGCAGGCCGCCCAGCCATTTGTAGCTGGCGATATCGGCTGCCACAGCTTTTGCAGCGATGGCCAATTTGGCGTCCAGCACGTCACCAATTTGCTCAAAGTGGATATTTTTTGAACCACACAGCCGGGCCGCCTGCATGAATGTCAGCGGGTCTTTTTCATCGCGCAAATGCCCCACCATGACGGCCGTCAATCGCCGGGCTGATTTGACAGCGGGTGCCAGTCGCGGCGCCGATTGAAAAATCACGCGGGCTTTGGATCGCAGCGCTTTGGGCAAGACCGCCAGACCCGCTTCTTGCAGCACCACCACGTGGGTGGCCAAGTGCAACGACTGCTGGGCGCTGGTGTCAAACGCAATGTCGCGGTACAGGTCTGTACCCGTTAAAACCAGAATGAGCGGTTTGCCAGGATGCTGCGCCGCCCAGGCATGAATAGACGCTGCCGACCGCCGGGCATGCAGCGCAATCATGGCATCTGCGTTTGTGTCAGTGGCTGTCCAGCCTTGGGTGATCGCAATGTCACAATGTTCAGACAAAAACTTCGCCCAGCGGTGTGCGGTATGCCAATTGCCATTGTTGGCTTGTGCCGTGGCTGGGCTGACCAGGACTATTTTTGACTTCAAATCAAGCACCTTTTAATGCCAACATTTAATGCCAACAGGGCTAGCGCGACCAGCACAGCAGGGCAAATCGATTCGCCCCTGATGCGCAGCAGCGGCAAAGAGCTGCTGTCGCTGGCGCTGATGGATGCGCGCAATCATACGCTGCACCTTTTTGCGCAATATCAACAAGCTCTCGAAGGCATTAACTATGTTGTGCCGCAGGGCGAGTCGGTCAATCCGCCGCTGTGGGAACTGGGTCATATTGGCTGGTTTCAGGAGTGGTGGATTGCGCGAAACATGCAGCGTGCGCTGGGCACGCGCTGCGAGCCCGACCACACGCGGCTGGCCAGCATCGAGCCCAACGCCGACCGCTGGTGGAACAGCAGCCATGTGGCCCACAACACGCGCTGGCAGCTGGACTTGCCCAGCGCCAACAACATCCGCGCCTACCTGCTCGACACGCTGGAGAGCACGCTGGACCTGCTTGAGAAAGCCGACGACACAGACGATGCGCTGTACTTTTACCGGCTGTGCCTGTTTCATGAAGACATGCACAGCGAAGCACTGGTTTATATGGCTCAAACGCTTGGCATCGCCTTTGACAAAGACATGGCGCAGGCCTTTACCCCCGCACCCCTGACCCTGCGCGAGCCGCTGCTGATACCGGCTTGTACTTGGCAGATGGGCAGCGGCCATGAGGGCTTTTCATTTGACAACGAAAGACCCGACAACAGCGTTCACGTGCCCGAGTTTGAAATTGACGCGCAGCCTGTGACATGGGCGCAGTATGTTGAGTTTGTGGATGACGATGGCTACGACCGTCAGGAACTGTGGAGCGCTGAAGGCTGGCATTGGCTGCAAAGTCTTGCAAATGACGAAGGCCGCCGTGCCCCGCGCTATGTTGACCAGATCGGCGTTGCCAGCGGCGCTGTGATGCAAACCCGCTTTGGCACCGCCCGGCGCATGCATGGCAGCCAGCCTGCCCTGCACATGAGCTGGTACGAGGCGGATGCCTGGTGCCGCTGGGTCGGGCGGCGCCTGCCGTTTGAAGTCGAATGGGAAGTTGCGGCGCACACGGCATCAAAGCGCGGGTTTTTGTGGGGCAATGTGTGGGAATGGACGGGGACGACGTTCAGGGGTTATTCAAGCGAAACAGGTGGCTTCAAACCCGACCCGTACCAAG
>Ga0207936_1000180_pt1 | contig 13802 bp, 15 predicted proteins | sample LakMenEpi19Nov10_FD_150715 | JGI IMG/M metagenome (GOLD analysis project Ga0207936, IMG submission 150715) | Freshwater microbial communities from Lake Mendota, WI - 19NOV2010 deep hole epilimnion (SPAdes) | ecosystem: Environmental > Aquatic > Freshwater > Lake > Epilimnion/Euphotic zone ... | reverse complement strand
TAGTCAACGCACCTGTTGCCTATCGTGGGACAAGATGCGCAGGTCGCGAAGGTCTATGGCGCGATGCATTGCAGCGCCCACGCAGGCCGACTGGCGCCAGTGGTTTGTGCTGATGTTGCCCGCTGTCTGCTGGGCCAGGTGACAGTGAATGCAGCCAACCACTTTGCGAACGCGCGCAGTACCGCAGGCAGTGCCGCGTGCAGCGCGGTGGTGGTCACTTGGCGGCGACTGCTTTGATCCGCTTCAAAGCAGCCGGCTTGTGCGCTGCCAGTTGGCCGGTCCTTGCACTTTGCACCAGTATTTCCGGGTTGGCAGGCGATGCAGCCACATGATGTGTTTTGATGTCCATGGGCGCCGTCAGCTTTTTCTTCACCGTGCCCTTGATCATGCCCTGGGTGCTGTTCCAGCTGACCTTGTCACCCTTTTTGAATTCTTTGGCTGTCATGACTTTGCCTTCAAGTCATCGCCATGATCGCTTTTGGTTTTGAGCAACTCGCCAGCGGCACCGCTGCCAACCACGCCGGCAACAGCACCCAGCGAGCCACCCACCACAATGCCGACAGGTCCTGCCACCACAGCACCCACGGCTGCGCCTGCGGCCATGCCCGCCACCAGGCCGCCACCCATCAACACCGACTTTGACTCGCGCTCCGCCTCTGCAGGGCTCAGGCCAACCTGAGCTGCTGCTTCAGGATCCTGGGACGGAATACCGTGACCGGAAACGGCCTGTTCGGCAAGGTCGGGGTCGACAGGTTTGGTGTCTGTAGGCGCGGAGGCGGATAAGTTCATGTGCATTCCTTGAAAAGTTGACAGCCAAAGTCGATAACAAACCGACTGCCACACTACTTTGAATAGCACGCGGCATTTGGCATGTAGTCCAAGTGGCAATGACGGGGACAGACAACGGCTAATGCGGCTTTTCAGAACGCCAAATGATTGGCTGTAAATTGCTATTTATTCAGGAGCTGCTTGCGCTCGTATTTGTTGGGTAAAAGACCTAAATGACCATTGAAAAAGTCTAAAAACGGCTCGAAAGTGGCCTCAAACTGGCGAATGCGTCCGCAGCCAGTCTTTCAAAGCTGCATCAATGCGCGTTTGCCAGCCCGCGCCAGTGGCTTTAAAGGCGGCCATAACGTCAGGCGACAGGCGGATGGTGGTGGCCTGCTTGGTGGGCGCTTTTTGCGGCCCGCGCGGCTTGATGCCCATCGTTTTGAGCAATTCAGGTGGCAACACCTGGTCGGCTGGCTTGAAACGGCGCAGGTCTGCGGCCGTCAACTCACGGACTTCGCCGTCTGCATCAATCAGTGGTGCGCGTTTGGTGGTAGCTTCATATTTCATGTGCTGTGGCCTGCAGAATGCTGTGGCGCCAATTTTTCTGGTTGCCTCTCGACAAGCGTGCCGGTTCTTAGCTTTTTCATTAATTTTTGTCTAGGCCACATGCTCGGTTAGTGGGATGTAAATGCTGCCATGTCCTTCAGATGTATACACGACGCCACCACCGTGTTTGTAATCGTCGCAGTGCTGTCTCAAATCAGAAGTGTCGGACTCGTATAAAGTGAACCGATACTTTTTGCTGTAAGAAGCAGATCCGGGCTCCGCATTTACCTCTAGTTCACAAACATATTCACCTGGCTGCCATACAAATAACTTTTCAAACAGTCTTTGGAAAGGTTCAACAAGCGCGGCGTCGGCCAAGACGAGATTTTTATCGTCTTCTTCTCGCGCTCGAAGCTTGTCGCGAATGTTGGATTTAAGTGCGGATACATTTTCACGAAACTGCTTTTCAGTAAGCCGATCAAAAAAGTTTAAAAATAGTACGCTGTGCGCCCACGTTTCCCCCGGCTTCAAAGAAAGCGGTACAAATAGAACCGACGATTGCGAAGAAGGTGTCTCGAAGTAGTTCTGAGCCGGCAGGACGGCTAGTGGTTTCCCATCACGCCAGACATCTAAGCTAAGGCTTCGTACTCTGAGTTCTCGCCCACCAGTATTACGTATGCTAACGACCACACTGGCGTTTGGATTGCCCACCATATGTGTTACGCCAATCCGGCTGTGGACTTCGACATCTAGTCGTTTTGGGCGAAGCAGCAAATGCAGTGGCGGCAACTGTGAAAGCACTATTGCTAAGAGAGCCAATGCGGCGGCCCAAAATGTCCAATCAAGGTAAAAGGGAGTCGTTGCTATTGCCATACAAATTTTCCTGTGATACGCTATGTTTTTTATAGCTGTTTGCGCACATTTCTATTGGCCTAGAGGTCAAAATGATACCCAAAAATACTCAAAAATGCCCAAAAAGCAGCTCAAAAACCCCACAAATACCTAACCCTCAGCCGCCTCAACCAAAAACCGCACCCGCCGCACGCCTTGCCACTCATCCGCATCCAGCCTGAACGCTAATGTCACCCGCGCGGGCAGCGGCTCGGTATGGCCAAACCAGATGCCGTCGACTGGCTGGCCCTGGTGCTTTAGTTTCAAAGCCAAGTGTTTTTCACCCACCAGACGTTGCGAAACGACTTCAACTTCTTCACTGAAGGTAGGCGCGGCAAAGCCTTGGCCCCAGACTTCTTTGTGCAGGGTGTCCACCATGTCGGTGCGGCGGTATTCAGCGGCCAGGGGGCCGTCGGTGTCGATGCGGCGGGTCAGCGTAGCAGCATCCAGCCATTCTCTGGCGACTTGTTGCAGCGTGTGCTCGAACAGCGCGAAGTTTTTCTCGTCCATCGTGCAGCCCGCCGCCATGGCGTGGCCGCCAAATTTGAGCAGCACACCGGGTTGGCGTTTGGCGACCAAATCGAGCGCGTCACGCAGATGAAAACCGGCAATCGAGCGGCCTGAGCCTTTGATTTCGTGTGACTTGCCCACTGCCTGACTGGCGGCGAACACAAAGGTGGGGCGGTGCAGTTTGTCTTTGATGCGGGACGCGACGATGCCGACCACGCCTTCATGAAAGCTGGGCTCGTAGATGGCTATTGCGGGAGGTGGTTCGTCGTCCATATCAATCATGGCATCAGCAGCTAACTGCGCTTGTTCGCGCATGTCGGCTTCAATGTCGCGACGCTCGCGGTTGATGCCATCAAGTGTTTTGGCCAACTCATCGGCCCGGCCTGTGTCGTCGGTTAGCAGGCATTCAATGCCCAGTGTCATGTCGGCCAGACGGCCGGCGGCGTTGATGCGCGGGCCCAAGGCAAAGCCAAAATCAAAGGTGGTGGCGGCGTTGGCCTTGCGGCCGGCTGCACCAAAAAGACTGGCTATGCCTGCCGGTAAATGGCCACTTCTGATGCGTTTGAGGCCTTGCGCGACCAGGCGGCGATTGTTGGCGTCGAGTTTGACAACATCGGCCACCGTGCCTAATGCAACCAGGGGCAGCAGCGTGTCGACCTTCGGCTGGTTTTGAAGTGTGTAAACACCCCGTTCGCGCAGCTCGGCTCTGAGCGCCAGCAGCACGTAAAACATCACGCCCACCCCGGCCATCGACTTGCTTTCAAAGCTGCAGCCGGGCTGATTCGGGTTGACGATGACATCGGCGTCAGGCAAACCAATCAAGCCATCGGTCAAGGCCGGCAAGTGATGATCGGTCACCAGAACCTGCATGCCCAGCGCCTTGGCGCGCGCCACGCCGTCAAAGCTGGCAATGCCGTTGTCAACAGTCACCAGCACGTCTGCGCCCCTGGCCTTGACGCGATCGGCAATCGGTGCGGTCAGGCCGTAACCGTCTACCACGCGGTCGGGCACGAGGTAGCTGACTTTGGTGGCGCCCAACAACTTCAGCCCGCGCAGGGCGACTGCGCAAGCTGTTGCGCCATCGCAGTCGTAGTCAGCGACGACGCAGATGTGCTGGTTTGCTGCCATCGCGTCGGCCAGCAACACGGCGGCTTGTTTCGTACCCAGCAGGGTGGTGGGGCTTAGCAAGCGCCCCAAACCCTCGTCCAGCTCCTCAGCCGTGCGCACACCGCGCGCCGCATACAGCTGCGCCAGCAGCGGGTGGATGCCTGCCTGCTGCAAAGCCCACGCAGCGCGGGGCGGGACGTCACGGACATGAATCTTCATAATGCTCTTTTTATAGCTGCTGGAGCAAATCAATCGGCTTTTGGGGACTTAAAACGTTCTTTATTTTGCTTAACAAACTGCGTCGGGCGGTTTCAAACGTCATGGCACTGCTTTCACCGCACAGGCTGATACGCACGGTTTTACCGCTGTTTTGCTGGGCTAAAAGTGCAGCAATGTCGCTGCTGTCAAGTTGCGTCCATGCCTGCGCATACGTCGGCCAGTCGTTGCTAAAAGCGGCTTGCGCCAAAGCCCTGTTCATGCTGACCGGTGAGCCATCAGATGTGCTTTCAGTCAAAGCCCCCGTCCCGCTGACCCAAAACGAATTGACGCTGCGCAGCCCCTTGGCTGCCCGTTCGTCGTTAACCGGGTGGGTGTACAGCAACATCTGCATTTCGTTTTGCAGCAGCTTGATCTGCTTTGAAGCGGGTAGCCACCGGTCAACATTACGGCCCAGCACCCGGTCTGGTGAAGCGGTGGGCAAGCTGGCAAACACATCACCACGCGCCAGCCAGCGGGTGGGCGCCAGGTAGTGCAGGGTGATGCCCTCCGTCGCAAAGTACGGCTGCATGGCCGCCAGCAGGGTGCGCGAATCGGCTTCGTTCAGGTCAAGCATGGCCGGGTCAGTCAGCGTGGCGTGCTCCCGACCCATGGCCCAGTGGCAGGGGGTCATCAATGCCCAGGCTTCATGCAGATTGGCCTTGGCCTCCAGGGCAGCCCAGGGAAGCAGGCCATCCGCGATGGTCAGTCCAGATGCTTTGGCAAAAACCCGTTCATGCGGTGGCGACAAGCTGTCTGCTGGCCCTGTATCGGTGTTGATCAGTTTCATGCCACGCAGTAACTGGGCCAGGTTTTTGAGAAGCAAAGGGACGGTGGCTTGCAGCCAGCCCTCTTCGTTGCACTGAGCAAAGGGAACAATAAGGTGCAAAGCGGGATTAGCTGACATGCCCACATTGTCCGGGATGCCACAATTGAGAGCTATGCAAATTCCCTATGAGCTTATTTTGGGCTGGCGTTACACCCGCGCTGGCCGTGCCACCCGGCGCAATGGTTTTATATCTTTTATATCTGGCGTGTCGATGCTGGGTATTGCTTTGGGTGTGGCGGCTCTTATCATTGTGTTGAGCGTGATGAACGGGTTTCAAAAAGAGGTGCGTGACCGCATGCTGGGCGTCATTTCTCACATTGAGGTGTTTGCGCCCAATGGCGCGGCTCTGCCTGAACCGCAAAGAACGTTGGCGGAAATCAAAGCCAGTAAAAATGTGCTGGGCGCTGCCACTTTCATAGCGGCTCAGGCATTGTTGGCTCGCGGTGAGGATATGAAGGGTACGCTGGTGCGGGGCATTGACCCGGCGCTCGAAGGGCAAGTCACAGACTTGGCGGCCACATCAAGCGCGACGCTGGCCAAATTGATCCCTGGTGAATTTGGCGTGGTGCTGGGCGGCGAGCTGGCACGCGCCATGGGTGTGCGGGAGGGCGACACCGTCACACTGATTGCCCCCAGCGGCCAAGTCACACCGGCAGGCGTTGTGCCGCGTTTAAAGCAGATGCGGGTGGTGGGCACCTTTGATTCAGGCCACTATGAATACGACTCGGCGCTCGTCATGCTGCACCAGGACGATGCGGCCAAGATTTTCAGGCTTGAAGGGCCAACCGGGATTCGCATCAAACTAAAAGACCTGCACCAGGCGCGTGAAGTTGCGCTGGAACTGTCACGCTCTTTAAGCGGTAATTTGCTGATACGCGACTGGACGCGCCAAAACAAAACCTGGTTTGCCGCCGTGCAGCTGGAAAAACGCATGATGTTCATCATCCTCACGCTGATCGTGGCGGTGGCGGCGTTTAATCTGGTGTCAACACTGGTCATGACAGTCACGGACAAACGTGCCGACATCGCCATTTTGCGAACACTGGGCGCCAGCCCCAAAAGCATCATGGGCATCTTTGTCGTGCAGGGCGCGATGGTCGGCGTCATCGGCACTCTGGCCGGGTTGCTGCTGGGCCTTGGCATTGCGTACAACATTGATGTGCTGGTACCCGCTCTGGAGCGGCTGCTCAACGCCAGCTTTTTGCCCAAAGACATTTACCTCATCAGCCGCATGCCCAGCGAGCCGCAATATGCCGACATCATGCCCATAGCGGTGATTGCCTTGATCCTGTCTTTTTTGGCCACGCTGTACCCAAGCTGGCGCGCGAGCCGGGTCAATCCTGCGGAGGCTTTGCGTTATGAGTGATGTCGCCCCCACGCTCCCCGCTTCGCGTGGTTCTCTGCCCCCCGAGGGGGCGCATTTCGCCTTGGGGCGGCCCGGCGGCGAAATCGTTCTTCAAGCCACTGGCCTGACCAAGCGCTTTATAGAAGGCCGCCTTGATGTCACCGTGCTCAAAGGCGTCGATTTGCAAGTCAACGCAGGCGACACCATTGCCATCGTCGGCGCATCAGGCTCAGGCAAAAGCACGTTGCTGCACCTGATGGGCGGGCTGGATGCACCCACCAGCGGGCAAGTGGTTTTGAAAGGTCAGGAACTGTCAACACTGTCGGCGCAAGTGCAAGGCCAGCTGCGTAACCAGCACCTCGGCTTTGTCTACCAGTTTCACCATTTACTGCCCGAGTTTTCAGCACTTGACAACGTCGCCATGCCGCTATGGATTCGGCGTCTGGCACCTGATCTATGTGCGCAAGCAGCTACTAAAATACTAGCAAGCGTGGGATTGCAAGACCGCCTGCACCACCGCCCCGCCGAGCTGTCAGGCGGTGAGCGCCAGCGCGTGGCGATTGCCCGTGCCCTGGTCACGCAACCGGCCTGCGTGCTGGCTGATGAGCCCACCGGCAACCTGGACAGGTCCACCGCAGAAGGCGTGTTTGAACTGATGCTGCAACTGGCGCGCGACCAGGGCACGGCCTTCATCATGGTCACGCATGACCAGTCACTGGCGGCCCGTTGTGCGCGGCGCTACAGGTTGGTTGAGGGGCGGTTGTCTGAGCATGACTGACCACTACACCGCCCTCGGCCTGAACAGCGCCGCCACGCTGGCAGACATCAAGAAAGCGTTTCGTCAAAAGGCATCGTTTTATCACCCCGACAAAAATGCCGCAGACGATGCGGCGGCGCGCTTTCGGGCGGTGCAAGAGGCTTATGACGTGCTGGCTGATAGCGACAAGCGCCAGGCCTATGACGACAACCGTCGCCGCAGTCTGCTCGACAACCCGTTAGAAACTGCGCAAGAGATCTGGCTAACTTACATCAAATCTGTGGTTTAAGTCCTGTCTTTTGCCCTCAAATGGACTACATATGACTATTTCCAACTTCTTTACCGACCTCCGCTCGGCCTACCAAGCCGAACTTGACGACCTGAGCCAGGATTCAGAAGGCAAGAATGTGCTGAACAAGCGCCTGGCTGACAAGCGTGGCGAGATTGACTTTTTGGTCAAGATGATGGCGCTCAGCCCCGAGATGGTGGCGGTGGTTTTTCATCAGGCGTTTGCCTTCAGCAAGCCCGCCGTGATGGACGACTTGCTCAGCTTTGAGGCAGATGAGTTGCCTGACTGGACCGGCTTGGCCCATGACATTCAAATCGCGCCCTGGGCGCAGGGCCTGGTCGACAAGGTGTTGAGCGAGCCTGGCGGTGAATGGTTTTTGACCGTGGCTGCGTCGCTGGAATACATGGCAGGCAAACCCGTCGCCCATGCAGCGCGGGATGAGGACGAAGACGACGAAGAAGAGTTTGACGGCGATGCCGAAGAGCGTGCGGATGCCAAGGCCCGCAAAGAAGCCGCTGAAGACTGGATGGTTGGGCAAGGTTTCGATAGAAAAGAGTAACGGCTCCAGAGGAACCTAAATATGAATCATCTAGCACTCATTACCAAAACCCAAACCCTGATCGCCGCTGGCGACATCGTGGGCGCTGAAGGCGCGCTGGTCGAACTGGCTGATGCCGAAGGCGATGCCGCTCTGATGGTGGTGCTGGAGCAGCTGCCCGCCAAAGACGTGCTGGCCATCATTCGTGAATACGACAGCTCCAAAGAGTCGGTGATCAATTTGCTGGTCACGCCAGAGCAGTTTGCGCGCGCTGTGGTGATTGAAAAGCAGTACAAAGACCTGACCCGCACCCACCTGCGCGGCATGGTCAATTCAATTATCTTCAGGGATGACGCCGATCCGCTGGCTTTTTTAACTGCCATTGGTGACCTGGAAGGCGGCAGTGATGCACTGGCCGATTACTTTTCTGAAAAGTGGAGCCGGGTGGAAGCTTTTGCACGCACGGGCTCATTTGATGCGATGGAAGACCACGGCGACATGCTGTCGCAGGACGAGTTGCTGGCCAAAGCGTATGAAAAAGCCAAGATTGAACAAGACGAAGTCGCCGACCAGGACTGGATGCAACTGGCCTGGTTGCTGCGCTACGAGCTGCCTGATTTGTTCATTGAAATGCTGCTGGTGCTGCGTGCCAAAGCCAGCGCTTTTGATGCGGGTTTTGGTGATGCTGAGGAAGCGGACGAAGACGACGGAAAAGTAGAAACGGGCGATACCGACCGCGGCAAGGCCACACCTGCCAAGCGGGACTCTGACGAAGAGTCGGCGATTTGAACAACCTCATGGCGATAACGGCTGATTCAAATGTTGGGGTATCGCTTTACGACGGGAGGCCGTTCTTTGAAAAAGCATTGCAGCATGGCATTCAGCACAATATCATTGACCGTGAAAAACTAGACAGCATCAGCCGCGATGCACCCAAAGGCATGGTGCAAATTGCGCGCTACTTTGGCACCGAGTTTTTGCGCCCGGAGCTTGAAAAAGCCAAAGACCGCATGGTCAATCTGGTCAGTCTGTACCTTGAGCACAGCTGCGCGGGGGATGTGCACGAAGCGGCTTTATCGCTGCGTGACCATTCGTTTTTGTCGCGCTCCAAAGCGGGCTCCGACATGCTCAAAGCCATGATTGCGATGCCACAAAACAGCCACTTTGGCATGAACGAACGCGGCGGTTTTACTGACAGCCATATTCCGCAACTGGCCAAATGGTCACTGTGCAGTCTGGCCGATTACCAGGCAGAGTTGGCCAAGCGCCAGCAGGTGTCGCTGGTGATAGACGCGGCGATCTGGTTTGCCAATGAACTGGGGCTTGATACAGACGACCTGGAAGAAGCTGGCAAAGACGCTGAAGCCGTGATACGCACCGCTCTGTTGGTGCTCGCCACGCGTGGGAGCAAACTGCCCGACTGGGTGGCATTCGACAAGATGATTGCTGGTTTGCGCGCAAAGTTTGCAGGTAAATCTGAGGACTTCAGCATCAATTTCCCCCCCCAAATGCCAGGCGAATTTTGTGATTTGGCGACTTTGGTTCAGCAGTCCATCCTGCGTGACGCGGCCAAAATTCTGGACACCAAGCTGCCCACACGCAAGCTGTTTGACCAGACACCCGCTTTCATGGGGCGGTATTTCTGGCTGGAAGACGGTTTGAATGAAGTCGATCACCACGACCGCGCTGTGTCCAGTCAATGGGCTAAAACGACGGGCGGCCATACGGATGATGGGTCGTTGCTGACCCTGTTTTTTTGCCTGGCTGCGCATGCTGCACCCAAAACGATTTTGACCGAAAAAAGCGCCACCACGCTGATTCGCAAGGTTCAAAAAGCAGGCTTCAAATCCGAGGCAGCGACCGACTTCATCTGGCGTCAGGCACCTGCGCAACATCAAAATGACTATGCGCTGCTGTGGTCAAACTTTGTTGAAGAGGCGCAGGGGCTGTTGAAAAGCGATGCAGTTGGCGCAACGGACGATGCGCTGGCTTTGCTGCGGCGCGAATGCAACTTGAAATAACGTGTCAAAGAATCCGGTTAAACCAGGCCAGCGACAAGCCTGCTGACAGCAGCGCCAGCACGGCAGCCACCAGGGCCAGCAGGCCAGAAATCTCGGTCTCTTTTTTCACTACCGTCAAACGTGAGCTGAGCGATTCATACACCTTTTTCAAGTCTGCTGCCGTACCCGCATAAAAGTATTCAGCCTGGGTATTGCGGGCAATGCCCTTGAGGGTTTCTTCGTCCAGCTTGACGCGCATCGACCAGCCCTCAAAACCAATCGTTTCGCCATCCACCGTGCCCACGCCCACGGTGTAGATGCGCACGCCCCGGTCAGCCGCAGCTTTAGCGGCGTCCATCGAATCCACCCCCGTGGTGCGCTGGCCGTCTGTCAGCAAAATAATAGCTGCTGACGCATAGGATCCGGGGGTTACAGGCACAAAAGGCTTCTTTTCTTTGCCGTCTTTGCCCAACACGGGTTGCTGGTCAATCGCCACGCCGCGCTGCCGGTCGCGGCCAGTCATCATGGACTGAACATCAATGCCAGCATCCGGAAACAGCTCAGACAGTGACACCACAATGCCGTTGCCAATGGCGGTGCCGCGCTGCAACTGAAATTTGTCGATGGCCGTGACCAGGTCTTCACGGCTGAGCGTGGGTGGTTGCACCACTGAGGCTGTGCCTGCAAACGCCACAATCCCCACCCGTATATTGCGCGGCAATTCAGCCAAAAACGCTTTGGCCGCATCCTGCGACGCCACCAGGCGATTGGGTTTGACATCGGTGGCCCGCATGCTGCCCGACACGTCCATCGCCAGCATGATGGTTTGCTGGTCTGAGGGCAGGCTGATGACGGCGAAAGGCCTGCTTGAAGCGAGAAGCATGGCGGCTATCGACAGTAAAAACAGCAGCGGCGGAATGTGCCTGCGAAAGCTTTGGCCTTTGCCCATGGCTTCACGCACGATGGACAGGCTGGCGTAGCGCAGCGCCATTTTTTTCTTGCGGCGCAGCAGCCAGATGTAAAGCAGTACCAGCAGCGGCAACAGCAGCAGCAGCCACAAAAATTCTGGCCATAAAAAAATCATCGGGGAGGTCATGGGTGATGTCCTTGGGTCAGCTTGATTCTTTTTGTCAGATTCATTTTTATGCAGCGCGCATCAAATGCGCTGGCAACCCGCCGCCCGCAGACAGGCGAGCCCGGCGCTTGCGCAAATCAGTAAAGCGCATGAGTGATTCGACAAGATCGCCGTCAGTGGCCAGCTCCAGCGTGTCCACGCCGGCTTTGGCCAGCGACTGCCGCAAGTCTGATTCGCGCTGTGCCGCAATACGGGAAAAGCGCTGGCGAAAGCCCTTGTCGCTGGTGTCGACCAGCAGTTGTTCGCCAGTCTCCGCATCCAGGATCGGGATCAAACCCAGGTCAGGCAGTTGCAGTTCCATCGCATCCACCAGCCGCACCGCAACCACTTCATGGCGCTGCGCCAGCATGCCCAGCGGCTTTTCCCAGCCGGATTCGCTGATGAAGTCTGACACCACAAAAATAGTGGAGCGACGGCGGATCTGCCGGGCTGCTGATTCAAGCAGTTCATGCAGTTTGGTCGGCCCGGCCTGAGCTGCATCGGGCCTGATTTGCAGCGTGTGCAGCAGCTGCAAAATGTGATGCCTGCCGCAGCGCGCGGGTATCACCGCGTCAACCCCTGAGCCATACAACATCGCGCCAACCCGGTTGCCGTGGCGCGTCAATGCGCGCGCGATCGCGCCTACAAATTCAGCAGACAAGCCGCGCTTGCGCGTCTGGCCCGAGCCAAAGTCCATGGATGGGCTGAGGTCGAGCAAAAACCAGGCGCTCATTTCACGGTCTTCTGTAAACACCCGCACATGGGGTTGCTGCAAGCGGGCCGTCACGTTCCAGTCGATGTGCCGCACATCGTCATGGTGCTGGTATTCACGCAAATCCGCCAGGTCCATGCCGGCGCCGCGCAACAGTGTGCGGTAGTCGCCCTGCAACAGGCCGTCCAGACGGCGCAGCACCGTCCACTCAAGGCGGCGCAACAGTTGCTCGGCGCCTTCTTTTTGTTTAGGCGGCGAGTTGCTCATGGGCTTCATGGGCGAGGGGCTTGGCGGGTTGCGGAATTTTGGCCATGATCTTGCCCACGACGGCATCTGCAGTCAAACCTTCAGACAGTGCCTCATACGACAACACCAATCGATGCCGCAGCACATCGGGCACCAGATCGGTCATGTCCTCCGGCAGCGCATAACTGCGTCCCCGCAGCATGGCCAAGGCCCGTGCGCCTTCTGTCAGGTTGATGGTGGCGCGCGGGCTGGCCCCGAAGGTAATGAAGCGGGCGAGTTCTTTCATGCCGTGCCTGTCGGGGTAGCGGGTGGCAGAGACCAATTTCACGGCGTATTGCACCAGGGATGGGTCTACATACACCTTGCGGCATTCGGCTTGCAACGCTGCCAGTTGCTCTGTGGTGGCGACGGCTGATACGGCAACGGCTGGGCCTGTTACGCGCTGCACGATGACGAATTCTTCTTCGTCGGTTGGGTAGTCCACCAGCACCTTCATCATGAAGCGGTCTACCTGCGCTTCAGGCAGCGGGTAGGTGCCTTCGGTTTCAATCGGGTTTTGCGTGGCCATGACGAGGAAAGGCGAGGGCACCTTGTGCGTCACACCGGCAATCGTGACTTGCCGCTCCTGCATCACTTCCAGCAGCGCGCTTTGCACTTTGGCGGGCGCGCGATTGATCTCATCTGCCAGCAGCAGGTTGGTAAACACCGGGCCGAGCGACGTGCTGAAGTCGCCCGTCTTCTGGTTGTAAATGCGCGTGCCAATCAGGTCGGCAGGCACCAGGTCCGGCGTGAACTGGATACGCTTGAAGTCCCCCGTGACCGTGTTGGCCAGCGTTTTAACGGTCAGCGTTTTGGCCAGACCCGGCACGCCTTCAACCAGCAGGTGGCCCTGCGCGAGCATGGCAACCATCACACGCTCTAAAAACTTGTCTTGCCCCACCACGATGCGTTTGACTTCGTAGAGGATTTGTTCCATCAATTGGGCGGTGTTTTGGTTGTTGTCTGTCATGGTTTTCTTTGAAGGTAAGAGTTAGAAAGGAGGCATCCCGGCAGCTGATGCCGCATTCTCAATAGGCACAGCGAACCCAATCCCCACAAACGTTCTCTGCTGGTTCGGGTTGTAAATCGCGGTGACGATGCCTACCACCTCACCGTCCATCGTGACCAGCGGGCCGCCTGAATTGCCGGGGTTGGCGGCGGCATCGAACTGGATCAGGTTGCGCATTTCCTGCTGGCCGTCGGGCGATTTGAAGGTTCGCTTTAACCCCGACACAATGCCGCTGGACGCTGACGGCCCGATGCCAAAGGGGTAGCCCACCGCCATTACCTGGTCGCCCGGCCGCAGATCAGCGGTGGAGCGCATGGTGGCGGCAATCATGTCGTCGGGGATTTTGTGAGCCTGCAGCACCGCGAGGTCGTTTTCAGGCTGAGCCCCGGTGATGGACGCGGTGGTTGTCATGCCGTCAGCAAACGTGATGTGAATGACATCTGCACCCTGCACCACATGCAGGTTGGTCAAGATGATGCCTTTGTCAACAATCACCACGCCGGTGCCCACGCTGCGGCTGTCTTCAGGGTCTTCTTCGATGGGTTTGCCGTTTTTGCCCAGCTTGGCTGCTTTGCCGTCATTATTCTTTTTGCTGTAGCCCACCACCCGAACCACCGACGGGATGATGGTTTCATAGGCCTTGGCTGCAGCTGAAGGCAGTTGTGTGGTTTCCAGCGTTTTCAGTACCGCCGCATTAATGTCTTCCTGGGTGAGCTTGCGCTCGCCTGGCTTGCTGGCAAACAAGCTGAGTGCCAGCATCAAGGCCAGCAGCCCAAGCATCGACCAGAGCAAATAAAGATTGTTCAGGCGCAGGTGCTTTTGCAGACTTTTCAGACGCCACCCT
>Ga0207936_1000170_pt1 | contig 14090 bp, 14 predicted proteins | sample LakMenEpi19Nov10_FD_150715 | JGI IMG/M metagenome (GOLD analysis project Ga0207936, IMG submission 150715) | Freshwater microbial communities from Lake Mendota, WI - 19NOV2010 deep hole epilimnion (SPAdes) | ecosystem: Environmental > Aquatic > Freshwater > Lake > Epilimnion/Euphotic zone ... | reverse complement strand
ACCTTTACCTTCAACAAGCCGTTGGCAGGGCCCTTCGTGCAGCCCGACCTTGGACCGTACGGCCAGACCCCGACCAAGCCGGTAACGATCGCCAGCGAGGGGCCCCCGATCGATCCGCCTGTGCGACCGAATCTTCCGAAGCAGGGCTATAGCGTGCTCGAGACGACCGCGGGCGTGTGGAAGCGGATCGGCGAACCCGTACCCAAAATTCCAGGGTATTCGGACCGCATGCGCGAGATCAGCCAGATCCTTTACGACATCAACAAGACCGATCCCGGCAACCCGGCGCTCGCCAAGGCCTTCACCCGGCTGTACGACATCTTCCAGGGCGTCCAGGCCGGCGGCAAGGTCATCGCACAGAATGCACCGAAGACGATCGCGTGGTTGCTCGGTACGATGGCCGCCAGCGGCGTGCCGATGACGATGCGCATGATTTCGTACAACCCCGCCGATACGAAAGGCATCTCGCCCGAGGACAAAGCGCGGGTGGCCGACTTCTACAAGGGCACGCTGACGGCAAAGACCGAAGCGTCTGAACTGCTTTTCATCGAAGGACCGGGTGTCCAGCTGGCCGTCGGCGGCACCGCCGAAGTCAACAGCGACCAGCTGCGCGCATCAATCGATTGGGGGCAGGTGATCCCTGCACTCAAAGGCAAGACAACCGCCTCGCCGCCGTATCTCGTCGGCGTGCCGCCGGGGGGTGTGCTCGGGCCCAACGCCCAGTTCATTGCCGCCACCGGGACGCACTACACGCCGCCGCTCAAGGTCAAGCTCAACTATGGCACCGAGCTCGTGCTGCCCGCGTCGATCAGCCTCTAGGGTCGATTCGGATTCGGCATGGTCGACCCCAAGGACGGAAAGACCACTTACAACAACGCCAGCATCGTCCAGATCATGACCATGGCCGTGAACCCCAGTATCCGTTCGAACCCGGTCTATGCCAGCGTCAGCCCGACAGGTGCCGGCCTGGGCGCTCTCGTAGCCGGTCAACGCCCCGGCGACATGATCGACTTCACCGGCATCTTCGCCGGGCCGCTGATCTTCACCGGCGGGCAGCGCGAGATCGCGTTCATGAAGGTGTTTTCCGGCAACTTGCCGGCGCAGCTGAACGGCGGCAGCGCAGCGCCTAGCGCCAGCCTGACCAACCAGTACGGCAAGAGCAATGTGCCCGCGATCGTGATCAATCCGTTCTTCAACCACGCGGCGGCCGAAGCCGGGTTCAAGCAGCTGTTCGGTGTCGATCTGCCGGAGGACTTGCAGCCGACACCGCCCGCCGTCAAGCCTGCGGCCGGACCGCCAAAGCCTGCCGGAAAAGATTTGTAGCGGATCTCCGCAGCTAGTGTTTCAGCCCGCACCAGCCGCATGATGAGGGTGAGCTGAAACACCGCCAGCGTGATGGTTGGGGGGGTTCAAGTCAATTGACCTTGACCAAGCGCCAGTCGATCCGGTTGTCGGCGCGGTGTACCACGTCAATGTTTTTCTTCATCACCCAGGGGATGATCTGGTTATGCAGCGGGATATGCGAGACCGTGTCGTTGGACAGTTGCAGCGCCTCTGTCAGGGAGCGATTGCGTACCGGCAAGTCGGTCTCTGTCTTGATGCGGTCCACCACCACGTCCATTCGGGCATTGCTGTAACGGCCTACGTTGTAGTTGCCGTCGCCGCCCGTGCCGACGGTGCGGAACAGTGACTGCGCGGAATACAGGGTGTCAAAAGTCGGTACGCCCCAGCCCAGCATGTAAATGCTGGCTTCATAACGCTGAATCATGGGGAAATAAGTTACCAGTGGCATACTGCGCAGCTTGGCTTTAACACCAATCTTGGCCCACATGCCGGTCACTGCCTGGCAGATTTCCTCGTCGTTGATGTAGCGGTTGTTCGGGCAGGCCAGGTCGACCTCAAAACCATCTTTATAGCCCGCATCGGCGAGCAATTTTTTCGCGCCTTCAATATCAAATGGCAGGCGCTTGTTAACGCCTTCGGTCTAGCCCGCGACCATCGGTGCCACCATGGCGCCGGTGGGTTGTGCCAGGCCACGCATGGTCACGCGGGTCAGCGTGTCACTGTCAATCGCGTGATACAGCGCTTTGCGCACGCGCAGGTCTTTCAGAGGGTTTTTGCCTTTGATATTGGAGCCCGTCAACTCGTCCCGGAACTGGTCCATGCCAAAGAAGATGGTGCGATTTTCAACGCCATCCATGACCTTGAGATTGGCGTTGCTGCGCAGCCGTGGCAAATCCTGTGGGCTGGGGTCCAGCATCAAATCAACTTCGCCAGACAACATGGCGGCCACGCGGGTGGCTTCAGACTTGATGGGGGTGTAAATGATTTCAGTCACATTGGTCGAAGCCGCATTGGCGGCCCAACCCCACCAGCTTGCATTGCGGGTCATGACCATGCGCTGGTCTGGCAACCATTCTTTGAGCACATATGCGCCTGTGCCCATGGCGTTGCGGTTGGCAAAGGTTTCCTGGGTGACGTTGCGAATGTCTTTGGGGTTGACCGAGTTGTTTTTCTCGGCCCAAGCCTTGCTCATGATGCGCAGCTCGGTCAGCTGGTTCAGCAGCACCGGATTGGCGCCTTTCAGGATGACATCGACAGTGTTGTCGTTGACTTTGACGGCCCGGTCGATACCTTGTGCATAAATGGCAAAGTTCGACGTCGGGGCGAGAGCGCGTTGCAGTGAAAACACCACGTCGTCTGCCGTCAAGGCAGAGCCGTCAGAGAACTTGACGTTTTGGCGCAAATTGAAACGCCACTGGGTGGGTGTGACCATTTGCCAGCTGGTGGCCAGCACCGGCTCGACCCTGAAGGTCTTGCTGTTGTAGTAGACCAGGCTTTCATAAACGGCCGCATGAATGCCGTTTTGCAATGCGTTGTTTTGGGAATGGATGTCCCAGGTCGAAATTTCGCCAGCGCTGGCCCACTTGAAGGGCTTGGCGGTGGCTGGCATCGCTACCACAATGGCGGCAGCAAGAAGGGCAAGTTTGAATTTCATGAAAGATCCTTTTCGTCGCAAAAATGGGCGAATGACAAAATAAAAAGAACGCGGCAGCAGGAACTATGCCGCAAAGTTCAGTTTCAGGTGATCGGGCTTTCACTGAGATGGCCTCAGTCGATGTAGGGAATTCAGTGCAGGGAGATTGGCGTGGTGGCCAGGCCGCTGTAGCCTTCAAGCGTATCTTCAATTTCTTGCTGGGTGGGGGTGTTGATCTGCCAGGCGCTCAGGCGCTGCTGAAACATTTCGGCCCAGGAGCCGTCCAGGTATACCTCTTTGCCGGAGCGTTTGTCGACAATCTCAAAACCGTTGCGCGCCATGTGCGGAATGGCTGGCGGCGGAGCGGATGCTTCAGGCGCGTTGGCGTGAATTTGCACCACCACAAAAGATTCAGAGTCGTAAAGCATTTGCATTTGATTTGATCCTTCCTGCATTCTAAGCATGCACTGACAATACATATAGCAACGCCAGTGCCAACTTCAAGGCTGACAGGGTTAATCCACTGATTAAGCTGTGTTTTGTTGTATTACTTCACAGACTTTTGCTGATTTCTGTCAATTGCTGGTCAATAAAGTCGCCGCCATGCTGTGTGATGCGGCTGCGCACAGGCAGGTAGCCCAGCGACGGCGCAAACCAGATCTCCACTTTCTGGTCAAACTCCTTGCGCGGCTTGCGGGTCAGCTTCAAGGCCAGCATCGGTGCATTCATCAGATCCAGCGTTTCTGCGGCTTCAATGATGAATGTCCAGCTGTCGGCCTCTCGCGGGCCGATGGTTAAAAAAGTGATGTTGCTGCCGGGTGGGAAACCTGCCGGGTTAGCCGCCAGCATGCCGGCCAACTGCAAAAAAACGCTGACCCGGTCTTGCACGCCTTCAATCCATGGGGCATCAGGCGTGTTGGCGCTGAAGATGATTTTGCCTTTGTCGGCCTCAAAATGCGCCGCCAGCTCTGATCTGAACTTGTCGGCAAAGCGGGTGGGCGCCAGGCCGCTGCCGGTGATTTTGCCGACGCTGGTCATGCTGCGCGAGCCGACCAGAAAGGCGCTGACTTTCATCATGGCATCGTAGGTGTCGCCATCGGTTTTCCAGTTCAGTTCGGCAGTGGCGTGGTAGTTCAGGTTTTTTGACAGGCCAATGACTTTGTATTGCAGGCGCACAGAAGCCGGCAAACTGATGGCGGTTACTGGCGTGGTTTCGGGGCTGGGTGCGGGTGCAGCTACCACCTGTGTGGGCGTGGCGGACGCGGCACTGTCAACGGGTATTTCTGCCACCGCTTGAGGTGCGGACACGGGTTCAGCAGGAGCTATTATTTCAGGAGCTGCTTGCGCCCGTATTTGTTGGTCTGGAGGCTGATTTGATGTGTTTTTTGGGCTGGTTTTGACCGATTTAACAACTTTTGGGGCGGCTACAGGGGCTGGGACGGCCGCTGGGGCTGGTGTTGCTTGAATGCTGCGGATGGTAAAGGTTTTAGCGTTTGCGTCAGCGCCGCTGCCCAGCTGCGCGGGGGACGCTTGGAGCACCAGCGCATGGGCAATCACAACCAGCGCGGCCAGCGCTGCCAGGGGTCGCCAGCCCGGTGAAGATGTGTTGGCGATTTTTGCGTTGTTGGCCTGCAGGCCAAGGCTTGTCATGCCGCAATGTAGCCCAAATCGCTTGACAGTTGCTGCGCTGCGGCTTTGAGCGGCGTGGCGACTTTGCCGCTCCAATCTGCATCAAACGTACTGAGCGAGCCCAGCGCCACCATGCCCAGCACCATGTGGCCGTCGGCGTCAAACACCGGGGCGCAAAAGCCACCCACGCCCGGCAGCAGGGTATTGACGACTCTGGCCACACCATGCTGGCGCGCTTCGTCCAGCAGCATGGTGACTTGCGCCATGTTGGCGGGCAAGTCGCGCCGGCCCAGCTTTTGCGCACGCGCCAGTTCGTCTTTCAGCAGCCCTTTAAGCCGTGTATTCACAGCCGCTTGCCGCGTCGCCATGAAAGCTGCAAAGCACAGCCCAGTGGCTGACGACAGCAGCGGCATCACATCGCCCAGGCGCAAATTCACCGTCACAGCCTGGGGCGATTCCTCCCAATGCACCATGCACGGGCCCTGGTTGCCCCACACCGCCAACGCCAGAGTTTGGCCGATTTGTGTCATCAACGGGCTCAGCCGGGCTCGGGCCAGCTTCACCGCATCAATCCTCGACAGCGAAGCGAGCCCTAACTTGAGTGCAGCGGGCCCCAGGTCATACCGGGTGGTGCCCGCGTCTTGCACCACCAACCCCAGGCGCTGAAAGCTGACCAGATAGCGGTGCGCCTTGGCAGCTGACATGCCAGCCCTCGAAGCCAGGTCGCGCAGCATCAGTGCATCGCCAGCATTGCTTAAAACCTCTAATAAACTAAAGCCCACCTCTACGGACTGGATGCCTGCGCGCTGTGGCTCGGCGTCGTCAAACGGGACTGGTTTGGGCGTGGATGTAGCCTTCATGAGTTCTCTATAATTACTTTTAGGTAAATCAATTTCACTTATCGTAACGCTGAAACCACCCTTGAAAGACAGCCCATGAAACTCGCCACCTATAAAGACGGCTCCCGCGACGGCCAGCTGGTTGTCGTCTCGCGCGACTTGTCAACGGCGCATTATGCAACTGGCATTGCAAGCAAAATGCAGCAGGTGCTGGACGACTGGAACTTCATCTCGCCGCAATTGCAGGACCTGTACGAGACATTGAACGGTGGCAAAGCCCGCCACGCTTTTCCATTTGAGCCCACCCAGTGCATGGCCCCGTTGCCACGCGCCTACCAGTGGGCTGACGGCTCGGCCTTTATCAACCACGTTGAGCTGGTGCGCAAGGCGCGCAACTCTGAGGTGCCCGAAACTTTTTACACCGACCCGCTGATGTATCAGGGCGGAAGCGACGACTTCATCGGCCCACGTGACGACGTGGTGGTGGCCAGCGAAGCATTTGGCATTGATTTTGAAGCTGAAATTGCGGTGATCACCGCTGATGTGGGCATGGGCACAACGCCTCAGCAGGCGATTGACAGCGTGCGGCTGGTGATGCTTGCCAACGACGTGTCGCTGCGCAATTTGATCCCGGCCGAGCTGGCCAAGGGCTTTGGGTTTTTTCAGAGCAAGCCCGCCACCGCTTTCAGCCCGGTTGCCGTGACCATTGATGAACTTGGCGATGCCTGGCAAGGCGGCAGACTGCACATGACGCTGCAAAGCACCTGGAACGGCCGCAAAGTCGGCATGTGCGAAGCCGGGCCGGAGATGACCTTTCACTTTGGCCAGCTGATTGCCCATATTTGCAAAACCCGCAACGTGCGCGCGGGCAGCATCATTGGTTCAGGCACCGTCAGCAATAAAGACTGGACGCATGGCTACAGCTGCATCGCCGAAAAGCGCGCTGTCGAAACCATTGAGGGTGGCGCACCCGTGACGGAATTCATGAAGTTTGGCGACACGATTCGGATAGAGGCGAAGGCAAAAGACGGCCAGAGCGTGTTTGGGGCGATTGAGCAGAAAATTGCCCCGTTGCTCGTCTAAAGGAAGGTCAAAGGCAATTTGGGCAGCATGCTGGGCAAAAACAACCAGACCGTGACAGCAGCGCAGCCAATCAATGCCACCAAAAACAAAACCATCCAGATCGCCGTTTGCGTCAGATTGCGCTCCCGAAGCGGTGGTTTAAAAGGCTGGAACAGGCGCAGTGTGCTGGAATCTTTTAGCTGTTGGCTTGGGAGGGTGGGTGCGGGGTGGTCGTGCTTCGGGTCCGTAGGCAGTTGCATGCTGGTCTGAAATTTGATGGCGAGCCGCAAGCAATGGATGTTGCTTGCTAGCCGCGGACGCAGTGTAGATTCAGACGCCGGTAAGGCTCAAAGCACGCTGCCAATGTCCGTCGCTTATGAGGGTCACTTAACCTGAAGCGCAAACTCCTTGACACCCCTGAGCAGCATTTCAACAGCCACAGCGACCAGTATCAAGCCCATGAGCCGCTCAACAGCGACCACAAAGCGTTCGCCCAGTACGCGTTGAATGCGTTCAGCCAGCATCAGCACCACCGCGCAAACCACCATCGTGACGGTCAGCGCAGCGATCCATTCCCAGCGGCGCTCAGGGGCCTGGGACACCAGCAGCAACACCGTTGCCAAAGCGGAAGGCCCGGCCAGCGCAGGAATGGCCAGCGGCACGATCAGCGGCACAACCTGCAGCGCCTGAACTTCCTGCACAACGGGCGGCGGAAAGATCATGCGCAGGGCGATCAAAAACAGGATAACACCGCCCGCAATTTGCAGCGCCAGCGGGCTCAGGTTCATCACACGCAAAAAGCTTTCACCAATGAACATGAAGACCAGCAGCAGGCCAAACGCAATCAACACCTCACGCAAGATGACCATCGGCCTGCGTTGGGACGGCACGTTTTTAAGCGCGTTGGCAAAAATCGGGATATTGCCAAACGGGTCAGTGATCAGCAGCAGCAAAATCGTGGCAGAAGCAAAGGTGTAGGTCATAAATCAGGCGTTGTACAAAGTGTCCAGCGACATGAAACCCTTGATTTCCATCGGGTTGCCAAACGGGTCGCAAAAAAACATGGTGTGCTGCTCGCCCGGCTGGCCTGCAAAGCGCAGTTGCGGCGGCAAAATAAAGTCGGTGTTGGCCGCCTTCAAACGTGCAGCCATGGCTTGCCAGTCAGGCAGCGCCAGCACCAGGCCAAAGTGCGGCATGGGCACCAGTGTGTCGCCGACTCGCCCGGTACTTTCAGTTTTAAACGGCTGGCCCAGATGCAGCGAGATCTGGTGGCTGAAAAAGTCAAAGTCAACCCAGGTGGCAGTGCTGCGCCCCTCGGTGCAGCCCAGCACGCCTCCGTAAAACTGGCGCGCGATGTCCAGGTCGGTGACGTTGAAGGCGAAGTGGAACAGGCTTTTCATGACGTAAGCTTATCAGCCTGTGAGGCATACAAGTTTGCTATTTAATTTATAGCTGTTTGCGCCCGTATTTATTGGCTTTCAGCCATTTTAGACACGTAAAAATAGCTAAAAACGGCATTTTCAGCCATGAAAACCCCTAAAACACTTTGCAGGCAAGCCGCCGCGTTGCACAATGAAGGCGATACAACCCAAGCAGGAGACAACCATGAGCGATAACGATAATTCAGCACTTTCTGGTTTCGGCAAGTTTGTGCCGGGCTTTGACTTTTTGCAAAACCTGGCCACGCAGGCCGCTGGCAGCGCGGCAGAAAAAATTCCGCAACTGCCAAATCTGGGCAACTGGGTGGCGCCGACGCTGAATGTTGAAGAGCTGGACAAGCGCATCCAGGAGCTGAAGTCGGTGCAATTCTGGCTGGATCAAAACGCCACGGCGCTCAAAGCCACCATTCAGGCACTTGAAGTGCAAAAAATGACGCTGGCCACACTCAAGGGCATGAACTTCAACATGGGCGATGTGGCCAACGCTTTCAAACTCAAGGTGGCAGACACGGTGGCAGGCGGTGTGCAGGGCATGGCTGACAAGGCCAAAACCTTTGCCGGGCTGGAAGTGCCACCCACCAGCTTTGGCAAAAATGCCGTGCCTGAAAAAGCCAAGCCGAAAGCTGAAACACCTGCCGCTGGCGTCGTCGACCCGATGCAGTGGTGGGGCGCACTGACCCAGCAGTTTCAAACCATTGCCGTCGACGCGATGAAAGACGCCGCCAAAAAAACCGCCATCGACAGCACTAAAAATATGGCCACGGGAATGGCCAAAGACGCGATGAAAACCGCGACCGGCATGGCAAAAGGCATGGCCAAAAGCATGACCAGCAATGCAGGCAAAACCATGGCCGGTGCAGGTCGTGCGGCGATGAACACAGCAAAAAATTCGGTGTTTGGCAGCGCCCAAGCCTGGCCCACACCTGTGGCAGCCAAAAAGCCTGCCGTGAAACGGCCAGTCGCCAAAGCCGCACGCAAAACCAGTCGATAAAAACCGCCCATGAAACTGTTCCCCTACGGCCACGCCACCCATCCGCAATGGCCCATGGCCGCTGGCCTGGTGTTGGCGCAGCTGCGCGCCCACATGGCACTGCCTGGTTATGCCGCTGCACCAACGCTGGGCTTGCTCTACATCACGGATCACTACGCCGCCCATGCGCAAGACATTCTGGACCACCTGACAGCCGAGTTGCCTGAGGTCACAGACTGGAGTGGCACGGTTGGCGTCGGGATTGCTTCCAACAACGTCGAGTATTTCGACGAGCCCGCCCTGGCCGTGATGCTGTGTGATTTGCCGCATGACCAGTACCGTGTGTTTTCAGGCATCTCGCCGCTACCGTCGGCGGCCAGTGGCCGCTTCAAGGCGCATACGGCATTGATCCATGCCGACGCGGGCACGCCCGATGTGGCAGACCTCATCGGCGAGATGGCGCAGCGCACTGGCAGCGGCTACGTATTTGGCGGGCTGGCTGCGAGCCGCAGCAAAGCCGTGCAATTCGCACTCAGTGGTTACGGCAATGTCAAAGGGCATGGCGCGGCGGGCGGCGTGTTCAGCGGCGGCTTGAGCGGGGTGGCGTTCACGCACGGCGCAGCGCTGATGTCGCGCGTCACGCAGGGTTGCCAGCCGGTCACGCGCAACTATGAGGTCACCGCTTGCGATGGCAATGTGGTGACCAGTCTTGACGGCGAACCCGCATTGGACGTGATGCTGACGGCGCTGAACGTCACACTCGACCATCCACGCGAAGCACTGGCCAAAGTACGCAACACACTGGTGGGTTTGAGCGACCCGGCAGACTTACTCAGCGACAGGCGGGTATTTCACCCCGGCCAGTTTGGTGCCGAAGTGGTGGTGCGCCACATTATCGGGCTGGACCCTGGGCGCAAAGGTATCGCCATCAGTGGTGCGCCAGCAACCGGCATGACACTGGCTTTTTGCGAACGCAATGTCCAGGCAGCGCGCTCAGATCTGATTCGGGTTTGCGCTGAAATCCGAGAAGAGCTGGAGCCAGAGGCGTTAAGCGTTGACGTGGCCAGTGCCTTGAACGCACCAGAGGCCGAGTCCGCACCCCACCCGGCCAGGCGCATCGCAGGGGCTATTTACGTGAGCTGCGCAGGCCGAGGTGGCCCGCACTTTGGGGCACCCAGTGCCGAGCTGCAAATCGTGCGCCGCGCGCTGGGCGATGTGCCGCTGGTGGGCTTTTTTGCAGGTGGAGAAATTGCCCGCCATCACCTGTATGGCTATACCGGGGTGTTGACGGTGTTTACGGTTGCCGATTAGTTTTTGCGAAGTGCTGTAAAGGCCTCAAACTCCAAGCTGCGCATCGCCAGCAGCGAGGTGTAGAATTCGCGCGGATGATCAAGGAAGAGAATATGAAATTTGATCCCTCACGCAGAAAAATTATGTCGGTTGCAGCAAGTGCCGTTGCCTTGCCAAGCCTCAATGCCTCGGCAACTTGTCCAAAAGATCCTTTGGCAATATGCAACGTCACCCATCTGGCATCCATCAGAATGGCTCAGATATTAAAAGTGAGCAATACAGATGATATACAGCGAGCACTAAAAACATGGAAGGGGCAGATAAGCGTGGGCGGGGGGCGATTCAGCATGGGCGGACAGACTGCAATTCGAGACGGCTTACAGCTCGATATGCGTGCTATGAACCGGTTGGTGGGCTTTGATCCAGCAAAGCAGACGGTTCGGGTTCAGGCTGGCATGCGTTGGCGTGAGCTGCAACAAATCATCGATCCCCATGGGCTTGCAGTTCAAACGATGCAAAGTTATTCCAGCTTTACGGTTGGCGGGTCTTTGTCTGTCAATTGCCACGGGCGTTACGTTGGACACGGTCCAGTCAGTGAGTCCGTCCGGGCTATTCAACTTGTTCTGCATGATGGTGAAATCGTAGAAGCCAGCAGGCAAACCAATACAGAGCTATTTAGAGCCGCCTTGGGTGGATACGGAGGGATAGGCTTGATAACCGAAGTTGAGCTGAATCTCGACGAGAATTTTAAAGTTGAAAGATCAACTGCTCGGGTTTCACTTCAGGACTATCCAGAGTGGTTCAAAGAAAAAATTCAAGGCGACTCCAAAGTACTGATGCACAACGCGGATTTGATGCCACCAGCTTTTGATAAACCGCGTTGCGTCACATGGTCTAGAAGCGATAAGACTTTGACAACGGCAGAAAAATTGCGCCCTCTTGGGGGGAAATTTCTAAAAGAAAAACTGTTTTTATTGGCCATGACGGAGCTACCCGACGGTGCATCATTGCGCGAAAAAATTGTCACGCCAATTGAAGAAAAACCTGCAGTGGTTTGGAGAAACTATGAGGCAAGTTTGGACGTTGCTCAGCTAGAGCCAGTGAGTCGCAAACTTTCAACTTATGTTTTGCAAGAATATTTTGTGCCCGAACGAAACTTTTATCTGTTCGCAAAGAAGATGTCCGAAATGATGCAGGCTGTAGCTACAGGAACAGTTAATGTGTCAATACGACATTCGCCAGCTGATCAGTTAACGCTAATGTCATGGGCGAAAGAAAATGTATTTTCTTTCGTCGTGTACTACAAGCAGGGGGTGTCTAAAGATGCTCAAAGCTCTGTTGCGCAGTGGACTCGCTTCATGATTGATTTGGCGCTATCTTTGGAGGGCACTTACTACCTTCCATATCAACTACATGCAACGCTGGCGCAATTTCGCAAAGCCTACCCTGAAGAGGAAAAATTCAGAAAATTAAGACTACAAATTGGTGCTTCGCGATTTACGAACACCATGTGGTCACAGTACGGCGTGTGAAGCCATAAGGGGCAGCTTGCCGGTTCAGCATTCAGGGCGAGAGCCGCTCCACCAAATACTCTTTGGCATACCAAAAAGTATCCGGTTTTTTAAGTGCAGCCCACGTCCCTTCGCTTGGGTCTTGGCGCGATCGCAAATCCCAGCGCGAATCAATGATGCGGCAGTTGGTGCAAGGAGCCTGGCCGATGCGCCGCGCTACCAAGGAGTAGCGGCTGGTTTTTAGCAGCTCATCGACGTGCTTGTAGTCCACAGGTTGAGGTGCATCGTAAGCAACCACTTTGACGCCTGGCATGATGAATTGGTAGCGCTCAAACTGGCCGTTGAAGTTGTTGGGGACTTTGACCGTTTGGCCTTGTAGCAGCGCAACCGTTGACGGCTTGTAGCGGCCCAGATCGCCATTCAGGGGCGCGGTTGTCCAGGCCAGTAATAACAGCACTGCAAAACCAGATGCGGCGACCACCCCTCGTGTCCATTGTTTTTTGAGCATGCCAGCAACGCTGGCCAGCACGATCAGTACCAGCAGCAGCCAGAACAGCGGTGAGTAAATGCTTGCATCCTGCATGGCACGCACGGCACCCATGGCAATCAGGCCCATACCCAGCGCGCCCAGTATGCAAAACACCAGCGTGATGACAAACCACCCACGCGCCATGCGCTGCCAGTACAGCGCCACCAGCACGGCGACTGCGGGCATGGCCGGTATCAGGTAACGCGCCGACCGCTGGTTGGGCAGCATGAAGACCAGCGCCAATGCCAGCAGCCAGAGCCACATGACTTTTTCAGCGTCACTGATGGGGCTTTGCCCGGCGCTCTTGTTTCGATAGCTTCGCCATGCCGTCCAGGCAGCGCCGACAGCGACCGGCAACAACAAACCGGCGTTGACAAAGTAGCCCATCAAAATTACCAGCACGCCGCCATTGCCGCTCAAAGCCACTTTGAAGTAGCCGGGCGACGACTTGAACTTGCCTGCGTTTTCACCCACTACAAATTCACGCCACACCTCGCCCGGCAGCGGGTCAAGCGCAAACCACAGGCCAAACACGGCCAATGCCAAGGCGCAGATGCCTGCGACTTTGAAGCCGTCGCCAACCACGCCCGGCCTGACCATTTGCCATGGTGCTTTGCGAGCGCCAATCGCCTGGTAGCAAAGCGCCAACCCGAGGCCAACAGGCGCGACCATCGCAAATGATTTGTACAGGCAGCCAATGCCGATGGCGATGCCCGCAATGAGTGGAAACTTCCAGCGAGATGCCAGCAACCTGGCGGGTGACCAGGCCATGGCAAAAAACACGCCAAACAGCCAAAAGGTTTCAGGCGCGCTCGTCAGGTAGGGGCGGCCATAGCGGTAGGTGCTGAAAAATGAGAGGAAGGCGATGGCAGAAATGGCACCCGCAACGATGGACGAGTCGTTGTTTTGTCCTGGTGTGCTGGCAACTATCTTGCGCGCCAGCAAACCAACCATCAAAGCCGTTGCCCACAAATACAGCACACTCGGCAATCGCAGATTGAACAGCGTCCAGTGGTCGCCCCAACCGCCCGCCACCATGGCCTGCCAGAACAGCAGCGGTGGCTTGGTGTTGCGCATGAAGTCATACGAGCTGACCAGCGGCAGCCAGTGGCCGCTCTCAGCCGTCAGGCGGGCAATGTGCGCGTAAACAAGCTCATCGCCATTGCGGGGAATGTGGTCACCACCGAGCTGGTACAGATAGCCAAGCGCGATAACAACGGCCAGCAACACCCAAGCCAGACAGCGACGGTGCGACATCACGGCGCGCCTTTGCCGCCGCTGCGGCGAAAGGTTAGTCTGTCGTTTGCCACAAAGTTGAAGATGCTGGACACAGCAATTGCCACCAGATTGGCGACGATGTAATGCAAATAAAGCGATAGCGATTTCGTCATGACCGATTGAATGGCAATCGACACCCCAGCCGCCGCAACATACTTGAAGAACAGCACCAGCACGGGCGGGCTAGCCTCCACTTGACGATCCCGCCAGGTCAGGCGGCGGTTGAAGTAAAAGTTGCTGATGGTGGCCAGTGTGATGGCAATGGCAATCGAATAATTCAGTCGCGCGTGAAAGTCAGCGATGTGCAACAGCAAGAACTCCTGGCAGGCGTAAAGCACGGCAATGTTGATGACTGTGCCACTGGCACCGACCGCACCAAACTTGATGAAGCGCCAGCGCGCCATCGGCTGCAAGCGGGCAGGCAGACGGCTGATCAGGCCCTCATAAATGCAGCGTAAATTGGTCATTGGCTCGCGGTCAAAAATTCCCGCGCTTTGGCAAGAACGCTGTCAGGTGCAATGACCTTCAGGCACTGGTTGTCACCATCGCAAAAACTGTCACGATGG
>Ga0207936_1000165_pt1 | contig 14190 bp, 12 predicted proteins | sample LakMenEpi19Nov10_FD_150715 | JGI IMG/M metagenome (GOLD analysis project Ga0207936, IMG submission 150715) | Freshwater microbial communities from Lake Mendota, WI - 19NOV2010 deep hole epilimnion (SPAdes) | ecosystem: Environmental > Aquatic > Freshwater > Lake > Epilimnion/Euphotic zone ... | reverse complement strand
GAGCCGAGCTTGGCATCCAGTGCTTCAAGCGGCGAGTCCAGTTGATGCGCCAGAAAAAACGGGTAAGGCTGGCCCGCATCCATGACGTCCAGCACGCCGCTTTCAGTCTGGGCAATCAGCGCTTCAAATTTACCAGCAGTAGGCATGGTTTTGGCGTCAACATAACCCATCATGCGCTGGGCGATGCGTTTGGCGTCCAGCCCTGAATGCGCAGCCAGCGCTCGTTGCACCAGCAGCTTGCTGACACCGACACGAAAGCCGCCACCGACCAGCTTGATGAGCAAAAACCGCCCACGGGAATCGAGCTCGCGCCAATAACTTTTGATACGCTGGGCGATCTCGTCTTCACCCAGGCCGCGCAAGGGCAGCAAGCGTTCTTCCATCCACACGGCCAGCCCCACATCAGAGGCTTCAAAGCCCAGGGGCAACACGTAAGCGATGGTTTCGGCCAAGTCGCCAACGGCCTGATAGCACTCATCAAAGAGCCAGTCGTCGATCCCCGCAGCTTCACAGGCCAAGGCTCGCAAGACGGCGGTTTTAACCACTTGTCTGGGTTTGCCGCCTGATAAAAAATACACCGCCCAAGCCGCATCAGCAGGCGGTTCGGCTTTGAAGTACGCCTGCAACGCAGCGACTTTGGCGTTGGTGGAGGTGGTGCTGTCCAGTTCGGTAAAAAGCGCTGCAAAGTGCTTCATAAAGCGACTTTTTCCTCAGCAGCGTCGTCGCCGTATTCGGTTTGAAAAGATTCAGCCTGCAAGCCTTGTTCAGACAAATACCGCACCATGACAGGAATACTGCCGTGGGTCACGATGACGCGCTGCGCACCCGTGGCGCCAATCGCACCCATCAACCCCGGCCAGTCGGCGTGGTCACTCAGCACAAAGCCTTTGTCATAACTGCCACGCCGCCGCGCACCGCGCAACTGCATCCAGCCGCTGGCAAAGGCGTCGCTGAAGTCGCCAAATCGCTTGATCCAAGGCCCCGCGGCTGCACTTGGCGGGCAGAGCACCAAGGCGCGTTTGAAGACGGCTGGGTCAGTCACTTCACTGACCAGTTTGGTTTCAGGCAAGTTCACACCCGCGTCGCGATAAGCGGTGTTGAGAGTTTGAATCGCACTGTGAACAACAATAGGCGCAATCGATGCATCCAACCCGCTCAAAATACGCTGCGCCTTGCCAAAGCTGTAGCACATCAGCACACTGGCTCTGCCGACAGTCGCATTGGCCGCCCACCAGGCGTTGATTTCTGCAAACACCTCGGCATCAGGTCGCCACCGGTAAATCGGCAAACCGAAGGTGGACTCGGTGATAAACACATCGCAGGGTACCGCTTCAAACGGGGCGCAAGTAGCGTCAGGAGCCACCTTGTAGTCACCACTGGCCACCCAGGTCTGGCCGCCGTGTTGCAAACGCACCTGGGCGGAACCCAGCACGTGGCCTGCGGGATGCAGCGACACAGTCACACCGTTGTGCGTGACCACCTCGCCATATTGCACGGCTTGCAATGCAATCCCCTGGCCCAGGCGCGAACGCAGCACGCCTTCAGCCGGGGCAGCAGCCAGGTAGTGGCTGTGGCCAGTACGTGCATGGTCAGCGTGGGCGTGGGTGATCACAGCGCGATCAACGGCACGCCACGGGTCGATGTAAAAATCGCCGGGCGGGCAATACAGGCCTTCCGGCCTTTGAACGATTAAATCCTGCATGCGTCAGACTGTCAGTAACGCTTGCCGGTCACCCACAGCAATCCACGCATGACACCGTAAGCAAACCAGTCCAGCATGCGCGTGACGACGGGCCTTTCAGAGTGAGACAGCGGGTCAATTCGGCCGTCTTGCAGTGCAACTGCACTCAAAAGACGACCCCGCAACTCGTTGGCAAACGCCGCGCCTTCAATCACCACATTGGCCTCACGCGCCAGGAGCAAGCTCAAAGGATCAAGATTTGACGAACCGACGGTGGCCCAATGACCGTCAATCACCGCCACCTTGGCATGCAGAAAGCTCTTGGCGTAAGCATGGATTTCAACCCCTTCTTTCAACAACGCGTCAAACACGGGTCTGGCGGCGTGGTATTGCATGAAGTATTCATACCTGCCTTGCAACAGCACCGTGACTTTGACACCCCGCCGGGCCGCGCCAATCAGCGCCCGGCGGAGTTTGCCACCGGGCAAAAAATAAGCGTTGGCAATCAAGATTTCTTGCCTGGCATGACCCATCGCTTTGAGGTAACTTTTTTCAATGCTGCTGCGGTTACCCAGGTTGTCGCAGCACCAGCGCAGCATGAACGGTAGGTGTGTTGCCACCCGCCTCAGCCGGAGGGGCAGATTCCAATTCTCCAGGGGTTCGACCGCCATAACCAGCTGCTTTGAACTCCTCCCATGCAACGCTTAAGTGGCGCTGGCGCGCACTGTAGCCAGCTTGTACGCGCCACCACAGCAGCGTGACCGCCTCAGCCGCATCAATGGCCAGCGGGCCCGTGGCTGAAATGGCAAAGTCAAACCGGGGCTCTGTCAATGCCCCATGGTTGGGGTCATAAAAATCGTCCAGCACATTGATGCCGCCGCAAAACACCCTCTGCTGGTCTATCACGCACAGCTTGCGGTGCAACCTGCGCCAGGCAAGTGGCTGCAACAAGGACCAATTGGAGGCCAGGGGCGAGTACACACACCATTGCACGCCCGCACTGCGTATTTTTTCCTGCCACTCGGGCGGTAGCGGCTGCGAGCCAATGCCATCGACCAATACCTGCACTGTCACCCCACGCTGGGCCGCGCGAATCAGGGCGTTGGCCACATCAGCACCCGCACCGAAAACATCGAACAGGTAAGTCTCCATCTGCACCCAGGCAGTGGCGCCATCAACTGCTTCAATGAGCGCAGGAAAATACTCCCGGCCACCTTGAAACAGACGCAGATTTTCAGCGATGTGTCTGGCTCTTTTATCGGGCTGACGGCTTGGCTTCATAACCGAAGGTTACGTTATAAATCGGGACAACATCAGTATTGCCTCTGCATTGGAGGGTGAATAGCAGGCATCCGCAGCCGCGCGGTAAGGCAGCCACTGAAAGGCTGTGTGCTCGGCAGGGCTCAGCGTAATTGGCGTTCCGGCGGGTACACACAAACTGAAGACATGTTCAGTGTTGCGGGTGACACCGGGTGCATAGCGGTACTGCCAGGCTGGGTAAATGTCGTAAATATTTGAGACTGACCAATCCGTGAAGCGGTCAGCGTCGGCCTGAACACCCGTTTCTTCATGTACTTCGCGACGGGCTGTGTCGAGAAGCGACTCGCCTTCAGCGTCTTTGGAGCCCGTAACGCTTTGCCAAAAGCCAGAGTGGTCTGCGCGTTCAATCAGCAGCACATCAAGCGCTGGCGTGTGGATAACGACCAATACGGATTCAGGTATTTTGAAGTTTTTCATGGCCCCCACTGCCTGCCGTTACCAGCCTTCAAAAATGAAGACTAGGCAACTGCTGGCGCACGCAGACGAATGTGAAGTTCTTTCAACTGTTTCTCGTCCACTGGACTCGGCGCATGCGTCAGCAGACACTGGGCGCGCTGGGTTTTCGGGAAGGCAATCACGTCGCGGATGGACTCTGCGCCGGTCATCATGGTCACGATGCGGTCCAGGCCAAAGGCCAGACCACCGTGCGGGGGCGCGCCGTATTGCAGTGCGTCTAGCAAAAAGCCAAACTTTTCTTGCGCTTCTTCCGGGCCAATCTTGAGGGCGTCAAACACCTTGCTCTGCACATCGGCCTGGTGGATACGCACCGAGCCGCCACCGAGCTCCCAGCCATTGAGCACCATGTCATAGGCCTTGGCGATGCATTTACCCGGGTCAGTATCCATCCAGTCTTCGTGGCCGTCTTTAGGCGCGGTGAAGGGGTGGTGTACAGCACTCCAGCGGTTGTTGGCTTCGTCATGCTCGAACATGGGAAAGTCCACCACCCATAGCGGCTTCCAGCCTGCCGTGAACAGACCCAGCTTTTTGCCCAAGGCACTCAAGCCGACCTTCAGTCGCAACGCACCCATGCTGTCGTTGACGATTTTGGCCTTGTCAGCACCGAAGAACAGCAGGTCGCCGTTGACCGCACCTGTGCGCTTCAATATTTCAGCAATCGCCGCGTCGTGGATGTTTTTGACGATGGGACTTTGCAGGCCTTCCTTGCCCTTGGCAATGTCATTGACCTTGATCCAGGCCAGGCCTTTGGCACCATAAATTTTGACAAACTCGGTGTAGGCATCAATTTCGCTGCGCGGCATTTCAGCGCCGCCTGCTACACGCAACGCAACCACTCGGCCACCGGGTGTCGTCGCAGGCACGCTAAAGACCTTGAAGTCAACATCAGCCATCACGTCGGTGAGTTCGGTGAACTCCATGTTGACACGCAAATCAGGCTTGTCTGAGCCGAAACGATGCATGGCGTCGGCATAGGCCATGACCGGAAACTCACCCAGATCCGTGTTTAAAACCGTCTTGAAAATGTTGCTGATCATGCCCTGAAACATGTCCCTGATGTCTTGCTCTCCCATGAAGGACGTTTCAATATCAATCTGCGTGAATTCGGGCTGGCGGTCAGCGCGCAGGTCTTCGTCGCGAAAGCATTTGGTGATCTGGTAGTAACGGTCAAAACCGGCCACCATCAGCAACTGCTTGAACAACTGCGGGCTTTGCGGCAGCGCGAAAAACATGCCTTCATTGACGCGACTGGGCACCAGATAGTCACGCGCACCTTCGGGTGTGCTTTTGGTCAGCATCGGTGTTTCAATATCAATAAAACCATTGGCATCCAGAAACTTGCGTGTCTCCATCGCCACGCGGTAGCGCAGCATCAGGTTGTTTTGCATGTAGGGGCGGCGCAAATCCAGCACGCGGTGCGTCAGGCGTGTGGTCTCTGAAAGGTTGTCGTCGTCCAGCTGAAACGGCGGTGTCACGCTCGCATTGAGCACTGTCATCTCGTGGCACAGCACTTCAATCTTGCCGCTCTTCAAGTTGTCATTGACCGTGCCTTCAGGGCGGGCACGAACAATGCCTTTGACCTGAATGCAAAACTCGTTGCGCACGCCTTCGGCGGTGGTGAACATGTCAGCGCGGTCAGGGTCGCACACCACCTGCACATAGCCTTCACGATCGCGCAAATCAACAAAAATAACGCCGCCGTGGTCGCGTCTGCGATTGACCCAGCCACACAGTGAAACGGTTTGACCCATCAGGGATTCGGTCACCAGACCGCAATAGTTTGAGCGCATTTGTGAAGTCATGGATAAATGATTATTTTGGTTTGTAAGTAGCAGCACTGCCTGGGACGACAACACCCATAGAAATGACATAGGTCAGGGCTTCATCAACGCTCATTTTGAGTTCAATGCAGTCTTCTCGTTTCAACATGACAAAGTAGCCACCAGTCGGATTGGGCGTTGTGGGTACATAGACGGTCAAATAATCGCCAGTCAAGTGATTCATCACATCTCCGCCAGGCGTGCCGGTTTGGAAGGCAATTGTCCATACACCTGGGCGTGGCCACTGAACCAGCAAAGCTTTGCGGAAGGCGTTGCCATTTTCTGAAAACAGAGTGTCTGAGACCTGTTTGACGCTGGAATAGATTGAACGAACGATAGGGATTCGACCCAGAAGCGCATCCCACCAACTAACGAGTTTTTTACCCAGAAAGTTACTCGCTACCGCGCCAATGGTGAGCACAATAGCCAAAGCGAGCAGCACGCCAAAACCTGGAATATGAAAGCCAATCAGCGTGTCAGGTTGCCAGTTACCTGGCAGGATTTGCAAAGTCTGGTCCAGCGTGGCGATGAACCAGTTCAGCAGCCATGCGGTGATGGCCAACGGGACCAGCACCAACAAGCCGGCCAGTAACCATCTGCGAATGGCGGCCATCATGCGGCAGCCTTGGGAGCTGGCGCTGGGCTGGCAGCAGGTGCAGAAGAAGGCGCTGGCGCAGCAGTCACAACTGATGGTTCAGACTTAGCAGAAGCAGAGGTATTTGCGTTTGCGGGCGCATCTGCTTTGTCAGCGCTGCCAGATTCTTTCGCCTTGTCACCGCCACCTTTGCCATCGCGAAAATCTGTCACGTACCATCCAGAACCCTTAAGCTGAAAACCAGCTGCTGTTAGCTGCTTTTTAAAGGCTGGTGCACCACATGCTGGGCAGTCAACCAGAGGGGCGTCTGACATTTTTTGCAAAACATCTTTGCTGTGCCCGCAGGATTCGCATTTGTAGGCGTAAATTGGCATGGTTTGGGGACTGTTCAGTGGGATGCGTCATCAGGTGACCTGATATCTGCAAAGCCCTCAATTATAAGGCTTGACCTAAAAAATCCTCACCCTTAGCAGCACTTGCATGGCGATCAGCCCAAGCAAAAAACCAACCCCGCCATAAATAATGCCTTGCAGCAGTTTATTGGTGCGTTTTTGCTCGGCCAGCAATTCCAGCAAGCCGCGTTGACTGACATCGGGCTGGCGCTTCAGGTAGTCTGACAAAAGCCGGGGCAACGCTGGCAGCAGCTTGGCGTACGAGGGCGCTTCGGCCTTGAACTGAGACAGCAGTTTTTCGGGACCAACCTGCTCAATCATCCATTTTTCCAAGAATGGTTTGGCGGTACTCCACAGATCAAGATCGGGGTCCAGTTCACGCCCCAAGCCTTCAATGTTAAGCAGTGTTTTTTGCAGCAATACGAGTTGGGGCTGAATCTCGACGTGAAAGCGGCGCGAGGTTTGAAACAGCCGCATCAAAACCAGTCCCAGCGATATTTCTTTGAGCGGCCTGTCAAAGTACGGCTCGCAGCAGGCCCGAATGGCAGACTCCAGCTCGTCAACGCGAGTCGTTGCCGGAACCCAGCCTGACTCGATGTGCAGTTCGGCCACACGCTTGTAGTCGCGCCTGAAAAACGCGCTGAAGTTTTGCGCGAGATACTCTTTATCAACCTCGGTCAATGTACCGACGATGCCAAAGTCGAGTGAAATGTAACGGCCAAAAGTAGCGGGCTCGAGGCTGACCTGAATGTTGCCGGGGTGCATGTCCCCGTGAAAAAAACCGTCGCGAAACACCTGGGTAAAAAAGATTGTCACGCCGTCGCGTGCGAGTTTTTTCATGTCCACGCCCGCGTCCCGCAGCCGCTGGGTCTGGCTGATCGGCACGCCCTTCATGCGCTCCATGACCATCACGTCAGTCATGCAGTAGTCCCAGATCATCTCGGGAATCATCACCAGGTCAAGCCCTGCCATGTTGCGACGCAACTGGGCCGCACTGGCAGCTTCGCGTAACAAGTCCAACTCATCGTGCAGGTACTTGTCGAACTCGGCCACCACTTCGCGCGGCTTTAATCGTTTTCCATCGGCTGACGCACCTTCGACCCAGCCCGCCATCATGTGCATCAGCGCCAGGTCCTTTTCAATTGCCGGCTTCATGTTGGGCCGCAGTACCTTGACGGCGACTTCACGTCCTTTCCCGTTCGCGTTGTCAGGCAACACAGCGAAATGTACCTGTGCAATCGACGCACTGGCAATCGGTGTGTGCTCAAAACTGGCAAAAATCTTGTCCAACGGACGGCCAAATGATTTTTCAATCATGGCAACGGCCAGTGCCGACTCAAATGGCGGCACGCGGTCTTGTAACCTGGCCAGCTCGTCGGCAATGTCGGGCGGCAACAAATCACGGCGGGTAGACATGACCTGCCCAAACTTGACAAAGATGGGACCCAGACTCTCGAGTGCCTCACGCAACCGTTCGCCGCGCGGCGCTCGCAAATCGCGCCCAACAGAAACAATGCGTTTGAGCAGCTTGATCCAGGGCTTTTCAAAGCTGGCCAGCACCAGCTCATCCAGACCAAAACGCAGCACCGTCCAGACGATAAACGTCCCCCTGAAAATACGGCTCATGAAGTGGCCCTGACAACACTGTCGGTTGCAGGTTTAAAAGGGCTGCCGGGCGCAGCCATCAAAAACGACTGGACAGCCTGCCCCGCTTGCCTGGCAGCATCCGCCATGGCGTGAGCGGGTATGTCACCCACCACACGGGACAAGTCTTCTTCAAAATCCCAGCGCAGATTTTCAGCCAGCCAACCCAGCTCGGCTGCCAGTTGCACATCGCCTTCAATCTTGACGGGTGGCGGCTTGCCGGCCATGGTCGATTGAAGCAACATCCAGGGTGAATCAACGGCCACGGCAATCAGTAAATCAGGCTTGGCAGCAGAGCTGGCCAAGTCCAATAGCCCCGCCGGCGTGATCAGCAGATCAAGTGCGAACAAACCCCAGCGAATGTGCAGCACACTGCCCTTTTTACGGGCCAGGCGGTCTTGTGCCTCTTTTTCCTGCATCAGCACATGGTTTAAAAAAAGCACCAGCCGCTGCTGCGTCTCATCCACCACCCATGCGGGTGGCTGAAAACGGGTGGCGATGGATTCCAGAAAAGAAAAAGGGAACGTGTTATTCATACGTTCCCGATTTTGACGGAATATTTAACCCCGAGGGGTTAAGGCGTCATTTATTGCAGGGCTTGAACCCCAGCGACCAGCCAGCCGCCCGTGCCATTGCGCGGCTTGGTCATGTTCCACACCTCGCGAAACGGGCTGGCACCGCTGGACAAGTCCTCGCGGATCATTCCCGAAAACTCGACGCTGGCCATGTAGACCTCGGCCAGATTCTCAATGCCCAACAGCTTGGCGTCCAGCATTTGCACGTCGGTGTGGTTAACACCCTCACCAGTGTGGGACTCGCGCTCAGCCAATTGAGTCTTGATTTCACCGAGCATATCGTCGGTCATCATGGCGCGCAGGCTGTTGATGTCTGAACGATCCCAGGCATCTTGCAGCGTCATGAAGTTCGCTTTGCAGGCTTTGAGGAAGCCGTCTGTATCAAAGTCAGCAGGCACACCCCATGACTGCGAGCCCGACAAGCCTGAGCCGATCATGGAGCCAGCGCCTGTGGATTTACCCGCATCAAAAGACATGCTGTTGCGCTCCCAAGGACGCGCTGAAGCATCGTTGCCAACATTTTCAGGGCTGTAACTGCGCGGCGTTGCGGCACTGCCCGCGCCCTGCATGGCAAACGGCGATTGGTTTTGTGCGTTATTGCCACCTTTCATTTTGCGCATCACAAAGCCAATGACCACAAGTGCCACCAGCGCCAGCAATGCAAACATCATGATGTTCGCCATGGCGCCGCCCAAACCGAGTGAGGAAGCCAGCCATGCCAAGCCCAAGCCGGCAGCCAAGCCGCCCAGCATCGCGCCCCAAGGCTTTTTAGGTGCAGCGGCGGCAGCACCGGCAGCCGCAGGGGCAGCAGGTGTAGCGGGTGCAGCTTCTCGCTTCGTCACGTTGGACGACTGCTGACCGACAGATTTACCACCGCCCATGCGCTTGGCGGCTTCGGCTGTTGTGCCAGCCAGCGTCATGGTGACGGCCAGCGCGCAAGAAACAATGACGGACCAGATTTTCATAACGTCTCCTTGAGCAAAAAATAATTCAAACTTGTCAACACTTAATTGCAACATGCAACGCCACAACCCCACCTGACAGGTTGTGATAGTCCACATGACCAAAGCGGCTTTTGAGCATCATGGCTTTGAGCGCATCCTGGTCAGGATGCATGCGAATCGACTCTGCCAGATATTGATAACTGGCATCGTCATTGGCAACCAGCTTGCCCAGCTTTGGCAATACCTTGAACGAGTACCAATCGTAAATTTTTGTCAACGGCTTGGCCACCTTGGAAAACTCTAGTACCAGCAGCTTGCCGCCGGGTTTAAGCACACGGTTCATTTCCAAAAGTGCGGCGTCTTTGTGCGTCATGTTGCGCAAACCAAAAGCGACAGTGACCACATCGAAATACCCATCGGCAAATGGCAGGTGCTCGGCATCGCAGGCTAGCGTTGGAACGCTGACACCCTCATCGAGCAACCGGTTACGCCCTTCGCGCAGCATGGCTTCGTTGATGTCCGTGTGAACCACCAGACCTGCAGGACCCACTTTTGGCGCGAATGCCAGTGCAAGGTCGCCCGTACCACCCGCAATGTCAAGCACACGCTGACCGGGTTTGACGTTTGCAACCAGCACGGTGTATGCCTTCCAGACGCGGTGCATGCCGACCGACATCAGGTCGTTCATCACGTCGTATTTGGACGCGACCGAATCAAACACGCCGCGCACGGCTTTGGCCTTGTCTGATTCATCGACGGTTTGAAAACCGAAATGGGTTGTAGTCATGGGTATCTATGCTAGAGGGCGCAAGCCCATTGAATGGCGACAACCCTTGAGGGCAACAGGGGATTGCCGAATTTTGTGATACAAAAACAACAGGCGGCGCGCAAGCGCATCAGTGGCTGCTGCAACTGTTGCCACCCTTGACCTGCATCGGTGCGTCACGCGACATGCCAGCGGCATCAAGTCGGCGGTTGTAGTCGGTCCACAACTGGTCTTGATGCGCTCCAAGGTGGTAAAGATAATCCCAAGAGAAAATGCCGCTTTCGTGGCCGTCAGAAAACACCGGTTTGACGGCGTAATTGCCAATCGATTCCAGCTCGACCACGCCAACTTCGCGCTTGCCGGTTTGCAGCACTTCCTGCCCAGGGCCGTGGCCCTGCACTTCTGCTGAGGGCGAGTAAACGCGCATCAGCTCAAACGGAATGTTGAACTCAGCGCCGTCTGAAAAAGCGACCTCAAGAATGCGCGACTTGCTGTGAACAGTCAGTGCCGTGGGCGTCGGTGAGTCGGTTTGTAAGCCTGCCATGGTTTGCTGTCTTTCTAAAAATTCAGGCCGAAAGTGTTGCCGCCAACAAGAAGTTGATTTGCTCACATTGCAAGGCTAATTGCGTCAGTTTGTCAGCATCTGGCGTGCGCTGCGGCGCAGCCCAAACCGAGCCCGGAAAGTGGCTGTCCCAGTCAAACCGGGCAATCACATGCCAATGCAAATGCGGCACAGCATTGCCAAGCGCGGCTAGATTGATTTTGCTGGGTTTAAGCTGCTCGCGCAAAACCTGCTCAACCTTGACCACTGAGCTCATGCAGGCATTGCGTTCGTCCAAGTTCAAATCTGAAAACTCCGCCACATGCGCATTCCAGACCACACGGTAAAAAGCTGGAAAGCCGGCTTCAACTGCCTGAACGACGCGCAGGTGGTCGTTTTTGAAAATCAGCGCACCGCCATCGGTTTCACACAGCGGGCAACCATCTACTCTCAAACCAAAACTCTTTCAATCCCGCCATGATTGGCTGAGTCCACATAGGTTTGCAACCAGTCTTTGCCCAAGATCTGATTCGCCATTTCAACCACGATGTAGTCGGCTTCCAGCAGACCGTTTTTCATGTCGTCCTGGTAACGCGACAGACCTTGGAGGCAGCTGGGGCAGCTGGTCAAAATTTTGACGTTGGCTTTTTCAGCGACTGCACCTGATGCCCTCAACGCGGCTTCACCCTTTTGCAGTTCTTCTTCCTTTCTGAACCGCACCTGGGTCGAAATATCAGGGCGGGTCACGCCCAGCGTGCCCGACTCGCCGCAGCAGCGATCGTTTTTCAATACGTTGTCGCCCAGCAGCGCCTTGACGGTTTTCATGGGCTCTTGCAGCTTCATCGGGCTGTGGCAGGGGTCATGGAAAAGATACCCGTTTCCGTCACCATTTTCAGGCCGCAGGGTAATTCCCTTTTCAAGCAAATACTCATGGATGTCGATGATGCGGCAGCCCGGGAAAATCTTGTCAAATTCGTAGCCCTGCAACTGGTCATAGCAGGTGCCGCAGCTCACCACCACGGTTTTGATGTCAAGGTAATTCAGCGTGTTGGCCACGCGGTGGAACAGCACCCGGTTGTCGGTGATGATTTTGTCGGCCTTGTCAAACTGGCCACTGCCCTTTTGCGGGTAGCCGCAGCACAGGTAACCTGGCGGTAAAACAGTTTGCACACCAGCGTGCCACAGCATGGCCTGTGTGGCCAGACCCACCTGACTGAAGAGGCGCTCTGAGCCACAACCGGGGAAGTAGAACACCGCTTCCGTCTCGGCCGTGGTGGCCTTCGGGTTACGAATGATCGGCACGTAGTCTTTGTCTTCAATGTCCAGCAGGGCTCGCGCGGTTTTCTTGGGCAAACCACCCGGCATCTTCTTGTTAATGAAATGAATAACCTGCTCTTTAATGGGAGCCTTGCCGGTTGTGGCGGGTGGCGCTTCAGTCTGCTTGCGCGCCAGTCGTTTGAACAGGTTATTGGCCAGGCGCTGGGCTTTAAAGCCCACGTCCACCATCGCGCTGCGCATGAACTTGATGGTTTGTGGATTCGTTGCATTCAAAAATACCATCGCCACCGCGTTACCGGGACGGAAGGTTTTTTGACCCATTTTGCGCAGCAGGTTGCGCATGTTCATTGAGACTTCACCAAAGTCGATATCAACCGGGCAAGGGCTCAAGCACTTGTGGCAGACGGTGCAGTGGTCGGCGACGTCTTCAAACTCTTGCCAGTGCTTGATACTCACACCGCGCCGGGTTTGCTCTTCGTACAAAAATGCCTCGACCAACAATGAAGTCGCCAAAATCTTGTTGCGTGGGCTGTACAGCAAATTCGCGCGCGGCACATGGGTGGCACACACCGGTTTGCATTTGCCGCAGCGCAGGCAGTCTTTGACCGAATCGGCAATCGCGCCAATATCGGACTGCTGCATGATCAAGGACTCATGCCCCATGAGGCCAAAACTTGGCGTGTAAGCATTGGTCAAATCCGCCAAAAGAGCCTCTTTTGAGCCGATTTTACCTGTATTTTTGAGCTCTAGACCAATAGATACGGGCGCAAGCAGCTCCTTATTTCGTAGCAATTTGCCTTTGTTAAATCGCCCCTCAGGGTCAACCCTGGCCTTGTAGTCGGCAAACGGTTTCAACTCCGCATCCGTCAAAAACTCCAGCTTGGTGATGCCGATGCCGTGCTCACCAGAAATCACGCCATCCAGTGACCTTGCCAGCACCATGATGCGCTCCACCGCGCGGCGCGCGGTTTGCAGCATGTCGTAGTCGTCACTGTTGACAGGCAGGTTGGTATGGACGTTGCCGTCACCCGCGTGCATGTGCAGTGCAGCCCACACACGGCCCTTGAGCACGCGCTTGTGAATCGCCACGCACTCGGTAAATATCGGCAAGAACGCACCGCCCGTGAAGATCGCCTGCATCGGTGCCTTGATCTGGGTTTTCCAGCTGGCGCGAAGGGTGTGGTCTTGCAATTGCGGAAACAGTGACTCGACGTTTTGCAGCCAACCGGCCCACAAGGTACGGGTTTCAGACACCAAAGCACGCGCCTGAGCAACCCGGTCTTCCAGCATTTCGGGCGAAGGCACGTCGCTGGCGTCTTCTGCTTTGCCCAGCGGCAAATTGCCTTTGCTTAAAAACGCGTCCAGCGCGTCGCAAAGCTTGATTTTGTTGGCCAGGCTCAGCTCGATGTTGATGCGCTCGATGCCGTCGGTGTATTCGGCCATGCGCGGCAGCGGGATGACCACGTCCTCGTTGATTTTGAAGGCATTGGTATGGCGTGAAATGGCGGCGGTCTTCTTGCGGTCCAGCCAGAATTTCTTGCGCGCTTCGGGGCTGATGGCGATAAAACCTTCGCCGCTGCGTGAGTTGGCAATGCGCACCACTTCGCTCGTCGCACGAGCCACGGCATCAGCGTCGTCACCGGCTATATCGCCAATCAGCACCATCTTGGGCAGACCACCACGTTTTGACTTGGTGGCGTAACCCACAGCACGCAGGTAGCGGTCGTCCAGATGCTCCAGTCCTGCCAGCAGAACTGGAGAGCCAGCAGCCTCGCTGCGCTTTTGCTCGGCAAACATAAAGTCTTTGATCTCAACAATACTGGGCACCGCGTCTTTGGCGTTGCCAAAAAACTCCATGCACACCGTGCGGGTGTGAACAGGCATGCGGTGCACTATCCAGCGGGCGCTGGTGATCAGGCCATCGCAGCCTTCTTTTTGAATGCCCGGCAAGCCGCTTAAAAACTTGTCGGTGACGTCTTTGCCCAGGCCTTCCTTGCGAAAGCTCTTGCCCGGAATGTCCAGCCGCTCTTGCCGCAAAAAAGTTTTGCCGTCGGCCTCAAAATATTTGAGCTCAAAGCTTGCCAGCTCGGCATCATGAATCTTGCCAAGGTTGTGGTTGAGTCGGGTGACTTCCAGCCACTGCGAGTCAGGCGTCACCATGCGCCAGCTGGCCAGATT
>Ga0207936_1000164_pt1 | contig 14242 bp, 15 predicted proteins | sample LakMenEpi19Nov10_FD_150715 | JGI IMG/M metagenome (GOLD analysis project Ga0207936, IMG submission 150715) | Freshwater microbial communities from Lake Mendota, WI - 19NOV2010 deep hole epilimnion (SPAdes) | ecosystem: Environmental > Aquatic > Freshwater > Lake > Epilimnion/Euphotic zone ... | reverse complement strand
GATAGAGCGTCGGTTTCCGGAACCGCAGGTCGTAGGTTCGATTCCTATCGAGGGCACCAAGCAAGACAATCCACCTTGCGAATCGTGTTCATCGCCGCTCGCTACTCGCTGGAATACGCCAGATGGCCCCGCATGGCTATGTCGAGAATGTGCCAACCTGCATGGCTTTGGTTGCCCTTAGATCGTTTGCGCAGTGGAAAGCTCGAAGGTGACCTTTCCTCGAAAAAAGCTGAATCCGATTGATTCATACAATCCATAGGCACCCGTTGGGTTTTGCGTATCCACTGTTAGTGCCGCGTGCGTAAGGCCATCGCTCAAGTACGAACTCAACGCATGTCGCAGCAGATTCTTACCGATTGATTGTTTTCGGTGTTCGGCAAGGGTGGCCAGTTTGTCAATCCAGCCGATTTTCATGCCCAGAAGTTCGTCATCCGACTCGAAGCGATGCGTCAGCAGAAGACCAACGATCTCGTTTTTTTGATTCAGTGCAAAAAACGAATGACCGATGCGTGCTGTTGAACCTTGGGTTAACTGAAGCCACATCTCGCTACTGGTGGGCGTCGAACCCCAATGATCGTCGAATGCCAGATTCTTCACCGTTCTAGCCTCTTCATTTCGCGCCATGTCCCACGTAGTGATGGTGTATTCGAAAGGCACGCGAATTTCTGGAATGTTTTCCAGTGAGCGAATCAGGTCTTCCTCATATCTCACTGCACGCATACCCAGTTTTGCAAACAGACGAGCAGCGGATTCATTTTGTTGACTCACGTCTGTGCGAATGAACTTGGGCAAGGTGCGGCCTGTGGAGTTCAGTAAGTCCTCCGCATGCTTTGTTGCCCAATCCATCAGCATCGATCCAAACCCACGACCACGAAACTGGGGCAACACACCGCCGAAGATGTAGCAGCGCTCTTCTTTTGTCTCTGAGGGAAGAAAGTACGTGTATGCCACTCCGGCAAGCGCTCCTTCACACTCCACCACAATTACGTCATGTTCGATGTTGCAGTGTGGTGCAACAAATTCTTCTTCAATCTCTTCTGCGGTCTGAACTATTGGAATGCCGTCGTACAAAAAAACCGAGGACAACAAATTGGCAATGCCCTCTATGTCTCGTTGCGTCGCGCAGCGAAGCATTGGCTCAGTCATTATTGATTAGCCAAGCGCCGACTTGACGAGCGCAGCAATTTTGCCGCCATCGGCGCTTGCACCAACTCGCTCGCGAACTGCTTTTACGACCGCACCCATTGCTTTGCCGCCCGTCGCACCGGCGGCCGCAGCGTTAGCAACTTCTTCAGCAACGATTTTCGCTACATCCTCATCGGACATCGCTGCCGGCAAATAAGCCTCGATGATTGCTTGCTCTGCTCGCTCTTTAGTTGCTGCGTCTGTGCGGCCAGCATCGGCATAAATCTGTGCACTCTCCGCACGCTTCTTTGCTTCGGAACGAAGTACGGCAATGGCCTGGTCGTCTGTCAGCACGATTGCCTCATCGCCTGCGACTTCAGCGTTTTGCAGCGCCGACAGCACCATTCGCAGTGTCGATAACTTTGCCTCTTCGCGGGCCTTCATGGCTTCGGTGATATCGGACTTGATGCGATCTTTAAGAGTTGTCACACCTCCATTCTGCCCTTATCTGGCAGGGATTCCGTGCCTTATTGGATGACGAGTTGCCTACAAGAATGCGCTTTACACTGAACGCACCCATGAATAACGAAACATTCGAACTGTTCTTCGCAATGCTCAGTGTTGCGCTGCTGGCCGGAACTGTCGTTGTTTTGGTGGCGCGCCTACTTGCTGGGTCGCAAACGTGGGCTGCCAGCACTATTGCCGCTTTTCGGCCGTTTGCGCTTCCGCTTGCAGCCGCAGTTACCACCACATGCCTACTTGGAAGCCTGTATTTTTCCGAGATTGTTAACTACAAGCCGTGCCGACTGTGCTGGTTTCAACGCACCATGATGTATCCGCTTGCCATCATCCTGATCATTGCGGCGCTTCGCAAAGACTGGAAAGTGAAGTATTACGCAGTTCCGCTTGCAGCCATTGGCGCTGTTATTGCTTCATACCATTGGCTGCTGGAACGTTTTCCGAATATCGAATCGGGAGTCTGCGATATTGACGTTCCTTGCGAGTTTGTTTGGTTCGAGCTGTTTGGTTTTGTCACACTTCCATTCATGGCGCTCACCGCATTTGTCGCCGTCATTGTTTTCACAACACTTCCAACACAACCCACGGAGCAATCATGAATAACCCAGCAAAAAAGAAGTCGAGCGGTTCTGCAAACAAAGGCTGGATCGTCGGCGCAATCATCGCCATAGTTATCGGTGCTGCGGCAGTGGTCGCCATCACCACTTCTGGAAGTGACAGCACGACATCCGACGGTCTCGTCGAGATGGGCGCTGTAACGGTTGAAGGCGATGTACTGCCCGGATATAACGAGTCGGAACCAAATGACCCAGCTATTGGCATGACTGCACCCGTGCTCACGGGCAAAGGTTTCACCGGCAACACCATCACCACCGAGTCCACCGGCACTCCGATGATGCTGGTTTTCCTCGCACACTGGTGCCCACACTGCCAACGAGAAGTTCCGTTGCTCGTGGAGTGGAACAAGGCCGGAAAGGTACCATCAGGCATTGACATCATTGCTGTTGCAACAGGCACCGACCCAGCGAACCCCAACTACCCACCATCAGAGTGGTTGGCACGCGAAGAGTTTCCTGCATTGTGGCCAGTCATTGCCGACTCGAAAGATAAAACCGCAGGTGATGCATTCGGCTTGGGTGGCTACCCATACTTCGTGTTGATCGATGGCAGCGGCAAAGTGGTCAAGCGCATGAGCGGCGAGATTCCAATGGATGAACTCACCGTGCTGCTGACTGCCCTACTGCCTGCATAACGAGTTCTTATTTAACTTCTTTCTTCGGAGTAAAAACGAAAGGCTGCAGTAGTTCCGGCACCCCATCGGCGCACTGTCGAGAAATCCACTTGGTTAAGACTTCCGTTGCAGTCATGTCGAGCACACCCCCAAACCAAACCGCCTCTCTTGCATCATTTCTTCGGCGTACAACAACTACATTTGAGTGCTCACACTCATCAAGACATGTAGAAATTCTGACCTTGGCGCCGGCAAGTTCGGACGCGCACTCAATGAGTTCCAGTTGCTTGGCATGATCAAAATCTGGATGTTTCCTTACTGTTCCGCAACAACAGTCACGGCATACGACAAGGGTTAAAAGTGTATTTTCATTCTTTGGGTTTGCAGTAAGCGCAACTAATTCAGATTCCATTCGCATCCACTTTGAATACGCCGCCCAAGGATGTTCCCACAAATACGCAAGAACCATCTTGGCTCCATGAAGCACACGTTGGTTCATAACCAAGATTGACACTTGCAATGAGTGATCGTTTACCAGACGAGGGTTGCCAGAAACACACGGTGCCTTCAGCACCAGCCGACATTATGAGTGAACTATTCGGCTGATATTTAAGCCCAACTACATGCCGCGCATGTCCGGCAAGTTGAGTTGGAGTGCTGCCTTTTGGGCCTCGACCAGAAAAATCCCATAACGAGATATCAGCAACTGAACCCACAGCCAAATAGCGTGAGGTTGGATCCCAATCAAGGTGCTGAATCTTGGTTTCATAACCAGACATCTGCAAGTCGTCCCCCGACCAAAGTTTCCAACAATGAATCGATGCGTCTTGATTGCCTGTAGCAACCCACTTGCCATTCGGTGACATGCTGATTGCGAGTGGTGCTCCCTTCCAAGGAAAGTGACGTACCGGTTCGGCATCTGTTTCAAACCATGAGACGCCACCATAAGAACCAACGCCAAGTCGTTGTCCATTGATGGTGTATGACAAACACGATGCCGTGGAGTCGAAATCATGTCGAATTACTTCAGTGCATTTGCCATATGAATCCACTCTGATGCGAACGACCTGTTTGCCAATTGCTGCAGCAAACTCCTCTCCATCAGAACGCCAGCAAATATCTGCAACCCATCCCTTTCCTCTTGCAACAAGTTCAGAATTGGTGTCACCCGACCAAATTCGAACCTCTCCGTCCAAGCCCCCACTGGCCAGCACAGCAGCATTTGGCGACCAAGCAACCGCTCCCACGCCGAACTCATGCTCATAAGGGAGCAAGTGCACATCTGTTGAATCAATCACCGCAATTTCTCCAGCTAAGGAACCAGCAGCAATTCGACCATCAATTGGGGAAACCGAAAGCGTCTCAACGCAGTCACGCAAGCGAACAATTTCTGAGTATTCCGGAATGAGATGTGTCTTTGACATTCGTTAAAGCACTATTTTGAAAGTTCAGTGACAAGGCAGGAATTAAAACGCTCCTGTAGTTCTTTTCGGTCAAGATTGCGCCCAATGAACACCATACGATTTCTTCGAACTTCACCCTCGGCCCAGGGTTGGCCTGGATTGCCATCAAACAACATGTGCACACCTTGAAAAACAAAACGACGGTTGTCGCCCCACATATTTAGAATGCCCTTCATTCGAAAAATATCGGTCCCGCGTTCACCAAGAAGCCAGCCCAGCCATTCGTTAATCTTCTGAACGGAGACCTCTCCTTCACAATCAATACCGACCGAAGTGATGCTTTGATCGTGTTGGTGCTCGCTGTCCAGCAAGAATTCAGGTTCCATTTCCAAAACTTTGCTGAGGTCGAAGGCGCCGACTCCTAAAACTCGATCAAGATCGACGTGCGACATTGTTGTCGGAATAATTTCTGCATTTGCGTTTATCAATCGAATCCGCCGAATCACCTCTTTACGTTCTACGTCAGTGACCAAATCAACCTTGTTTAGTAAAACTCGATCTGCGAATGCCAGCTGTTCAATCGCTTCGTTTTCGACCCCTTCTTCTTTCTCGTCGTCCAAATGCTGAATAAGATGTTTTGCATCTACAACAGTGACGATGGCATCTAATTTCAACTGTGAACGAACCTCATCATCCACAAAAAATGTCTGCGCAACTGGCGCAGGATCGGCCAACCCAGTTGTCTCGACAAGAATGTAATCGAACTTATCTTTTCTTTTCATCAAGTTGCCAAGAATTCTTATGAGGTCTCCACGCACTGTGCAACAAATGCAGCCGTTGTTCATTTCAAAAATTTCTTCTTCGGCGTCAATCACGAGTGCATCGTCAATTCCCACTTCGCCAAATTCGTTTTCAATAACTGCAATTCGCTTGCCGTGATTTGCGGTCAAAATATGGTTTACGAGGGTCGTTTTGCCAGACCCGAGATAGCCCGTAATAACGGTCACGGGCAGACGGTTTTCAAGTAAAGACATATAAGAATAATAGTAGAGATAATGAGAATAATTCTCATTTATCTGATACGCTTACTTCCATGAACAACACCTTTTTCAGCAATTTGCCACGTTCTTCCCGAACAGCCAAAGCTCTAACTGCCTTCTCTGTCGGCGCCCTGCTCACGCTCTCATCCTGCGGAAATAGTGATTCTGCAGATTCACCCGACGCGAAATCAGAACTGCCAACCGTTGTAGTCACTTACTCCGTACTTGGCAGCATTGTCGAGCAACTGGTTGGCGACGCCGCAACGGTGACCACGCTCATCCCCGATGGTCAGGACCCCCACGAATTTGAGCCATCGGCGAAAGACATCGAGTCGTTAAACAACGCAAACATTGTTGTATCGAACGGTCTTGACTTTGAAGAGGGTCTGGAAGAGACACTTGAAAATGCAAAGACTGCCGGAGTCAACGTCTTCATGGCGGGCGATCACATCACCGTTCGCGAACTAAGCGAAGAGGATCACGATCACGCCGACGAAGCAACTACAGACACAACTGTGGTTAAGGAAGAAGGACACGACCACGGTGCATTCGACCCACACCTGTGGCTCTCCCCTGCAACGATGCTTGAAATGCTGCCAGAGCTTTCCGAAGCAATTGGTGCCGCAATTGGTGCAGACCTCTCGATGCAGCTTGAGACACTGAGTGCCGAACTGACCGCGCTAGATACACAGATTCAAGAAATAATCGGTGGTGTCAAGTGCGAGTTGGTGAGTGGGCACGACGAGATGGGTTACTTTGCCGATCGTTACGGCTGTGAAGTGATTGGCGCAATCATCCCGTCGCTCTCAACCACATCAGAAGCAAGCGCCGGCGAACTTGCCGACTTGAAGGCCGAGGTAGAAATACACGGCGTACCCGCAATCTTCACTGGTCTCGGAACTTCGCCAGCAATTGCCGAACAGCTTGCATCCGAATTGGGGGTGAAGGCAGTGACGCTGTCGACACATTTCCTTGATGGTGCAGCCACCTATCAAGAGTTCATGTTGCGGATGACCAATCAAATCGCAGAAGCACTGGGCTGAGCCCCAACATCCGCATATCCTTGATCTGTGGATTGGTTTGACAACAACGTGTTCATCGAACCATTCCTCAACAATGAGTTTCTGCGCTATGCGCTAGCCGCGGGAATACTTGTTGCGATTACGTGCGCCGTTGCCGGCACTTTCGTGGTGCTGCGCGGGCTTGCATTCGTTGGTGACGCTCTAGCGCACGGCGTGCTTCCCGGCATTGCGACAGCGCTGCTTCTCGGTGTATCCGGCATTGTTGGCGCTGCGGTTGGCGCGGTGGCGATGATGGGCGGAGTCAGCCTTGTAACTCGGCGCTTTCGACTTTCGGGAGACACCGCAATTGGCCTGCTTTTCGTGGGCATGCTGGCGCTTGGTGTGATCATCACTTCGCGAAGCGATGCATTCGTTGGCGATCTCACCCGCATTTTGTTCGGCGAACTGCTTGGCGTCAGCCGTTCTGATTTGTTGCTGCAACTATGCGCGCTAGCCCTGGTTGGCTTAATCGCTTTCGTTGGCCGTCGCCCGTTTCTGTTGCTTTCGGTAGACGAGGGGCTTGCCCGCACCTCGGGCTTTTCCATTCGGATTTTCCACAATGTGATGCTGACCATGGTTGCCATCACCGTGGTTGCCAGTTTTCAAACAGTAGGAACGCTGCTGGTGTTAGGCATGCTGATTGCCCCCGCCGCTACTGGCGCGCTGTTTGCACGCCGAATCTCCAGCATGATGACCATTGCCGCCATTGTGGGAACGCTGTCTACATATATAGGGCTTCTTCTCAGCTATCACTTTGATATTGCCGCAGGCGCAACCATTGTGTTTACCGCCGTCATGTTCTTTGCCCTGGCCGCCGTATTCACAGAAGTTCGTAAGGCGCTCAGCAAACCAACCGATGGAGAACACGAACATCCTCACGCACACGGACACGTGCACGTCTGATGAACACCGCAACCATTTCGGCCGACCACCTGTGCGTGGGATACGGAAAGCATCCCGTGGTTGAAGGCGTCATGCTCGACATGCATCCAGGCGAACTGCTCGTGCTCATTGGCACGAATGGTTCGGGTAAATCGACCCTGCTCAAAACTTTGGCTGGGCTTATTCACCCCGTGCATGGAGACCTGCATGTGCTTGGCCAACATGCTGGGCAGTTGCCAACCCGCGTTGCCTACTTGCCCCAACACCCTGTTTCTTCGCACACGCTTCCACTGCAAGTTCGCGATGTAGTCACAATGGGCCGCTTCGCCCACCTCGGCCTTTTCAAACGCACAAGTTCGTCCGACAGGGCCATCGTCAGTTCTGCAATGCAGCGCACGGGCATTGATGAGCAAGCGAATAAACCAATTCGTGATTTGTCTGGTGGCCAACAACAGCGAACACACCTCGCGCAAGTGTTAGCTCGCGAAGCAGAGATTTTGTTGCTCGACGAACCCACTGCCGGCCTCGACATCAATGGCCGCAAACTTGTGGCCGAGCTGATTGCTGCCGAGCGTGCTCGTGGCGTCACAGTAGTGATGGCAACACACGAACTTGCCGATGCGGAACAGGCAACTTCAGTGATGTTGCTCGCGCAACGTGTTGTGTCGATGGGTCCGCCACAAGAAGCGCTTCGCGACGAATACCTACGCGAATGTTTTGGCTTTACTCAGCCTCACTAACGCCTTCCAGCGCCAGCAACTGTTTTTTCATCTTTAACCCAAGCGAATAACCGCCCAACGACCCGTCGCCGGCAACCACGCGATGGCAAGGCACGATGATGGGAATGGGGTTCTTGCCATTGGCCGAACCAACGGCGCGAAACGCTTTGGGCTTCTTAATATTTTTTGCTTGCTGCCCATACGAGATGGTCTTGCCGTAAGGAATGCGGCATAGCGCTCGCCAAGCCTGTTGCTGAAAGTCGGTTCCTTGCAAATCAAGTGGAATGTCGAAGTTGGTTCGTTTACCCGCAAAATACTGTTCAAGCTGCTTCTTCGTTGCCGAAAGAATCTTTTGCGCTGAGGCACTTGTTTCCAAATTGCTTGCAACACGCACGTTTCGAACATCAATAGCTACCAAACCCTTGTCTGACGCGATCAGGCGCAATTTGCCCACGGGCGAAGTAATCACAATCTGGTTACGAATTGTTTTGCTGTTCTTCATCAAAACGAATATAGCCCTTGCCAAAAACCTGACACACTTGGGTCATGACCACCACCATCATGATGGATATTGAGAGCCCCGCCACAAAGCGCATTGCACTTGTTGCCCACGACAACATGAAAGACGAAATGCTGGAATGGGCAAAGGATCACGAAACCGAACTTTCAAGGCACACGCTTGTTGGCACGGGCACCACAGGAAGACTGATTACCGAGCACACCGGCCTCACGGTAGAACGACTTCGATCTGGCCCACTTGGCGGCGATCAACAGCTTGGCGCACGAATTGCCGAGGGGCTTATCGACATCTTGATGTTCTTTTGGGACCCGCTGGAACCTCAGCCCCACGACCCCGACATCAAGGCGCTACTGCGTATTGCAGCGGTGTGGAATATCCCCGTGGCCTGCAATCGAGCAAGTGCGGACTTCATTATCTCTTCCCCACTCATTTCGCAGGTGTACCAGCGACGAGTGCCGGAATACCTCTAACGCTTACAGCGACGGAGGTGCCGGTGGGCCAAATCGATTCAGGTTTGGATCGCTTGGCTTCACCGAAAAAACGAAGTTAACAATCGGAACGATCATCCACCATCCGCGATGGTCGGTGTCATGCATGCGCCTTACTGAAACCGCGATGGATGGAAGCAGCAGCCCAACCGAAAACAAGGTGGAAATGGCGTCACCGAAACCCGAAGACATTGCCTGCAACAAAAATGCAAACAGCGTCCAGTACCAATATTCGCTGCGAGTTGCACGCCCCGAGAAGGTTGCGTAGTTGCGAAACCCCGACTTAACTGCGGTTGGAAAATTCATTACTTCTCACCCGATGGCTTTGGCTCTTTTGGTAAACCAAGAACACGTTCACCAACGATGTTTCGTTGAATCTGGCTGGTGCCGCCCCAAATTGTTTCGGATCGGGAGAAAAAGAACGACGACATCATTGCGCTAACCGGGTAACCCTCGCGGCGCTTGTCGCGTTGAGCGCCAGGCCAACCACCATCTTCCGGGCCAGTATTGATCAACATCGAATCGGCGCCATGAATGTCGAGTGCCAATTCCATTGCGCGTTGATGCATCTCTGTCCAATACATCTTGTTCGTAGCGCCCAACGAGATAACGCCCATGTCTTTCTTGCCTTCAAGCGTGGCTCCAAGCGAGCGCAACCCGTTGTAACGCAGAATCTGATACTTGGTGTAGTACTGCATTAAACGTTGGCGAATGCCTGCATCGTTGATTGCTCCGTTTTTCTTCGCAGCAATCAGCATCAGTCGGTACTCTTCTTCAAATCGGCGATAGCCCGTGGTGGCGCTCATGCCGCGCTCGAATGCAAGTGTGCTGTTTGCAACTTGCCAACCGTTGTTTACTCCGCCCACAACGTTGTCTTTCGGGCAACGCGCATCGGTGAAAAACACTTCACAAAACTCGGCTGTGCCGTCGGGCTGAACAATGCCGCGTACTTCAACGCCCTTTTGACGCATTGGCACAAGTAGGTACGAGATACCTGCGTGCTTAGCTGCTACTTGATCGGTGCGGGTGAGAAGGAAGCAATAGTCGGCGTGGTGGCCTTGGGTTGTCCACACCTTCTGGCCGTTGATTACCCACTCGTCGCCATCGAGTACCGCAGTGGTTTTGAGGCTGGCCAAGTCGCTTCCGCTGTTTGGCTCGCTGAAGCCCTGACACCAGCGCATCTTGCCGCTGAGAATTTGTGGAAGAAACTCTTTCTTTTGCTCTTCAGTTCCCCATTGCAACAACGTTGGGCCTACCAAAGTGTCACCGAAGAAGTCGGCGCGCATTGGTGCCTTTGCGTTTGCAAACTCTTCTGCCAGTACAACACCCTGCAATGTGTCGAGGCCTTTGCCGCCATATTCCTTCGGCCACGTTGCGCAGATCCAGCCACCTTCAAACAATTTGTTCGGCCACTCGGCATTGAACTTCTTGCGCTCGTCTCCGGAGAGTTCAAAACCTTTGTCGAACCAGCCCTTCGGCAAATTGGCGACAAGCCACGATTTCACTTCTTTACGGAAGGCTTCGGCCTCGGGTGTGTAAGTCAACATGGCTCTATTCTGCCCCGTGGCGCTCGCTTCAGTCCATACGAAGGTCACACGGGCGAAACAAAGCCGTGACATTCAGGCTCTAGGGTTACCGAGTGCTTAATGTCATGTTCGGAAGCGCGGGCGGCACCGTAGACATGGGCCGAATCTTGCTCGATATCGCCATCATTTTGGTCGTAGCCAAACTGGCTTCCGAGGTGTCCGACCGCATCGGGATACCCGCCGTAATCGGCGAAATCGCAGCCGGAATCCTCATTGGCCCGTCGGTGCTTTCGCTCGTTGGCATAAGCGATTCACTCCATGTGCTCGCCGAATTGGGTGTGATCTTCCTACTCATCCAAGTTGGCCTCGAAACCGACATTGGTGAACTAAAAAGTGTCGGCCGCGTTTCCATGCTCGTGGCAGTGTTGGGCGTTGCCGTACCAATGGCCCTCGGCTTTGGCACAGGAGTGCTGTTCGACAGCAGCACCAACACGTCGCTCTTCTTGGGCGCCGCGCTAACTGCAACGTCGATAGGAATCACGGCGCGAGTGTTTGGCGACTTGCGCGCGCTTGCAACCGTTGAAGCACGCATTGTGCTTGGCGCGGCAGTTGCCGATGATGTGCTGGGGCTTGTCATCCTCACCGTGGTTACACGAATTGTCGAACAGGGAAGCGTTGGCATCGGCACTATTGCAACAACGATTGCCCTTGCTGTGGTCTTCCTCGTTGTCTCCAGCACCGTTGGCTTGGCAATTTTCCCTGCAGTCTTCAACCGCATTACGGCACTGAGTAAATCTTCGGCAACCGTTTCAGTACTTGCCATCGGTACCGCTCTTGCGTTCAGCGTGTTTGCCGACATGTCAAACCTCGCGCCAATCATCGGCGCTTTCGTTGCTGGTTTCTCGCTGCGACGAATTGGCGCCCACGAGCGCGTCGAACGCGATGTTGCATCAATCAGCCAGGTGTTCATTCCAATATTCTTTTTGAACATCGGCATTAATACCGATTTGGCAAGTATGGCAAGCCCCAAAGTTTTGGGCATCGCAGCAGTGCTTAGCGTTGCCGCAATTGTCGGCAAGATGGTTTCCGCCGCAGGAGCACTGGGCACGAGCACCGACAAACTGGTGATTGGGTTTGGCATGTTGCCACGTGGCGAAGTGGGCTTGATCTTTGCATCAATTGGATTAGCTACTGGCGCACTAGATAAGGAACTCTACGGAGCATTGTTGTTTGTGGTGCTTGCAACCACATTGCTGGCGCCTCCGCTACTTCGTTGGCGCCTTGGCCAACAGGCACAAATGGTTGAAGATGACAGCGCGGTGACCGAAGAGCCACTGGGTGGGTGGCTGCAGGTAGAAAACGAGATCATCCACTTGCACGGCACGCCACCCGTGCGATCAACCGTCGCGATTGGTTTGGAAGTGGCACTGCTTTCGATCGATGCTCGACCAGGCAACCAACTGCTCGACTGGTTTGCACTACATCGCAATGCAACGTTGAGCTGGCGACAGGACGACACCTTTGCACTCATTCGGATTTTGCAGTTTGGCAACGCTCGCTCGTGGCGATTCCTCGACACGGTTGGCATCATCTCACGCGTGTTGCCAGAAGTTGCTGCTGCAATAGCTGCCCGATCGGCGGACTCGACCGAACTGGAACCTACACATGCGCTTCGGTTCCCCACCGTCGAAGAAATCTGCAAGGTTGCAACTCAAACAAGCCTTACAAATGAAGAACTCATATTGGCCGCTTTTGCTAAAGACATCATCGATGCGGGAGCAAACGGTATTGCTGCCATTCGTGGCCTCGATTTAGAGATGGAAACAGTTGCTGCAATTGAACGACTTATTGAGGGCAGCGCCATGTTGCGCTCACTTGTGCATACGGATCCATTTATATTGTCGCCTCGGCTCACTGCACAAGTTGCCAACTATTTAGGAAACCCCGTTGTTGCCGAGAAGTGCCGCCAGTTGGTGCATGCACGCAATGCACTCACCGACGCACAACACGCTGCCCTCGTTCAGCTAATTGGCAGCGTGCAGGAAGTGCTTGCCCACCCCGATCTCATCGACTCGACGTCAAACAGTCCGTACGAAAACAAGATCTCTTCTGCTCTTGCTCTTACCACTGATGCAGCGGTTCGATCGAGGCTGGAGCATGCACCCGCAAGCTACGTTCTTGCACACTCACCACAGCAACTTCTTGAACATGCCCGGCTTGTAGAGCCGTCGCCACGAACCGGCCAATGGCGTGTCGCTATCCAGCCGGGCTTAAAAGCAGACGAATGGCAAATCAACATTGCAAGCCGCGACCGAAGCGGTCTACTCGCCCGACTATCCGGCGCACTCTCTTCGCTGGAATTGAACGTCATCAATGCCGACATTGCTACGTGGCCAGATGGAGCAGTGCTCGACATTTTCACCGTCCGCTCTTCGCACCAACCGAACACAAAGCAAGTGACCGATGCCGTTCATGAAGCAATGAAACGCCGCAAGTTGGCGGTGGGTTCTGCCCCATTCGGGCTTGTGGCCACCGCAGACAACAGCGCCCACCCATGGCATTCAGTCATTCGTGTTGAAGGCCCCGACCGCAAGGGTTTACTGCGTGACATCACAGGCATCCTTGCAAAGAGCGGAATAGCCATTCATCACGCGAAAATTGCGACCGAAAATGAAATGGCTCACAACGAGTTTGAGGTCTCCGATCGACATGGTCGAAAGTTGACCGCGGCAGCACTCGAGCGCATTCAGCACCAGCTTCGCTAGCCCCTGGTAGCCACCATCGCATAGAGTCGGGTCGTGACAATTACCGAAACCGCACCGGCAGCAACCGAACGTTGGACCCACCAGTGGAAAGAACTGTACGAAGAAGTCATTAACACTGGGCTGTGCACAGGTTGTGCTGGCTGCGTAATCGCATGCCCCCACGAAGTAATCGGCTACAAGCACGAAGAGGGCAACTACAAGCCTTTTCACCTCGAAGAAGATCTTGGCCTCGACAACTGCGGTCATGGCGAAAAAGGTTGCACCAGTTGCACCCGTGCCTGCCCACGCTTTCGCACATGGGAGCCAGATGCAGACATGCACCTGTTTGGCAAGACTCGTGAAGATTCGGAAATGTATGGCCAGTACAAGCAACTGTTACTTGTTCGCGCAGCCGACGACAAGGTGCACGAGCTTGGCCAAGACGGCGGTTTCGTGAGCGCCATGCTCATTTGGTTGATGAAGCACGACTACATCGATGCCGCTCTCACCAGCTTCCTCGAAGGCGACGGCACATCGTGGAAGGCGCTGCCCGGCATTGCCCGCACACCCGAAGATGTGCTGCGTGCAGCTGGCAGCCGTTACACCTACTCGGCAAACACGTTGGCCATGAAACAAGCGCAAGAAGAAGGCCTCAGCCGGCTTGCACTTGTTGGCATGAGCTGTCAATCATCGGTACTCCCAATTATGTGGAAGCGCAAAGTTGGAAAAATTGGTAAGCCATTTTTGTTCAACATCGGTTTGTTGTGTTCAAAGACATTTGATGACGCGATTTTTGAAGAACTCTTCTTGGCTAAGTACGGCCTGAAAAAAGAAGAGATGGTCAAAATGAACATTAAGGGTGCGTTCCAAATCTGGATGAAGGACGGCTCGTTCCACGAAATTGATTTGAAAGAATGCCATCAATGGACTCGCGAGGGTTGCAAGACTTGCCCCGACTTTGCAGCAGAACACGCCGACATTTCA
>Ga0207936_1000153_pt1 | contig 14601 bp, 15 predicted proteins | sample LakMenEpi19Nov10_FD_150715 | JGI IMG/M metagenome (GOLD analysis project Ga0207936, IMG submission 150715) | Freshwater microbial communities from Lake Mendota, WI - 19NOV2010 deep hole epilimnion (SPAdes) | ecosystem: Environmental > Aquatic > Freshwater > Lake > Epilimnion/Euphotic zone ... | reverse complement strand
CCAGCAAGCAGCAATTCCCAGTATTAAATATAGTACACACCCCCACCACGCCTCTTTCCCTTTCGTCCTTCTTTTTGTTTGTCAGCATTATGCCGTTAGCAAGCTCGTCCGCGCATTTTTTTCTTCGCCGTCTTTGGCTTCGTTGTTTGCCCATTTAGTGCTGGCGTCTTTTTTTACGTTCGTTAAAATGCCTCTCTCTCCTCTGTACGTGCGGTGTTTTTTCTCTCACGCTTAGCTTTTTGCGCTGGTGAATTTTAGACCCTTATAACCTCTAGGCAACATAAAATATTGGGTTTTCAAATAATACCCTGATAATGCTAAATTTGTTCGTTAGATGTCCTTTGCCATAGCTTTCTCCCCTTTTTTTTTTTTTTTGTATCAGAGGGAGAAAATAGTTGGAACAGTTCTCTGCTTCGTTTCTGACGTGGCGGCTTACTTTTGCGATAAAGAACAAAAGTTACCTCCCCCTAGTTTTCCCCTGGCTTTGTTATTGTTTTGCTTCTTTCCTCTAGTTGGCCTCGCAATGTCAAGTAAACCAGTTCTCGATGATCGAATTCTTATAACCGTGCGCGAATACGAATCGTTGTTAAAACGAAGCAAACAGTTAACCGTGCATGAACATAAAGTGGCAACTCAGTTAAAAGACGAAATTAAACCAACAAAATCAACAAATCAGATCGACAAAGTCAATCCGGAAAGTTCAAACCCGCAACCCTCAGAACAAACAGGAAGTGGCACTTTTCATTCTCCCCATTTAAGTCAAGATGAACTTATCAAGCAAATAACGTCAAGAGTGGCAGCTGAATTAAAAACTTTGTACCAAAACAAAACAATTTTATCTGAGCAAACTGGAGCCGGTGCGAATGACTTGATTGCGGATTTGCCATCACCTTCATCTGACGTCGAACAAGACATCTCTAAAGAGTACAATAGTCCTACAACTGCTCCAGCTGGAACCGATGTTGTGATTCACAAATCAAAGCAAAGTTCTGAAATTGCAGATCAAAGTTTAATAAACATTTTACCGGGCCGTTTTAAAAACAGAGGAACAAAATTACTTCAAAGTTTAGCAAACTTTCCAAGTACTCTTACGTGGTCAAATACTGGAACTGTCTTTATAAATCAATTAAGTGTCCCAAATTCGAACATTTATGAAATTTTTCCCAAACTTTTTAAATTTGTAAAAAATTTGGATGCAGTATTTGGTTTATCTGAAGTAATAAACACTATAGCGAGTTTAGGTTTCGGTTCTTTAATTAATCGCCAATATATTTCTGGATTAACTCGACCTTACAAAATTTTAAATCAAGACAGTATTTTTGAAGATCTTAAAACGCATAAGTATTGGTGGTTTCTAGGTCAATAGTATGACTGACGAAACTGACGGATTTAGAGGAAACCAATTTGAAATTTACTTTGCCAAATTTCCTCATATTCTATCATGTTTTTCAGGTGTTTATGCTATAAATGAAATTCCCAAATCAATACCAATAAGACATTTTATCATTTGTAACTTAAGTGAAAAACACCTCCCAGGAAGTCATTGGACTGTGATTGTCCGTAGTTCTAAAAATACTATTGAGTTGTTTAATTCTTTAGGTCAACAAAATTTAGATATATTTAAACCATACTTTAAATTTCAAAAAAAATTTGAAATTTCTTTTAATAAAGAAAGTGTTCAAAGTTTAACTTCTAAATTTTGTGGCTATTTCTGCATTATGTTTATTATTTTTCGTATTTTAAATTTTGATATGTCAATGGAAACCGTTTTAGAAGATATATTTTACTCTAAAGATTTAATAAAGAATGATGAAATTGTTTCAAAATTTTGTCATAATGTATTGACTGCTACTAATGATGATTTTTTTTAACTTATTGATTTCAGATGAGTTTACCTAACAAGCCCGTTTCAAGGAAAATCATCGACCTTGAGCTCGAAGTACAAAAACTAACATTTCGGTCTGATCGATTAAACCGTTTTATAACTCCCTTTCGAGCCGTTATTTCGGGGCCTTCACAAGCTGGTAAATAATGAGTTATTAAATTCAGCTTAACGGCAAACCCCTAGTTTTTGTTTAAATTTAATCACTTAAATTATTAATTATTAATAAAAGGCTCATTACAAAGAGGTTGTAGGTTTAAATCCAAACTATTACTTTTTAAATTCATTATTAATTAATATTTTTTCAGGAAAGAGTACGTTTATGCTGGAAATTCTCCGCCACCGAGATGCTTTGTTCGACACAAAATTTCACCGAATAATATATTACCTACCAAATTCTCACCAACATGCTCATGAAGAATTTATTAAAAAATTAAAACAAGTTTGCCCAAATCTTGAGGTAATGTTTGAGTTGCCGCTTCCACATGACATAAAAGAAAATTTGTTACCAAAACTTTTTCTTATGGACGATCTTATGGGTCCAATTTTAAATACGGCCTACATGGAACAATTTTTTTCCCATGACTCACATCATTATAACTGTTCTGTGTTCTTCACATTACAGAATTACTACAGCAGTTCCAAGTCTAAAACTGTACTTAGGCAAACAACCTATAAAATTCTTTTTAATGACCCAGGAGACCACATTTTAATGCGAAATATTAGCTGTCAAATTGCCCCCACAAAGCCTCAGTTTCTGACTACTTGCTTTCAAAATTTACAACGTCGCTTTGAAGATCAACAGCACTATATTTTAATAGATAGTCACCCAAAATCAGAAATGAAACAAATGCCTGTTAGAACAAAAATATTTCCAGATGAATCGAATCAAATTACTCCCATTTGTTTTTTTCCTAATTAATATTTCTCAAATAAATAAACACTGTTAAACTTATGTCGTTTTATTTAATTTAGTTTTTTTGCGGGACAATTTCAAATTTATAACCATAAGGGTATGTTTCATAAGTAATGGTATTTTCAGATATGTATCGCTTAACGTGGCTTTCACTAGAAAAAGTAAATCCGGTTAAAATTTCACTAAAGGTTTTGGAAGCTTTATCAAATTTTTTTCTCATTTGAGGCAAATACGAATGTTTTACGTTGTTGGCAAAATTCTGATCGACAAAATTTGCGTATTTTTCGTGACTCATTTTGTCCATACAGTTTAAAGAAGTTAACGCCAAGCCTTTTACTTTTAACAATTGACAAATTTGCTTTTCTTCATTTGAGTACAAAATAGAATAATTTCTAGGACACAGCGAATAATAAGAGAGTAAATTACAATCAGGCAGCAAATGTTTAAAATCACCAACTTTTGGACTAATTTGTAAGGGACATTTTGTTTCTTTTTTTAAAGCAAAGGTTATGGAATCAACGTCACACGCTAAAATAATTCCACCCACATTTTCAACTTGTAACATTTTTTCATAAATAAATTGTCTTGCCAAGCAATTAATTTGACTAGTTAGGTACAAGCTGCCTGAAAGACTAGGTTTTGATTTTTGAGGATGAGATATTTCGATTTGGCAAACATTTTCTGAAATAGGGAGCAAGTCAATTAGTTCTGTATTAGGCTTACTTGCATACCTTTCAATTTCATGAAGATTTTTACAAAATATGTGGTTATTAAAATTAGTTTTTAGTGCAAACCGACCAAAAAAGTTATTTTGCATGTCTTTGTAAAATTGCTTTTGAAATGTGTTATCACAGACGTTTTCAGGCTTAAGCTCATAAATTGAATCAAAATGCATTGCTTTGTTAAGATCATCACAAAAGGTTTTTTTGTCTGAGTTAAGAATGTTTGATAATATGTTGGAATTTCTTAGCTTTTCTGCAGCTAAAATTTTGACATAGTCTCTTAAAAAAGGGCTTTGAATAGAATAATGATGTATTTCGTGCCAAGATAAAACTTGATAACCGAGTTTAATTGCATAGTTAATTTCGGAAACCATGTAGCACGACGTAAATGAACGAACAGTTTCAGACATGTGAGGGCATGTAGACGCAATTTTTTTTAAAACGCAAGTTCGACACAGAGAAAGAAAATTAAATTCGTTATTAAATCTGAAAGGTAGAAAGGGTCTTAAAAGATTTTGAGGGGGCAAAATGGTTACAAGACAGGCGTCCGATTGCATGGATTCTCCTTTGTACTTAAATTCTCCGTCGATAAACTTAACATTTGTTAGCAAATCTTTTTTGTCTATTATTACTTTGTAAGGCCCAACTCCAAAAGAATTATCAAGGCATATTTTTGAATAAAGTGAGTTTACGTCTAAAAAATACAATTTCCAATTTGGATTTTCTTCAATATTAAATTTTAATCGAAATGTTTCAATTAATCCACCTCTAACCGTTGCTCTTGGAACCAATCGTAGCATAGGTCTGTTTTTTTCGAGACCAGTGGAAAACCAAAAAGCTTCCATTTCCAGGGCATTTTGTTTTTTATATAGCTCCCATCTACAAGCCGACATGTTTTCAATTTTAAGAATGTCCTTTGAAAAGTGTGTCCGTAGAAACGCATCATCCTAAAAAAATAAAGTGAACATTTTTAATTATATAATACTAGTTGGACTACCAGGCTTTGCTTGTGTCCCCATGCCCGCACTGTGAAACATGTAATAAGGTTGACTAATTAAAATTCCAAACAAAACTACTTGCCTTATTTTTTAATTATGGTTAAACTTAAACTTTTATATAGTTAGATAACAAGTAGAATTATTCATCATAAAATATTACTCCAAAGTTTAAATCAAATGTACCTTTTCATCTTTTAACAATAATTCCTCCTGTGTTTTGTTTTGATAATTTTTTGACTGCCAGGTTCGATTTTCATTCTTGGGATTTAAGCAGGGAACGCAGCAGTGAAACTCGCAACTGAAAAAAAACCATGTTAATTAAAAAGTTGCGTGATTTTTTTGTTCACACAAGGTTGCGTTTGTTTTTGTTTAAAATTATTAAAAACTGTTAATGTTAAAAATTACCCTCGAAACTGATAAACGGTTTTTGTTTGAGCATCATATCCATCCACTGAATGGCGTCCAAAGTATTTTTGACCTTGAGGGCAATTGAAAGATCCTTGAATGAAATTGCCGCTTTTAAAATTTAGCCACGAAATGTATTCAAATTCTCCTCTGGAAGTTTGAGTCCTGCCATTGACGTCCGGATTCATTACAGTGTAGGCTTCAACATCGTTGTAATAATAAAATTGAAAAAGAGCAAAAGAAAAACCACTTAATGAAATTATTCTTCCGCCAAATGGATGAATGGCATTTGGTTGCTTTTCGGTCACAAGAGAAAGTGTCTTTTGAAGATTAAATGCCTCTTGTAAAAATTTTAAAACAGATTTAATAGACACAACAGTTTCGTTTTGAAAGCAATGAAATATTTGCTCATTAAAATTCCATTCATTTGGCAGCTCGTCATAAAAGATTTTTTTTTCTGTTACTTCCTTAAGAGTATCTGTAAACAATTGAAAACTTTCAAAATTTGGTTTTTTCCCAATGTAGTTGTAATTTTCTTCTTTGTTCCAAACATCTGGAAAAAATGTTTGTTTTAAAGGAACTCCGTATTGCAAACCAACTTCAAAAACGCTGCCTTTTAAATAAGAACTTTTTAAAAGAAACTTTATTTGAAGTCCAGTTATTTCCAATAAAGTAATCGTAGTTTCTTGTTGAATTATTACAGGAACAACTTGCAAACTTAAAAAGTATTTAAGTAATGCAAACATTACTTTATTATTTTCAACTATAAAGGTATAATTTGAAAGACCTTTATTTGGATCACATAAAAATTGAAAAAGTTGGTCAAGGCAATTGTTTTCTATAGATACTTTTTTTAAATACTTGTAAAAAGTGGGTCCCATATCTTTTTTAGCTTGTTTTCCTTTATAGACTTCAAGACTCATAGGCATTGGATTATCACAATAAGGTAAAACGAGGCAGGATTCTGGTTGACGATATTTGGTAAAATCAGCTATTTCAGTAAAAGTACGTTGTTGAAACTGAAATCTGTTTTTTTCTTCTGTAATTATAGAAATTAAATTTGGTTTGTCAGTATTAGCACCAATAACTTTGTGGTCGTCACAATTTAAAGTATGAAATTCTTTGTGCGCAAAAAGTTCTTTAAAAGTGATTTGATTTGTTTTCATAAAGTCTTCTTTTAATAAATAACAGTTTTGACAATTTCCAGAGCAGTTTTCAATAAATTTCATATTTATAAAGCCCAGGTTAGGCCAAGTCAAGTGTTCATTTTCTTTTCTAATCTTACATATGTGAAATGCTTCACTATTTATTTGCTTGCAAATGTCACAACGCTTTGGCCAAACACCACATACATGTTTGGCTTGAGCAATATTGTACGTTTCTTTGGAATTGTTTAAATAGTAAACATCACACTTTTTGCATTTTATTCGTAATTTATTTGAGTCACAGCTTGCTTTGTGATTTGAGTAACACTTTATTGTAGTGAATGTAAAACTACACTTTTTACAAGACAAACCTAATTCCGGTTTCAATTTAGAATCACAAAAAGTGGTTATTTCTTGTCCTTCGTCTCTTGTTTCCTGTTTAATCGTATCTTTGGTTTCAAAGCAACCCAAACATTTATCGCAATTAATACGAGCATGACATCTGTGAGTAATTGTTTTAAAAGCAAATTGACTAAATTGACTGCAATCAAAACAAATTCTTCGTTTGTTGACCGTAAAAAATTGTTTCAAATTATCAATGACTACGACATGACCTGGTTCATTTTGAAACAAATAAACTCGATGACGTTCTAAGTCGTGGATTTCTGGTGACGATATTTTTGAAACTTTTCGCATATTTTCCATTGATTCAATAAGGTGAATTTGAATTTTGTAAAATTCGGAAAGTAACGGAATAACTGTATAATAGTCATGAGGTCCTTCCATCGGTATTTGAACTGCGGTACAAAATTTTTGTATTTCTTCGTACAATAACTGTCCAGCTTTGTTTAGAATTTTATTAGGTTTACCAGCATAACACATTTCTTTTATTATTTTGTATTTAATAGGATTTTGAAACTTTAAAGTATTAAATATCACTGTTGAAAGAAGACACATATTTTCCAAAGAATGTTTTTTATTTGGAAATGTTTTAGGCACATCTATTAGTCCTCCAAATAAAAGTGCTTTAAAACCAGTTCCGTTTCCAATCAACTGTCGAAGCGGCACTATTTTTCGTCGGTGCCTTGGATAATTTATTGAATCACTACTTAACACTTTAAAGTAAATTTCAAAAGTGTCATCCAACTGCACTTGTTTATTACTGTTTAAAAATCTGTTTAAACTTGCCATAATGTGATTGACAAGTCCTTTCAAATCGTTATCTTGTAAGTGATATGTTCCAGATCGGATTGGATTAACTAATGCTTTTTGACATATTGTTACGTAAACAATATTGTTGCCGTCTTTAGAATAAGAATTTTTCAAATTAGTTAAGATTTCAGTCATTGATTTTTCTAAAATGTCTTCAGCTGACGACAAGTACAAAGGTTTTTTAACTTTCTTCTTAATATGCAAAGTAAACAAATGGTCCTCAAGGCTGAAAAAAAAAGTATTTATGAGTATGCTGTTATAAAAACATATGGGCAGAGATTAATCTAAATTAGTTTGATATATTAAGCAAATGATTACTTTAACCGTGATCCCATTAAGTGACGTTCGTTATACTTACAAACTGTATATAACTATAAAGGGTTTCTTTAACTATAAAGGGTTTCTTTACTTACCTAAATCGAATTTGTCGCTTAAGGTATGATTTAACAACATAAGCTTCCAAAGACTCGTTTTCGGCTACTAAAGTTTCAGAATCAAAAAGTATAGGCGAGTTGGGACGAATTTTTTTCTTTTTTGGTTCTCCTATATTTTCTGAATTTGTTATGTTTTGATTTTCACTATTTTCTTGGTCCAAATTTTCATTTACACTATTTTCAGTTGGTAAATTATTTTTTTCGGCGTCCATTTTGTCGTTACTGTCAGGATTTGCAGTATTTAATTTAGTTTGCTGTCTTGTGGTGACCCCATCACCAATTTGTTCCGTGGCACTTTGATTAGAGGTTAAATTGGTCGGTCGTAAAAGTGCAGCTGTTTGATTAGCTCTAATTTGAGCAAACATGTTTAAAAAGTTTTTATAATAATTTGACGACATTTTGAAAGCTAGAGTGAAAACTGTTCTTGTTTCAGAAGCTTTTGCCAAAAGACTTTCTTTTTTGGATCAATATCAAACTTTTTCTTTTTTGAATCAATACCGAACACCTAGCTGTAAGCTTTCTAACTTTTCCTTATCGATTCAGCGGAGCTCAACTGATGTTCAAGTTAATTGTTAATAGTTGCAAGTGCGTTTGTTGTTAATTCTTTTTTTTCAATTTAAAATGGTTTTAACTGATGACTTTATCAAGTCTTTGTATCTTTCGCCAGAATTTGAAGGAAGCTTTAGTGGAATGTCAACAATGAAACATTTTATCGAAGAAAAATACAACGAATGTGTGTCTCTGAACCGGCTTTATAAAATTATGAAAACTTTGCCCGAGTATGTTTACCAAATGAAACCTATTCGAAAATACAGGTTGAGATCATACGAAGTGGACGGTTTTGCTCAACTACTCGGTAAAACTTAATTATTTTTATAGAATCGTTTTGAAAATAATTTGTTTTTATATGTTTTTACCCTTTTAAAAACAAACCAAACATTGTGTAAAATTAACTTTTTCTAGAAATGGATTTGGGCTTCATGCCTTCATACTTGGGATTCAAGTACTTTCTTGTTGTCATTGATGCCTACACTGAAAAACTCTGGGCCGTTGCGTTGAAAAAAAAAAATGGTCCAATTGTAGGCAGGGCTTTGGAACAAATCATCAATTCTATTTCCTCACCCATCAGCGTTATTCAATCTGACATGGGTAAATTGTTAATTAATATTTATTATTTTGGAGAGGAGGACTTTGCTTAGAATAACCTTTGATCTAATAACTGTCGCCCTACTTTTTTAATTTAAAAAAAAGAAGAACTTTGCTTTGAATAACTTATGATCTAATAACTTTTGTCCTACTTTTTTAGGAACTGAATTTATTGGAAACAAGCAGCTTTTTGAAAAACATAACATCAGATTTCTAACAAAGCACCTTAAAAACAAGGCAGCCTTTGCTGAGAGAGGGGTGTTTCTTTTGAAAAGGTCAATAAGTCAATAAGTCAATAAGTTAAACAACTTTTGGTCAAACAAAACTGCTTTTCATAATTAGTTGGAAAAATGTTGTTTGCAGTAATGATGTTTGAGCAAAAGTTGCACTCCCTCTTTAGAAAAGTCTACATGTTGATGAAAAGTTCAAATGAAAAAAACTGGGTCAAATTGTTGCCTATTGCCGTTGCTCTTTTGAACAAAAGAAAACTAGCTCGATTGGGAGGTGTGGCCCCTGAGTCAGTTCAGTCTTTTAAAGATGACCCCCTTGTTCGAGATGCCCAAGAGCAAACTGGTACATCTCAAATAACACCAGACGGAGGAACGTGGAAGGAACAAAATGAACGCCAAAATGAATACATCTCCAACCCAAAAAATGCATTTCAATTAAACAGTTTTGTTTACTTGGATATCAAGCCAAAAACATTTGCTAAATCCTTTCTTGATCAGGTCATGTATATTATTTTTTTCTAAAATCGGCGACTACAAAAAAGTTTCATTTTGGTAACTGCAAAACTCCTTTATCATTTATATACTGTTCAAGTAAAATATTTACTTTTGTAGAACAAACTGTTCTACGCGGTACCAAATTTTGGTTCAAATATTACTACATATGCTATAGAAACCCATATCAAGTCAATTTTAGTTCGCTTTTTAGACTCTACCCACAGAAAAAGAAGAATATTTAGCAAAAACAAATTTACTTTGAGCCATGTTCGCTTAATAGAACATAAGATTAAAATTTTACTGGGAGACTACATTTCAAAACATTTTTTTTGGTTTGGATTTTTAGTTTACTAAATAAGTTATAAAGGAGAAATTCTATTTATTTTCTATGTCTGGATTTTTAAGCACTACATAAAGAAATCTAGAAAGGATAAGACAAATTCTTTGTCGGTAAAACTATGTATGTTATTTGGTTTCTTTTATTATTTCAAAATCGATTCAGCGCAAAAGGCTGTGTACTGTTTTGGTGTCTGTCTTTCTATTTGTGTACAACTAACTCACGCAGTGCATGCACTGCGCAGATAGTTTTTGAAAGATATTTTTGAAAGTTCTTATTTGCTACGAAAGTTTAGACCTGGCGAAAACTTTTATTTGCGCACTATAAAATAAAACTGTTAGAACAGATTTTCACAGTTCTCTTTTTAAATTGTTTCAGCGAGGCCAAATTTTTTCTGTAAGTAAAATAATTTTTGCTGTTTTAAACTTCAAAATTTGTCAAGCGATAAGCATAAAACTTTATATTTAGCAACTCAAAGTTTATAATTTAATAACAAAAATTACGCTTTTTAATTGCTTTGAAGCTATACATAACAGTGCCTAAAGAATTTAAATACTTTTTGTGTTTTTAGATTTCCGCTGTAGACGCACTTCGATTACCCGTTATGTTTTCACTAGTTGACCTGGTAAAAACAATAACAAAAATTTGAAGAAAAAAAAATTAACTTTTCTTTCATTATTATTAAACTTTTTTTGCAGATGGGCCATGCTGTGAAAGGAAAATATTACGAGAAACAACTCAGGCCCGCGCCCACACCAGGGAAAGATTTTAGCTTTGAGGTTAAGTTCTATTAAAAATGCCTTTTTTATTATACTTTATAATCGGGTGCTTTGACGAAGAGTGTTCTTTAAGTGACGAAATAGTGTTTTGTCTCAAGTGTTTAATATTTTGTGTTTTGTTTGTTTCGATCCAAATTTTATTGAAAGTGTTAAAAGTTATTTAAAAGTGAAGTGTTTTTTGCTAGGTGGAAAAAATTTTGAAACGGCGAGTTGTTAATGGAGAAAAACAAATCTTTGTGCACTACAGACATTATCCGATAAGAAATTTGACGGCAGAAAAATAAATATTGTTTTGTTTAGAAAAGCAAAAGATCGATTTCAATGTTTACATTTCAATACTTCAAATCAATCATTACTATTAATGGATTTTTTATATTTAGATAAATGACATAAAACTACTAATGAATGTTTTATAGTTGAGAGATGACATAAGTCTATAAGATATTTTATATTTATTTTTCTGCCTTTTACTCAAAGTTTGACCGATGGATAATCGAAAAAAATGTTCAACTGGAAAATGAAAAAAAATGAATGTCAATGTGGTCAGCAATCCTTTAAAGACTTTTAAAGTAGTTCATTCCTTAACTTACACTGCCTCCGAAAAAAAGACTGTTTTTCAATTTGTAGTTGACTTGTACCCAAATTATTTTGACCTTACTGAAGGTGTGTGGAATGTTGCGATATCACAATATCTCGTTCGCAACAAAAACAGAACTGCATTAAATGTTCTTTTTAATGTGTCCACTAATTTAATTCACCACGTGGTCAAAGATCCTTATGACAAGTTGTCACTGCCAACTTCAAGACACGTAGTTTTAACAACAATTCTTTGTTCAAAAACTAAAGGTGACTCGTTTGATTTCACTTTGCTGAATCCTCTTTTTTTTCAAGTTGAGAGTGCTCCAAGATCCTCATTTTTGCTACAGTATTCTATGATACCTAATTTAACAGTCAATAACTTTGACATTGACATTGAACTTACGTTTTTGTTTCAACGCATAAAATAAAGGTATGGATAAAGTTTACCTTCGATCTTTGTTTCTTAGAGAAAAAGGCTTTTTAAAAAAACTGTATTTAGGAGAAGAAGGTACTTCAGTTTTAATTTTGGCTAATGACAAGTCTTTAGACGTGTTAATTCGAGTGCTGCATTTGCTTGCCTCGGGCGAAATCCCTATGAGAAAACAAGACGAAATAGTTTTGAGAAATGCAAAAAAATTTAATGTTTTGCGTAAATTTATGTTAAAGTCTTTTTTTTTAGAACTTTTAAACAAGGCAACAAGAGAAACAAAAATTAAAGAACTAAAACTGTTAATTAAAGTTTATCCAGTGTTGTTGTACTCATTTTTTAACGAAATTTAAAACTAAAAACAATGGATCCAAAATTTGCTAAATATTTAGCTAAAACTACAATTTATCCTCAAAATGTGCGTTTAACTGAATTTCAAGGCAGAGCTAGTTTTCCGACACCTGGAATTTACGGTGCTGCCCGGGGGGCCCCGACATTTTTTGTCCCCCAATCGATACCTCAATATCAAGTTTCAAAGCAATTAAACGACATTCCTCAAACTTCAACTAATGATCAAGACGCTGTAATTGTGCCAAATACTTCAAGTAACAGTTTAACTCAATTATCAGAACAAATTCCAGTGAACCAAACCGGGTTTGGAGATGTGCGTGTAAACAATAGCAACAATAGTGAAATTGACCTTGACATCGACTTAAACAGCTTAAAAAAAGTTTCAGATAGCGTATTGCAAGCTTTTGAAAATCCCGTCATACATGTTGAAACAGAAGTGTTTAATCCAAAGAAGAAAAAGTTAAATTTGCAAACTGGCAAAGGACAAGCCACTGTTCGCAAAAAGTATGAGTCAAAAAAACTACCCAAAAGTCAAATGAAGTTTATTTAGGGTTTTGTTACTTATTACTTTTTATTAAAAGCCACAATGACTGATGTAACTGTTTCTGAAAGTGCCACTTTACCTTCAGAGGATTATGTGAGTTCCTTCTTTAGCAAAATACCTACAGACGCTAAATTTTCAAGGGTAAGTTATCAGCAAGTTGTACCATCGGTACCCATTGACAAAAACAGTACAACAGTGCATTTCATTCTTGAAAGCTTAAAAAGCCCTATGTGTTACGTAATTAGTGAAATTTTAATGTCAGCTACAGTAATTATTACAAAACAAAATAAAGTAGATTTGCCAGATGTTGGTGCAAACGTCGGACCGGTTAATTGTGCTTTATCGAGTCTTTTTTCTTCATGTTCAATGAAAATAAATGACATTTCCGTAACAGAAGGAGCTGACCATTATGCTTACAAAAACTACTTATCAAATTTAATGACCTTCGATGAAGACGCAAAAATAACGCAGTTATTTACAGCTGGTAAGCAAATTTCAAAAAAATTCTAACCTCTTAATTATTACTTAAATAAGTTATGCAAACTAACTTTTCCTATTGTATTTTTATTAGGATATTTAAGCGACAATGTTGTAAGAGAAGGCTGGAGGGATATTGAGCCCAAAACTAATCAAAACGGATGGAAATCAAGGGGCGCTTGGTTTAGGAAGGATCGGGCCTTAAAAGCAGCTTTCAAACCTGAAGGTGTCACCTTCCTTGGAGCTTTCAAAGTAAAAAGTTATATTATGTTAAATGAGGGTTCAGGGTCAGAAGGTCGAATTTCATGAGATCAAAATATAAGATAAAATTATTTTGTTAGTTTTCATAAGATCAAAATTGCAATTTTTTATGAGATCAAATTAAATTGCTAATTTATGTCTAAGCCATACCTTACCTAATTTAATGTAACTTAACTTAACCTAACCTAACCTAACCTAACTTAACTTAGCCTAACCTAACCTAACCTAACCTAACCTAACCTAACCTAACCTAACCTAACCTAACCTAACCTAACCTAACCTAACCTAACCTAACCTAACCTAACCTACCTAACCTAACTTAACCTAATCAAACTTTTGATGTCATGAACAAATTTAATTACTTAATTTTTAAAATTTCATCTGCTTGACAGCAAAAATGCTATTTAGCAGTTTTTCAAGCAAATGCATTTCTAGCAGATGACCTGCGTAACAAACCAACATTGTTTATTTTTTTTTCAGCATGAATTATCTGGAGCGGAAAAAGCTGTTCCCCCAGGATGTAAAATTTCTTTTTTGCTAACCAGAACACCTAGCAATTTTTATTTGATGCGCTGTCCTTCGGATTTAACTCCAGATGTGAAAGACACTCAAGATTACGAAGCAGTGCTGGCAAACTGCTGTCTCTTTGTTAAAGTTGGTCAGATGACAGATCCCATTTACAAATCACTGCAGGCTCGTTTCGAACGGGAGCCAATCATTTATCACTATAGAAAAGTCATTTGCAAACCGATGGGAATTTCACCCCAAAACCAAACATTTCTTTCAGGAAATTTATTTCCTGACTCGTAAGTTGTTCTTTCAATTAATAAAATTATTGCACCTTAATTATTAAACAAATCTAAGTTAATGTTATAATATGCATTTTTTATAGAGAAGCTCCAGTCAAATTACACTTTGCCTTGATTGAGACCAAATCTTACGAGGGCGACTATGACAAGTAAATTAATTTTAAGTACATAATTACCTAATTAAATATTTGAATGCAACAATTTTCAATTTCTCTTAAAAGTATCGTATTTCAAGATAAGAAAAGTTAGAGAACGATTGGTGTTTTGTTTTGTAAAATATTAAAATATTTGCATTTTCTTTTTGAGTATTGTATTTCAAGATTAATAGCTTAGATTTGTAATTGCGCACTGAAAAGAAAAGAACAGTTAAACAACATGTTTTTCTTTATAGATTTTTCTCAATTTTTATTTTAGTTGCCTTTTTTTATTCTCTTTTCCCCCCTCCCCCCCGG
>Ga0207936_1000147_pt1 | contig 14867 bp, 13 predicted proteins | sample LakMenEpi19Nov10_FD_150715 | JGI IMG/M metagenome (GOLD analysis project Ga0207936, IMG submission 150715) | Freshwater microbial communities from Lake Mendota, WI - 19NOV2010 deep hole epilimnion (SPAdes) | ecosystem: Environmental > Aquatic > Freshwater > Lake > Epilimnion/Euphotic zone ... | reverse complement strand
ATCAGGCAGCGTACGGCGTTGACGCCGCGCCGGTTGGTCAGTCGTGGCTCGTTGCTCAGGCGCTGAAGCATCGGCAGCACAAAGGCTGCGGTTTTACCCGTGCCGGTTTGCGCACCGCCCAGCAAGTCGCCACCGGCCAAAACGGCGGGAATGGCTTGTGCCTGGATGGGAGTGGGGGTGTCGTAGCCCTGCTCAAGCACGGCTTTCAGGATGGCCGGAGCCAAGTTCAATTCTTCAAAGGTCATTGTTATTGCGCCTCTAGGACGCATTTCGCATTTTTGATCGGCCTGTTGGGCACTCTGGTTCAAGAGCAACCCGCCAGTGATAGGCAGATGGGGTCAAAAAGTCGGGCCAGAAAACTTGTGCGGGAAGTTTGGAATAACAAACCCGAAAAGTGCCCAAATGTTGCAGGTAACTGGAGCCCACAACATCTTTATTGTCTCACGGAACGATAATAGAAGGTTGTGAGCAAAAACGGGACGCTGAAAACGGCCGCCCCAAGTTCCGCATTTTTTTACTTCTAAAGACGATTCCAAATGGCTCAGTACGTATTTACCATGAACAAGGTCGGCAAAATCGTGCCGCCCAAACGCCACATTCTCAAAGATGTGTCGCTCAGCTTTTTCCCTGGCGCCAAGATCGGCATGCTGGGCGTGAACGGCTCAGGCAAGTCCACGCTGTTAAAAATCATGGCGGGGCTTGACAAGGAAATTGAAGGTGAAGCCACCCCGATGCCGGGTTTGAACATCGGCTATTTGCCGCAAGAACCCAAGCTGAACGACGCACACACCGTGCGCGAAAGCGTGGAAGACGGCATGGGCGCGGTGTTTGCCGCCAAAGGCTTGCTAGAGGCCGTTTACACAGCCTATGGCGAACCCGACGCAGACTTTGATGCGCTGGCTGCGGAACAAGCGCGGCTTGAAGCGATCATTGCCACGTCTGGCACAGACTCTGAACACCAGTTAGAAATCGCGGCTGACGCGTTGCGCCTGCCCCCATGGGACGCCAAAATCAGCGTGCTGTCTGGCGGTGAAAAGCGCCGTGTGGCACTGTGCCGCCTGCTGCTGAGCAAGCCCGACATGCTGCTGCTTGACGAGCCGACCAACCACTTGGACGCGGAATCTGTCGACTGGCTTGAGCAGTTTTTACAGCGCTTTAGCGGCACCGTGGTGGCTATTACCCACGACCGCTACTTTCTGGACAACGCAGCAGAGTGGATTCTGGAACTCGACCGTGGCCACGGCATCCCGTGGAAGGGCAATTACAGCAGCTGGCTCGACCAAAAGGGCGAACGCCTGGCGCAAGAGCAAAAGGGCGAAGAAGCCCGAGCCAAGGCCCTGAAAAAAGAGCTGGAATGGTCACGTCAAAACCCGAAAGCGCGCCAAGCCAAGAGCAAGTCCCGCCTGGCACGGTTTGAGGAACTCAGCGATTTTGAATACCAAAAGCGTGTTGAAACCAACGAAATTTTCATCCCGGTGGCCGAGCGTCTGGGTGCCCAGGTCATTGAATTTAAAAACGTCACCAAATCATTCGGCGACCGGGTGCTGATTGATGATTTGAGCTTTACCGTGCCAGCAGGCGCGATTGTCGGCATCATCGGCCCGAACGGTGCCGGCAAGTCAACGCTCTTCAAGCTCATCGCTGGCAAAGAGTTGCCAGACAGCGGCGAAGTCATCAAGGGCTCGACCGTGCGCATGGCCTTCGTTGACCAGAACCGTGACGATTTGGCGAATGAAAAGACGGTGTGGGAAGACATCTCGGGCGGTTTGGATATTTTGAATGTCGGCAAGTTTCAGATGCCTAGCCGTGCGTATGCAGGCCGCTTCAACTTCAACGGCGGTGACCAGCAAAAGCGCGTCGGCACCCTGTCAGGTGGCGAGCGCGGGCGCTTGCACCTGGCTAAAACACTGATTGCCGGCGGCAATGTGCTGATGCTTGACGAGCCATCAAACGACCTGGACGTTGAAACCCTGCGCGCGCTCGAAGATGCGCTGCTGGAGTTTGCCGGTTCGGTGATGGTCATCAGTCACGACCGATGGTTTCTTGACCGCATTGCCACGCACATTCTGGCGGCAGAAGGCGATAGCCAGTGGACGTTCTTTGATGGCAACTATCAGGAATATGAGGCGGACAAGAAGAAGCGACTCGGTGAAGAGGGCGCAAAACCAAAGCGCATGCGCTACAAAGCGCTGAAATAAATGTTGCCCCCACGGTCGCTCACTTTTTGTAGCTTCCTTCCCCCCGAGGGGGCCGCTGCGCCTGTGGCCCGGCAAAGCCGGTTCCACGGCCCCTGCTTGCAGCTCGGGGACGGAAGCGGGGAATGCGTGTGGCGATGACGGACGAAGCCGTTCTCGCGCAAACCCGTCATTGGCTAGAGGCCGCTGTGATTGGCCTGAACCTTTGCCCTTTCGCGAAGGCTGTCTACGTTAAAAACCAGGTCCGCCTGGTCGTCAGCAAGGCTCGACATGCCGATGACTTGCTGGAGGAACTGGATCGCGAGCTTGACTTTCTGGTGGCCACACCGGCGAGCGAGACAGACACCACGTTGCTGATTCACCCTACGCTGTTTGACGATTTTATGGACTTCAATGATTTTATTGAAGTGGCCGAAGGTGTGGTGGACGAGCACGAGCTGGAAGGCATCATTCAACTCGCCAGTTTTCACCCACATTTTCAGTTTGAAGGCACTGAGCCAGAGGACATCAGCAACTACACGAATCGTGCACCGTTTGCCATCTTGCATTTGTTGCGTGAGGAAAGTGTGGCACGGGCAGTGCATGCTTTCCCAGATGCTGGTGCGATTTTTGACGTGAACATTGCCACGCTGGAAAAGCTGGGTTTGCCAGGCTGGAAATCACTCGGGCTTTAAGCGACTCCCAACACCTCAGCCTCAGACCGCCTTAAAAGAGTTTTCAACAGCGGCGGCTCAAAGTGCCTTTGGACCGTGATGGCATAAAAATTTTCATGCAGCTGCGGCACGACGCAGTACTCTTGCAGTTTGCCGCTTTTCAATTCATCTTGCACCACCACGGTGGGTAGCAGCGCCACGTTGCCCGAGTCGCGCGCCAGCAGGCGCAGCATGGCCATGTCGTCTACCTCGGCCAGCACCTGATAGCGCAGGCCGAGTTGCTCGCACAGCACATCAAAACCTGCGCGAATGTCGCTGTCACGGCCTGGCAGCAGTAGCGGCTGCTCGGCCAACTCTTGCGGAAACCTGAACGCCTTGGCCTTGGTTCTGGGCTTGCCCACCAGGCTCACCGGCTGGCGCGCAATACGCCTGCAGAGCCACGGGTGCTGTGTATCGGCGTGGACTTTGCGGTTACTCAGTATCACGTCCAGGTTGTGTACGGCAAGACGGGTCAGCAGCTCGTCCAGGCCACCAGACTGCAACACCAGTTCAACATCGTCACGCTTGAGCAGCGGCTTGACAAAGTTCTCCTGGAAATTCCGCGACAGCGTGGCCACACCGCCGATGCGCAGCACCTGCCTTGCCAGGCGTTTTCCATCCCGCAGCAACGCGGTCAGTTCATGGCCTGTTTCAAAAATCGTATCAGCATAGGTCAATGCCACACGCCCCGCTTCAGTCAATTGCAGAACTCGACCTTCACGGGTGAAAAGTGCTTGGCCCAGCTGGTCTTCCAACTGCTTGATTTGGGTCGACAACGCGGATTGCGACACATGTAGCTGCAGTGCGGCGCGCGTGAGGTTGCCCTCTTTGGCAACAGCCCAAAAGTAGTGAAGATGGTGATAGTTCAAACGCGACATGGTGATGCATTGATCTTAAAAACAGAACATATTTAACTTTAATATGTATTTTACAGAATTAACTTAAACAGGCAAAGTTACCGTGTCGAACAAAAAGGAGCTTGTCTTGCTGGTTTCACCTGACTACTTACAGCCGCTGCGCTTTGGCTTGCTGATGGCAGTCCCTCTGCTTTATCTAGGGGCGGCTTTTTCAGCCAACTGGCGTGAGGCGCGGGCTTGCACGGCGATGGCCTTGGGCTTGGCGGCTGCGTCATTGGCCATTTTGGTTTTTGCCGGACCTTTGATCATCTACAGCCTGCGCGCTGATGCGCTGGGTTGCATCGTGCTGCTGTTGGTGGCATTTATTGGTTGGGTTATCACCCGCTATTCGCAGACCTACATGGGTGGTGATCGTTCTCAAGCGCGATATGTGCGCTGGCTGATGGCGACGCTGGCCGCCGTGGTGGTAGTGGTGGTCACCAACAACCTGGCGGTGCTGGCTGTTGCCTGGCTGGCCACCAGTCTGGCGCTGCACCAGTTGCTGACTTTTTTCAGTCACCGGCCGGCGGCCATGATCGCGGCACACAAAAAGTTTTTGGCGAGCAGGCTGGGCGATTTGTGTCTGTTTGCGGGCATTGCCTTGATCGTCATGACTTTGGGTAGCCTGCAGATTGACCAGGTCGTCGCCAAGGCGCAGGCACTGACAGCGTATCCGCTGGCGCTTCAAGCGGCGGTGTTATTCATTGTCATGAGCGCCTTGCTCAAATGCGCACAACTGCCTGTACACGGCTGGCTGATTCAGGTAATGGAAGCGCCCACGCCCGTGTCCGCCTTGCTGCACGCTGGTATTGTGAATTTGGGCGGTTTTTTGCTGATTCGCCTGAGTCCGCTGGTGGCTGATGTGGCTGGCGCGCAAACGCTGCTGGTGGTGGTGGGCAGCGTGACAGCTGCCGTGGCTGCGCTGGTGATGATGACCCGCATCAGTGTCAAGGTCATGCTTGCCTGGTCTACCTGCGCGCAAATGGGTTTTATGTTGATGCAGTGCGGCTTGGGGGCATACGAGCTGGCGCTGCTGCACTTGGTGGCGCATTCGCTTTACAAGGCACATGCGTTTTTGGCAGCCGGTGGTGCGGTGGAACAAGCACGGCTCAAAGCCATGACGCCAGCGCCCGAGCCAATGACGATTAGCATGATGGTCATTGGTGCTGCATGCGGGCTGGTCATGGTGGCAGCAGCGGGTATGTTGTGGGGTGTGGCGGTTGGTCAGTTCACGTCGATCTGGGTGCTGGCGGCCATCATTTCCCTGGCCATTGCGCCACTGCTCACTGCACAAGCTTTGCAGCTCGGGGGGCTGTGGCCGCTGGGCATGATGCTGGGCGCGTTTGGTGTGGCGTTTGCCTACTTTGGTTTGCACCATTTGTTTGGCTGGCTGGTCGATGTGCCTGAAAGCATTGCCAACAGCTTTGATCTTGTCTGGGTGATGCTGTGTTTCACGCTGTTGTTTGCCATGCAGTGCCTCATACGCGCGCGCGCCCACGGCACTGTTGCCAGCCGTTTGTACCCCTGGTTTTATGCTGGGCTGTATCTGGACGAATGGTTCACCCGCATGACTTTTCGTATCTGGCCTGCCAAGCTTTCTGGCAAATCAACCAACCATCAAAAGGAATTTTGACCATGACCACTGTCATTGAAAAACCAGCGTTTCAAACGCTTGATTTTGCAAGCCTTGAAGCCAGCGTCACACAAGCCTGCAAGCGCATTGCACCCACCTGGCCGCTCGATCAGTTTATTGCTGTCAACCCGTACTGGGGCTTTGTAGAGCAACCCATTGCGGAGGTAGCAAGACAGCTGGGTCAGTTGTCTGGAACTGCAATGGTCATGCCGCGTTCATTTTACAAAGCTGAATGGCAAGCTGGCCGTTTGACGAAGGCAGATTTGCAGGCCGCCATTGATGCTGCGCAAACTGATTGCAAAGTCGATGAACTGATCGATGGCCTGAATGCGGACAGACAGGGCCCAGCAAAGCAACCGCTGCTCACCACACTGGCTGACAGCCAGCGCGACCTGAGCCATTCGATGGCGTGGGTTGACTTTGTCACCCACCAGATCAGCCAGCACTGCGCAGCGTACTTTGATGTCAGCCAGGCCGCGTGGAATCCTGAGCGTGTCGGCCTGTATGCCAGTTGGGCCCGGCAACTGGCCAACGACCACAGCACAGCCTTGCTGATGGGCTACTCGGGTTTTAGCCGGAAAGCTGCTGCACTGCCGCAAAACCCGCGCGAGTTGATAGCTGCGGCTACCCAGGCACTTGGGTTGAAATCTGAGCACTGCACCGACTACTACACGGCGCTCTTGATGAGCATCAACGGCTGGGCCTCGTGGTGCGCCTACAAGCGCTGGCAGGCGCGACTTGGCACAGTGCCTGGCCAAACGGATGATGACGACCTCATTGAGCTGCTGGCGATTCGGATCGGCTGGGAATGGTTGCTGTTACAAGACCTCAAAAACACGCAACTTGCTCCTAAATGGATAGCTTTTTACGCATCAAATGAAAGGGCTAAAGCATCAATTGACACTGAAAACAGGAATGATTGGCTGCTTCAAAATGCTTTGGAGCTTTCATACCAGCAACCGTTGTGCAAAGGCTTGATGAACGCGCCGACTGTCGTGTCACCAACGACTGTACAAGCTATTTTTTGCATCGACCTACGTTCTGAAGTCTTTCGCCGCGCCCTGGAGGCTAGCAGTGCCACCGTGCAAACGCGCGGTTTTGCAGGTTTTTTTGGTTTGTTCATTTCATACTCACCGACCGGCACGGCCCTGACGCGGCCACAATTGCCGGGCCTGCTGGCATCCAGCCGCTGCGTGACTGATGAATGCGATTCACCCTCACTGGGTGAAGTGATCGCCAAAAAACGCAAGCAGGGTTTGCAGTGGCGCAGCACGCTGCAAACCTTTCGTAGCACAGCCAGCAGCGGCTTTAGTTTTGTTGAAACCTGCGGCATGTTGTATGCCGGCAAGCTGCTTAAAAACACACTTCCCAGCTACGCCACCCCGCACACGGTAGAGCAAACCGGATTGACAGATGACGAAGTGCTGGCCACCCGGCCACGGTTGCAAAACCTGCCAGGCATTTCGCCTGAGGCAGAGCTGCAATCGCGCTGCAACATGGCTGCAGGCATTTTGGGCGCCATCGGCGTGACAAAAGACTTTGCCCGCATCGTTCTGCTGGCAGGCCACGGCAGTCAGACAGCCAACAACCCTCATGCAGCGGGGCTGGACTGCGGCGCATGCGGTGGGCAAACAGGTGAGGTCAATGCGCGGGCGCTGGCGGCACTATTGAATGACGTGTCAGTGCGCGCCGCGTTGATGTCTAAAAACATCGCCATCCCCGACACCACCTGGTTTTTGGGCGGGATGCACAACACCACCACCGACTCTCTGGCGCTGTATGACACTGACCTGTTGCCTGCCAGCCATTCCAATGATCTGATTGGTTTGAATGCCGCACTGGCAAAGGCGGGCCAGCGCGCGCGGGCAGAGCGCGCCCCCGCTTTGGGCCTGGCGCATCTGGCCAAAGATGACGCGCAGCTCGCGCTAAGTATCAAGTCCCGTGCCAACGACTGGGCGCAAGTGAGGCCTGAATGGGGCTTGGCCAACAATGCGGCTTTTATCGTCGCGCCACGCCAGCGCAGCCAGCACCTGAACCTGGCAGGACGCGCCTTTTTACACGACTACGACTACGCAGCAGACCCAACGCTGGGTGTGCTGGAACTCATCATGACGGCGCCGATGGTGGTGACCAACTGGATCAACATGCAGTACTACGCCAGCGTGGTTGACAACGCCAAATACGGCAGTGGCAACAAGGTGCTGCACAACGTGGTGGGTGGCAGGCTCGGCGTGTTTGAAGGCAATGGCGGGGATTTGCGCATTGGCCTGCCCATGCAGTCGCTGCATGATGGCAGCCAGTGGCAGCACACGCCGCTGCGCCTGAGTGTGTTCATTCAAGCGCCACAAGGTGCGATTGACAGCATTATTGCCAAGCATGAAGTGGTCAAACACCTGATTGATAACCAGTGGCTGCATCTGTTTCAGATCGAGGTACAGGCAGACCGTCCTGAATCGGTTTCAAGCGTCAATCGTCGCACCAAGAGGGGATGGTTTCTGGAAAAATGCTGATACACGGTAAGCAGGATGTGCTTTAGACTTATCCAATGACGGTAACTTTAAAACCCAGCCCGATAGCGTACCAAGCCTGTCTTGAAGAAGCTTTGCAGCAAGCGCCTCTCATGGCCAAACGCTGGCACGCAATTTTGTGCGACTTGCTTTTCGAGAAATCGACAGCGCCAGCAGTCATTCATGAAAAAAACCAGATACACGATGCCTGGCTGGCACTCAAAAAGCACCAGGCAGAGATTGAACGGGGCTTTGCCGAAAAATTGGCTCGGGCGATAGATTCCGAGATCCAGGTTGCGAGCCTTCACGCAGGAGGTCAGCGTTCTGGCAGGCCCGGTTTCAAAGCATCCTCGCTGCGGTTTCAGGATCTTGAACTGATGGGTGACGACCAAGTGCGAGACACTCTGGACGAGGCCCGGCTGACGCAAACGCTGTTGCTTGTTTCGGAGGCGGGTTTGGCGGGCCTGTCAGCTCGGCTGAGTTCGGCTCAAGGGTTGACGGTGGTCAGGGCAAATATGAATCCACTCCGGCCTGAAGTCTATTCAAATGCACTCATTCAGGTGTTGCAAGCGCTACCGATTGAGTCGGGGGTTAAAACCCGCTGGTTGATCTATGGCGGTCAGATCTTGGGTGAATTGCTGCAATCGCTGTATGTAAAGCTGGACCAACTGCTTGAAATGCATGGCGTGCAATTGGCAGGTTATGCGGTGTTGCTGTCCCCTGAAGAGCCGAGGCGAATTTCAGCATCAGAGCGCGCGCACGGTTCAGGCGCTCTGAACCGTGACCTGGCCCAGCCCGAGGTATATGCGACGCCGCTATCAGCACAACAACCGATGCAGCCGGGCCTGCCTATGGGTCGCGAAAAACTTCTGACGCTGGACCACTTGCACCGATTGTTGACGGGTGACTACAACGATACCTTCAATACCTGGAGCGCAGACCTGTCTGAATTGATTGACGACAGCGCCAACAGCCATGACCCATTGGCAGCAATGCATGGGGCGCGGGTTTCTTTTTCACCCAGCATGTCAGCGCCTTTGTTAGCTTTGGCTGAACTGAAGCAAAACAGTGCAGGTCAGTTGCACCGCACGGCTCAGCTTCCCGCAACGCCTTCGAACGTAGCGCTTGTGCGTGAAAGTTTAAAAAATCAATCACGTAGCCTGGGCCAGTTACTGGCCATTGAGGTGGTGGGCTTGATGATCGAACAGCTTGGTGCTGACGAACGGCTGTTGCCCCAGATCCGTCAAGTGATCAGTGATGCAGAACCAGCGTTTTTGCGCATTGGCACCGCCGACCCCCAGTTTTTCAGTGATAAAAACCATCCCGCCCGGCGCTTGCTGGAAGTCATCACCGCAAAAAGCCTGGCCTTTGCGAGTCAGGACGACATCGGTTTTGCCGAATTCCTGCATGACCTGCAAGCTACATTCAAACCGTTGTTGCATGACAAGATTCTGGTAGCCCAGGACTTTGCAGGTCGCTTGCAAGACTTTGAAGACCGTTTGGCCCTCAAAAATCAGGCTGTTGCAGCGGCTCAAAAGCTGGCGGTGCATGCCCTGATACAGGCTGAGCAGCGTAATTTGCTGGCTGAAAAAATTGCACTGGAAATTCGGCAGAGGCCTGACTTTGTTGTGGGCAATGCCACCTTGGCAGCGTTTATGACCGGTCCATGGGCGCAGGTCGTTGCCAAAGAGCGATTGGTGATGCAGGGCGACACGGCCTATCAGCAACAAGCGGTTTACAGCCTTGCTTTGGGCGACATGTTGTGGAGCTTGAACCCCGACCTGGCCTCGCGGCAGCGCAAGCGGCTACTGAAAATCATTCCCGATATGCTTAACAAGGTGCGTGAAGGGCTGCTGACGATTGATTTCCCTCTGTCCCAGTCGAAGCCTTTTTTTGACGAGCTGATGCGCTTGCACCAGCAGGCGCTGGCTGCACCGCCTGAAAAGGCTGGGCGATCAACCGTTAACAGCGGTGGCCTGGCGGATGCTTTTGCCATGGGCGACGCGCTGGCAGACAGTCAGACCTGGCTGCAGCCAACAGAAGCGCAGCAATCAGGTTTTATGGATTTTGCAGACACGGCACCGGAGCCCACCCGTCCCATCGCTAAACCAGGTGTCAGCAACCCATCAGCTGCTTTAACGTCTGACGCAACGAACCTTCTGCTTGGCACCTGGGTTGACATGGTGGCTTACGGCCACTGGCTGCGGGCGCAGCTAACCTGGATCAGCCCGTATAGAACACTTTTCATGTTCACCTCTTCGGATGGTCGCAGCCATTCCATGACGAACCGCATGCTTGAGCAACTGGTATTGCAAAATTGTTTCAGGGTCATTTCAGATCACGGCTTGCTGGACGGCGCTCTTGACAGCGTGGCTCAGGTGGCTGTGCGTAACAGCGTTCAGGGTCGCCCGTCAGTCTGAAATTAGGGTGTTTACCGTTTCTGTGCGCAAAAGTTTTTTACGCACCAGATGAATGTTGCTGCGCAGCGCATACAGCTCGTCGGTATAGGACAACGGCACAGTCACTTTTTCAGCCTTGCTTTCAAGGTCATTGAGCTCCCGCATCAGCGCATGACGGTCTTCGTTGTCACTGCGCACCTCAATGTCACGCAACTGGCTGTACCACCTGAAAATGCGTGACCGCACCCGAAAGGTGTACAGCGGCGGCAAGATGCGTGACAGTGGCAGCAGCACCACCAGAATCACACTCAGCACCAGCCACATCCGGTCAACCAGATTCGCCACCCAGAAGCTGAGATATCGCTGCAACACCGGCGGGCCACTCTTAATAGCGCGTTCAGCTTCCTTGGCAATTGGCAGCTCGTTGTTTTCAATGTTGGGGTAGGCGCGCGCCCGTTTGAACCAGCCCGCGCCGCCATGCATCGCGTTGCCAGCTTGTGCAAACAGTTGCAGCAAGGCCGGGTGGGTGGTGTTGCGGGTGATCAAGGCTGTGGTGGGGCCGACCAGGCGCAGGTCGTCAGGTGGAATGTTGGCCGCCAGATCGACCACGCCACGCGGCAGGCGGGTGGCGCTTAAAAAATCAAAGCGGCGTGAATAGGCGTCACTCTGCGGAAAGTTCATCAGCTTGACGCCGGGGGTTTGCAGCAGCATTTGCACCATCAGTGACTCCGGTGCTGACGCAAACACAATCGCATCCAGCTCGTTGGCCAGAAATGCCATGGTGGCCGGGGTTTGCTCCAGGCTGGAGACTTTTAAAGTTTTCACATCTATCCGGTTGCTGTCGAGCAGCTTGGTCATCAGGCTGGGAACGCCGCTGCCGGGCGTGCCCGTATTGATCCGCAACCCCTGCAGTTGCGTCAATGAGGTCAGTGTTGCCGTCGCCGTGATTTTGCGCGCTGCCTCTTCGCGGTAAAACAGCCACACAGGCTCCAGAAACAGACTGCCCAGCGACGACAAATTTTCCTGGTCTTCGTCGCTGTAATCGCTGGTGCCACCTTGTACAAAACCCAAGTCAGCTTTGCCTTCGCGCAACAGCTGCAGGTTGGCGGCAGAGCCCTGGGTTGTGATCAGGTCAACCGTGATGCCGTTGGCTTTGAGGGCTTTGGCATAGCGCTTGCCAAACTCTTCATAAGCACTTTGCGCCGGGCCAGTGGCCAGCGTCACGCGTTTGGGCGGGTTCGGGTCCAGCCACCAGTAGGCCAGGCCCAGCAGCGTGACGGCCAACAGAATGAACGGGCCGAAGGAGATGGCCAAGTCACGGATTGATAGCAGCGTGTAGCGGATGGTTTTGGACATGGGCAGCACCATAGCATGCTTGTGGTGTTAAAAATGCTAAAAAAGCATATTTCAAGCATAAAAAGTGCCTTTTAACCAATCAAAACGGGCGCAAGCAGCTACTAAATTAATAGTGGGAGCAGAAAGGCGAAAAAGCCGCCCACAACATAAATTGCCACACTGGCCAGATAAATACGCCGTGAGGTTTTGCGGCTGCGCAGGCAGGCGTCACGCAGTGCGGGGTCGACTGGACACGGCGCAAAGCGGCTCTTCCACTGCAGCCAGCCGCTGACAGCCAGCATGACTCCCGCCACCCCAAAAACCACTTCTTTGTATTCACTGACCCACACCAGGCCGGGTACAACCGAGATCAGCGTTGACAATGCCGCACCCGCGCCCAGCGCCACCAGCAGGGCAGGCAGGGCGCAGCAAATCAGTGTGCCCGTGCTGGTGAACAGGCTGAGGAATGCCAGCCATTTCCCAGGTTGTCCGGGCGGCTCTGACAGCGCTGCATCGTTCATTTTTTGGCCTTCATGCTGGCCCTGATGTCTTCAACCGACAGGGCTACTGTCTCCAGCTTGACCACGTCATAGCCCGCATCCTTGATCTCTGCCGTGATTTTTTTGCCATCCAGTTTTTGCCCGTCTTTGGCTTCAACGGCCACGATCTTTTTCTTCAAATCAATAAACACGGCCTTGGTTTGCGGCATGCCCATCAGGCTTTTTTCAATGCCCTGTGCGCAAAACGAGCAGACCATGCCGTTGACGGTTGCCTTCATCGTTTCAGCCGCTGCATGACTGCTAAAAAAGACCGAAGCCCAAACGATGCCTGTGTAAGCAATGACTGATTTCATGGTGCTCAAAGGTGTAAAAGTTTTCATAAAGTTGTCCTCAATTAAAAAATATACATAAAGTTAAAGCGCCCCTGCTTCATGTTGTTCACACCGAACTCGACAAAGTAGCGGTTGTGAATCAGCCGCAGCATGGGCGTGATTTCGGTTTTATCGCTCAGCCCGCGCATGCGCCGCGCCTCGACAATCAGCCAGGGCTGCGTTTCTTCATAGTCCACCTCATAAAACGAAAATCCGGCCCGAGCCGATGCATAGTCATGGTTGATACCTGTCGCCCTGTAAAGCCTTGCAGTGGCTGAGACATAAAGCCGGGTCGTTTCATAGTCTGCCGACAGACCCGGCGCCAGCATGGTTTTTCCGCCGCTGAAGTTGTTGCCCGTCAAGCGCCCCACGCCGCCCAGAAGCCAAAAGTTGGTCTGAGAATGCTCGCCGTTGATGCGGTGCAGGCGGCGGGTGTAAGTCAGCTCGCCCAGGCTGCGGTTCAGGCGTTTGTCATCCGAGCGCATTACCACAGCACCGACGCCAAACGCATCTTGTGGTGTGATGGCATGGTTGACCCAGGCCTCTTGCCAGTTGGGTGAAAAGTCGCCCATGGCCATGGTGCTGCCTTTAAAGCCCATCGGGCCTGCGTGCACCGCCAGGCTGGTGGTCATCACGAGTGTTGAAATAAGTCTACGCATTGTTGGCTAGGTTGGTTTGGGTAAAGGCTATTTATCTGGCTCGTCGGCTCTGCGGTGCTCGATGTTGAGGTCTTGCCCAGGCTTTCAGCGTGTCCTGCTAAAACATGAGCGGGCAGCTGTTGACAGATTTTTGGGTGTGCAAGCATACAAAAGCCTGCAGGTGACTCTGTCAACGAATGGTATTTGTGGGATTTACTTTGCAGCCTGAATATCGGTGACAACGATGGCCGTGCCCGTCTGCTCAGCTTTGAACCGAACCTTGTCGCCGACTTTTACCTTGTCCAGCATGGCCGCGTCTTTGACTTGGAACACCATGGTCATCGCAGGCATATCCAGGCTTTTGATCACGCCATGCTTGAGGGTGATTTTTTTGGTTTCCTTGTCCACTTTGCGGACTTCGCCGTCTGCAAGGTCCACGGTGGCAGACGGTGTAGCTTCATTCTTGGCGAGATCTTTGGCCATCGGTGCGCCAGCGTGGGAGGCTGCAAATACGCTGGATGCGCTTAAATGCAGTGCGGAAACGGTCATGAGTAATTTGAGATTTTTCATAGTTAAGCTTTCGAGGTTGAAAAAAGACATCAAGCCTTGTGAGCGGCTTTGTTAGCGGGCTTGGCCGTGTAGGACTCGTAGACGCGCGAGCTACCATCGCGTGCCACAAGCACGACATCAAAAGTGTCACGAGCGCCAGCCATCTCACCGCGCATTTCCATACCCGGCGAGCCTATCGGCATGCCGGGCACCGCCAGCCCAACGGCGACAGGCTTTTCACGCAGTAGCCGCTTGACTTCGCGCGCGGGAACGTGCCCTTCGATCACGTAGCCGCCGACTTGTGCGGTGTGGCAAGAACCAAACTTGGCTGGCAGCCCCAACTTTTGCCGGATAGGTGCGGTGTCGCTGACGTCGTTCGTGACGACGTTAAAACCTTCCTTGCGCAAGTGAATGACCCAGTCCTTGCAGCAGCCGCAGGTGGGGGTCTTCCATACCGTGACCTGCTCCGGCTGTATGGCTGCCTGCCCAAGCTGTGGGTAGGCTAGCGCGGCAACGCTTAACAAGCTGAGTGCGCTCTGAACAAAGTTGCGGCGGCTTCGCGGTTGCATGTTATTTGACATAGTTGTGCTCCTTGAATAATGCAGACGGATGGGCGTTTACTTTCCTGCGAGTACGGTGATCTTGCCCACCATGCCGGCCTGGTAATGGCCTGCAATCAGACAGGCAAAGTCAAACTCGCCGGGGCGGTTGAATGTCCAGATCAGGTTTTGAGACTTGCCCGCTGCTACGTGCGCCATGTAGGGCTCGTCATGTTCCATGTTGGGAAACTTCGCCATCAGCGCAGCGTGTTCGTCGAGCTCTTTTTTGGTGCCGATCACCATTTCATGCAACATCTTGCCCTGGTTTTTAACGATAAACCGAACGGTTTCGCCCTGCTTGACGGTGATGGCGCTGGGGGTAAAACGCATGTTGTCATCCATCGTCAACGTGATGCTCCGCTTGGCAGATTTCGCATCCCCGGCAATGCCCCAGTCCTTTTGTTCCTTAACCACGGTGTCCTTTTTGGCCTTCTGGTGTGTATTTTCATGCGCAAGCGCAGCTGCAGACCAATTAAGCAGGGCGCAAAAAGCTATCAATTTAAGAGGGACTTGCAGAATTCCGCAAGCCAGCCGAATTAACCGCTACGTGAGG
>Ga0207936_1000141_pt1 | contig 15233 bp, 8 predicted proteins | sample LakMenEpi19Nov10_FD_150715 | JGI IMG/M metagenome (GOLD analysis project Ga0207936, IMG submission 150715) | Freshwater microbial communities from Lake Mendota, WI - 19NOV2010 deep hole epilimnion (SPAdes) | ecosystem: Environmental > Aquatic > Freshwater > Lake > Epilimnion/Euphotic zone ... | reverse complement strand
GCCGATTTGCCGCTGACAGCGGACTTGGTTGTAGTGCGGGGCATGTAACTCCTTTGGGGGAATGGTATGCCTCAAACACAAAATTTCTGACAGGCTCCTCATTACGCTGGAGCAGAGTTGGATATTTTTTGACAAGACGAAGTGCCAAACCGTCCAGCACCCGCAATTTGTCGGCAGCACTGTTTTTTGCGTCAATGCTTGCATTTCGGTTGGCCAAAATCTCTTTCTGCTCGCCCGTCAACTTGTTGTGGGCAAGGAGTTCAGTGGCGGCCATTGGGATTCTTCCTAAACTTGCTTGCGACTGCTTGATGCCATTCGTAACCTGACCAATCAAAAATGAGGGACTGAAATTTAGCACCGTATTCGGGCCCACGACAAGCTCTACCGTGTCCTTTCCATCTACCTTTGCAGAAATATTGGCGGCACCCTCAATGCCGAAAGCTATACCAACGCCAGGGGAAATCGGTATGCCAATCTGTCCTTTTCCGCCAACAGAGGCCCCAAAGTCCCGACCTCCCATCAGTTCCCACACCGGGTCTGGAATGTTCTTCTTGGGCACGAGTGCGAGTCCAAGGACGCCGGCAATGTCCAGGCCTTTTTTCGTTTCGCTGGACACTGGCATCAGCTCGTTGATGATTGCCCTGGGGAGCGCTTTGTTCAGGACATCGCCTCCGTGGGTTTGTTTGATGTTGAGTTCACCACTCACCGTTATTCCGCCAACCCGCAGCTGCGCCGTTTTCTCAAAAGATTGAAGATTGTTGTTCTTATATTCGCGCGGCTTGAAGGTTGAATCACCCCTCATCCTGAATCCGTAAAACCCGTCTTTGGCGTTGTTGGACCATTCAAGGCCTGGCCCGGCATTTGATTCAACGCCCTGAGCGTTTTTCACGAACATCCCCACCTTGATCACGACTTCACTCTGGTTACCCGGTTTTTTCGGGTCCCTGTCCACCACCACTTTCATTTCTCCTTTGAAAGTCACCTTTGTAATGCCGTTGGTGAGCTTTGTCAGGGGGCTTTCTTTAGGCAATTCGGTCTTTACTTCAAACTTGACAGTGATAGGCGCGCCTGAGTTTTTCGTACCCAAGGTGCCATTGAGAGCTCCGTCTATAAATGCGACCGATGGCTGAACCAGCAAAGTTCCTGTGGCACCCAAAGGGCCGAGATCTGGGGCGCCAAACACAATGCCGACCGACGGTGCAACCTGCGTGAGTGAAAGGACATTGAGCTTGATCGAAGCGATTGCATTCGGGTCGAGTCTTGGTTGAGTTACTGAAGCACCACGGGTGCTGCCTGTGATTGCAGTCATGAATGTTGTTTTACGCGGGAGCCTGAGCTTGCAGCCGCTAGAAGTTGAGACACGCAAATGGTGCCGTAGCAATGTGACGGCGATGTTTCGTTGCCATTAAACTTTTGAGACATCGGTAGATGTTGATGTCGACGTGACCTTTGCGCCTTGGGTGGTCGCGCAGTTCGAGTTGACCGCAAGCATCAGAGGCGAGCCTTGCCGCTGCCTGATGCAGCGCTTGGCGGCTGTATGTTTGCTATTTATTTAGTAGCTGCTTACGCCCGAATATATTGGCTTAGATGCCGATTTGATACCCTAAAAAGGCTGTTTTTCGGGTTTCAGGCTGCTTTTTGATGCGGCTTTGACTGGCTGGTGGGTCTGACATGCTGTTTTTAGTGCGTTTTCAGGTGTGTTTTAGGGCTGCAGGCCAATGGATATGTGCGCGGGTAGCTCCCGTATTGATATTGCCCAGCGGCTAATTGGAGTCTGGCCTCGATTGTTTTCAAATCGAAGTTACGCCGCAGCATGCTTTCTGGGTGTCCGGCTTGAACGGCTCGTCATGCCAGTGGCAGCAGTAGCCACCGTCAACAGACTGCGCAAAGCGTCGTTCACCGCCTCATTATTTGGAAATGCTTTGGTCAATGCAGGGTCAATGACAACAATATTCGTTGCCTTTGCGTACCGTGCGGCGTATTTACCTCTCACCAACGGCCCAAGGTCAACCTGAGAGTACTCGGCCTGCATTTCGTCGCTTTTGATGCTAGTTTTCTTCATATATTCGTTTTTCCTTTCGAGTTGCAGGACGTGCGCTGATGATGCGAATGGTGCCACCGCGGTCAGTGTGAGAGACAACCAACACACGCCCATAACTTGACAAACCAAATGTGATGAACCGATTTTCTCCTGCTGAGTGTGCCAAGTCACGGCCAGTCGCAGAAAGCGCATCACCAAACACCGTGCTGGCTTCATCAAACGTAATGCCGTGCTTGCCATCATTGGCAAACGCCTTGACGGGATCCCATTCAAATTTCATGGAGGATCATAAACACATAGAAAAAAAACTTAACCAACCCATGGACGCTACAACCTCAACAAATTGCAGTTTACGGTAGTTGGGCAAACAATTGGAGTCTGACCCTCATGGCTGACTTCGGGGGAAAACTTGTTTGACTTGTTCATGACTCAATCCTCTCAGAGATTTGAGCCTCCTCAAAATACGGGGCGATTCAGTTGCACGTTGATAACAATTCTGAAATATTGCACGTTGAAAATATCGATTTGCAAACTTGCAAGTTCTTTGACTGGATTCATCAGCATGTCCTATTCGCTATCTCTGACTAACAGGTCCCACTCGGCTCCTTCGCCCGGTTCCCGCTCGACCCCTGAATTCGGGGCGGGTTTTGCTGGGCTTGTCAGCTTGTCCACAGACAAAAAAGACTCAGCCCACTCCGTCAGCTCGACGCCTGCATTGCCAGCGCAAAAGTCCGTACCGAATGGTGAATTGAAGCAAGGAAAATTTGTCGGTTTACCTCTACCAGATGGCAGACAGGTCTTCCTTGGCAAAGACGGTGATGGCGCATGGTGGGTGGTCACGCCGAATCAAAACCATCCGAGCGGCAAAAACACGTATCGTTTTGCGTCAAAGCCGAGCGACGATCAACTGAGAACGATGATCGCAAAGAGACATTTCTCGACCTTTTACAATCAAACACCAGTATCCGGGCAGAGGCCCGTTACTCCCAAGCTAGTATCTACATCTACATCGACCTCCGGCGTACCTGCTGCGCAAACCAAGCGCGTACCGAATGGTGAATTGACAGAAGGAAAATTTGTCGGTTTACCTCCACCAGATGGCAGACAGGTCTTCCTTGGCAAAGACGGTGAAGGCGCATGGTGGGTGGTCACGCCGAATCAAAACCATCCGAGCGGCAAAAACACGTATCGTTTTGCGTCAAATCCGAGCGAAGATGATCTGAGAAGGAGGATCGCAAATAGATATTTCTCGACCTTTTACAGACAAACACCAGTACCAGTATCCGGGCAGACGACCGTTACTCCCAAGCTGGTACCTACATCTACCCCTGCACCCAAAGCTACATCGGCATCTGGAACGTCTCAGACATCCAACGCCACTGCTGGGGCGACCTTGCAATTAATCCAGAAGAACCCCGCCAACACAAGCGGTATTGTCGAGAAGATTTTGACGCTGCCGCGGAGTGAGCGATACAGTCTGGTCGCTGAGCTGCTTAAAAAGAAAGCTAGAAGAGGTAATGAGAATTTGTTGACAGAAGTTTTGGGTAAAGCCGAACCTTTATCGTCTAACGGGTCGGTTCCAAATCAAAATCAAAAGGCTTACCAGACCAGTTTATTGATGCGTGCCCTGATTCCAGGCCAAAGTGCTAAACATTTGTATGAGATTTACAAAACCTTTGAGCGCCAAGCCATGTCGGTCGGGATGCCGCTGAATGCAGTTTCCTTTGCTGACACCATCGCACAAAAGGCAACTGACGCGCAAAAGCTGGACTTGATCAAGGAATGCTTGACCAAACTCGAGAAAAAGGGCGACAAGCAAGCTGGCTACCTGGCCGCCAAATTGATTGGATCCCTCGACAATCCCGCACAAGTCTCAGGAGTCGTTAAAGACTTGACGCGCGGCACCGTCAGCAAACTGGTTAGCGCATCACTTCTACAGTGGATAGAGAAAGTACCACCTCCTCTCCGTATGCAGGCTGCCGCTCTAGTCAACAGCCCCTTTGAACTCAAGAGTAATGCTGATGCCTACAAAGAGTTGATGGTGGCCATCGGTAAAACAGACAATGCAAGAGTCAAAGCCAGCTTTATTGCGGGATCCGGCGATGTATTGTCAAAGCTGAATTCCGATGATCTTTTGGTTCCCGGCTCTAACAGACGGGAGACACTGAAAACGGTGCTCACCGCAATGACTGGCGTCATTAGTAGAGATCCAACCGGCGTTATTGAAAATACTATTCTGCAGTCAGGTAAGCCAGATGGTCTCAAAACGCTGAAGGCCTACAACAGCCAATTACTTCAATGCAACATGCCCGAGGTGATCGTCGCGAATCTGAGATTGTTGCAACTGGGGACAACTTACGTCCGGGAACTGAGTAAAAGATATCCAGAGGGTATTCCTGACGCCGACTTGCAAATGGAGATGAAAAAGCAGGCGGATCACGTTATGAAACGCTTCAATAGCCAGGAAATCCGTGCCGGTTACTCCGGATATCAGGTTGCTAGGACAATGGGTTCCTACATGGGAACGGTTGGCAGCGCAATCGATAGCCGCTCTACTGAGCGGAGCCGGATGTTAGCAGTTTTTGGCTTGGGATTTACCGCGTCTGCCGACGTTTCCAAAGAACTGTTGAATGTCTACTTCAGCGAGCAGAAGCTAGAAGTCAGCTTGGTGGTTGCAATCTTAAAACCCTTGGTCAATTACACCCTCGGCAGCGGCGCACTTGCAGCTGCCCAAAAGGACAAGGATTCAAAGGCAGCCCTGATGCAAATAGCTGTACCACAAAAAGGCGGAGTGCAGGCCCAAGGTGCAGGTGTTGAGGCATTTTCCGCAGGATATGTTTTAGGCGGCAGTTAGGTTTGATGCGCGTCATGGCGGCGTTCGCATCAAAAGTGAAACGCACAACACAAGTGACTCCAGACAACGCCGCAGGGCACAGCGTGCCGCGCCCCCGCATGTCAGACGTGGTGCGGCATCAAAACAGCAAATTGACGGTGGACGCCTTGATTGATATGGTGGTGCGCACTGGGCAGCCCCTGCGGATTTCACTGTGACTAATGGCCGTCGGGCCAAAGTGGACAGAGACGCCTTGGAATCGGGTTCTTGTCGTTTAAAGGTGCAGCGCCTGGCGATTGTTTAGTCGCTATTTATTTAATAGCTGCTTGCACCCGCATCTATTGGCCTAAATGCCGATTTGATACCCTAAAAAGGCTGATTTTCGGGTTTCAGGCCGTTTTTTGATGCGGCTTTGACTGGCTGGCGGGCCTGAAATATTGTTTTTAGTGCATTTTCAGGTGTGTTTTTGGGGTCCAACTCAATGGATATGGGCGTAAGCAGCTCTCGAATTAATAGCGTCGTTTAATCTATCGGAGACTGACCTTGATTGTTGCGAAGCCAGGGCATGACATTCGACGCCATGTATAAGTACAGATACAATGCAACAGAATGCAGATCGAAAAACCCATCAACTGGCGCGGATCATCCTACCGAGACTTGTGTGACGACAGCTTGTTTAGCTTGCAAGCCAAGCGAGAGGCTGGCAGGCAACTCAGTCAGGTGCAGTTTGGGCTGGAGCCTGATCACTGGAAACCATTTAACGAAGTAGGCAGCGGCACCAAAGAGATCATCATTGATCTGCAAGACGGCTGGTACCGGGTGATGTACGTGGCAAAGTTTGCAGATGCAGTCTATGTGCTGCACTGCTTTAAGAAAAAGACCAACACCACCAGCAAGCAAGACAAAGCCCTGGCCAAGGCAAGATATGACGGCGTAATAGCTGAAAGGAACCAAAAATGAAACGCACAACACAAGTGACTCCAGACAACGCCGCCGGGCACATCACGCCTGCGGGCGGCAACGTGTTCGCTGACTTGGGCTTTGACAAAGCAGAAGCCAAAGCCCTGCAAGCGCAGACACGTGAAGTGATCGCCAAAAAGCTGGCCATCAAAACACAACTGATGGACTCCCTGGCCCAGTGGATGGTGCAAGAAAACCTGACGCAGGCCAAGGCAGCCAGCGTGCTGGGGGTGTCCCGCCCCCGCGTGTCCGATGTGGTGCGGCATCAAAACAGCAAATTTACGGTTGACGCCTTGATTGACATGGTCGTGCGCACTGGGCAGCCCCTGCGGATTTCTCTATGACTAATGGCCGTCGGGCCAAAGTGGACAGTGAATCATCGGAGGGGACCCTTGCCGCTTCCCGATACAGCGCTTGGCGGCTGTTTAGTTGCTATTTAGTTAGTAGCTGCTTGCGCCCGTATCTATTGGCTTGGGTGCCGATTTGATACCCTAAAAATGCTGTTTTTGGGGTTTCGGGTCGCTTTTTGATGCGGCTTTGACGGGCTGGCGGGCCTGACATGCTGTTTTTACAGCCACACAACGTTACGACAGTGGCAGCACCGTGACGGCGCTGGAGCGCCGCTTCATCGCCAGTTTGGCCAATCGCTATGGCGTCAGTTGGGGCATTAAAGAAGTACAGCAGTGTTGGCCTGGTTCGCAACGCCCCCCAAGCCTTGAAAAAACCGCTAAACCAGTTTTTGCGTTGAAGGCCAGCCCGGTTGGGAATCTGACTGACCCCGGGCAGGCAAGGCGATTGTCGCCATTCAGTCACGCCTATATGATCAACTTACATCGAACAGACTGAAAGCCCCTTCATATTGAGGCGTGCGTCGTCAGTTTGTTTGCCTCTCGGCGATGACTTCGAAAGGTTTGGCTCATGGCAATTCGTTCAGTTGACGGCGCAAATGCCAGGAGTTCCATCCCCCATCAGTCTGCCTTTCCGGAAGCCCCCCTGTTGCAAGCCAATGCTGCGATTGACCCATTGGCGCAAAACCAAGATGTTGCGGCGCTCATAGCTGCTGCGCTCTTGGCTGGCGGCGGCGTGAAGGCCATCGCGCCCATTCTGGCGGCTGGGGGGCAGACTGTCGCCGCATTTTTGGGGACTACCGGGGCAACTACCTTGCTGGCACCTGTTGTCGTCGGAGCAGCAGCTTTCGCTAAAGGCTATCAGCTTGGCAATTCAGAAAAAGTGCGGATCCGTCGAATGATTGCGTCACTGCAGCGCATCGACAAAAGCAACATGACGGATGAGCAAAAACTCCCCGCCATGGTCACGGTGCTCAAGAACGCCAGCAGTGGGCAGAACCAAGCCCCAGCGTCTGATCCCGGCGGTGCAGTAGCAGCCAGTCGAAGAGTTAAACCGCTGCAAGAAAGCATTGCCGAAGCTAAAGGTGACCTCGAAAAGTCTAAGCAGCTTTTAATGTCGAAACTGGCGACGACGCTTATCAGGATACGGTTAACGCGCAGACAGCGCGCCTGCGTCTGTTGGAGAATCAGCAGAGGCTGGCTAACGGCAACACATTCACCAAGCCCGTCACGCAGCCACCCGGACAATTACCATCCCAAAAGCAAGCAGCCACTTACCTGGCCGCTTATCAAGCGGCAAGAAGCAACTACGCGCCGGTAGAGCAACACAATCTGGTGCAAATTACAGACCGGCAACAGCAACTGTCAAACTTGATGCTTGCAGGGCATGAGCCCGCTGGCGCCCGCAGAGCATATAAAGACGTCGTAAGCGCTTACCACGCTGTGCAGCATCATCTTGACCGTACCAGCCAGCTAGCGGCGCTCAAGGTTGTGATGCAGTCGCACAACTTACGCTCTATCAAAGACCCGCAGACGGGCTTGGTATTGAATGACGCGCAACTTCAGCAGCATCAACGCACGGTGGCTAGGGAGCTTGAAGGGCTCGACAAGGCGCTGCTTGCAACGGTCAAAGAGCTCGATAAATTGATGTCTGACATCCGCCCGGGCGGTAAAGGTGTCGTCATTTCGCCCAAATTTACGCCACGGCTCGATCTTGAGTCCAACACCATCAATAATAGCGGCGCTGGCCATGACTTCCAGCTGCCAGGTCACACCGGGGCGACGCAGAAGGGTCAGTTGCCAGACGGGCCGAACACGTCGCAATCTATTGCCCACCCCAAAGCGCCCAACCCCTTGGGCCCCGACGCGCTGCCAGGCCCTGACCTGACAAACGAACGACGTTTAACTGGGGGTACTGGCTCGTTAGCCGGTAACTTAAATAACGAAGGCGTGGTGATGCGCGCTACTCAAGATGAACTCACCAACCCAGCAAATACCGGACTCAATCAGACCGCCGCTGAGGAGCGGCAGCATTCGAATGACCATACCTGGCAGCTCACTGAGGAGGAGAGACAATTCATGGACAGAGCCTTCGGCCTGCACCTGAAAGCGCACCCGCAAGAGAGTGCTGATGGGTTTAAGGAGTGGTTCGATCAAAAAGTCGCCGCATGGGCTGCACGGCCCGCAAGCCAGCATGAGATGTCGCTCGCTGAGTTCACGGCACGGCGGCATGGGCTTTGGGGCCCGTGGCTTGGCAGATCAAGCGGGCTTGATGCCAAAGAACAACAAACCATCAGCGCAGCCTACGACAAGTACAGAAAAACGACGCTGCCGGCAGTTGCTCTAAACGCTGAAGCCTGGTTCAACCTGAACGTGAAGGAATGGGCGGAAAGTTTCGACAAGGGATCCACCACGACGCTGGCGGACTTCATCGCCGCGGGAGGGGTGCCCAAGGCTCAACCTCAACCCACAGCCCCGCCGAGACCGAAACTCATATTGCCTTAAGTACTGCGTAAAACAAGCGCCACCTCGGCCAACTTTAGCCTGACCGGCTAAGGGGCACGCCCCATTGCGTCGTCAAAATAAGAGCCTGATTCGGCGGTTTGCTTGCCAACATGCTGTGGCATCGGCCGTTGGCAACGTCTTTTGTGCCTTAGCGCCGCCTAGATGGCACCCGGCGGCGGCAAGTCTTCACAATGCGAATCGCTGGCTGGCCTGCAAATCACAGCGTTTGAGCCCGGCTGGCGCTTTTCTGCCAATGAGGCGGCTCCGCAGCAATGTTGGAGCGAGGGAACCTTTTGAAAATTGCTATTAATACAATAGCTGCTTGCGCCCGTATCATATGGCCTATAGGTCTATATGACCATAAAAATAGCGCCTAAAAGGGTCAAAAATCGCCAGTAGCAGCCTGATACTGACACGGGCGCCGTCGCCATCACCCTGTACGCCGAATAAGAAATGACCATTCACTTTTCCTTGCATGATGTGCTGTTAAAAAATGTAACTACATCTGCCGCCCGCTGCCAGCAGCCAAATCCAGAAAAACAAAAGGGCTCTGCGGCTGAGTTGGGCCTACAACAGGCATGTTTCAGACGTGTGACAGCTTGCGTCGCGCGCCAGCCAGTCATTTCGGGCAGATCGCAGGGCGCCAAACCCGGCGGGGTAAACCCGTATCCGACTTGGTGCGGTATTTGCGTTGGCTTATGAGTACGCGCTATTTGCATGGGCTCATGCATGTCGCTTTTTGTCACGGCTAAGCCGCGGCCTTGCTATGGGAGAAATATCTCGTGGGCTATTCTTGGGATTCTGTTGGTAGAAGCTTTGGAAGTGTGGGAAGTGATATCCGCAATGGCCGGAACCCTATCGATCGGCTGCTTCCCCCGCCCTACGCGCCTGGTCAATTCATCGGCACCGCCGATGGGCAAACGCAAATGATTTTCCGGAGCATCAGCAGCCAGTGGTTTAGCAGCCCTCAGGGGCCCTACAAGAAGATGGTCGTCGAAGGCAAATACAAGCAGCTGTACACCGTCAAAGTCTTTGAGACCAAAGATCGCAAGCCGCTTACTAAACGTGACTACCAGAATGCGCTGACCAATTTCCGCAACGCTAATGGCGCCAGTGAGGCCAATGTTTTTGCCAAAGCCGGCGCTCATAACGGCAATCGCAAACAGATTACATCAGGTCAAAATCCTTCCCTAGGTGTGGGTAAAAGTATTGCCAAGTTCATCATGGGCGATACATCAAAGCCAGTGCTGTCCCCCGATCCGCAAAATAGAAACGATGGGCGCTGGCACGCTGTTGATATCCGGCCCGGTGAAACCATACAGGTCCGGTTTAAAGGCTGGGATCAAGGCAAACCCGTCTTCAGCGCAAAGGGAACCGGTTCTGCCGCCCTGACATTGAATGGGTTTTCCTCGTTTAGCGAAGCCGCATCTTTTGCTGCAGAGAAAGCACGAGGGGGCGCCCTCACGCCCCGAGTCCATGACAATCTAAAGCTTTCAGCAGGCGAATCCAGCGCCAACAAGCGTGCCTTCAGCCGCAACAGCGATGTGGTCTTGCAACCTGGGGAAATCGCCGGCCAAGCACGAGCCAACGAAAAAGCGGTACTCACCGACAGCCAGCTGGCGCGACATCTCGATGGCCGCATGGCCAAACTGACTGGCGGCCAGTTTGACTCATTAGACAGCTGGCTGAGATCCCGGAACGCGGTAGGGGGGGGATTCAATTCGAGTACGGGCGTAGACTTTCAGCGTGCGCAAGACTTGCTGCCAGCCATTGAAAATGAAATGAATGTGCTGCGCAAGCGCGGAAAATTGTCGGGTCGTCCCAATTACGAATATCTTGCCCGGCTAAGCGAGCGCTCAAAAGCGGCTACTAACAATGCCCCGACGAACGCAACCACCGAACAGGTTTTTGACACCCTCAAAGCGGCACGGCGCCCTGATGGCTTGCCTGCATACCTCTCCATCAATCTGCGTGACACCACTTTGAATCCTTCCGGCAAGGAAGGCTGGGTTTTTGACCAGCAAATGGACAACTTGCAGGCCATGGTCGATGCTGGCGTGATGAAGCCCACGGACAAGCTTGGCAAATCGCCTGCGCAGTGGGTTTCCCAGGCACAACAGGGCGCTGGCGTTGTAGACCCTTATGACCTGACCCAGCGACGACAAGGGCAGCGCGACAACGTGATGGGGCAGTTGAACATCAGCAATGACGCGGTTGGTGCCGCCGCGCTCTTTGCCCTGACGAATGGTGAAGGCAAGATGCCGGAGATCGTCTCGCCAGAGTTTCGCGAGCAGTATCGGGAACTAGCGCAAAAAAAACAGCGCAGCGACGGATTTGCTTTGGCCATAACGCTAGCGGAGATTTTGCTTATGGGTACTGGCCTGGCACGCGGCATGAGCCGCAAGCCAGCTTTGGTCAAGGCCTTGCAGCGCCCTGTTGTGCCAGGAGGTAATTCACAATACGGCGCCCGTACGGAGGTGGCGCCAGGCGGGTCCATTGAGGTCCCGATGGCGCGCGCGCCTGGAACCTTCGGCCAACCAAACGCAGCGCAGAAATCAGCCACCAATACGGGGAGCAATACGCGACCGGCGGTGACTGCAAGTCAAAATGGAAGCATATCTAATCAAGCGTTGACAGATGGCAACGTGATCGACGTTAAATCCGTAGAAGTTCCCGGCAGTAGGGAGATGACCCCTGGTGGCGGTCGACGCGCCCTTCCTCGAATCAAAAGCACTGAGTTTGTCCCGAGCAAAACGAACTTGCCCAAAGTTCGGCAGGCCGTCATACGCGACGACCTACCACCCACAACCAAACCACCGCCTAAGCAGCCGCCCAGAACTTCCGGGGGGGGGGCGCCACCGTCAAATCCGATGCCTCCGAATGTATTGGGGCCCAGACGTGGTAATGCAGTACAGCCCTTGGTGGTGCACCCAGCGCGGATCAAGCTCAATACACTGTTGGAGCCAGCGCTCAAGGCTGCTGGTTTGGGCGCGCCGTCACCGGCCCGCACAGACGCCTTAAACCGGGTGGAGCGGGAGATTGAGAAAGTCGGCGGGGCAGAAAAGCTGACCAGTGAGAAGCAGCGCATGGACTTGATCAACAGGGCGATTAAAGGACAGGCCACCGCTGAGCCAGCCGTCAAAATCCAGCCCACACAGACCAGCGACCCGATCAAGCCGATCGACACCAAGCCTCAATCCAGCGGCCAAAATCCTTGGAGACTCTCTATAGGGAACGACGGCAATCTGCCGCTCACTAAGCCAGCGACGACAACCGACGGTACGCCGAAAGGCGATGGCTCGTCCATCAGCCCAACACCGAACAAGACGGTTGATCCCGGGGCTACCGCCTCAAAGTTCGAAGAGCCGGTGGACGCGGTCAACGAGGTAATCCAGACGGTTGATCTCTTCACCAAGCCCGGTTTGGGTTGGACGCCGGACATGCAATACAAGCTGAGTCCGATCATGGCTGCTTACATGAAGCAATTCGATGGTCGTGAAAACTACAGCATCGGCCTGCCCGACTCTAGTGCTGGTGGACGCGTGGCATACCCCTATTTTGAAGCGGCATTCTTTGATGCGACAGGGATGCTACCGAGCACCATAATTATCGGCGATGATCATAGGGCCCCGTATGGCGAGTTAAGTTCCGAAGATTTGGGACTACATACCAATAATATGTTTAGTGTGATCCAGGGATTTGGCCTGAAGTGCATTGTCGGCGCGTGTAACACGATGCACTTTCCCATCGACAACGATTTGCCTGCGCTTCAGGGCGAGGGTTTGCCCCCCTATGTTCACCTGATCCGTACGACTGCCCTCGCGATGTATGAAGAAGCCGCAAAAGGCGATACAAAGCAGGTGCTTCTCGCAACACCGTTCACAGTCAAAAGCAAAATCTACGAGCGCCACATTAACACGGTCAGTGGCGGTAAGCTCAAAGTCGAAGCTATCGCTGCGGGCGACTTTGCGAAAGCCGTCAACCGCGGCGACCATCTGAAACCAGAGAATTCACAAGAGTGGAAGGACCTGAAGGCGGCAGCCGATAAGTATGTCGAGCTAATACCTGCAGATGCGACATCCGTCTGGCTGTGTTGCACGCATTACCCGGCGCTGACTTCGATGATTCAAAGAGCGCTGGACGACGCTGGCAAGGGGCACATCAAAATCGTTAATCCGATGCAACATCAAGGCTACAAGGCGGCCGAGGAGTACTGGAAGTGGGTACTGTCGGGAGGGGCCACTAAACCGGGTGACTCCTTTGACACCTTCATGATCTCGTCTGAGATGAAAGAGCGCTTAGAGGTTGAGCGCATTGGCAACGGGTTCGCCACCCAAGGGGACAACACCAAGCCGAAAATTCCCTTTATTTGGACAGGTCCTTTCGACAAGGTCACTCACGACACCCTCCAACGAGCAGTTGACACGCTGCCGGGCAAGAAACCGCAGATCGATCGGAGCAAGACGCTGCCGGGTGAACTGAACGATACGAACAATAGGCTGACGCCGCCAGCGAATACGGCAAATACGCCGTCGACCAAAGTTGCAGGCCAAAAACCAGCAAACGAAGTCCCACCCAGGCGCAGTCTTTCCCAGGGTGACTGGAACGGTGAGAATAATACTTATACAGAGCCACAAAGTGGCCCAACCGGTCTGAACGCTGGAGATACAAAGGTGCCCCCCCAGCATGGCAACGAAGCCAGCAGCCCGGTTGTTCCTCAGGGGGCCCCGGCCAACCCTCCCTGGAATTTGCCGGCACTCACGGAAGCGAACCAAAAGTCGATTGCAGACAGCTACGCCAAGTACCAGCAGGCGGGCGGTACGAAGACCCCGCAGCAATTCTTCATCGGGACACCGCAGGACCCGGGCGTGATGGAAATCTTCGATGAACATGAGTACCTCGCGACCGGCCGGACACCGTCTATTACCGCCATTGCTGAGACACTTGCCGTAAATCACCTTCAGATCGCCAAGGAAGGGACGCTGTTGAATGATGCCTACGAGGCTTATTCGGCGACTGCACAATTTCACCCCTACACCGACGGGGCAGATGTGCTTAATGCAAAGCAGTTCGTGACCGAGCTCTCGCAGGAGTACGTGCCTGCTGGCGCCCTGGCTGGTACGGGCAAGACCCTTGGCGAGTTTGCGGTCGAAAAGTTCCCGCCTCTTGCAACATCGGCGTTCTATCAGGACCCACTCAAGATGGCCGAACGGTTTCCGCACTTGGGTCAAGATGAGCGCGACAGAATTACGAGTCTGGCGCAGAAAGCTGAACTTCTGCAAAAGTACATCATTCCGTACTACAAGGCCAACCCGATCATCGAGAACGGGCGCCAGCTGGTCTGGTACAACAAGGTCACCAACAGGCTGGAGATCGACACCAATTTTCTTGTCTTTGATCCGCGCGCCAACGGCGTCTTCCCGGTCGGCCAGACACCCGCACTCGATCTCAATCCCCTGATCGGGCGAAAGGGGAAGGAGGACAGCAAGAAACCGGCGCTGGATCTCAACGCGCTGGTAGGACGGACGGATCGCTACGACTTGCCATCCAAGCAGTGGCAACTTGTCATTCCAACCACGCGACCGGCCAGCGTTGATCCCAAGACCAACGATCAGTACATACGCCCAGGGTTTGAACACACCAACAACAAATGGGTGTTAAGCGCGAGAGAGACAGCTTATTTGCCCAAGGTGTTTGCTGGCGACCCACGACTTCAGTCGATTGAGTTGCAGAAGGACGTCGCGCGGACCAATAAGGCGCTGACTAAAGAAGAAGTTCGCACCGAAATCGCCCGCCTGGACGAACAGGCGGCGCCGATCAAGGCGGAGTTGACAGAGACCTATTTGGCCAAACGTCGAAACTGGGCCGCCTTCGTAATCCACGCTCTGGAGAAATTACGACTGCCGAGAACCGAAGTTGCTGCCATGCTGGCCGATCAGCAAATCGCCTCGCCCCCGCCACCTATCGGGGGGCCACGCGGCATCAACGTTCCGCAACTGTCGGGCAGCGGTGTTCAACCTGAGAGAGATCCGGTCACTGGACTCCAAACTGTGACCTATGTCGATTTGCGCAACATCACGTCCAAACAACTCGCCGAAGGTGATTTCAGCAGCGCCGACGTCGAGACACGTGGCCCCGGCTTTGGGCAGGCGGTGGTGGTCGCCAATCACCGTCGTGGCGAGGTGGCAAAAAATATCGCCTTGGCGGCTCTTCTGATTTCGAGTTTCAATGCCATCAATACGACCTTCATTCAGCCCGCACTGAAGAAGCCTGAACCCCCACCAACGCCGCCGATTGAGAAGCTGACGGCCTCTGTCTTGGCGGCGAACCAGGCCATGCAGGGTTTTGCCCTGCAATCGGCAGTCCCGCCAACGAATCTTGACCGGGTTACCCTGCCGAAGATTGGACTGACTTTGTTCCTCGCGCCGGTCGGCAATCTGCCAAATGGGGCGGTTCGGCCGACCTTTGTGCAACTTGTGGAAACGGCGATCCAGACCAATAACCAGATCTTGCGGGACGCGGGCGTTGATACTGCAGAGTTGCTCAA